>Ga0105100_10000119_pt1 | contig 43679 bp, 29 predicted proteins | sample PPLLak12cMay2015_2_FD_87033 | JGI IMG/M metagenome (GOLD analysis project Ga0105100, IMG submission 87033) | Freshwater sediment microbial communities from Prairie Pothole Lake near Jamestown, North Dakota, USA - PPLs Lake P8 Core (1) Depth... | ecosystem: Environmental > Aquatic > Freshwater >... | reverse complement strand
CACCAATGCGATAAATCCAAGGGTTGCTTCCGAATGTCGCGACAAATGACGTATCTCCTTGCAGGTCAATAGGATACAGCAGTTCTTAGCCTCGTGTTCTGTACAGATTCTTATGAGGAACCAGTTTTTTAGATGGGCCGATCAAACCGTGGAAGACTATTTTGCGGAAAGCCGGCATTGAGGATGGCACTTTTCATGATTTGCGAAGTAAAATTACAAAAAAAGCAAAGAATAAAACCTGGGATAAAACTTTTTGGGTGTTCTATGGAAATATAACTACTTGTATAGTAAGCAGTTATATTCAATCGGGGAGACAAGATTTGAACTTGCGACCTCTGCGTCCCGAACGCAGCGCTCTACCAAACTGAGCCACTCCCCGTGGCAGACTGTAAGTTTGCAATGCCTACACTAACGCAAATACGTGATTTCGCCAAGAAAATTTTTGCAGAATATTGAACGGTCCAATACCGCGTATAGCTACTCTAACAGAATTCCCCTGGTTTCTCGGTTGCTGGTCCGACGGTGCTGCTGCTTTCGCTTTCTCCTTTTCCGCCTGGTATTTTTACTGTAAAGGTGGTTCCTTCACCGGAGATACTGTCCACTTCTACGCTTCCATGGTGCTCTTCGGCGATTCTTTTGACCACGGCCAGTCCCAAACCGGTACCGCCGTGACCTTTGTTGGAAGAAAACGCCTTGAAGATGCCGCTGAGCTGATTGGCTTCGATACCGATTCCGTTGTCACTAACCGACAGAATTACTTCCTGTTTTTCGTCATCATAGATAGTTTTGATAGTGATCGCACCGCTGTCTGGTGCCACGGCGTCGAGCGCATTGAGCGTTAAATTGAGAATCACCTGCTGCATCCCGTCGGGGTCCACCGCCAGGGCCGGCAGTTTATCGTCCAGATCGGCGATCATTGCCACTCTTTTTTCATCTGCATGGTTGGCAAGCATTTCTGTCGCTTCGGTTACCAGATGATTGATTTGCGTCATAATCAAATGAGGCTGTCGTATCTTGCTGAAGGCCAACATATTGAGCACCAGATTATGGACCTTGGTAAGGTTGCGCTGCAAAATAGCCCAGCCTTTTTTGACCATGGGAATCTTTCGTTTATTAAGACCAAGTTCCACCATATCGGCTGCGCTCTGCAGACTTTGCAGTATGTTTTTTATGCTGTGGGACAGATAAGCCACTGTTTCGCCTGCTGCGGCAAGTCGTTCCGCTTGTACTCCTGCCTGATATAGCCTGGTGTTTTCCAGTGCCAGACCGGTTTGAAAGCCGATGGCCGTTAACAAACGGAGCTGTTCGACAGCATAAGTGTGAGTGGCCACAGTGGTATCTACATAGATCACGCCCATAATGCGTTCCCTCACCGTAATCGGTACGCAAAGGGCTGAGCGGATACCGTAATTTTGTACACTCTTGCCCTTAGCAAAACGCGGATCGCGCATGGCGTTGGAGCAGATTGCCCCTTCTTTATGTTTCATCACATGATCGACGATGGTATGACTGACGGTGATTTCCCCCGAGTGTTCTTCGCTGCGGTAACGCACCGCCATCGGCTCGAGTTTTTCCTCGTCACCATTTTGCAACAAGATGAAACCGCGATCAGCCGGGAGAGTCTTAAAAATCATATCCATTACTCTTTCGACCAACTGCTGACGGTCGAAAATCGAATTGATGGTCGTGGATAGTTCATACAACAGCCGCAGATTACCTACCGCATCGGAGGTCTCCGGTCCGGCGATGATCACCGAATCGTCCATCGACGGTACCGTAGCCATAATGGACGATTCGATCAGGTTGCCGTTCGCATCGATACGCAGACCGTCCAAACCGCCCGCTACACTACTGCTCTGAACACCGCCGAATACGATCAGTGTAGCGCCGCATCGGATCTGATCACCCTGTTTCAAATCAAGCGAGGCGGACAACTTCACGCCGTTGACGTATGTTCCGTTGGCGGAGTTCAGATCGTTGATCGTCCAGATGTCGTCTTTCCTTCTTATCAACTCGGCATGACGGCGCGAAATAGTATTGTCCGACAGAGGAAAATCCTGACTGCCGCGGCCGATCAGAATCGGCGAACTGGAAACCTCCAGGGTACGTCCTTTATCCGAGCCTTGTAAAACGTATAACGTCGGCACTGTCAATAGCCCCAATAAAAACCATCTGCAACAAAATGAATTACAATAGGCCAATAACGATACAACACGGATACGAACACCGCCACACCATATTGTATGATTTTTCAGCCGACAGGTCAAGGGAGATTTGCTCAAGATACCCCTCGGATGTTACCTGACGAATGGATTGGTCTGTTTTTCCGTACCGATAGTAGTTTGGAGCCCATGACCGGAATAGACTTTAGTTTGTTCCGGTAATACCAAAAGTTGCTTTCGGATACTGTCCAGCAGGGTTGGCATAGACCCGCCCGGGAAATCGGTCCGACCGATAGAACCGGCAAAAAGGGTATCACCGCTAAAAACCATTCCTTCATCACGGCAATAGAGGCTTATGCAGCCGGGAGTATGTCCTGGTGTGGCCAAAACCTCCAACCTGATCTGCTCCAGTTCAATGGTATCACCTGCTCCGAGCAGTTCATCTGCCGGGCCGATTTTGAATGGTTTTCCCACCATCAGCGATAGATTTTTCGTTGTACTGCCGAGCATCTTAGCATTATCTCGCCCGATACCAATCGGTATCTTGCCGAACTCTTCCTCTAACAACTTTACCCCGGCGATGTGATCGCAATGACCGTGCGTCAGAATTATCTTGCTCGGCTGCAACGATTCTTCTTTTAGAAATGCAACCAGTGGCTCAGCCGAGAAACCCGGATCGATAATGAGGCATTCTTTGGCTTGAGCCGTCGAACGCAATACATAACAGTTAGTCTCAAACTCTCCTAATACAAAACAATCAATCTGCACTATTGCTCCTTTTATGTTAAGGTATGCGTCTTTATACAGTGTACGCGCCTTTATGTAAGGTATGCGTCGCACACCAACAATCTTGCCTGCAGGTTGGTCCCAGGCGATTTCCTTACTCTCTTTTGGGAATCGGCAATCCCAATTCCGTCAATACCTTTTGCATGTCCTGCCAGACTCGCATCCGCGTATCTTTAGAATAGTTCCGCAGCAGATATGCCGGGTGATACGTAGCGATAAGTTTTATCGGTTCAGCCAATGGGTGTGGCCGATACTCATGTACACGCCCCCTCAACTCTCCGATCGAGTCGCTGCTTTCCAGCAGGGTACGAGCCGCATGAGCACCCAGGGCCACGATAATTTCCGGTTCGATTATTTGCAGTTGTTCGCACAGAAAATCGACACACTGGACAATTTCACTGACTTGCGGGTCACGATTGCCCGGCGGTCGGCATTTGAGAATATTGCCAATAAAGACATCCCGGCGATTGAGGCCCATCGCTTCGATTATCTTCGTCAGCAGTTTGCCAGCTTGCCCCACAAACGGTCGAGCCTGTTCGTCCTCCGTTTGGCCCGGCGCTTCGCCGACGAACATGATACGCGCATCGGGATTGCCTTCGCCGGGTACGGTATTGGTCCGCTGTTTGTGGAGTGGGCACTTGGTGCATTGAGCCACTGCTTGGCCAACTTTGCTCAGACGCTGACGTTTTTCTTCGATAATGCCGACCTGCTCAGCGGAGTTTTTCGTCTCTTCCGTGGTTTTTGAATCGGTTGTCATTTTTTCTTTTCCCATTGCCTGCACTTTGCCTATCCGCCCAATAGGCAGCCATACGCCGCCCAGGAACAGATCGCTTTCCAATTGCCCTGTAATCGTGTTAATTAGCCGCTGTCGGTCAATTTCGGTATTCATTTAATTATGTCGCGAATTGCATCTCATACAGTTGTCGATACAGCTTACAACTCTTGATCAGTTCCTGATGTTTGCCCTGGGCGATTAGCCTTCCATTATCCAGTACAATAATCCTGTCGGCATCGATAATAGTGCTCAACCGATGAGCGATAATAAACGAGGTTCGGTTTTGCGTAAACTTCGTCAGGGCCTTTTGGATTTTAGCTTCGCTGTCGGAGTCGATTTGGCTCATTGCCTCGTCGAAGATCAGAATCGCCGGGTCAAGCAATATCGCCCGGGCGATAGCTATTCTCTGCAGTTGTCCTCCCGACAGTTTCGCCCCTTGTTCGCCCACGATGGTTTGGTATCCGTTTGGCGTCTGTTCGATAAATTCGTGAGCGTAGGCCTGTTTCGCTGCCTCGATGACTTTTTCTTTGCCGGCCTGTGGTCTGCTGTAGGCGATATTGGCCTCAATGGTATCGTTGAAAACCACCGTCTGCTGGGTGACGATACCGATTTGCTCACGTAGTGAACTCAAAGTCCCTTGGGCGATATCCGTCCCGTCAAAGAGGATAGCTCCCTTTTCAGGAATGAAAAACCGGGGGACAAGGCTCAAAAGGGTGGTTTTCCCTGAGCCGTTCGGTCCTACGACCGCGATAGTTTGACCGGCATTGACGGTCAGATTGATGTCACTGAGCGTGTCGGCTAGACTATCGGGATAACGAAAATTGATATTTCGAAATTCAATCAACCTGCTCAAGCGTTCCAACTTTACGGCCTGTGGTGGATCGGTTTCGATAGGCGTATCGATCAGGCGATAGACCCGCTCGGCCGAGGCGTTGGCTACCTGCAGATCCGGATAGACATCTCCCAGCTTACGGCCCGACTCAGCCATGGAAGCCAGCAGCATTACCAACGTGAAAAAATCGCTGGTTTTCATATCGCCGTCCGGCTTGCCGAACAAATAATAAGCCGCACAGATCATCCCGGCGCAGGCAGCGGTGATCCCCAGCGATTCGATAATAGGACCACTGGAAGCTTCTATCTTGGCCACACGAAACTGTTGTTTGAGCAGTTTTTGGTTGATTTCGGTAAAACGGGTTTCTTCAAAGGTCTCCTGATGATAGCCCTTGACGACCCGGATGCCCAAAAGGGTTCCCTGAAGGTGCCCCAGCATTCGCGACCAGCTTTCAAGGGTTTTTTTGGTGGCCCGTTTTATCTTTTTACCCAGTTTACCGATTACCAACGCCGCTATCGGGGCGCCCATGAGCACAATCAGGGTCATATCGGAGTTGATCCAGAACGCCCCTGCCGTCAGCCCGATGATGGTGAACGGCTCGCGGATCACCTTGCCGAGCAGGACAGTCATACCTCGATGGATCCGATTGGAATCCTGAACGAATCGGCTCATGGTATCGCTGACCCCTTCCTGACTGAAATAGCTCAGGGGTATGCGAACGGCTTTAGCGTAGGCGTCCCGACGCAGTGACATGATACTGCGATACGATATTCTTCTGACCAGATATTCCTGAACGAACCGTAGCGTGCAGCGTACGATAGTGGCCACCCACATCAGAACGATAATCAGAACGATGCAATTACGTTTGAAACTGGCTCCCTGCTGGTAAGGGACAAATCCCAGCAGCCACCGGGCCGCCGGTGCGTAGATCGGAGGTTTATCGAGATTGATGCCGATCAATTCTATACTATCGTCGGTATGTTTGATGGTCAGTTGAACCGGTTGGTCGGAATCGGCTCCCGCTAAATGTTGCAGTAATTGGTTCCTCGACATGCTTCCCTGCGACGTGCTTCCCTGCGGCGTGCCTCCCTCCAACGTGCCTCCCCGCGGTGTGCCTTCCCGCAGTGAGCCTCCCTGCGGTGTGCCTCCCTCCAACGTGCCTCCCCGCGGTGTGCCTCCCTCCAACGTGCCTCCCCGCGGCGTGCCTCCCTGCGGTGTGCCTCCCTGCGGTGTGCCTCCCTGCGGTGTGCCTCCCTGCGGTGTGCCTCCCTCCAACGTGCTTCCCTCCAACGTGCCTCCCTCCAACGTGCCTTCCTGCGGTGAGCCTCCCTGCAACCGCGGTCCTGGCGTGACTAGCAGGACAATATCGTCCTTTGACAGACCGCTGTTTTCGGCTGGGGTTTTTTTTCGAATATGGAATATTCTTAATGGTTGAGGCGGCGTTTCGGTATCTCCGAGAGCTGCCGGATTTTCCTCTATCGTCACGGATTCGAACACGATTCCGCTGCGATGCTTGACGATCCCCCGATAGACCCATCCGTGGAGACCCTCTTCGCCGATCATTACCCTCATCAGGGGCAGCATAGCTGCTATGCTCATCGAAAACAGCATTGCGGCGCCTAGGGCGCAGGCGATGGAGATTATGACGGTTTTGTATTGTGGGGCGGCGTATTTTAGTACGCGTCTGAAGTGTTTCATTTTATGGTAATCCGATTTTAGTGCGCGATTTTGTTTTTTGTTTTTCGTAACTCGTTTAACTACAAGGTAATGTGAAAAATTGTTGTTCTAATCCTTTATGTCCGTTGGTATTTCATAGTTTGTTTGTTCTCGGTAGTTGAATAAACGTAATGTCTATCAGAATATGGTGTTAGGGTCAAGGGTACAATTATTTCGGTTGGGGGCGGTGGGGGAATTTGATTGACAAAATCGGCGTATTTTATTAAAAAAGTGAAGATTTTTGGTGTTTTTTGGCGTGTTTTTGATGCGTTCTTGGTATGTTTTGATGTGGTTTTGATGTGGTTTTGATATGGTTTTGGTGTGTTTTTTGATTAGAAAGAGCAGGTAAATATGAAAGTTTCATTGTCCGGTCCTGATATCAGCCAGGCTGAGATTGACGCGGTGGTCGCGGTGCTGCGTACCCCGAATTTGAGTCTGGGCCCTAAATTGGTTGAGTTTGAAACCAACTTTGCCGACTATGTGGGCCGACGGTTTGGTGTTGCGGTTAACAGCGGTACGAGCGCTTTGCATTTGTGTATGTTGGCGCTGGGGATTGGGCCTGGTGATGAAGTTATTACTACGCCTTTTAGTTTTATCGCTACGACTAATTGCGTGCTGATGGTCGGGGCGAAACCTGTTTTTGTGGATGTCGATCCGGTGAGCTATAATATTGATGTGGATCGGATCGCCCAGAAGATTACCGATAAGACCAAGGCAGTGCTGCCGGTGGAAGTGTTCGGCAATCCGCAGGGGATCGATCAGGTTTATGAGTTGGCCCGTCAGCGGAATCTGTTGTGCGTTGAAGATTCGTGTGAGGCGCTGGGTTCGGTGGTCAACGGGCGTAAGGTTGGAACGCTTGGTAATGTCAGCACGTTTGCGTTTTATCCCAATAAGCAGATGACAACCGGCGAGGGAGGTATGATCGTTACAGACGATGAGCAGGTCGCTCATCTTTGTGCTTCGCTGCGTAACCAGGGGCGGGATGCCAACGCCGGGTGGCTGGCTCATGCGCGGCTGGGTTATAATTATCGGCTGTCGGATATAAATTGCGTTCTTGGGATCGAACAGCTCAAACGGATCGAGCAGTTCATCGCCAAGCGAGGGCAGGTGGCCGGGTGGTACCGGGAAATGCTCGGGGACGAGCAGCGGATAGTTTTGCCGAATGAGCCGGACGGGTGCCGAATTAGCTGGTTTGTCTATGTGGTACGGCTGCAGGATGAATTTAGCGGTGAAGATCGTGATATGATATTGGTGTATTTACGTGAGCATGGTATCGGCTGTAATAATTATTTTACTCCTATCCATCTGCAGCCTTTTATAGCGGATAAGTTCGGTTATCGGGTTGGTGATTTTCCTGTTACCGAAAGAATTGCGCAGCGAACGATTGCGCTGCCGTTTTATAATAATCTGAGCCGGGAGCAGGTGGAGACGGCTTGTGCGGCGTTGAAGTTGGCGTTGAATAAGCTGATGTAACCGGCATTTCCCAGATAAACAGTTGCCAAAAAACTGGATTTTGATAATATAAACCTCACAGAGTGCGTTTTATAAGTTTTTTGATACTGAAAATGTGCTTAGATTTGCGTTTTTAGAGGTTACCACGAACAATTGCGGAAATGAAATCTGGTATGATTCAACAAACACTTTTTGACATAGAACCGCAGAGGACAGAGATTAAAAATTTCGTGTGCCCCCGTGGATATAAGGGGCTGGCGGCTTTTCATAAATACTGGGGTAAAAAACCCACCGAATGTCTGTCTTTCATGATAGAGAATTTAACTGAGCCTGGAGATATAGTTTTTGATCCGTTTTTAGGTTCAGGACTGATAGCAAGGGAATCTCTCGACCGAAAGAGACGATTTATTGGGACGGATATTAACCCGGCTTCGATAGAAATGGCCCGTTTTATTGTTTCGCCTCCTTCGGTTCAGGAATATTCCGAAGCACTCAAGGATCTGGAGAAGCGAGTTAAGAATGAAATTGAAAAAAGTTATCTGCGGGAAGACGGTAATATTGCCACTCATTATCTGTGGGAAAACGAGACACTAAAAAGCGTATGGTTTAACCAGCACGGCCAGCGTGGACGAATAGAGAGAAAGCCGGACAAGTATGATCTTACCCTTCTTGCTCGTTATCAGAATTACCATTGTAAGTATTTACGCGAGATAGAATTATTTGAGAATTCTCGAATAAACACAAAACGGGAACTAAAGCTGGGAGATATTTTTACCGGCAGAGCATTGCGAAATATTGATATATTGCTCCAGCATATTGAAGGTTACGAAGAAACTTTAAAAAAAGCATTCATGTTGACTTTGACAGCCGCTTCCGGCCAAATGTCGAATATGGTATTTGCCGTTACAAACCGTGGCAAGATAAACGGTAAAAAAGACGAAAGAATATGCGTTGGTAGTTGGGTTATTGGTTACTGGCGTCCCAAGCTGCATTTTGAAGTTAATGTCTGGAGTTGTTTTCACAATCGCGCCCGAAAAATCATTAAAGGATTGAAAGATGTGACTAATATTTATAACAATGAGCACACCAGTGACATAACCGATTTTTATAAGGCAAACTATGATTGTGCTTTAGTCAACAGTGATGCTAGAAAAGTTGTAAGCGACATGCCGAACGGATCAATCAAATTGCTTTTAACAGACCCTCCACACAGCGACAGGATACCATATCTGGAGCTCAGTGAAATGTGGAATACTATACTTGGGTATCAGGTTGATTTTGATAATGAGATTGTTGTCTCAAACGCCCGTGGGCGGCATAAGGGCAAAGATAGCTATAATCAGGATATGTACAATCTGCTGGTAAAATTGGAGTGTAAGATGTGTGCCGGTGGGATAATTGCATTGATCTTTAACGCCCGCGACGCGGACAGTTGGCGTTATATTAAAGAATTTTCTGATACATCCTCAACGATGAGCTTTAGAGGGTGCTTTGATATAGCATATTCAGCTAACTCAGTTGTGCAGGACAATAGAAAAGGTGGAATGAAACATGACTATGTTATTCTATTTGAAAAGAGAGGCGCTACCGGCGATTCGTGGCAGAAGATAACGAGTATTCCCGGCTGGTCTGATAGTTTTCCTGAAGTATAGGATTTTAGTATGACATTCGATTTTATACAAGCAAAGATGGCTTTTAGAAATGACAAGATCAGGGAACTTGCCCATGAAGAGAATGGTTTACGGTTTCTGAAATTGCGTTCCTTATCTCGTTCGGAGCAGATGGAGTATCTCATCGATAAGGTTGGTTTGCCGAATCCGAATTATCGGGGTGATCGTTTGTTAAAGTTTCTTTTTGAGTCATCAGTAACAAACAACGATATTGAAGATGCTATAAAGGAACTCTATCGGGAACAAAGGCAGCAACGGCTTGAAAATGAAGACAAACTGATTAGCGAGCTTTACAAGATAAAGTGTTTTGACTGGGGAGGATTACACCAGAATAGTCTAGAGAAAACGATTGTAGATAATTATGTCAAGAAAATTGAATCTTATGACAAACTGTGTGAAAGCATCGAGAATGAATTATTTCATAGCATGAAATCTTATGTATTGTGTTCGTGGTATAATCATTGGACATCAATTGTGATAGAGGATATTTTTCGTGATCATGTCAGAATCCTGCCTGCTGTGGGGCTTATAAAGAAGATCGATTTTTTTATAGATAACATTCCTTTCGACTTAAAAGTAACCCATATGCCGAAAGGCTATGTCAAGGAAAAACGTAAAGAAGAAGGCCTGAAACCGGAACAGACCTTGTTAAAGCATTTTTGCCGTGAGAATAATATCTATTTTGAAAAGTTACCGGAAGACAGATTGCTGGAAGACTTATGGAATAAGGTTTCGGATTTCCCATCAATTAAAGCAAAGGCTCTTATCAATGAACTGAGAGAAGTCAGATTACGTCAAATAGCACAAGTTAAAGAATCGCCGGAATTGCTTAGCAGGTGGTTATACGAAAATCAGGGAACCCGCCGTTTCGATGCAGCTAATCGGATATTTTTCATTTTGGTTGATACGGATAATTTTTTTGATTCATGGAAACTCAAGCGTGCCAAGCCGCTGTTGGTGCATACAATCCACAATCATCTGGATAAAATGCCTCAAAATCCAGGAAAGGAATTATCCTTTAATTGGGAAGGTGTCGAATACAATGTTACTTGTGATCTTATTATGCTAACACATAGCAAATCTTCTTGATGGTCGGCATAAGATTTTGAGGAAATTCAGGGAATGGTAAGTAGTACCGAAACCGCATGGGGCGAGGGGCGAGGCTACGAGAGTCGTTTCTAAAACATGCCCACGCAAGCGTGGGCATGGCATCCGGCTCCTTGTTTTGCAGGTTAGGTTTTGTTAGAGCCTCTAAATGAAAGGTGGTGATTTGACTGTGTCCGTAGATTTCTATTTCGATGTGTTAGAAGATTTTGTGCGCGAAGAACCAGTAGTACTTCTTATAATAGTTTGCACTTTTATATTGATAGTTGTCTTTTTAATAATGACATCTGTTCGTAGAAAAAACAAATAAGCAAAAGAAGAGTGTGATGGAAAAAACATCATTGTTAATATTAACATCAATATTGATGGGATGTGCCCCTTTGATAGAACAACAGATAGCTCAAGAGCAAAAAATAGAAAAGGAAAGGCGAACTAAATATGTTGAATCACATCCTCGGCTTTCTGCCACCACTCGAAAGGATATTTTAAATGGAATTGTTCGAGTGGGTATGACCGTAGATCAAGTTAGGGCAATTAAAGGAACTCTTTACTGGGAAAGTAGTTCTGTTTTTGGTGATCTGAAAATGGAAACTTATAAAAGCGGTAGAACTTGGTTCACATTTTATAACGGCAAATTGTATAGTTCGGTAGCTTTGTCTTATTACTAAGATGAGAATTGTTTTTTAAGAGCAGGCCTTAACCGTCTTGCCCTTTTCTATTTGCAACGTTCAAGCAGAGCGTCATAAATATTGCCCGGATTTGAGCTGATTCGGGGCTTTTCTCGTGTTTTTTGTCATGAAATCCGGTAAAGTCTCAAAAAGAATAGCCTTTAAATTCATTAGGAGAGTCCATTGCCGCATAGGGTTACAGATTTTTTTTGCTGATTTCGCGAATAAGAGAAGTTGCATAGCAGCCGGAATCAAGCTCGAATTGCAGTTCGATGTAAGGTCCCAATTTGTCCTGCCCTGTGGTAACCTTGGTATGATGCGGCTGAAACCGCAAAGGCCGGCGACCACCCTTGGCATCATACTGGCGCATTTGACGAAAATCCCTGTTTTTCAATCCTGCCAAATCCAATACAGGATTTTCGATATCCCCGGCTGGTCCAATTAACCTGGTCATACGAAATCCCAACAGAGGCCCAGTGGGGCTAATCTCAAAGGCGTCGCAGCGAGGTTGTTCCAATATGGCATCTTCGACACGGAAACAGGCCCCATTAATATGCTTATAAGCCATCTCCCCGACGAGAAGTTTATCAATGTCCGGCATACGAGCGGCAAGTACCTGGTTGAAAAGGGCGGATTGATACGCAGATACAAAGAAACTTTTGAGATGTTTGTCTATACTTTTATAAGCTTTTTCCTTGCTGCTTTTGGATGTAATAAGAGTTTTTAATGCACGACGTTGGTCGGCAAAAGGATAGGGCCAGGCATCATAGGCTTTTTTGTAATCACCCTTTTCATAAAAGGCTCGTGCAGCAACAAGTGTCGCTGAATCCTCTTCTTTTGGTTGGCCAAGGAACAAATCAACAAACTCATTAATTTTACCTTTGGAAACTGCTTCTCCTAATAGATGCGTGTCGCCGCGATAGCCAAATCGTTGTACACCAAAATAGCCTGGCACCCCCCTGCGAATTAGTACAGACATGACGTTTTCAGCTACTTCGACAGCCTGTTTTAGAGGCAGATTAACCTCGCGAAGTCGAATAACAAAACGATTGCCGGCAAGATGCCCCAATTTGATTTTGTTGCCGTGACGGGCAATTTGAATAATTTTAATATTAGGGATATGAAGTGATAGTAATCGTTCTGGATTTATATGCTCTATGGAAATCCACTGTCTAGTGACAGCACGAGCATCTTTCAGGCCGGCATAGCCGATTTCTTTTCGAGTTATCTGCAGCACATTGGCAATTTTAGCCAGTGTGTCCATCGTTGATATTCCTTTTTTTTCGATCTGGGCATAAATATGCGTTCCACTTCCGCAAGGAGTATATAAAGGCAGTTCTTCAACAAGAAAATCTTCTTCGCATGTTTTTATAGTACCTCCTATCCCATCAAATTGAGTGGTAAGGAAAGGAAGTGAACTATGAGTGCTTGAATTATACATAACGATAGGCAAATTACCAGTTCAACCGTTTTTACTCCGATATTTCATATTTGCCGTTGTCCTATCCTGTATAGGTTGCTGTGTCGCCCGGGTTGCTCTCCAGCAGAGCCTTATCCTCCGCAGCAACATAAGTGATTATAGCAGAATTGACGTGTAATGCCAAAAAGAATACCGATTGTCGCGGGTACCCGATAGAGTTTAGTTGCAAAACAAAAACTTTATCTGTTGCGCTTCAGATTGAATTTCGGGCTTTTAGTACCTGGCATTTTCATTCAGTACGGGCATATTAAGGGGTTTGCCACTGGAGTTTGGGGTATTCATCTGGGGCGATGGTCCAGATGTTGGTAAAGTCCCAACCTGCCGAAGTATATGTGATCTCCTGCTGCATATTGGTGGTTGACTGGGCGATGACATCGGCTGGATCGGATATGTTTCCTACGCCGGTAATGGTGTCGTTGACAATGTTGTCCCAGAAACACTTAGTATAGATACTGCTGTTGTCATATCCGGTCAGTGCTCCGATATTAGTGGCACCTGAGATAACTCCTGAAGCATAGCAATGAATGATCGGCACGCCGGCGGCGCTTTTACCGATCAGTCCGCCGACTTTGTCATTGCCCGATACGCTGCCGGCGGCGTAGGATTGTTCGATTTGTGCGTAACTCGAGCCTACCAGTCCTCCTATCGATTGACTGGTACCGATCACGTCACCGGTGGCAAAGCACTGGGTAACCTGACCGGTATTTTTTCCTGCCAGGCCGCCTACATTGTTGGCGCCTGATACAGTCCCGGCTGCATAGCAATAGCTGATATCTACCATCTCACACGAGCCGGCCAGGCCACCGATATAATATGAAAATCCCGATCCGGACACATCACCGGCTGCATAGCAATTTTCGATATCTGAGACGTTATTGGTGCCGACCAGTCCGCCGATAAAGAGGACGCCGGAAACAGCGCATGTGGCATGGCAATTGTCAATGATCGTTTCAACCGGTCCGGTGAGTTCTGTCACCTCATCTGTTGTAAATGCCGCGGCGCCTATCATTCCACCGGTGGAATTGTTGCCGGCTATACTGCCGCCTTCGACAGAACAGTTGGTGATTTGGGCTTCTCTGAGCCATCCTATGAGTCCGCCGATATACTTACCGTCTTCGGCGGTGATATTGACATTGGTCATAGAGAGGTTTTTGACCTGGGCGGCCGAGCCGTTAACAAAACCAAAAAGACCGATATAGGCATTGTCCGGAAAGCTCGTTCCCGTGGCGTCATAGGTAAAGTTGGAGATTATACGTCCGTTGCCATCAAAGACTCCACTAAAGGCCTGATAATTACCCGGGCCCGCCACGTATCCGATTATGTTGAAATCGGTTCCAGTATAGCCGCTCAGGTCGATATTGTTCATAAGCTTGAAATGCTTGTCCCAGGTTCCCGGATGAGTGCCGATGGCGTTAAGCTGCTCGGCGGTGCAGATGATAAACGGATCGGACGGGGTGCCGGAACCACCGCCACAGGGAGGCTCGTACGACTGCCCTTTGAGCCAATTTACCGCCATTTTTGCCAAGTCATCGACATCGACCTGCGTATCCTGATTGATATCGGTTCTCTCACACCAATCAGGCTCGGCGCAACCGTCGATCAGCCATTGCGATGCCAATAGTGCGAAATCAATCAAATTGACCATAATGTCCCTGTTAATATCGCCCCGGTTAATCGCATAAATGTCGATATCCTGCTGTGTCGTATGACCGGAACTGTCGTCAACCGTGACCGTGATCGGATATTCGCCCACTGCCCCGGGCGTTCCCGAGAAGCAGCCGTCGGTATCGAATGTGATCCCCGGAGGCAGCACAGCTTGTCTTTCGAACGGAGGAACAAACAACACCGAATTGGCATTGGCCAGATTTGCGGCGCCGTCGTATCCTTCGACCAAGATGTAATCGGTCTCATTACCGGCTGATATGCCGACCGTTGGGGTCAGGATTGTGTTGCCGGTACCATAATCGAATTTGATTTGGCCGTCGCTAAAGAGTGTAACCGCGAAATTGCACGGCATGGCATAGGAAAAGGTCGTGGCCTTCCAACGGACCATTACCCAACTCGGATCGGCTTCCGGATCGTGATCGATATAGATGTCACCGACATTGTTATTGGGTGGGAAAGGATTCCTGGTATATAAATCGTCCCACAACGGAGCGATGCGGATGTTTCTCATCAGGTTTATGGTGCTGTTGCTATGGTCCGGACCGGCTGTGCCACCTAATTCCACAAAACCGTTGCTGCTGATCCTGATGACATTCCCAGCAGGGTACTCCACATTGTAGAACGGAAAATCGAACGGCAGCGTGTATTCGGTGTAAACAGCCTCGTCCACGTAAAATTCCTGAGGAGTTCCCGTCATGCTCAACTGGCCGGGATCGCCGATCTCATAAGGTGGTATCTGCTCCCTCGGCTGGATCATCCAATTCAGGTAAGGAAGCACACCGCCATAGGCCTGGACACATGAAATATCGATAGGTTCTGTGAGATACCAGGTATATTCCCACGGCGGTAAAATGCGAAGATCGAGTATTCCGTCGCTTCCTCCTCCGATAACGGTCAGCTCAAACTCACCGGCTTGGCCTCCCCAGCCTGCTACGCGAATCAGGTATTCCTGTTCAGCCGTCATTGGCATGGTGATCTGCTCCGGCTCTCCGGGGTATTGATCGTCACATGCCAATTCCGTCAGTTGGCAGTCGCTAAAGATGGCCAGGGTGGTATCGAAGGAATTGCTGGAAAGGGTCACGGTAACTTCCTCGCTCTCGGTCGGGATATACAAGTACCACAGGTCCTTAATGTCATCAGCACCGCAGGAACTGACAAGACTGCTCCCGTTGTCGTCGGTGGGCGTTGCGTTGGTGGTGACGCCGGTGTAGGTCAAGCCGGTAACCATATAATCGGAGACTATCGCAGCACCTGTACAGTCGTCGTTGTAAGGCGGCTCACTAATGGTCAAAACGTAATCGTCAAAAGTACCATCGCCCGAAAAATCGTCATTTCCAGCCACGCGAATAAGATAGATATTGTTCTTTACTATAGGTATCGAGAGTTTGGAATCACTGTCACTGCAGTCGTCACAATTGTTTTCGGGCAGGTCGGGGCAATTGTTGTTAGCCGCCAACAATTGCAGGTTATCGCAGTTATTGGCGTACACCCCCAAAGTCGTATCGAAATCATCGCTATGAAGAAGCATTGTCACGGTACACGTTCTACTGGGCGAGAAGGTGTGCCAGGCGTCAATATAGTCACCCCAATCGTAACCAGGAGTAGCAAAGTCGAGATTCGGGTTAACCGGATCAGGCGTGGCGGTGGCACTGACCAGCGAACCTTCGTAAGGTACGCTTTGGGATATTGGACTGGTAAAGGCGCCTCCGCACCCATCGTTGGGAAACGGCGGTTTGTATGTTGCGGTAAGAAAATAATAACCAGTTTCGTTATTGTAACCCGCTACGCGAATAAGGTAGTCGATGCCTTCCTCGAGGGTCATCGAAAGCTCCGACTGACGATAAAAACCGCTGCGCTCGGAATCATCATTGCAGGCCAGCGAGTCCAGATTATCACAATCGGCAAATACCTCCAACGTGGTGTCAAAATCCGTACCCTCATTGCAAAGGCTGATAGTATATCCACCGCCCACCGGTGGCGTAAATATATGCCACGCGTCGATCGGATCGAATCCGGCGCAATCGGAGTAGTATGTCTGCCCGTCAGGTGTCCTGGTCCTCGAACCATAGACGGTTCTGGAGGCGATCTCGTAAACAAAAGGCTCCTCATTGCTGATAAAGGGATACTGCTGGCTTTCAGTCAGGGCGGTGGCACGTTTACAGTCGTCGTTATAATTTGTTCTATCCGCTAAGGAGTAGGTCATAGAACCGCCCGGCCCACTGATCTGGGAAATAGAGATACGCGTGTTGTAATCAACTCCAAACCCGTAGGTGTGGGTGTTCGGATAGGTGGTATCGCCGTTGATGATTGTAAAATCCGGATTGCGATAGAGGTCGGTACTATCGCCACGATTATTAAGCTTTTCGAGGTCATAATCGTTGTCCGCCTGGATAAGGGCGACCATATAGTGCAGTTCCGGCCAACCGAGCACCTGCCCTTCGTCGTTAGGATCTTCAGGAGGGATGATTACCGGGGGCATGCCCGGATACCCTTCGGAATCGTTGTTAAACTTGAATTCGTCGATATGCCAGATGGCAAGTCCACCTTGGGGCATGTAACGTTCGCTATCGCTCGGCTGTCGGTTTTCTATAAGCAGATATTCGGTGACAGGTATTTTCGATTGGTTGGGCAGGTTCGATAGAGAGCCGGCCTGTAAGAGAATCGCCGAATCGAACAGGTCATACTTGAAGGCTTCTCCATATTTGGTCCCACCGGCATCGGCGATGGCTATCTTTACGGTATGTTGTGCGCTCGTGCTCAGACCTGTCTTTTTGGCCTCCAGTCGTATCGTAAAACCGTCAAATTCGATGTTTTTCGTTGTCGTATTAGGGTCATTGTCCACATAGTACTCTTCGTTGTCGCCAGGTTGCCCGGGTAAGTTCGGATCGTCAGAAATTATTTCTGGTCTGACGGTCTTGACGTTTACCGGGTCTGTCGTACCCGGTACCAAGGCAATATTCACACCATCCACATAGACAGCCAGTACGTCATAACCCGTACTATTCGGGTCGGCATAGTCGCCGTCGCCTATAAACTCGGTGTATTCTTCCGAGGCAAAAACGAAGTTAAGATAAAGGTCCGCGGTTGGCGAGCTCGTATCCTCAAATTGGAACTTGAACTCCAACACCGCCGCATCGGTTGTAGGATTTTCGGCCAGGTTGTTCAGGGCCGAATCGCCGGCGTCACCGAGACCAGTACCAGTATCCGTTTCTTTGTTAGGCCCGAGGGCATCGAAGATATCGCCGGTGGACAGGATAATGCCTGCCTGCATTCCAATTCCAGCAGAGCTTCCTGCCCGGAAGACTCCAGCCGCTCGATTGTCTGCCTTGAGTTTAGGAGTGCCCTCTACAATGTTGATTCCCGGTCCCAGCAGGTCTGCCACTAACTTCTCGGCATTCTGTTGAGCGACTCTTATTCCATCAAGCCCTGAAGCAATGGACGAAGCACTCATCTGATAATTTATGCGGTGGACGGGATAGTTCGGATCGTCCGGATCATCATCATCGGCGAAACCTGTACTGACATAATACGTGCCCCAGAAATCGTCAACCTCAGGATCGTTAATCAAGTACGGTTCAACCAATCCCAATTGCACTCGTGACCACGCGCAAAGGTGAGGTGGATATTGGGCCGACGAGCCGGAAGGGCCGAACCCTTCGCCAAGAGGAGTGCCCATCAGTCCCCAACGGCCAATTCCGTAACTTGACTCGTCTGTATCGAACAGGTCCGGCAGACCCAGAAGATGTCCGAACTGATGGCAAAAATATCCGATAGGCGTGATTATTTTTTGGCTTGTTCCCAGCATCAGCGCCGGCCCGACCTGATAACTCTTTACTTTAATGCCGCTGGCACTGGTCCAAACATTGCCGCCAATCAGAACCCTATTATCCGGCTCAACACCATGCCCGGAAAAAATAAGCGTAATAAAATCCACTATACCGTCGCCATTTTCATCAAAATCTTCGAAGTCGATGATTTCCCGTTCGTCAAGGCGGTCCAGGGCATCGTCAATCATACCATGGACGTTTGGGTTTTCCGCATTCGGCAATTTGATCCATTGCGGAGTAATGGTACTGTCGAAAGACCACTGGCCGTAAGTGTTATACTTGAAGTAATCTTTTACGCTGCCGCCGGGCGCTATAACCGGGTCCCCACCAATACCATTAAACAAGGTGTTATAATAGGAGGGGGCAAAACCATTGTCACCGATCGGATCGGTACCACCTTCATCATAATGGTTGCTAAATGCGCATAGGACCACCAGATGCTTTTTGGTCGGCAGCGGCGCTCCCGCCGCCATAGGAGGCGCAACGACAGCAGCCGCCAAGATAACCTGAGCGATTAATATCAGTCGCCTGGAAGCGAACCTGTGCGCAAGACGGTCCGATAAAAACGGTCGTAGGCACATTGATGCCTTACCTGCCTGGTTCAGGCCCATACCTGTCAGGTTAATTCGGTGATTTTTGTGGGATCTCATTTTCTCCTCCGCGCAAAATCAGTAAACAATCAAAACTCAAAGTGGTCTGCCAATAATTCAATATATCACTACGTTCAAACTTTCTCGTCCAAATTAACAGGAAAAATAACAACGCGGTGATGTTGGAACAGCCAAAAAGACCGCCCAATTCCATCTGTTTGGATTATAACGGCCGGCGCCCCCTTCCGCACCGCCAAAGTCACCGATTTTCGCCATATTCTGACTCGGTGAACACAGCTCCTTAGCACCTTATAGAGGCTTGCTGTAACATAAGTTACAATAGCAGATATTATTTCAAAACGCAAGGGAAAAACCATATTTGCCCCAAAATGGGTAAGTACCTGAAAACAGCCCTGTTTACGGTCGCGTCAATTTGGCAGGCTAGCAGTTTCCGCCGGACCTGCCTGTGCTAAACCGATGGTGTTGTGTTAACTTATTGAGAAAACGTAAGTTAAATACAATTTTCATACGGTCAAGCTGGTAATTTAGGTAAGATTGGCAGGGTATTCCTGCCCGCTCAAGCCGCTCGGATGCGGGTTTACAGCATTGATTTCGGCAATTCTGGGCTTTTCAAAAAAAAGGTTGACAAACGCCCCGGTTTTCTGGTATCATAATCGGAAGCCAGGTAGGGCAATAGAGAAAGTTGCCGCCGATGAAAATACCCACCATAATGGGGCTGATAGAAGGCCTTCCAGCCGAGATTGTTTGTTTTAAGCCATAGAAAATTTCTGAGGTACGCACTATGTTGTATTTAGAAGTTTTGGAAACACGTTGCCTGCTCGCTATTTCCGTCATCGCAGATCCTATGGATATAGATTTTGGTGAAGTTGGCGTTGGTATCGAATCTCCATACACTATTGTCAACCTAACCAATGATGGTCTGACCGATGTCGAGATCACCGAGATATTGTGTGTCGATACAGGCACTATGGAGCCGGATGACAATTTTACGGTGGATCCTTATGATTTGTACACTCTTCCACGGATTCTCGAAGCCGACGACCCTGACGGCATAGATTTTCGCGTACGCTTCGAACCTCAGGAGCGAGGAGATGTCAGCAAAGATCTGCTGATTAAAACCTCCGATAACAACGTAAGAGTCGATTTGGAGGGGACAGGTCTCGGCGGCAATCTGGTGATATCCAAGCTTGTTTTTCCACAGGTCAACCCAAACTACGTCTGGACCGGTGACCCACTTGAGGTCTCCATTACCGTCACAAACGAGGGACCCGGCCACATCCTCTCCAGTTCTGGTATTGAGTTCGATTACAGTCCGAATCAGTCCTTTGGTGATATTGACGACCAGATTATCGGCAAAATCCATAGAGATGTGGTACCGCCCCTGGAACCCGGCGAGTCCGTCCAGATCGATAACATAGCACTCGATATGACCACGGTTGACCTGACGGACAATCCGACAAGAGGTTACATCCTGGCGGCGGTTAACTATGGCGACCCTATCAACGCTGAAGAAATTATCGACGACAATGTCAGGCGTTCCAGTCGTATGAGCTTTTATACCAGCAAAATCGGCGTTTTTGATTCGGTTTCACCTGGTACAGACGGCATGATAGATTTCGGCTGGGGCAGCGTCGGCCATGTCTCAGGCCCGGAGTACATCGATATAATAAACATTGGCGATACTCCCGTCAATATCACTGATCTTGATTTTTCCAATGAGCATTTCGGTATCTCGAAATATGACCCTTCTTTATCATCAGTACTGCAACTGCCGCCAGGATACGATCAGGATAATGTTACAAAGCTGTCCACCGTTGATCATGGATATAATAGCATGGTACACGGCGAAGCTAATTGGTACTGTTATGACGCCATGGAAGGCGATTCGCTTGGCATACGGCTTCAATTGTTTAACAATGTTCCAATGGACGTGACGATATATTCTCAATATGGCAATATCATCACAACCAGCGACAATTCTGTACCGTACACAGATCTCTCATGGTCTTCCAGCGTTTATGCCGATACCGCCGCTCCTTATACCGGGCGATATTACATAAAAGTTGACAGCCCTGATGATTCATACGATGACAATTATTTCTTTGGATTTGCCAGTCAGTACGGCCTTGTTACAGAATTCTCCTTGTCCGAAACAGCGACGATATTATCCGGCAGTGAGCCGGACGGTCGGCCAGATCGGGGAGAAGAGAATTGGAGCAACAGCGAATGGTTTACCTTCGACGGTAATGTGGGTACCCAGGTTTTAATTACATTTCCCGATCCTGATCCTATGTTTTCTTACTCGGTTGATATTTTCAACTCACACGGTCAACAGGTGGACTCGACGAGTGTGGGAACTCCCATGAACACGGTTTTGATCGAGACAGGTTCCTATTACATTCGCGTCAAGAGCGAGGAATATGATGAGCCCTGGGTTGATTTCGATATCAGTGTAGTCGATGCCGGCTCTATATTCGAAATTCCGGCGGCTACCATAGACGGTCCCGGGCATGTAACCATACCTATATGGTTCACCCCCAAGACTACCACGCTGAATGCGGACCCGGACCTAAACTATTTGGTGGAAGGCGCTCTGGAGATTACCACCGACGCTGGAACCTCGGATGAAATTTACCTTAGCGGCAGGGCAATACCAGGTGATATGGCCGTTGCCAGTGTGCAACTGTCCGAACTGGCTTATCCTGCGTTTGTCCAGTCTGGAGCGCCCCTGACCGTATCGGTTAACATCTCCAATAACGGGCCAGGCTACATCCTTGATTCTGCCGATTTGAAGTTTTATCTCAGCTATCCGAACGAAGGCGGCTGGTTTGGCGGCCAGGAAATTCTGCTGGCCGGATCCCCGGAAGAACTGATCGTTCCTGCGCCTATTCCTGACGGCCAAAGCGTACATTGTACCGCTACCGTGGAGATTCCACCGGATATTACCGGCCCCTATTATCGTATCATAGCTGTCGTTAACAGTGATTATCTGGTCATCGAGACAGACTACGATAACCACGATAACAACTATTCCATATCTCCCGATGCGATTTACATGGACCGTTACAGCACCCTGGCTTTCGATTCGGTGGGTAACCCGTCGGATCGGGTCATAAATTTCGGCGCCGTGGCTATTGGAGGGGTCAATCAGGAACCTTATGTTACGATATATAATCGCAGTGCCAGCAAGACCGTTACTATCACCGACTGGTCTTTGCTCCTGGGCGAGGATTTCGCCCTGCGCACTGCCAGTGCGCCAATGACTCTGGCGCCTCATGCCCAGCGAAATATTTACCTTCAGTTTGAACCTGACGAGTTCGACCCCCAGGGACAGCCGATTATAACCGACACCCTGACCGTCCATACCGACGAACAGATAGAATACACTTTCAGCCTTACCGGAACAATTGCCGGCGCGGATCTGATTGTGACCGAAGATTCCGGAACACCCAACGACAACATGCTTGAGTTAGGTGCTGTTCGTCCGTTAGGTACTGTTCCTCTGGAACAAGCCACCGCTGTCCAGGCCTTCACGATTAAAAACAATGGCAATCAAGTTTTGGAGATCAATGAAATAATCCTGGGCCAAGGTTCGGCTAGTCCGTTTAAACTAGTTTTGCCTGCGGATACTTACAACCTTCCGTTAAATCCGGGCGATTCTCGTGAGATTATGGTGACCTTTGCCTCCGCGAAAGTCGGTTCTTTCGGTGAAACTATCACCATAAGGAGCACTGACCACCTGGAAGACTACACTTACGTTTTGCATGCCACCGCCTCCGTGGTCAAGCCAACCCTCGTTGTTTACGAAGATCTATCCCTGGATGGCATACCGGACGACAATCAGTTGAGCTTTAGCCGACAGCCTTTTGACACACCTTACGAAACCACTATTTATCTGACCAACATCGGCGACGATGTCCTGACCGTACAGGGCTGGACATTGCAAAATACCGACATCAATGCCTTTACCGTAGCTCGCGCCGAAACTGGCGCCCCGGAGCAAGACTTCACCATCGACCCTCAACAGATTGTTCCTCTGAACGTTTGGTTCCTTGCCCCGTCGGACGGTATTGACCAGCCGGAATTCTTCTTCAGCGACACTCTTATTATTTCCAGCGATGACCCGGATAACGTTCAGTATGTGGTGGACCTTAGCGGCTCCGCCTCCCGGACTAATTTTAAGATTATCTCCAACGGTAAAGAGAATGTGGGACAGCAGATAACGATGGATTCCATCCTGAAGGACCATAGCAACACCGCACCGACCATTACCGATAGATTCGATATTCTCAACGGCAGTGTCAGACTGACTTCACTGGAAATCATCTCGAGTGGTGACGGATTTAGTATCGACTGGTCCGGCGACCACCAGAATGTGGCTCCGGGGCAGTACGTCACAGTCAATGTTACCTTTGACGGGGCCGGTGATCAGTTCGAACCGGGCCAATATAACGGTACCATCATTATCAGTGCCGGCGACGTCGCCCCCACAATCGTGAATGTTACCGCGACGGTAGTCAGTCCCGAAATTGATGTTCCCCAGACAACTATCGATTTTGGAGTTACCGACATGAGCCATCCGTCAGTGCGGCAGTTAGTGATTTCCAACGAGCTGGGCACTGCCGATCTGGTCATCAGCGATTGGAGCTGGGACAGCAATGATTCGCAGTTCCAACTGGACCTCAACGGCCCGCTGATCGTTCCCACGGGCCAGACTTCGACCGTTGACGTCGTTTATGATCCCACGATTCCCACTTTGGACGTTCCTGCAGAGGAGCGGCTTACCTTGTATTCCAACGACCTGGACGAGTTCGAATATAACATTACATTAACCGGCCAAAGTGACGGCCAAGAGGTCAACGCAAACGACGGAGACCTCTCATACCACCGTTTCAAAGACAGTGAAGGTCATTGGGTCCACGTCTCCCTTACTCATGGCAGCTTCGAACTCTATCTCGAAGACGGCGATTCCGACCAAGCAGACATTTTCGCACTGCTATTGTCTGGCACCACCCAAGAAAGTAACCTCAATATCACTACCACCGGCAATACTACTATCGGCAGTATCCGTACCGTCGATAATGGCTCACTGAACTCGATCATCGCGCCGAACGTCAATATCGAAAAAGAAATTGTCATTAACGGTTCGCTGGATAAAATGCTGTTGGGTAACGTTCTCGACGGAGCGGCAATAGCTGTACAGCAACCATCCTCCAAGCCTATGACCATTAAAGCCGCACAGATCGGAAACAGTGTTGGTTTCGATCTGCCGGGAACGCTGCGAACCTTCCAAGCCAAGTCATTTTCCGGCGGATACCTGTACGCCGATGCGATCGACAAAGTTAATATTTCCGCCGGCAGCATCGGAGCAAACATCGAAGCCAAAGTTGGAGACGTCAGGCAAGTTAAGGTCGCCGGTAATATTGACGGTGACATCCAGGCCTACGGTGATATCGGCAAAATCATCAGCAAAACCGGCGTCATCTCCAGCGACATCATCGCTCAAAATGGTGATATTTCTTCTGTCAGTGCCAAGTATGGCATCTCCGGTATGATTATGGCGATGGACGACATCAACAGCCTCAAAGTCAAAGACGGCAGCCTCTCCGACGTTATCATTCGCGCTCAATCCATCAAATCAATTAACGCTTTGGACTTTAACAACGCCCTGGTCAGCGTTGCCGGCAAGCTCGGTTCGGTTAAGGTCCAGACCGACATTATCGACTCACACATCCTCGCCGGATATGACATAGGAATGTCGGTCCAACTGGGTGATTCATTTAACGACCGATTGAATGAGGGCAATATTGGAAAACTCTCGTTTGGCGGCGAGCTGCGAAACTCCTACGTTACCGCCGGAGCCATGGCCGACAATATTTACGATAATCTCGTAAGCTCGTTGGAATATACCGCCTTACCGGCTAATCCTCCCTATTCTGTTGGAAACGGCTCCATCGGACGCATCACAGGCCATAAAATCGTCTCCGACAACACCAATAATGAATTCGGATTCTATGCCTCCGGCCCAATCAACACCAAACTGCTGCCAAGCGGCGACTTTGTCATTGTAGCCAATTTATAACTCGTCTTTACGAGTCGGTCGCGGCATTTGAGCCTAAAAACCGCTGTATTTTGGTAATCTACAGGGAGACACATCATTTATGCTCATCAAACATGACATGCACCCTTAGTTCGCGGGGGTGAAAAACAGGACTGGAAAGTGGTCGGGCTATTGGGTATCATGTCGGCTTTGGCGGTACGCAGATAAGGAGATCGCAGTGGCGCGTAAGAAAAGGAAGGATGTTGACGGTCAGTTGAATTTTGCTTTCGAGCCGGAGCCTGGCAAGGGTAAAAATCCAGCCGGGAGCAGTGGGGAATCCGCTAAATCGTCCAGGGCCATGAGCAAAAAAAGCCCTAAAAATACGTCTAAATCGTCCAAGACGAGGGTAGAAAGCAAAAATGCCGTTGAGGAAGCCGCTCCAAAGAAACGAGCCGCTGCTGCCAAGTCACCGGTGGCGCATATAAAGGATGAAAACATCGAAGCCCAAGCGAAGTCGATGGCATCCAATCAGAGGGAAATCAGTGTCAGTGAATTTTTTGCCAAGAACCGTCATCTGCTGGGCTTTGACAATCCCAGTAAGGCACTTCTGACGGCGGTCAAAGAGGCTGTGGATAATTCGCTCGATGCCTGTGAAGAGGCTCATATTCTGCCGGAACTGGAAGTCGGCGTCAAACAGACGGGCGAGAGTCGTTATGTGATTTGGGTTCAGGATAATGGGCCTGGCATAGTAAAAGATCAGATTCCCAATATTTTCGGCCGACTCCTCTACGGAAGTAAGTTTCATACGCTCCGTATGGCGCGTGGCCAACAGGGTATCGGGATATCAGCGGCTGGTATGTACGGTCTGCTGACGACGGGCAAGAATATCAAGATTAGCAGCAAGACCGGTCCCCAAAGCCAAGCTCATTATTATGAGTTGCGAATCGATACGAAGAAAAATCGGCCCGATATCATTGAGAATAATACGATCGAATGGGATGTACGTAGCGGTACCCGCGTGGAAATTGAACTGGAAGCCCGCTATCAGCAAGGCCGACAAAGTGTGGATGAATATCTCAGGCAGACGGCTATTACTAATCCACACACTCGAATCCGCTATATTATGCCTGACGGCCAGGAATGTATTTATGAACGGTCGGTCAATCAGGTGGTTGAGATTCCCAAAGCAATCAAGCCTCATCCGTACGGTGTGGAGCTTGGGGTGTTGATGAAGATGGCCAAGGATACTTCCTGTGTGACGATGACGTCGTTTTTGACGAATGAGTTTTCGCGGGTCAGCAGCCGAATAAGTGGGCAGATTCTCGAAAAGGCCGGTATCTCGTCACGTACGCGACCATCGCGGCTTTCGCATCAGCAGGCAGAGAAGCTGTACCAGGTTATCAATGAAACCAAGATTATGGCGCCCAGTACCAATTGCATCGTTCCTATCGGCGAGAGCGGACTGCTTAAGGGGCTTGAGCAGGTGGTGGAGGCCGGTTTTTATACGGTTTGTACCCGTCCGCCGGCGGTCTATCGCGGCAATCCGTTTCAGATTGAGGTGGCCCTGGCATACGGCAATGAAAATGACAACGCAAACGGCAGCAAAGACGAAGAAGATAATAACAACGGCGAGAAAGAACTGATGCGGGTGCTGCGTTTTGCCAATCGTGTGCCGTTGTTGTATCAGCAGTCGGCCTGCTGTATCTATAAGTCGATTATGCAGACGAACTGGCGTCTTTATGGTCTCTCGCAAAGCAAAGGCGCCCTGCCGTCGGGAGCGGTGACGGTAATCGTTCATATAGCTTCTGTTTGGGTGCCTTTTACTTCCGAGAGCAAAGAGGCTGTGGCACACTATCCGGAAATCATAAAGGAGATAAAACTTGGTTTGGCCGATTGCGGCCGACAGCTCGGCCGACATCTGCGGGGCGTAAAACGACAACACGAAGAAGCCAAGAAGCAAAGCTATATCAAGAAATATCTGCCGGCTATCGGTGAGGCGCTTCAGGATATTCTGGCCCTTAAGGACCAACAGGTTCGCAACGCCCTTGATAACCTGGCATATATGCTGGAACACTCCCGCAAAAATAAACCAGAACAATAAATAAACTCAAACGTTGTGAGTATATATATGTATCGGATTTGGCTTTCAGTTTTGGGGGCGGGTTACTCGCCGTTGATTCCGGGTACGTGCGGCTCGGCGGTGGTGGCGGGGGTGTTTTTGATCACGGCATGGGCGGATGTTTGTCCGGGTGTGTTGGCAGCGGTTATGCTGGTGTTGGCGGCGCATGGGTTTGTGGTTACGATAGTTTATGGCGACCGGTTCATCGAAGAATACGGCAGGAGCGATCCCCGTCAGATCGTCAGTGACGAACAGTGCGGGCAGGCGATCACTTTTCTGTGGTTTTGGCCGATGATTGCTGATTTGACCGGTAGCGAGATATTGGTTTTCACCGCGGTCGGTTTTGTGTTGTTTCGAATTTTCGACATTATAAAGCCTCCGCCTATACGGCAATTGGAAAAACTCAAGGGCGCATGGGGCGTTCTGATGGACGATGTATTGGCGGGTGTTTACGCTCAGATCGCCTTGCAGATATTCTGGCGGCTGGGTGGACTGGATTGGGTATAAAATGAGTTATCTGGAAGCTGTTCTGTTAGGTATTGTTCAGGGGTTGACTGAGTTTCTTCCGGTTTCCAGTTCCGGGCATTTGGTTATTCTGCAGCATTTTTTCGAGCTAAACCCGGAATCACCGGAAATGATACTGTTTGATCTGGCGGTTCATCTGGGTACGGTTGTGGCTATCCTGGTTTATTACCGTCAAAGCATAAAAAAATATTTGAGCCATCTGGGGGGGAGCCTGAAAGACCTGAACCATCCAATTTTGTCATACGGGCGATCGGCCAGTGTCAGATTTACGGTTCTGGCTGGAGTCGCCATTTTTGGCACAGGTGTATTCTATGTATTGTTTAATGATATTGTCGAGGAGGGCTTTGAAAAACCCTGGATTGTGTCCGTCTGCTGGATTGTTACCGGCTGCGTACTGTTAGCTACCGATTATCGGCGTAAATGTCACCGTAGTCTTCGACAGTTTGGTATTATGGCGGCGATATTGGTAGGGCTGGCCCAAGGGGTGGCTTTGTTTCCGGGTATTTCCCGGAGCGGTTCCACGATTTGCGTTGCGATTCTGCTGGGCCTGCACCGTCGCTGGGCCGGGGAGTTCAGCTTTCTTATAGGCGTTCCAGCCATTGTCGGGGCCCTGCTGATCAAGGGGATCGGTTTTTTCAACAATATCAGTGATCCGCTGGGGTGGGGACCGATTCTGCTGGGTTCTGTGGTCAGCGCAGTGGTTGGTTTTGCAGCTTTGAGCCTTTTGATCTGGACCTTGAGAAAAGCCCGGCTGAAATATTTCGCGATATACTGCTATCTGATCGCTGTGATTAGTTTAATCGTTTTTTATGGCCTTAACTCGGTTTGAAGGCAACAGGCACAAGGCATGAGGGGGGACCCATGAAGGGCGCAAGGAGGCAAAGGGGGGACAGTTTGTCAGTAGGTTACGGACGGCGTAAAATGATCACGGATTTGGATTTTCTTAAGTGATTGCAAAATAAGGGCTTACCTTTTGGAGGGAACGGCAAAAAATGGTAAAATTCGGTTAGTTTGAGTTTTATCTTGCCTAAGACAAGGGAATTTGTATATAATCCAGGGGTATGACATCAGGAAACTTTTATTTGGATAGATAAGGATTGAGGGCATGGCTACATCTTACAGTTCTTTATGTGACGATTTTTATGTTAATATGCATTTGAATACGGAGCTGGAGCTGCCCGACGAACGTGACACGATTCTGCATTTTTTCGAGTGCGTTCGTCGGAAGTTTCCCAGGATGAACACCTTTTATCAGCGTGAGACAGGTGAGTTTTGCCTTGATGAGGATCGTGAGTCCGGTTCTTATCGCTGGCTTACCATCGAACGTGATCGTGTTTGCAGTGGTTATGTCAACCCCGAGACTCTCGAAGCCCCCGACGAGCAACATCGTTTCGTTCTCGAACTGTTGCCTTATACACTTAGTGTGAACAGTCTGGATATCGATTCGCTGGATGTGTTGTTCGGAATGGATTTCGACTATGTGGGCAATCACGACGAAATACTGGCTGAAGCATTGTTCAGTGAGAGTCCCTTTGCCAGCCTTTTGGATCTGCCCGGCGCTAAAGCTTTGGGTTTCGATCCTTCTATCATGTTCGGTCTTTCCGAGGACTGTCGTCTGCAGGCCAGGATATCGCTGGAATCTCGCACCGGCGCCTATCAGATTCGCACCGGTAAATATAAGGAGGACGATGCGCTGAGCTTGAGTCTGGCCATCAGGCAGTATCCGGACCCGGCGGCCGCTTTTACCAGTATAGAGTCTTATGACAAACAAAGCGTTCTTTGCGAAGAAATAATGAACGATCGGATTATACCGAATTTTGTCAATCCGATTCTCGGGGCGATCGGTCAGCGACGATAGCAGTTCGGCCAAATCGTCCTTACGTTTATGAGACTTTTGACAACAATATATATGTTCATACCATACGAACCTGCCGATGCTTTCTTACATAACTACTTTTTGCATAAGTGTATTGGTAGCATAGGGTTAGGTCCGATAATCTATACGCCGGATGGTTTTGTGTTGACTGAACCGCTTTGAACCGATAGACTCAGGTGATTTCGTATGAGAATGAAGCGCCTTACCTTTTGGTTTGACGAGCTGGCACCAAGCGATTGGCCGCGGGAGAGGTAGGACCTTGTGACTGAGGTTTCGAAAAAGACTTTTTGGCCGGATTTTCGCCGTTTCTTTTTGCGCGGTCTGGCGACGTTGTTGCCCACCATACTGACCATAATTTTACTGGTTAAGTGCTTTGAGTTCATCCAGGACAACATAAGCGTTCATATTACTGAAGGAGTAATTCGTCTGGTGGTTCTGACCACAAGCGATTACCCCGGCTTAGATTCGGATGAATTAACAGAATATATCACGGAAAAGAAGCCTGGCATTGACACAGCCACTCTGACGGAATATCAGCGCGACCAGATCAAGGAGAAGGATAGGGACGAAATAAGACTTTGGAAGTTGCGTGGGCAGTGGAAAAGCGGGCCAAGAACTCTGGTCGGTTTTGTTTTGGCGATTATCCTGGTGTATATTGTCGGTCGATTGCTTGCCAGTTATATCGGTCGAAAGCTGTGGCAATTATTCGAGACCGGGGTAAAGCGGATACCAGGTTTTAAGCAGGTATATCCATATATAAAGCAGGTAACAGACTATCTGTTTGGCGAGAATAAGGTCGAGTTTTCCCGAGTAGTGGCGATACCTTATCCGCGTAAGGGGATATGGTCCCTGGGATTGGTTACGGGCGCCGGCTTTAGTTATATAGGGCAGGCCGTCAAAGAAGAGTTTTTGACTGTGTTCGTACCCAGTTCACCTACACCTATAACGGGATATGTCGTACACGTAAAGAAAGAAGATGTTGTTGATTTGCCGATTTCTATAGAAGAGGCTATGCGGTTTGTGGTTAGCGGCGGGGTAATTGTTCCGGATCATCAGGCTTTGCCTACACAGAGGATCGAGTTAAGCCCCGGACCGTCAGTCAGTGACAGCAAATAAGTAACCCGCAGTCGAGTTGATTGTTCGAACATTACTGCAGATGGCTTAGAAATGAAACATTAATAAAGGAGACCAAAAAGATGATGATTAAAGTTTCTGGAAGACACATGGAAATTACCGAGCCACTACGCGATTTTGCCGAGAAGAAAGTCTCCCGTATCAGCAAGTATCACCGCGTATCAGAGATCGAAGTTATTTTTTGCAACGAAGGCAAGACCTACACGGTAGAAATTATAGTTAAGGCTGATAACCGTCAGCGTTTCGTAGTGAAAGACGCTGGTGAAGATGCTTATTCCTGTCTGGACACTGCTATCGATAAGATCGAACGTCAGCTTAAAAAAGATAAGGAGAAATCCCATAATCATAAAGGACGGATCGGCGCGGCTGAAGCCTCCTCCGGGGCATTCGAGGTCCAAAGTTCCGGGGAAGAAATACCAGAATGAGGAGTTATACCGCTGTATTTTGCCCGTCAGGGGCCTTTTTGACCTCTCGATTACGCTCCATCTGGCAGGATCGGGACATGCCGAACGTGCATGGCAGACGGCAGACAGGGACTTGCAAACCCCATAGATGATTGGTACAATGCTTGTAGTGTTGTTAGAATGTAGCCTCCGATGCGCGGTTTTGTGGGATGGCGTCGGCGGTCAGGATTGTCTTATGTAGCGGAGTAATAGTAATGAAATTGAGTGATTTCATCGTGACGGAATCGATAGTTCCCCAGCTAAAGTCCACGAATCGGGACGAAACCATCGCTGAGTTGGTAAAGTCCCTGGAAGAGTCCGGCAAAGTCGCCTCGAAACACGCCGATGAGATTATCAGAAAGCTCATTGAGCGTGAAACTCAAGGTAGTACCGGTATCGGAAAAGGTATAGCAGTTCCCCACATAAAGCACTCCAGCATCACCAAGATTACCGGCACCATCGGCTGCAGCAGCGAAGGGATCGATTTTTGCTCTCTTGACAAAGCGCCGGTTTATTCCGTTTTTTTGTTGCTTAGTCCTCCCAACAATCCGGATCGTCACCTGGAGGCAATGGAAAACTTGTTTGCTCATTTACAGCGTGACAGGTTTCGCAGGTTTCTCCGCCAGGCGGATACTGCCGAAGCAATTGCCGATCTTATTACGGAGGCCGATGAAGCGAATCAGGACAGTGGTCTTTGAGCATGGCAAACCAACCTAATGGGGTATATACTATATACCTGGTATTTTCATTCAGTGTGTGTGCAAAAGGAAAATAATGAAGTCGTCTTCAGCACAGAATTGCGATGGTCACGAGCGAGTTGTGGAAATCCATAACAAAGAGGGCCTGCATATGCGTCCCGCCATGCAGTTTGTGGAATGCGCCAACGGTTTCAAGTCTCAGATTACCATCTGCAAAGGTTCGCAGTGCGTAGATGGCAAAAGTATTATGCAAGTTACCATGTTGGCCGCCACGAAGGGCACTAAATTGAAAATCACCGCTGTCGGCAGCGATGCCGAGGAGGCAGTTAAAACCCTGGCGGTCTTGATTGAAAACGGAACAACTGACAATTCAGGTTAAATGGAAATAATTAAGGGAATTGGTGTATCACCCGGAGTGGTTATCTACTCCGCTGTGATCCTCGATGACGAGGATTATCGTATCCCAAGACGGATGGTTCCACGCTCTCAGGTTCAAGCCGAGGTACAGCGGTTGCGTCGGGCCTTCGTCGATGCCACCCAGGAATTGAGCAATCTTCAAACCGCTCAGGTCGATCTGTGGGACAGCCGTATCAAAGACATTTTCGCTGTTCATTTGCACTTTCTTCGTGATCGAACGATGCGCCGGAAAATCGCCGATCTGATCAACGCCAAAAGTTACACAGCCGAATATGCCGTTTCCGTCGTTATGCGTGATATTGTCCGCCACCTCGCCCGTGCTCAGGATGTGTACATCTCTGAAAGAGGCAGCGATATCTACGACATCGAAAAACGTCTTCTTCGCCATCTCATCGGCGAGCGATGTGAAACCCTTCAGCACCTCGGTAATCCGGTGATCGTGGTTGCACACGATCTGACTCCCACACAGACTGCCTCCTTTGATCAGAGCGCCGCTAAGGGTATCGCAACCGACGCCGGCGGCAGAACTTCGCACACTGCGATCGTGGCCCGTAGCCTTGGTATTCCTGCTGTCGTCGCTTTGGGAAACATTACGGAGAAGATTAATCCCGGCGATACTGTTATTGTCGATGGCAATCGCGGAACTGTAATTATCAATCCCGATCAGGCCACTATTGACGAGTATCGCAAATATGCCGCCGCTATAGTCGAGCATGTGCACGAACTCGACGAGCTGTTGAAACTTCCCGCTGTCACCACCGATGGCGTGACCATTACTCTGCTGGGAAACATCGAGTTTCCCAACGAAGCGGATCTCATGGTAAGCAAGGGGGGGGACGGTATCGGACTTTATCGTACGGAGTTTCTTTTTCTTGACGCTGCAGAAGAACCGACTGAAGAAGATCATTACGTCGCCTACATGGACACTATTCGCTCTGTCGGTGACCGGCCCATAACCATCCGCACGGTGGACCTCGGCGCCGACAAGTTTACACAAAAGAAAAGCCACATCCCGGAACGTAATCCTTTTCTTGGTCTTCGTTCGATCCGCTACTGTCTTCAGAACCTGTCTATGTTCAAGACGCAGATACGGGCCATTCTGCGCGCCAGCGCTTACGGCAACGTCAAAATAATGTTCCCTCTGATAACCAGCCTTCTGGAGTTGCGCCAGGCCAAATGGGTGCTCGCCGATGTCAAGGAAGACCTTGAAGAACAGGGAATCAAATTCGACGAGAACCTTTCAACCGGAGTGATGATCGAAACGCCCGCCGCCGCTCTGACCGCCGACGAACTGGCCGATGAGGTTGACTTTTTCAGCATAGGAACCAACGATCTCATTCAATACACATTGGCTGTTGACCGCGTGAACGAAAAGGTCGCTTCGCTGTACAGTCCCACCCACCCGGCGGTTCTGACACTGATTAACCACGTGGTCAAAAGCGCCAACCGCGCCAAGATCGACATTAGTCTTTGTGGCGAGATGGCTTCCGAGATCGAATATACGGCATTGCTGCTTGGTCTGGGTTTTACCACGCTTTCTCTGGCTCCTCCGATAATTCCGGAGATCAAAAAAGTCGTTCGTTCGGTTTCTGTCAAGCAATGCCGGCAATTGGCCCGCAAGGCTCTGCAACTTGATACCGACGCCCAAATAATAAATCTGTTACGCGGTGAGTTGAGAAATATCAAGGCAGAACAATATTGGTAAAAAGCACATGTCCAGTTATTTGTTCAACTGGAAATGAAAAATTTGTTTTCGAGAAATTTATGTAAAACATGGCACAAACACAAACACACAGATTAGCGTTGTGGTTTTCTGTCAGAGGAGATCTCCGGTTTCTCTCTCATCGTGACACAATCAGGCTTTGGCAAAGGGCCTTTGTCCGCGCCGGGATACCGGTCAGTTACAGTCAGGGGTTCAATCCTCATCTGCTTTTGTCGCTGCCTCTGCCCCGCAGTGTGTCCATGACCTCGCAAAAAGAACTGTTAATAATTCAACTGCAGCATCGTTGTGAAGTAAATGATTTTATCCGTCAACTGCAAAAGCAGCTACCCATGGGCCTTGAAATTATTTCCGCCGAATATGTACCGGGTCGGATTACCCCTGGGCCGTGTTGGGCCAGTTATGTAGTCAGCTTAAGCAGTCAGGTTGACCGCAGTGCTTTGACTCGGCGCCTGTCGCAGTTTCTGCAGGCAAGCGTCTGGCCCGTGTGGCGCAGAGCCAGGGGCCGACATCCCGAACGTAATCTCAACCTTCGCTCGTACGTAAAACAACTTGATATGGAAAATGATATTTTACGCTTCACCATAAACATTGATTCATCCGGAACGGCTCGTATTGACGAGCTTCTCAACGCGCTCGATCTGGACGAGCCTCAAATGGTACGTGAAATCGATCGTAGTGATACAGGTTATCCACCCGAACTCGATCTGGCAAATTAGCCGACGGGTCGTCCTTGGCCCTGTGGCTTAGGATTACCAAAACAAAAATAAAAAATATAAACATAAAGCTGCAATTCGGCACTTATTCTGCCGGTTGCCCTCTGATAGTTGAAAGGGAAACATATTTTGGCAAGAGAAATGCTCGTTAACATCGTTGAGGAAGAGGAATGCCGCATCGCTCTCATGGAGAACAACAAACTCGAAGAACTCTACATTGAGCGAGCCAGTGAAATCAGTCACGTCGGTAACATTTACAAGGGACTCATTACCAATGTCGAACCAAGTATTCAGGCGTGTTTTGTGGATTTTGGGATCGGCAAAAACGGTTTTCTGCACATCAGCGACGTCCAGTCTTCTTATCTGGAGCAAAAAAACCTGAAAAACTCTCACAAAGAGCGCGTCGGCAGAAAACGTCCCCGGTGTGAACGGCCCCCCATACAGGATTGTCTTAGGCGCGGTCAGGAAGTCATAGTACAGGTCATCAAGGAAGGCATCGGCACTAAAGGCCCCACTTTGACCACTTATCTTTCGATTCCGGGACGTTATCTCGTGCTTATGCCCGGCATGAATCGCACCGGGGTCTCCCGTAAGATCGAGGACGACGATTCCCGCGCCCGCTTGCGTGAAATACTCAACCAACTCAAACCGCCCAAGGACATGGGCTTTATAATTCGTACCGCCGGTCTCGATCGCAGCAAACGCGATATCCAGCAAGACCTCAACTATCTGGATCGGCTCTGGAAAGTCGTTTCCAAACGGATAAAAAACGAACCGGCTCCCACAGAATTGTATCAGGAGTCCGATCTGGTCACTCGTACGGTTCGTGATATTTTTAACAGCAGCGTCGAGCGTATTATTTGCGATTCGGAGCCCACCTGTAGAAAGATGCGTGATTTTCTTCACATTGCCATGCCACGTTCGCGCAGCCGAGTCACTCTTTACGACGATAAAGTACCGCTGTTCACCAAGTACGATCTGGAAAGGGAGATCGAAAGAATCCAGGCCCGCCATGTTCCGCTCAAAATCGGCGGTTCTCTGATCATCGATTCCACTGAAGCCTTGGTCGCCATCGACGTTAACAGCGGCAAATACCGCGTCCACGAAAACGCCGAAGATACCGCCTATAAGATCAATATGGAAGCCGCTCCGGAAATCGCCCGGCAACTTCGTCTGCGCGATCTTGGCGGGGTTATTATTATCGACTTTATCGATATGCTGACAGAGAAGCACCGCAAGGATGTCGAAAGAGCCCTGCGACTGGCGGTCGGCAGTGACCGGGCACGCACTAAAATATTACGCATTAGCCAGTTTGGCATTATCGAAATGACCCGCCAGCGAGTGCGTCCTTCTCTCAAGAGCAGTACCTATATGGATTGCCCTCATTGCGGTGGTTCCGGCCTGATCAAAACACCCGAAAGTATGTCCATCGAGATCATGCGACGCATCCAGTTTAACATTGAAAAGAAAACCATTGCCGCCATCGAGATCGAGGTCTCACCGCAGGTAGCCGCCTTTCTGCAGAACAAAAAACGTACTACTATTCACGAGCTTGAACAGGAACACAAAAAAACAATCAGCATTACGGGAAACTATTCTTTCGGCAACGACCAAATCAATTTCAACGCTATCAATCCCCGCGGCAGTTCCGTTAGCTGCGAGTTTTGAAACGGCTTTATATCATTCAAAACCTTGATCTTTTCTATCAGCCGATCCAGCAGAAGGCGAACGGGAAGAAATGGTTAGTAATATGAACTGAGGGCAGCGTGAAGGGCGCAGCGCGGTGCGTATATCGCTCTTCGCTATAGGTTACGAGCCGTCACAGACTTACCTCGCTGCCGGCAAGCTTATCGAACACTGAAGAAATATCACAGCGGCTGGACAGGTCCAGCACCGGCGCATTGACAACCATCGCGGTAAAACGCTCACCCAGGGACTCGATAGCATATTGAACGGCATCAGGCAGTTCCAGTTCTCCACGCGGTGACGGTGAAATGGCCCGACAAGCGTCAAATATCACCGGACCGAAATGCCAGCAGTTCATACTCAGACAAATCGGCTCAGGCAGTTGACCGAGAACCTGTTCGCTTGGCTTTTCGATAATCCTGGTCATAAAACCCTGCTCGTCGGTCTGGACGACGGCAAATTTGGAAATACGCTCTGCAGGTATGTTACCGCCGGCAAGCATACTTTCACGAACAAATGCGGCCAGCCCGCTCCCTGCCAAATGGCGCAATCCGCTAAGAGCTTCCAGCGGATAGTAGTTATCAGAGTTAATCACCAGGAAGGGATCACCGTCGGCAAATGCCTCAGCGGCCCCAACGGCATCGGCAGTGCCGAGCGGCTCGTACTGAACGGCAAAGTCTATGCTCAGACGTTTACATTTAATGGATTGTGTGTAATAGGTTCGCACCTTATCGTGCTCAGGACCAATTACCAGGCATATACGTTTGTAGCCCGCCTCCGCAAGATTGTGCAGTACATAATCGAGAAAAGGCCGATCGATAGGAATCATCGCCTTGAGACCGGTTTCGGCAATAGAAGCCTGTTCCCGCGACACCTCAGCCGAGGCGTCGGTCTTACGCATCCTTGTCCCAAGCCCACGAGCTAAGATTACGGCTTTGTCCATACGAGATATATATAAACAAGAAAAAGGGGGCACTCAATCGTTATGAGTATGTTATGTATCTTTTCTGGGGCGGCCGACGGGTAGGGGATGAAGGCGACGACGGAATTTCTTTTCCAGTGGCTCAATAAACTCCCTGCCGCCAAGCGGTCGGCCGGTTTGGGTGTAAGTACGCAACTTTTCCCTCACATCCACACTGAGGTTTCCAGCGAGCAAATCGGCCCAATTTTTGATAGTACGTTTTGGCGGCCAAACGTCCATCGCCAATATATCGAACTGGTCTTTACCGCTGATATGAGCCGAGGCGCTGGACCAGCGATATTTTTCCGGCTTGCGCACCAGGCCTTCGTAAACCGGCTGACATTCGACATTCCGGACGGCAATTTTCAGATATTTCCCATCCAGTGCGCATGACTGAAACCGACCGCGCCAAACCTGACTGTCACGATTACGCCGATTGTTGATATAATTCGTGTAACTGAAACTGGTTCTGCCTACAGCATTGGCCAGGGCGTTCCGCCGACGCGGAATGGCAACAAGATTAACGTGATCACGCATCAGACAGTAAGCAAGGATGTCAAGTTTACATTTGCGGGCCTGATCGGCGAGAATTTCAAGGTAAGCACGGCGGTCCTTGTCCGAATAAAACAGCACACGCCTTACAGGAGCCCTAAGATATATGTGATGGGGCGCATCTATTACTGGCACTCTTGCTTTTCTTGGCATGGCGGCATTGTAAACAAATCATGAAGTGCCTGACAACAAAAATTTCCACGAAATCTTGTTTTTTTTTATCTGCTCTTTAGCGCATTACGCGGAAAATACCTTTGCCGGGCTGGTTTTTCAGCCTTCGGCCGTGTTCGAGAGGTCAATCGGCCCGGCCGGGGCACAACTTTGTTGTCAGATTCTCGGACCTTCCGTACGGCCACGGCCCCCAAACAAACTTTTTTCAACCCTAAGTGTTGTAATGGCAAAAAGTTATGGCAACAAAAGAATTTCCCACTGAATGCACGTACAGACCCGATAGTTTATGTTCGATTGATTAACGTTGCCGCATTGTGTTAATATTTGTTGATTTTGTGAGAAGTTACGATGCAAATCCTTATCGCACAAGATAATCTTATCGATCGCAAATACCTTATGGCGCTGCTGGCACCTTTCGGAGACTGCGACATCGCTGTGGATGGCCGGGAAGCGGTGGACGCTTTCAGAGCAATGATGGAGACTGGTCAGTCATACAATCTGGTATGTCTGGATGTAGCGATACCGCGAATAGACTGTATGGAGGTTTTGGCGGAAATCCGCAAAATCGAACTGGAACAAGACATTATGGACATTGATCGAGTAAAAGTGCTCATAACCGGCACGGCCGAGGATCGAAAAAGCATAAGGAGGTCCTTTAACGCCACCTGTGAAAGTTACCTGACCAAGCCCATCAAAAAGCACAAGTTTTATTCGAAACTGGAAAAGCTCAGTCTGATATCCGCCGATACCGTCAGTCAACGCGACTAGCCCACATTCCGCTCTTGGCGGACACATGGTTGAGAACCAGATCGAAGCAAAGATCAAAATCTTCACCCAAACGTGCGATATGACCCCAATCACCGTGAGATGGATCGACCTGGCGATCTTATCTGGCGTTTTTTCAGAGAACATATCTTTCTCACACCGAACCTAACCAATGTGCTCAATAGTGGCGGCAATTTGGACGCTGATGAGGGTCAGATAGTCGAGGTCCTGATGATTGTATGGAGCCTGATCGATGCCGTTATCGATATAAATGACACCGTAAGCCCCGGCAGGGGCACTAATGGGCGAGGCCATAGCCGAACGGAGATACTGCAAATCGGCAATGTTGGAATCGCTCGGGTTGGTGATGTCGGCAAGGTTGGGCAGCAGGATAAAAGTTTCGTCTTTGATAGCTTGATGGACAAGCGATTTGCCAAACAGTTGTTCCAGGGTAACATTGCCGCCGCTGCGGCAGCGGCCTCCGTAACAGGTCAGCGGTCCTGTGGTAGTCTCACGAAGACCGGTCCACACATGATAAGCCTGGAACTGATCCAGCAGAATGTTCGTCAGCTCGACCAGCAGTTCGTCCTGATCGTCCTTGTGAGCAAGAGCGACATTAAGCCGATAAAAATCGCTTACACGCTGAGAACTCAAACGCAAACTCTGATTGCTCCGCCGGCTCGTCTGATAAACCGAAGGAATGTCAATTTCAGAGGCCATCACCGTATCGCCCAGATCCAGCGGTGCATCTTTAGAGGAACTTACCGTATCAGGCTCGAAGTGCACATCGATAACAAAGTCAGAAATGCAGATAGAATCCCCCTCATGTAGTGGCACCTTAGAAATGGGCCTGCCATTGACGGTGGTCCGGTTAGCGGATTCAAGGTCCTGGACCATCCACACCCCGTCGGAATTGGTATAAATCACGGCATGTTGACGGGATATGGACCGATCGGGAATAAAAACCTGACATTGAGGCCGACGACCGATATAGATCGGACCATCCTCAAAACGCAAATCGTTAACCAGTGAATGACCTCGTTTGACCAACAGCCTCATAGCCGACATTCTCCTGATTGGGCAGGAAAAACCAAACCCAAGGCCGAAATGAATTTTCAACGCTAATATAAGTGTAACCGATATCGGTGATTGTGTCAATAGACCAATGCCGAAATCCAATCCCGGAATGCATCTACGTATAAGTTCCACCCACACCACTTTACAAACTCTTTGACGGCATCTAATCGTACCGATACAATGCCCCCAGATCGGCTGCTGCTCAATGGAACCCGAATTATGGCAAAAAACAAATCTTGCAACGTCAAAAAACATCGCCCTGGGCCTCCCAAATCCACGCATTCTGCGACCGGCCTTTCTTCCGATCAAAAACTTTCGTCCCCGCCGAAAACCGATCTTCACCTGGGCCAAAAAGAAAAATATTTCCAGATAATTGTGATCGTAATTCTTTTTGCCTTCGGCACTTACCATTCAATCCTCTATTGGCGCCATCTGGTGGTGCCCAATTCCGATTTCCCCGCCTTTGTCAGTGTGGGCCACAGCCTCTTGTCCTTCGAACTGCCCAGCAGCTTCAAACGAGCCCCTGTCCTGGGCTTATTGCAGGCCGCTTTGAGTCACCTGGTCGGCGGCCAACATCCCGATCTTACCGCCGGATGCCTGCTCAATGCCATCCTCCATCCACTGAATCTGCTTTTGTTATACCTCCTCGGCCGAAAACTCCTCGGCCAGGCCGCACTATGGCTCGCGATCATTGTGGCAATCAACCCCTGGAACCTTTCTTTACTTGCCGATCCCATCGCGGAGACAACTTTGCTGTTTTTTTGTCTGCTGACTTTCTATTTTATGTTTCGACGGTCAAACTGGGTTTATCTGTTCGCCGCGATAACAACCATGACCCGCTACGAAGGAGCCGCTTTAATCCTGATCGCCTTCGTACTCGATATGATCTACCGAAAAACCAAAAAAGAAAAAATACAGGCCCTGGCCTGGTCCGCCTTGGCAGCACTGCCGCTGGCGATGTGGATGCTGCTTACCTTCCTGAATTGGGACAAACAGGGCGGCACACACTACTTAAAGGAAGCCGGCTGGGCAACAGAAGGAAAGTTCCTTTTTACCGATTTTATAAAACTCGGTTGGGAGGTAACTTTTGAGCCATTGCTCACCACCATCTCCGATGAATCGGGAAATTTCGTTACAGCCCTGGCCTTACCGGGCAAAATCATTGCTGTCGCCAGCATGGCTTACGCCGCTACATGGGGACTGCTCAAACGGCAGTGGGAAATAACAGCACTGTTGACGTTTCTTTTGCTCTACATCTGTGTGCATGCCTGGCACGGTGTTGTTTATTCCAGATTTTGCGCCACGGTCGCGTGGATACCACTATTGTTTTGTGTTTACGCCTGGCGGAACATCTGCAAATCCATCCCCGTCAAAGGCAAATCCGTTGAAATAACTTTTATCATACTGCAATGCATTGTCATTGTCATTGCCGTTGTATGCCTCTGGCGGCTGTTCCCTGGCATGTCCCGCTATGCGCCGTTAAGTCCAGGGTCCACTTCTTTACCTTACGTGGCCTTGGCGGTAATAGTCCTGATCCTTGCCGTCCGGGCCTGCTTGTTCAAAACCAAGGGGCTGATACGTAACCTGTCCATATCGGCAATCGTTGCCCTTATAATAGTCACCAACCAATTCTCCGTACTGGCGGTAGTAAGTGATGGTCAACGGCAGGCCGAGTTCAAAAAACTCGCCGATTGGTACATCGCCAATGCTCAGCCCGGTGAAAAAATGCTTACCACTCTGCCGCATGTCGTACGTCTGTTCGCCCCGAAATACTCCAGCCGTTTTAACTATATCAACTCTATCAAAGCCGACAGCCCTGAAAAATTTGCCGAAAAATGTTACCGCGAAAATGTTACCTACGTTACCTGGGACTCCGTCGGTGGCTCCCAGACCAAGGGCAGCTATTACGAACGCTGGGGCTACAAAAACATCACAATGCTGGCGCAGCCACGCGACATTGGACCTTACCAGTTCGTCGAGCAGATCACCGCGGCCGATCCGGAAGATCCTCTTTACCAGCATAAGCGGGGCATATTTATCAATATCTTTCGACTGCGACCACGCCAGCCCACCTCTGACAAATAGTTCCCTGCCAACCCGATCGCCCAACCGTTTTGCATTGACTGTTAGATTTATCCGTTGTAACATTATTCAGATGGCAAAGCGAATCCGACACAACAAAAAACCGCAAGACAAACCGCACCAAAAACCTCCCGATGCCTCCAGTCCGGACAATAGCCTTGCAAAAATACTCGTTCCTCTTGGTCTGGTCGTTTTGTTGGCGATAGTTTATCTTACTACTATCCTGCCCGGCGTAAGCAGCGGCGATTCCGCCGAACTGCAATACAAAAGCCCCTTGCTCGGCTTCTGTCATCCGCCTGGTTATCAGATCGAAGTTATGTTTGGCAAACTGTTCAGCCTGCTGCCGCTGGGACCGTCGGTAGCCTGGCGCATAAATCTTATGATGACCGTTTTCGGTATCATTGGAGTTCTTGCTCTTTACGGTGCCCTGCGGCGGATAAGCGGACAGTTCTTACCGGCCGTAGTCGCGGCCCTGACCCTGGCCTTCAGCAGTATTTACTGGTCCCACTGCCTGGTGGCCGAGGCCTATGTCTTTTACGCTACCTTTTTGCTGCTTGGCATTTACACGGTGACCAGGTTCGTCGCAGGCAACAAAGCCGGATGGCTGTACCTGGCTGCCTTGTTCCTGGGCGCCTGCGTTGCCGATCGGGCCTCGGAATTGTTCGTAATGCCGAGCTTTCTGCTGCTATGGTGGGCTGTGCGAAAGAAGGTAAACTTGCTCTGGCTGCGTTTGCCACTGTCATTATTGATCTTTGTCATGCCGTTTTTCGTCTCCCTGAACTATCATCTCATCCGCCGTAACACCACCAGCCTGCATCGTCGCGATAATTCCTTACGGGACAACATCCTCAGTGGAAAACAAACCACACCGCCGCCCAGGCAGAAAAAAAACCTCTCCCTGGCACAAAGATATGACCGTGGTATAATCCAAGGGACGATACGCTATTGCCTCGGCCTCAATTATACCAAACAGGCACAGTTTGATCCTAAAAACGTCGGACCTGACATTGGAAAGTATGCCTGGCTACTCAGCGGCAGGGGTGCATTCGGAGACGGCAACAGATTCTCTCCCGAAAACGTTCGTGGAAACCTCGACCAGGGCGTGGGTTCGAGTATAGGAATTTTAGGCGTCCTGCTGGCGCCGCTGGGAATCATATTCTGGCGGCGTAACTATGGTTGGCCTTTGTTGGGACTGGGTCTTTTCGTCGGCAATTTTATCTTCTATTTGTGGCACCACACCTGGGACAATCTGACCTTCATCATCCCCGGCCTGATAGGCTGGTGCCTGCTGATCGGACTGGCCTCAGCCGTCTCGCCGCAAAACAACAGGACTTCCCGACATCGCATGATCTACCAGTTAGTTTGTCTTGTCGTACCGGCTTTTCTGCTGTTTTCAAACTACCGCTTATTGGACCAGTCAACCTCCCAGACCGCCCAGCTCCTGGAATACAATAACCGCATTGCCGCCGCCCCCTTCCCCCCAGACAGTGTCATTATCACCTCATGTTGGCCCGCTATGACCTACCGCTATCTGCTATATATCGAAGCTCAGCGCAAAGACATCTACGTCATTTATGCCGATCAGGATAAATGGTCTAAACTAATCGAATACTTCCAAAAGCACAGCCGACCGGTTTTTCTCAGAAGCGACGCCGTAAATCCACAAATTAAAAACCGCCTCCTGAAGAACACCCCTGTCCCCCTGGCCCAACTTGGTTTTGTTATGCCGCAACCACCCCCTGCGGAAAACCAAAAACCCTGACCGCTGACCATATCACTCCGCCAACCGTTACCCATCCTATTGGCCCAAAACATTTACCGCTTGTTTTTATGGTTCCTCATAAGAATCTGTACAGAACACGAGGCTAAGAACTGCTGTATCCTATTGACCTGCAAGGAGATACGTCATTTGTCGCGACATTCGGAAGCAACCCTTGGATTTATCGCAT
>Ga0105100_10000118_pt1 | contig 43855 bp, 37 predicted proteins | sample PPLLak12cMay2015_2_FD_87033 | JGI IMG/M metagenome (GOLD analysis project Ga0105100, IMG submission 87033) | Freshwater sediment microbial communities from Prairie Pothole Lake near Jamestown, North Dakota, USA - PPLs Lake P8 Core (1) Depth... | ecosystem: Environmental > Aquatic > Freshwater >... | reverse complement strand
CACCTTTTGCAGGATGTCGTGCGGCATCAGCAACTCTTCGCGGCGGGTGCCGGAGCGGTTGACGTTGATCGCGGGGTACTGGCGCTTCTCGGCCATCTTGCGGTCCATGTGGATTTCGAGGTTGCCGGTGCCCTTGAATTCCTCGTAGATCACGTCGTCCATGCGGCTGCCGGTTTCGACCAGCGCGGTGGCGAGGATGGTGAGACTGCCGCCTTCCTCGATGTTGCGCGCAGCGCCGAAGAAACGCTTCGGCTTCTGCAGTGCATTGGCATCGACACCACCGGTCAGGACCTTGCCGGATGCCGGTTGCACGGTGTTATAGGCGCGCGCGAGGCGGGTGATCGAGTCGAGCAGGATCACCACGTCCTTCTTGTGTTCGACCAGGCGCTTGGCGCGCTCGATCACCATTTCGGCGACCTGCACGTGACGGCTGGCGGGCTCGTCGAAGGTGGAGGCAACCACTTCGCCGCGCACGGTGCGGCTCATTTCAGTCACTTCTTCCGGGCGCTCGTCGATCAGCAGCACGAACAGCACCACCTCAGGATGGTTGGAGCTGATCGCGTGGGCAATATGCTGCAGCATCACGGTCTTGCCCGTTTTCGGCGGTGCCACCAGCAGACCACGCTGGCCTTTGCCGATTGGGGCGACGATGTCGATGACGCGGCTGGTGATGTTTTCCTCGGCCTTGATCTCGCGCTCCAGCTTGAGCGGCTTGTCCGGATGCAGCGGGGTGAGGTTTTCGAACAGGATCTTGTTCTTGCTGGCTTCGGGCGGCTCGCCGTTGATCAGGTCGAGCTTGGTCATTGCCGAATAGCGCTCGCCGTCCTTCGGCGTGCGAATCTCGCCTTCGATCTTGTCACCGGTGTGCAGGTTGAAGCGACGGATCTGCGACGGCGACACGTAGATGTCGTCGGTGTTGGCCAGATACGAGGTTTCCGGCGACCTCAGGAACCCGAATCCATCCGGCAGCACTTCCAGCACACCGTCCCCGTAGATGCTTTCGCCGCGCTTCGCCAGCGTCTTCAGGATGGTGAATATCAGTTCCTGCTTGCGAAAGCGGTTGGCGTTGTCGATGCCGTTGGTGGCGGCGATTTCGAGCAGTTCGGTGATGGGTTTTTGCTTGAGTTCGGAAAGATGCATGGGATGGGCCTGAGTGGGCTCGCTTGAAAGAGCCGGACGTGGGAGAGGAGTAGGGCCGGACGGTGCTGCGGGCTCAGATGGCTCGCAGTGCACTCCGTCCGGAGAAGGCATGTCAGATGTTGCTGTCGACAAAAGCGGTGAGTTGCGACTTGGACAGCGCGCCGACCTTGGTGGCTTCGACGTTGCCATTCTTGAAAATCATCAGCGTGGGAATACCGCGGATACCAAATTTGGGCGGGGTGGCCTGGTTTTCATCGATATTGAGTTTGCACACCTTGAGCTTGCCGGCGTATTCCTTGGCGACCTCGTCGAGAATCGGCGAGATCATCTTGCAGGGACCGCACCAGTCCGCCCAGTAATCCACCAGCACGGGGACACCGGCCTGCAAAACTTCCTGCTCGAAGGAATCATCGGATATGTAATGAACATGCTCGCTCATCGGGGTTGCTCCTATTGAAGAATGCGGATGGCCGGATGCGGCCTGGATGGTTTGGGAATGTGGTAAAGCTGGAAAATTCGGTTTTGTGCCGATATGCTACATCAAAATCGCCGCCTGCAAGCATCCGGGCATTTTTCAAATTTCTGGGTAAACACGAATGACTTATGTTGTAGCTGACGCCTGCGTGAAGTGCAAATATACCGATTGTGTCGATGTCTGTCCGGTGGACTGCTTCCACGAAGGCCCCAATTTCCTTGTCATCGACCCCGAAGAGTGCATCGACTGCACCCTGTGCGTGGCCGAATGCCCGGTCGAGGCCATTTTTGCCGAGGATGACGTGCCGGACGACCAGCGCGCCTACATCGCGCTCAATGCCGAACTCGCCAAGCAGTGGAAAGTCATCATCGAGCGCAAGGATGCGCTGCCCGATGCCGATGAGTGGGCCGGCGTCAAGGACAAGCTCCAGTATCTGGAACGCTGAACCCGGTGGGAATCGCAAGGATTCCCCCGAAGGACTCCGATCCACTACGCACTGAAGTCCCGCGAGGCGGGATGGAGTCGTATGCCCCACAAGGGGACTCCGATCCACTACGCACTGAAGCGCGTGTGGAGTCGTATGCCCTGAGCGGCGGGGCGTTGCCGCATGTCGTCGCCCGTACCCTGCTCGACCGCCATGTCGACCGACTGCCCGATCTGTCCGGGCTGACCGTGCTCGTCCCCAACCACCGCGCCGGGCAGGATTTTGCCCGCGCGCTGGCACAGGCTGCCGGCCGGCCTGTGCTGATTCCACCGCGGATCATCCCGTTGAAAAGCTGGGCCGAAGGCGTCGCCGACGACCACATCGAGCCGCAGCCTCGGCGCCTGGCGCGTCTTCACAGCGTGCTGCGTCGCGAGGCCTGGCTTGGTACCGTCGATAAGTGGGCACTTGCCAACGAGCTGCTGCAGCTGGCGGATGAACTCTCCGCCGCGCGCCTGGGGGGAAACATCGGATCGCAAATCCGCGCGTTGCGTGCTGACGCGCTCGATCGCGAAACCGAATTGATCGAAGCCGTGTGGAGGACGCTCAATCAGGATGGTGACGACCCGCAGGCCCGTTATGCCCGAGCGCTCGACGCCCTGCTCGAGCAAGTGAGACTGCTGCGGCAACCCATCTATGGCTTTGCGCTGGGCACCCTGACTGCAGTCGAGCAGCAGTTTCTCGAACGCTGTGCCGAGCATGCCCCGGTCACGCTGTTCGAACCGGCTGACGATGCCGCCGACGCGGTGGCGTTTACCCTGCATCAGGCATGGCAACTGACCGATCCGCCGCTGCGCGCGCGCGCCGCCACGCTGGCGGAAATCTTCCCGCATTCACCCGTTTCCCCGCAGCTGACACTCTGCCCCGCGCCGCACCTGGAAGCCGAGGCATGTGCCGTCGCCACCTGGGTCGCGGCCCAATTGCACGCGGGTAAACGTGACCTTGCCCTGATCGCGCTCGATCGCGAAACGGCGCGCCGGGTACGTGCATTGCTCGAGCGCCTCGATGTGCTGGCCGCCGACGAAACCGGATGGACACTGTCGACCACCGCCGCCGCCGCGGTGATCGACCGCTGGCTGGAATGCGTGGCCAGCGATTTCCCGCACGTCGAATTGCTCGATCTGCTGAAATCGCCCTTCGTGCTGGGCGAGTTGGCGGCAAGACAGGATCAGGTGCTGCAGTTCGAAATCGCTCTGCGGCGGCAGGGTGTGGCGCGAGGCATGACCGACATGCTGCGGCTGGCCCATATCCAGTTTGGCGAACTGCCATCCTGGCTGGCGAACCTGTTTGGCGCCAGGCAAAACTTTGCGCAAGGCCGCGCGCCCCTGTCCACCTGGCTCGCACGGCTGAACAGCAGCCTAACCGAGATCGATGCAACGGCCACGCTGAACGCCGATGCCGCCGGCGCCAACGTGCTCGGCACGCTCGATGGCTTGCGCCGTGATCTGGACGCCGACAGCGAAAAATACAGCTTCGGCGAATGGCGGCGCTGGCTCAATCTGGCACTGGAATCCGCCAGTTTCATCGACACCAGCGTCGACAGCCCGATCGTGCTGACGTCTTTGCCCGCCGCGCGCGGCCGCCTGTTCGACGCGGTGGCCGTGATCGGCGCCGATGCCAGGCATCTGCCCGCACGTCCCGCGCCCGGTCTGTTCAGCCAGGCCACCCGCGCGCAGCTGGGCCTGCCCACTGCAAGCGACGAAGCCGACGCCACAACCGCCGACCTGATGCACCTGCTGGGGCAAGGGCCGGCACTCATCAGCTGGCGGGCCTGGAACAATGACGAACCCAATCCCGCTTCACCGCTGGTGCTGCGACTGCAGGCACTGCACCAGGCCGCGTGGGGCACCGATTTGCCCATGCAGCCAAGCGGCGTTCCGCCCACCCGGCCCGGTCCGCTGCCCGCGCCCAGCGTGCAGCCCGCGCCGACCGTGTCCGCCGCGCAGCTGCCGCGCCGCTATTCCCCCACTGCTTACCAGACCCTGCTCGACTGCCCATACCGGTTTTTCGTCAAAAACGTGCTCGGCATCCGAGAGCTCGAGGAAGCCGACGACGCCCTCGACAAGAGCGATTACGGCAACGCCCTGCATCGCATCCTCAAGATCTTTCACGACAGCGCCCCGCCACCCGATCGCGGTGCCGCGCTGACCCGCCTGAATGAGATTTCCGACAAAGAATTCGCCACGCTGCCCGCCTGGACCGCCACGACGTGGCGCAGCAAGTGGGCAGCCATCCAGCCAGCCTACATCGATGCCTGGCTGGACTGGGTCGCCCAGGGCTGGCGCTATCAATCCGGCGAAGCCGAGTACGAAATGCCGTTCAATGTCCCCGGTCTCGGCGACATCACCCTGCACGGCCGGGTCGACCGCGTTGACGGCCGCATTGATCAGAACGGGGGGGAGGCCCGAACCGTCATCGACTACAAAACCGCTGCCTCGACTGGCCTCAAGAAAAAACTCAACAATCCCGCCGAAGCTATCCAGCTGCCGTTTTATGCCTGGCTCGCCGAAGCTGCCGCCGCCTACCTGCCGATCAACGAGGTGCCTGTCGCCCCGATCGATCTGAATGGCGAAACCGATGTCGACGCCATCAGCCGCCGCCTGCCGGCGCTGCTCGAAGCCATCGCTGCCGGCGCCGCACTCGGCGCAAACGGCATAGGCGCGGCCTGCCAGTACTGCGAAGCACATGGGCTGTGTCGCAAGGGAATGTGGCATGAGTGAGCTCCTGGACAAGGCCATCGCGCTGTCTCCCGCGCACTCGGCAGTTGTGGAAGCCTGCGCCGGCAGTGGCAAGACCTGGCTGCTGGTGTCGCGCATGATCCGGCTGCTGCTCGCCGGGGTGGCGCCTTCGGAGCTGCTGGCGATCACCTTCACGCGCAAGGCGGCGCAGGAGATGACCGACCGGCTGCATGAATGGCTGCGGCTGCTGGCACTGGGAGACGACGCGACAGTCAGGGCGTTTTTGCGCGAACGCGAAATCCCGGAACACGAAATCGATGGGCTGCTGCCGCGCGCGCGCGGGCTGCTGGATACGGTGCTGACCGCGCAGCCGGGACCGACGGTGACGACCTTCCACGGCTGGTTTCTCGATCTGCTGAAGCGCGCGCCGCTGGAAGCGGGGCTGCCGTGGGGGGCGCCACTGCTGGAGCGCACCCGGCTGCTGCAGGACGAGGTGCGCGACCGCCTGCTGGCACAGTGGTCCGCCCATCCGGCGTCTCCCGAAGGTGCGGCCCTGTTGACCTTGCTGGCAGATCTGGGCGAGCACAATTTGCATGCGCTGCTGACGCATTTTGTCGATGCCCGCGCAGAGTGGTGGGCCTACACCGATGGTGCGGCCGATCCGGTGGCTCATGTCCTGGAACGCTTGCGGGAGGGACTGCGCCCGGATCTGGAAAGTCATCCCGTGACAATGTTCTGGGGCGACGAATCGATGGTGGCACGCGCGAAGCGGGTGGGCTTTGCGCTGGAAAAAGGCAGCGAGTCCGAGCGCAAAACCAGCACCTCAATCCATCTGGCGTTAGCCGATGCAGACTTTGATCGCTTGCGCGAGACCATCCTCAAGAAGGATGGGGGGCGGCGGGTGAAAAAGGCCAACGCGCCCACCCTGAAAGCAATGGGCGCAGAGGCCGACACGTTTTTGCGCGATTACGACGCCCTGGAAACCGCGCTTGAAACGGTCGCCACGATCCTGACCGACCAGCGCATCTGGAACCTCAACCGCCACGGCCTGTTGCTCGGCTACGCGCTTGTGCAGGGCTATCAGGATGCCAAGGCGCAGCAAGGTGTGATCGATTTTACCGATGCCGAATGGCTGGCGTGCCGCCTGCTGCAAAGCGAGGAACACGCGCCGGGACTCGCGTGCAAACTGGATGCACGGTTCCGGCATTTACTGCTCGACGAATTTCAGGACACCAATCCGCTGCAATGGCAGGCGCTTTCCACCTGGCTGGCCGAGGCACGCGCGGCAGACAGCGACATGACGGTGTTCATGGTGGGCGATCCGAAGCAGGCGATCTACCGCTTCCGCCGCGGCGAGGCACGGGTATTCACCGCTGCGGCGAATTTCTTGCAGCAGCATTTCGAGGCCGCCCGTTTCAGCAACGACATGACGCGGCGTCTCTCGCCCGCACTGGTGCAGGCGATCAATCCGGTGTTTGCAGACCTCGACGGTTTTGCCCCGCACGCGCACGCCCCCGAAAACGAAGGCCGCCCCGGTGGGCTGCGGTGTCTGCCGATCAGCGTGGACAAAACGGAGGCCGCCCCCGCTGCCGGATTACGCAACCCTCTGCTGACGCCGCTGGCCGAAGCCGATGACCGCGTCGTGCATGTCGAAGCCAAAGCCTTTGCCCAGATGTTGTGCGACGAGGTGCTGGGACGCTGGAGCGTGATGGACAGGAAAACGCAGCGCAGCCGTCCAGCGCGCGCCGGCGACGTCTTGGCGCTGGTGAAAAAACGTACCCACCTGCGCCTGTACGAGCGTGCGCTGGAGGCGGCGGGCATCCCGTTCATCACCTCGCGGCGCGGCGGCCTGCTGCACGCCCTGGAGGCGCAGGACGCGATCGCGCTGCTGGAAACCCTGCTGCTGCCGCACGCCGAACTGAAACTGGCGCACGTGTTGAAAAGCCCGATTTTCAGCTGCAGCGACGCAGACCTGCTGCAGGTGTTTGTGCCACACCTGCCAGACGACACCCGCGGCTGGGAGCGCCTGCTCGCGCTCGCCGGCCAGACCGGCTGCACGGCCGCACTCGCGCGTGCTGCACGACTGCTCAGCGACTGGCGGAGGCATTGCGGCACGCTGCCGGTGCACGACCTGCTCGACCGCATCTATTTCGAAGGTGATCTCGAGGCGCGCTACGCCGCCGCCTTACCGGCAGCGCTGCGACCGCAGGTGGCCGCCAACCTGCGTGAGTTCATGCAACTGGCGCTGACCCAGGACGCGGGGCGCTACCCGACACTGGCCGGCTTCATCCGCGAACTGGCGTCGCTCACCGACGACACCGACGCCGCGCCGGGCGAGGGTCTCGCGGCCGACGGCGAGAACGCCGTGCGACTGCTGACCATCCACGGATCGAAGGGTCTGGAAGCACCGATTGTCTGGCTACTCGGCGGCAGCGACCATACACACGTCGAAAGCTATGGCGTGCTGGCCCCGTGGCCACCCGAGGCATCGCGTCCCGAGCATTTTTCGCTGTTTGGCAAGCAGGGCGAGCGCGGCGCCTGGCGCGATCCCTGGTTTGCGGAGGAAGCGGCGCTGACGCAGCGCGAATCCGACAACCTGTTGTATGTGGCCCTCACCCGCGCCGAACAGGGACTGATCGTGAGCGGCGCAGCAGACAAGAACAGCTGGCTGCAGCGTGTCGAGAAAGCCTGGCAGGACCTGGCCTTGCCTGCCGACCTGCCACCCGCCGGTTCGGCTGAAGTACCCCAAGCTGTCGTGCAGGCGCCGCGCATCGGCGCATCGGCTATCGGACTGCGGCGACCCCCCACACCTGTCCATCCGGCCGCTGCCCATGGCGAGCTGTTTCATGCCTGCCTCGAACACCATGCCCCGCCATGCCGGCCGCGCAATCTGCCGGCGCTGGCAAAACGCCTGGGAATGGCGGCCGAGCTGTCGCATATCGAGGCCGCCGCCCGCTTCCTGCTGGGGCGGCCCCACCTGGCGCAGTTTTTCGACCCGGCACAGTACCGGCGTGCATTCAACGAACTGGAATTGCTGGATGCGGGCGGACAGGTGCAGCGGCTCGACCGCGTGGTGGAACTCGACGGCGCGGTATGGGTGCTCGACTATAAAACCGGGGACGATAGCCGGACCCTTACCGACGAACAGCTGTCCGAGCGCCATCAGCGCCAGTTGGTCGGCTACCAGGCGCTGCTGGCCGGACTGTATCCCGGCCAGCCCGTGCGGGCCGCACTGCTGCTGGCCGATGGCCGACTGGTCAAATTAGGGCCTGTTCACCCAATGTAAAAATTGTGCACCTGCTCCTCAGATGCGCGAGTACTCAGCCACACTACATGCTGGCACGATTCTAAAGAGAACCCGATGCGTACCCTCTTATTGCTATGGATGACGATCCTGCTCGCAGGTTGTATTTCATTCAGTTCCACCGAGTCAGCCTCCGCGCCAGATTACGCCTCGCTCTGCCAGGGAAAAGAGGCGCAGTGCAGGGACACCTGTGGCAGCGCGGGCATTCAGGCATTTTCATGCAAGGCGGCGCCAGACGAAGGGTTCAACTATCAGTGCCAGTGCAAGCAACCGGGGGCGCAGATTTGAACGACAAGCCTTATTCCGAATCCTGCGAGCAAAACCGGGCGCCGATTCTGGCGGTGCTGCGCGAGGTGTTTGCCGATCGCAGCCATGTGCTGGAAATCGGCAGCGGAACCGGACAGCACGCGGTGTACTTCGCAGCGGAATTGCCTCATCTGCGCTGGCAGACGGCCGATTTGCCGCTGCACCACCCCGGTATCCGGCAATGGCTCGATGAGGCCGCCCTGCCCAACGTGCTGCCCCCCATCGCACTCGACGTGAACCAGAAATCCTGGCACGGCGGCCGCTATGACGCCGTATTTTCAGCAAATACCCTCCACATCATGAGCTGGATCGAGGTCGAGCGCTTTTTCGAAGGCGTCGGCCAAGTACTTGAGACAGAAGGCGTTCTGGCGATTTACGGCCCCTTCAACTACAACGGCACGTTTACCTCGGAAAGCAACGCCCGTTTCGACGCCTGGCTGAAATCACGCGACCCGGCCTCCGGGGTGCGCGACTTCGAGGCAGTGGATGCGCTGGCGCGGGCCCGGGGGCTGGTGCTGCAGCAGGATGTCGCCATGCCGGCGAACAATCGCACGCTGGTTTGGCATCGAACGAAACAGAATACGTCGGCATCCTGATTTCCGCTTTGCCTTGTGGATGGCTTTGCTATAACAAAATCATCGTGTGGCAGAGGAGGTCCCATGCGCATCGCCGAACTGATTCAACGCTGGGGCAAGGAGCGGCATTCGCGTACCTCGGTACGACCCTACACCGTCCATCTGCCATTACGCGATGCTGCACGCATTGAAGCCTTGCGCGTGATGTACCCCAGCCGCAGCGATTCCCAGTTGATGGCCGACCTGATCAGCGCCGCGCTCGACGAGCTCGAGGTCGCCATGCCCTACATCCCCGGCAGCCGCATCATCGCCGAGGACGACTATGGCGATCCGATTTACGAAGACCTCGGTCCCACACCACAGTTTTACTCGTTGTCGCACGAGATCCTGCGCAAGCTGGCCGCCCCCCCACTCGGCAAGTAGCTGTCGATTTAATTTACATTGATGCCCGCATGCGCCCGCCGCACAAATGACAAGCCCTTGTATTTCATACGATTATTTAACCTGGCACAAGGGCTGCTTTGTTTCCTGCACAACAGCCTAGAATTGCGGAAATCATGTACCTCGGACCGGCGTTCCTATTCGCGGCGTTTGCCAGCCTGTTTTATGTCCCCGGCTTTCTGGACATCCAATTGGGCTTGCTCACGTCGCGCCAGTTGATCTCGGAGTTGCTGTTTTCCGTATTCGCGCTCATTTCACTGGCAGCGCTGGCAAGGTCGATCGAACTGGATCCTGTATGGCCGTGGCGGCCCGGGTTTCGCCGTGCCGTGAATGCGCTGCTGGGACGCACCCCGTAAATCACGCCGTCAATTTGCCGGCAGCCCGGCATAAAATAGCGGCTTTCCGTCCTGCGAAGCCGCCATGCCCGTCAACCTCACCGCTCCCGACCCCGCCTCCCTTTTGCCTGTTGCGGGCGTTCGCCTCGGCATCGCATCCGCCGGTATCAAAAAACCCGGGCGGCGCGACATCACCCTGATCGAACTCGCATCTGGCTCAAGAGCAGCCGGCGTGTTCACGCAAAACCGCTTCTGCGCCGCGCCGGTGACGCTGTGCAAGCAACATCTGGCGCACGGCGATATCCGCGCGCTGGTGATCAACACCGGCAACGCCAACGCCGGCACCGGCGAGGAAGGCCTGAAGCGGGCGCACCAGACCTGCGAAGCGGTGGCGAAATTGATGGGCTGTGCGGCCGAAAGCGTGCTGCCGTTTTCCACCGGCGTGATTCTGGAACCGCTGCCGGTCGACAAGATCCTGCCTGCCCTGCCGGCGGCGCAGGCCGATCTGGCGCCGGACCACTGGTCGGAAGCTGCGCACGCGATCATGACCACCGATATCGTTGCCAAGGGCGCGTCACGGCTGGCGCAGGTCGGCGGCAAGACCATCACGGTGACCGGCATCGCCAAGGGCTCCGGCATGATCCATCCCAACATGGCGACCATGCTGGGCTACGTGGCGACCGACGCGGCCATCGCCCCTGCCCCGATGCAGCAGCTGGTGAAGGAGATCGCCGACGTATCGTTCAACTGCGTCACCGTCGACGGCGACACCTCGACCAACGACAGCTTCATCCTGATCGCCACCGGCCAGGCTGGGAACAGTGAAATCACCGCCGCCTCCAGTGCCGACTACGCTGCGTTGAAGACCGTCGTCAGCGCCGTCGCCATCGAACTCGCGCAGGCGATGGCACGCGACGGCGAAGGCGCGACCAAGTTCATCACCGTGGCGATAGAAGGCGGGCGCGAACACGCCGAATGCAAGCAGATCGCCTACGCCATCGCCCGCTCACCGCTGGTCAAGACCGCGTTCTTCGCCAGCGATCCCAATCTCGGGCGCATCCTCGCAGCGATCGGCTACGCCGGCGTGACCGACCTCGACGTCAACACCCTGCAGGTCTATCTTGGCGACGTGTTGGTGGCCGAAAAGGGCGGTCGTGCAGCGAGCTACACCGAGGCGCAGGGCACAGCGGTGATGCAGCAGGCCGATATCACCGTGCGGGTCGTACTCAATCGCGGCGATGCCGCCGCGACGGTATGGACCTGCGATTTTTCCTACGATTACGTGAAGATCAACGCGGAGTACCGAACCTGATGCCATGAGCGTCCAGCTGACCGTCGAACAGTCCGTCTTCCTGCGGGGCCCGGTATCGATCAACGTTGCCGCCGCCGGGCGTGACGGCTGGCCGTGCGTGTGCCGGGCACAGGGCTGCATGGTGGCACACGACCGCAAGGTGGTGACGGTGTTGCTGTCGACCCGGCGCGGGCAGGCGGTTCTGGATGCGCTGGACGGCGGTGGCGGCATCGCCGTTGTGTTCAGTCGGCCGGCCACGCACGCGACCCTGCAGCTCAAGGCCGGACAGGCCACGCGCACGGCACTGAAGACCTCGCACCGGAACTGCGCAACCCTTTATGCGCGGGCGCTCGCCGACGAACTGGTGACGCTGGGGTACGGCGCCGAACTGGGACAGGGATTGATTGCCATGATGACGGCGAGCGATCTGGTCGCGCTGCGCTTTGCTCCTGATATCGTTTTCGACCAGACGCCCGGACCTGCCGCAGGGCGCGTACTGGCGGCGGCATGAAACTCGCACTCGACGCCTTGCGGCCCTGCCTGGACGGTGCGATTCCTGCCGTCATTGCGACCTGCGCGAAGGACGGTACGCCCAACGTGGCCTACGCTTCGCAGGTGCACTACGTCGACACCGAACACGTGGCGCTGTCGTATCAATTCTTCAGCAAGACACGCGAGAATGTGCTGGCGCATCCCTATGCACAGGCGCAGGTGATCGAACCCGGCAGTTTTCGCCATTTTCGCCTGCGGCTGCATTACCTGCGCACCGAAACCGCGGGCCCGCTGTTCGAATACATGAAGGCGCAACTTGCCGGCATCGCCGCGCAGACCGGCATGGACAAGGTGTTCGTGCTGCGCGGCGCGGACATTTACCGGGTGCTCGACATCGAGGCCGTCGACCCCGAGCTGCCCCCCGCGCCCGCCCTTCCCGATGCCCTCCTGAGGCTGCGCCGTTCGCTCGACCTGCTGGACGATTCTGCGGACCTGTCCGAACTCGCCGACCACGCACTCGCCGCGTTAAGCCCCAATTTCGGGATCCACCACGCCCTGTTGCTGATGCTGGACGAGGAGGGCGACGCCCTCTACACGCTGGCGAGCCTGGGCTATGCCGATTCCGGGATCGGCGCGGAAGTGAAGCTCGGCGAAGGCATCATCGGCGTCGCCGCACGCGAGAAAATCCCGGTGCGCATCAACTACCGTACCGGCGACTACAGCTACCAGGCCGCGATACGCGCGACGCACCCGGGCGAGGCGCGCATTCCACTGCCGGTGCTGGCCGAACCGCCCAGCAAGATCGCAGTGCCGCTGATCCGGGGTGGCCAGCTTGTCGGCGTGCTCTATGCCGAGAGCGAGCACGACGCCTGCTTCAGCCACGCCGACGAAGACGCGCTGGTGGTCTATGCCCGCCACCTCGCCACGCTCATCTCCCAGGTGCCGTGCGAAGCGGACGACGCCGAGCCTGCGCGCACCGAAACCAGCATCCGGCCCAGCGGCATCCCGCTCCACATCCGTTACTTCCCAGTCGATCACAGCATCTTCATCGACAATGACTACCTGATCAAAGGGGTGGCAGGCAGCATCCTGTGGACGCTCCTCAACGAGCACGCGGCAAGCGGCCGATTCGACTTTTGCAACCGCGAACTGAGGCGCGATCCGCGTTTGCCGCTGCCCGACTTCGGGGACAATCTGGAAACGCGCCTGATTCTGCTGCAACGCCGGCTCGCAGAACGCTGCCCGGCAATCGCGCTGGAAAAGACGGGACGCGGTCGCTTCCGTCTGGTGCTGGACCGTCCGCTGGCCTTGAATACGTACTAGCGCTTGCTGGTCATCTGCGGCAGGTTCTTCGGGTTCAGGTCCAGATACGGCGTTGCCACCTTGCCGCCCGGCGGAACATAGGCCGGCGCCGGCTGACCCTTGGCGCCCAAGCTGCGCACATAAAGGTAGATCGCCTTGAGGTCGGCGTCACTCATGGCCCGCAGGGACGGCGACGGCATCGGTGGACGCATCGGCTGACGTGCCCGCGCGAGCCAGGTTTTCTCGTCCATCTGCTGGACCAACTGGCGCAGGTTGGCAGGATAAGTCGTGCCCCATGGCCCCTGCCAGCCCATGGCGTCGCCGGTCAGCCACTCGGACTCGGGCACCTTGCCATCCTGCTGCATGTAGCCGGGGGTGTGGCAATCGTTGCAGCCCGATGTCTGCACCAGATAGCGGCCATGGCGGATCTCGGCCGCACCCGCTGGGGGTTGCGCCCAAGCCATGCCCGTCCAGCCTGCCAGCAGCAGCGCGGCGAAATTCAGGGATGTTTTCATGATCACTCCTCAAGTCGTCGACGGGCACACCATGCGCCCGATTGAGACAATCTTAGGCAGGTTCACTTTTTCGCGTTGCTAAGTCTTTGCTAGGCAGAACCTAATTTTTTCTTAAGCGGCAGGGCGGATGGCACACGCGCGCCATCCGCTAGAATCGCATCATGACCGAATTCGACTTCCTGCTGCCGCGTCTTGCGGCCCTGCTCGACCGCCTCGATCAGCCTGCTGTCGCCCCGCCAGGCTGGAAAACCGTGCATGCCGCGCGCTGGTCTGCGCAGGCCGGCGGCTTGAAGCCGATCCGGCACCCGCAACGGGTGGCTCTGAAGGACCTGCTGGCGATCGACGAGCAGAAAAAGCGCGTGGACGCCAACACCCGCCAGTTCGTCGCCGGCAAGCCTGCCAACAACGTTTTGCTCACCGGCGCACGCGGCTGCGGCAAGTCTTCACTGGTGAAAGCGGTGCATGCCAAATACGCCGCGAAGGGGCTGCGCCTGATCGAGGTGGACAAGGCCGGGCTGCCGAGCCTGCCCGATCTGTTCGACCTGCTGGCTGACGAAAACTATCGTTTTATCGTTTTCATCGACGATCTCAGCTTCGCCGAGCACGAGGCGGGTTACGCCAGCCTGAAGGCCGCGCTCGACGGCTCGCTGGCCGGGCCGTCTGACAACGTGCTGATCTACGCCACCAGCAACCGTCGCCACCTGATGCCGGAATACATGGCGGAAAACCTGGAAACACGATACCTGGGCGGCGAGGTTCAGCCGGGCGAAGCGACCGAGGAGAAAATCTCGCTGTCCGACCGCTTCGGATTGTGGGTATCGTTTCACGGCATGGACCAGGACACCTATCTGGCGGTCGCCCGGCATTGGGCCGGTTTGCTGGGAGCATCCGTCAACGAGGGCTTCGAACGCGCTGCGCTGCAATGGTCGCTCGGCCGTGGCGCGCGCAATGGCCGGGTGGCGTGGCAGTTCGCGCGCGACTGGGCGGGGAAACTATGAGCACGCTCATGCGCGAACTGTGCGTGCCTGCCCGCCCCCGGCGCTCCGCGCCCGCCGAGTCCGGCACGCAGTCCTTCCGCGACTGGGCTGGACGTTCATGAGTCAGGCACCGATCACCGAAGTCGTCGCAGCGGTGCTCACCTTGCCCGATGTCCACGTGCTGCGGGAGGATCGCTGCACGGCAGCGGGACCCCCGCCGGCGTACCCCTCTCGGGTGCTGTTGGCGCAACGCCCGCCGGGCAAGGTCTACGCGGGTTACTGGGAGTTTCCCGGCGGCAAGGTGGAGCCGGGTGAGTCGCTGGACGCGGCGCTGGCGCGCGAGCTGCACGAGGAGCTGGGAATCGTCGTCAGTCGCGCCCATCGCTGGATCACCCGCGTGTTCGCCTATCCGCACGCCACCGTGCGGCTGAACTTCTTCCGCGTGTTCGAGTGGCAGGGCGAGCCGCACCCGCATGAGGGGCAGGTCTTTTCCTGGCAGCAGCCGAACGCGGTCGGGGTGACGCCGTTGCTTCCGGCCAATTTTCCGATTCTGAAGGCGCTGTCGCTGCCGCCGCTGCTGGGTATTTCCCACGCCGAGTCGCTCGGCATCGACACCTTTCTGGCCCGGCTAGATGTGGCCTTGCACAACGGCCTGCGGCTGATTCAACTGCGCGACAAGTCGCTCCCCCAGGACGAACGTCTGGCGCTGGCGCGCGAGACGGTACGCCGCGCCCACCTGCATGGCGCGCGTGTTCTGGTCAACGGCAGCCTGGATCTGGCGCGTGCGGCGGATGCTGATGGTGTGCATCTCGATTCGTCTGCGGCGGCCAAACTGACAGTGCGTCCCGACTGTGCGTGGGTGGGGATCTCGTGCCACGACGCGACCGAACTCGACCATGCGGCCGCGATCGAAGCCGATTTCGCACTGCTGTCGCCGGTGCTGCCCACGCTCACCCACCCGGGCGCTGCCACGCTGGGCTGGGAGCGCTTTTCCGAATTGGCGGCTGCCAGTCCGATCCCGGTCTATGGCCTGGGTGGCCTGGGGCGCGACGATGTGGCACTGGCACAGTCGCACGGCGCGCACGGCGTTGCGCTATTGCGGGGCGCATGGACATGAAACGGATAGCGGTGCCCCTGCTGCTGGTACTGGCCCTGATCGCCATTGCCGTGGCCGGCTACTGGCTGAAGCGCCCCGCCGAAGCCCAGGCCATGGCGTGCGCCGATCCGTTGGCGGGCTGCCGCTTCAGCCATCGCGGCACGAGCGCGGAGGTCCGTTTTTCGGTCAAGCCGGCACCGCTGGCGCCCTTCGAGTTGAGTGTCCGTGCACCAAGCGCAACCCGGGTCAGCGCGGAGTTCCAGATGAACGGCATGGAAATGGGCTTCAACCGCTACGACCTGCGCCCCGGCGTAGGGGGATTCGTCTCAAAAGTGACCCTGCCGGTGTGCGTCAGCGGGCGGCGCGACTGGACCCTGTTCCTCGATATAGACGGTGCGCACTACGCACTGCCCTTCAGCACACAGTAAAACTTGACGTACCTATTCACCTAACCGTAACAATCCGGGACATATAATTGAAAGTGGATTACTGGAAAGGTCAACACAATGCCAACTGAACACACCTACAAGCAGTTTGATGCCGAGCTGGAGGCCGTGCGCGCCAGTGTGCTGAAAATGGGTGGTCTGGTCGAAGAGCAGATCACCAATGCGATCGAGGCACTCATCAAGGGCGACTTGGAACTGGCCGACCAGGTTGATGCCAACGACCACCATGTCAATGCGCTGGAAGTGGCCATCGACGAAGACTGCATCAACATCATCGCCCGGCGGCAGCCCACCGCGTCCGACCTGCGTATGGTGATGATGGTGGTGAAGACCATCACCGATCTTGAGCGCATCGGCGACGAGGCCGCCAAGATCGCGCGCATGTCCAAGCTGATCCACAAGGCCCAGCGCATCAGCCTGCCGCGCTTTTCAGAAGTCAAATACATGGGCGACCTGGTGCTCGACATGCTCAGGAAGGCGCTCGACGGCTTTGCCCGACTGGACGCGACCAAGGCTGTCGACATTGCGCGGCAGGACCAGTCGGTGGACGAGGAATTCCGCCTCAACCTGCGCCACCTCATCACATTCATGATGGAAGACCCGCGCACCATTTCGGTTTTCATCGACATCCTGTTCGTCACCAAGGCGATCGAACGCATGGGAGATCACGCCAAGAACATGTCTGAATACGTGGTCTACATGGTCAAAGGCAAGGACGTCCGGCACACTTCGCTGGAAGAGATCGAAAAAGAAGTGCTGTGAATTCTGCTGCACGCCAATGAAAACGGGCTCCTTGGGGAGCCCGTTTTGCTATGCGACCCGGGTTTACTTGCTGGGTGGCACGTAACCCGCGGCGGCATCGACATTGCCGCCGCCAAAGAAATAGCGCTCCATCTGATCCATCAGATAGCTGCGCGCCTGCGGATCGGCCAGGTTGAGGCGGTTCTCGTTGATCAGCATGGTCTGGTGACGCTGCCAGCCGCCCCAGGCCTCTTTCGAAACATTCTCGAAAATCTTCTTGCCCAGGTCGCCCGGTACCGGCTGGAAGGCCAGACCTTCGGCTTCACGCCCGAGCTTCACACAGTTCACCATGCGCGTCATTTGCTGCTCCTTGAAATAATCAATGAAATATTCAATCGACGGATTTTAACCCAAGCTGCTTTTCGATTCGGCGCGTGAAAACGCCCATTTCCTTCGCCGCCTGCTTGTCGCCGCGTGCCTCGGCCACGGCGATGCCCTGCTGGTAGGCAGCGAGCGCATCCGGCCATGCCTCAAGGTCGGTCAGCGACTTGCCCAGCAGTTTCCAGGCGGCGGAATATTTCGGATCGTGTTCGACCGCGCGGCGCAGGTGTTCTGCAGCCTTCGCCGCATCGCCCTGCTTGAGATATTCGTTGCCGAGTGAAAAGCGCAGCAGCGCGTTGTCGCGGCCACCGGCGAGCATGTCGAGAAAGTTCTGCAGCGGTTCAGGCACGCCAGAAGGCCCGGGTAAAGACCACAAGCACGGTGAGCAACTCCAGCCGCCCCAGCAGCATGGCAATGGTGCAGATCCAGGTCTGGAAATCGGTGAGCACCGCGTAGGTGGTGGCAGGACCCACCTGATTCAGCCCGGGTCCGGTATTGTTGATCGAAGCAATCACCGCGGAAAACGCTGTGATGAAATCCAGTCCGCTGGCGGTCATGAGTAGCGTCATGACGATGATGGCGAACACATAGAGAAATGCAAAGGCAAGTACGGCATAGATGACATTGTTGGGCACCACGTGCCCGGCCAGCTTGACCGGCAGGCGCGCCGCCGGATGAACCAGGCGGGTCAGTTCGCGCCGCCCCTGCCTGAACAGGAGTTGGGCGCGCACCATTTTCATGCCACCGCCGGTGCTGCCCGAGCAGGAAGCGAAGCAGGACAGGAACAGCATCCACAACGGCGCAAAAATGGGCCACAGGTTGAAATCGGTGTTGGCAAACCCTGTCGTCGTGGCGATCGAAACGGTATTGAAAAGCGCAAAGCGCAGCGCCTGAGAAAAATCGGGGTAAACATTCAGGACTTTCAGATAAATCGCGATCATCAGCGCGCTGCCGAGGGTGACGGTGAGAAACCAGCGTACCTCCGGATCCAGTTGATAGGCGGCCAGCCCTCGCTGCCGCCACGCCAGGAAGTGCGTAGAAAAGTTGATCCCGGCCACCAGCATAAACACCACCGTCACGACTTCGATGACAGGCGAGTTCCAATAGCCGAAACTCGCATCGTGCGAGGAAAAACCGCCCAGGCCCATCGTGGAAAAGGTATGCATGACCGCATCGAAGGGCGTCATCCCGGCCAGCCAGAATGAAAGTCCACACGCGATCGAGATGCCGAGATAGATCAGGTACAAGCCCTTGGCGGTTTCGGTAATGCGCGGGGTGAGCTTGGTGTCTTTCATCGGCCCCGGGGTTTCGGCCTTGTAGATCTGCATCCCACCAACACCCAAGAGCGGCAGGATGGCAACCGCCAGCACGATCAGTCCCATGCCGCCGAACCACACCAGCAGGCCGCGCCACAAGTTGATGGACATCGGCAGGGTGTCCAGCCCGGAAAGTATCGTAGACCCCGTCGTGGTGATGCCCGATACCGCTTCGAAATAGGCATCGGTGAACGAGAGCTCCGGCATGTAGATCAGCAGGGGCAGGGTGGCGAAGGCCGGTAGGCTGGTCCACGACAGCAGCACCAGCAGGAAGCCGTCCCGGGTTTGCAGTTCGCGCTGCGATTTGCGGGTGAACAGCCAAGTCAGCGCGCCCGCCACGAAGGTGATGAGGATGGCTTCATCGTAGGCGCGCTGCGCGCCGTCATCAAGCATCCAGGATAGGGTAAGCGGCAGCAGAAAGGTGATCGAGAACAGCATGACCACCTTGGACAACACATTGAGAACCGGGGTAATGCGGGACATCAGAAGAAACCGAAGCCGACCTGAAGCAGTTTTTCCACCTTGGGAATGATGCGCTTGTTGAGCGCGAACAGGATGAGGTGGTCCTCCGCCTCGATCAGCGTGTCGTGGTGAGCGATGATGACATCGTTGCTGCGAATGATCGTAGCGATGGTCGCGCCTTCAGGCAGGCCGATCTCGTCAATGCGCCGGCCCACGACCCGGGAGGTCTTGGCGTCGCCATGCACCACCACCTCGAGTACTTCGGCCGCGCCGCGCCGCAGGGAGTGTACCGCCACCATGTCGCCACGGCGGATCTTGGACAACAGCGGCCCGACCGTGGCCTGTGCCGGCGATATGGCGATGTCGATTTCGCCGCCCTGCACCAGGTCGACATAGGCCGAGCGGTTGATCAGCGCGATCACGCGGTGCGCGCCCATCCGCTTGGCCAAGAGCGCGGACATGATGTTGTCTTCGTCGTCGTTGGTGAGCGCGCAGAATATGTCCATGGCGGCGACGTTTTCCTGGTCGAGCAACTCCTCGTCAGTGGCATCGCCCTGCAACACCAGCGTGTGGTGAAGCTGTTCGGCCAGCAGGTTGCTGACCGACTTGTTGTGATCGATGACCTTGACGTCGTAATCGCGTTCGATCCGTGCCGCCAGCCGCCGCCCGATATTGCCGCCGCCGGCGATCATGACTTTCTTGACCGGGCGCTCCATGCGGCGCAGTTCGCGCATCACCGAGGGAATGTCCTGTTTGCGCGCCAGGAAGAACACCTCGTCGCCAGGCTCGATGACGGTGATGCCCTTCGGCACGATGCCACGGTCGCGCCGGTAGATCGCCGGAATGCGGCATTCCAGGTTCGGCATGTGGCGCTTGATGTCCTGCAGCTCGTGTCCGACCAGCGGACCGCCATGGTAGGCACGCACCGCAACCAGCCGCACTTTGCCGTCGGCGAAATCAAGCACCTGCAGAGCTTCGGGGTGTTCGATCAGTCGCCTCAGGGTGTCGGTCACCTCCTGCTCGGGGCTGATGACGTCATTGACGCCGAAATGCTCGGCCAGGAATCCGGCCTCCAGCCCCAGAAAATCGTTCGAGCGGATACGCGCAATGCGCGTGGGGACATTGAACAGGGTGGATGCGATGCGGCAGGCCACCAGATTGGTTTCATCGCTTTGCGTGACCGCGACCAGCATGTCGGCGTCGTCGGCGCCCGCCTGCTTCAGAATCGAAGGATGTGCCGCGTGACCGCGCACGGTGCGCAGGTCGAAGCGATCCTGCAGCAACGCCAGCCGGGCCGTGTCGAGGTCGACGACCGTGATGTCGTTGTTTTCGGCGACCAGACTCTCGGCCAGATTGCCGCCGACCTGTCCGGCGCCGAGGATGATGATTTTCACGCGGCTTCCTCGAGCTTAGAGGTCTTCTTCCAGCCGCCGCCCGTGTCGGATATTCAGCTGTTTCAGCTTGCGATAAAGGTGGGTGCGTTCCAGCCCCGACTTGTCGGCGACCCGAGTCATGCTGCCGCCCTCCTTCTGGATCAGGTGTTCGAAATACATCCGCTCGAAAGTGTCACGCGCCTCGCGCAGGGGGATATCCAGCGGAATGCCATGCGCAACCGCGGGCGCCGACTGCTTCATCGGCGCGAGCACGCGATTGACGTCGGCCGCGTCGATTTCATTCGACAAGGCCGTGACCGCCAAAGTCCGCACCACATTGTTGAGCTGCGGCAGATTGCCCGGCCAGTCGAAATTGCGCAGCTGGTTCAGGGATGGCGTAGTCAGTCGACGAACCGGGCATGCCCCTTCCTCGACCAGCTGCACCAGCATGAAGTTGGCGATATCGGGAATGTCTTCACGGTGCTCGCGCAAGGGAGGGACCTGAATCGCAAGGCTGGACAGGCGGTAGAACAGGCGGCTGTCGAACTCGCCCGCGGTGACCATGGTGTCGAGACTGCGGCCGGTGGAACACACCAGGCGCGCACCGCCGCCCTCGACCCGGTCGAGCAGCAGCCCCAGACCCTTCTGCTCCAGGCGCGCCAATTCGCATACGTCGGGCAGGTAAAGCGTGCCGTTGCCGAGTGTTTCGACAAAGCTCAGCGGGTCGGTCACCAGACGCGCGCGATCCTTGATTTCTACCCAGGGAGTGGATGGCTGGTGCAGAAAACGAGCACAGATTTCGAAACCGCTGCCAGGCTCACCCTGCAGCATCACCGGAGCGGTATTGCCTGCGATCTGGGTGAGGCGTTTTTTGAGTTCGAGAACCAGTGGGCTTTTTCCAAGCGCGGACAGATCCATGCCAGGAGTGCGCCGGGGCAGCGCCACGCCCCGCTTGATCGCCTTGTTGACCGTATCGATCAGCTTGGCCAGGGCCACCGGCTTTTCCAGAAAATCGACTGCGCCGAGCCGGGTGGCCTCGACAGCAGTATCGATGGTGCCATGTCCGGACATCATGACGACCGGCATGGTGAGCTGGCCACTGCCCGCCCATTCCTTGAGCAGCGTCACGCCGTCCGTATCCGGCATCCAGATATCGAGCAGCACCAGGTCCGGGCGTCGCTCCGATCGAAAGGCACGTGCCGCCTCGGCGTTTTCCGCCAGGTGCACGTCATAGCCCTCATCGGTGAGGATTTCCGACAACAATTCACGAATGCCCACTTCGTCGTCCACGACGAGAATATGCCCGCTCACGTGCTCTCCCCTGCTGCCTTATAAACAGGCAGTGCAATCTGGATTGTCGCACCGCCCGATTTTAGATTTTCAATCTGGATTTTGCCCTGATGCTCTTCCACGATCTTTTTCACGATGGCAAGGCCCAGTCCTGTCCCCTTGGCCTTGGTGGTTGCGTATGGCTCGAACAGCCGCGTCATCAGATGCTCCGGGAACCCGGCCCCATTGTCTGTTACGGATAAACACACTGCGCTCTCATTATGGCGCAGGCGCGTGAGGATCTCGACCCTGGGTGAAGGGTGCCCGACCAGCGCATCCTGCGCATTTTGCAGGAGATTATGTATCACTTGACGCAATAATGTTGAGTCGCCCGCGATGGGGGGCAGATCGTCACCGAGCTGCAGCTGAAGTCCCAGCGCTCTGGTGTCGTACAACGCCAGCACTTCATGCACCAGCCCATTGAGGTCCAGCGCCTCGAGCTTGGCGCGTGGCATCCTTGCATAGCCGGCAAATGCGTCCACCATGCTTTTCATGGCGGCAACCTGATTGACGATGGTCTGTGTCGCGCGCCCGAGAAACTCGGCGTCCGCCGGTTGCAGTCGATCAACCAGCTTGCGGGCGATGCGTTCGGCCGACAATTGAATCGGCGTGAGCGGATTCTTGATCTCATGGGCCAGCCTGCGCGCGACTTCGCTCCACGCGGCATTGCGCTCGGCATTGATCAGCTTGGTCACGTCATCGAATACCAGCACATATCCGCGTTCGACACCCGGCGGCAGACGCGTGCCGCGCAGCAACAGCGTCTTGCTGCTGCCATGGTCCTTGTAATCGATTTGTTCCTGCCATTCGCCTTCCAGCGCGCCAAAGCGCGCCGCGACGGTTTCACCGAACGTGTACAGGGCCTCACCGGGCTGACCCAGTCCGGTGAGCGGCTGCGCATCCAGCATCGACACTTCCACCTCCAGAATTTGCGCTGCGGCGCTGTTCATTGTGCGAACCCGCAGGGCTTCATCCAGCACCACCACGCCAGACGACAGGTTCGCCAGCACGCGCTCGAGAAAGGCCTTGGCCTGCTCGGTCTCCTGATGGTTCCGCGCAACCTGCTCGCGCGCATCTGACAACTGGCGGGTCATGCGGTTGAACGACTGAATCAGCACGCCCAGTTCGTCACGGCTGGAAACGGACGGCATCTGCGAAAAATCGCCCTTGGCCACGGCCCGGGTACCTCGTGCCAGCGTACGCAGCGGCGCGCCCAGACGATCCGACAACAGGTAGGCGATAACGAAGGTCATCAGCAGTGCCAGCATCAGGGTGAGGGTGAGGGCGACGCCGTAGATGCGTTTGAGCCCCAGTCTCGACACCGCAATCTGCTGGTATTCCTGGTATGCCAGCTGCACGGCCTGTGCGTCGCGCGCAAGCTTGGCCGGCACCGGCTGCACCAGTTGCAGGACGCGTATTTCGCCCGTCAGCGCACTGGTGTAGACCGGGACCATGACGTGCATGATGAGCCCGCGCTCAGCGACTTCCTCGATGCGGCTGTAAGGCTGCTGCTGTCGAACCTGCCACAGGGCGTTGCGTTCGGGCAGCAACGGCAGCAGGGTGCCGCGCTCGCTCCCGACGTGAGCAATCACGCCGCCGCGGTCGTCGAACAGGGTCAGCTCCTGCACTGCGCTCTGCTCGCGCAGGGTCGACAGGCTGGTGATGACGGACCCCATGCCCTCGTCCGACAGCGACAGCGCCATGCGGTCGGCCTTCTTATCCAGTTCGCGCAGCAGGTCGTCGAGTGCAGCCTGTCCCAGGTTGACGCCGGCGGTCAGCGCATTGTCTACCCGTACGTCGAACCAGGTTTCGATCGACCGGTTGAGAAAGAAGACCGACGCGCCATACACCACCAGGCCGGGAAGCATGGCGACGACACCAAACATCATCAGCAATTTGAGCGTGAGCTTGGCACCAAACACGCCGCGCCGAATCCGTTTTTGCAGCCACCACAGGCGCCAGCCCAGCAGCGCCAGCAGCGCCATGCCCAGCACCCCACCGCCGATGAACAGGGTAGGCAGGGTGTCTGAAAAAGCACTGCTGCTTCCGCTCGCATAAAACAGCAGCGCAATCAGCACAACACCAATGATCAGTGCGACAGCGATCAGGCTGCGCATCAGGGCAAAGGCTGCGAGGGGGCGGCCGAAGGGGTGGCGGCGGGCGCATCAAACGACCAGCCATACCAGGGCGTGACCATTTCCCACTTGTCACCGGTGACCGCGCCGATGGACAGCGGTCGGGGCAATTTCGAGGTGTCGAGCCGCAGCCGCAGGCGCGCTTCGTAGTGGCTCCCCGTCTTGAGGGCACCGCGCTCCAGCACCTGCCAGTCGTCCACCCGACCGAGCATCTCCAGTGCCTCGCCCAGAGTGGCGACGGTCCGGGTGGTGTAACCGGATTCCACTACATAGCGTCGCAACAACAGATGGTAATAAATCCGCATCTTGCGCACCGGCTCGGCGATATCTTCGTCCAGCCACCAGTCCCGTGGCCGGCTGATCTCCAGTTCCAGCAGAAAATACAGGTTGATGCCTTTGGTCAGCGCGTCTTCGAGGGTGGGATTGAGGAGGATGTCGACGTCCGCATCCAATACGTAACCTTGCGGGACCGCGCGAATAGCGGCATGCCTGACGGCGCTCTTGTCCGCCGCCAGCGCGCTCCCCCCGAGTGCCAGCCAACAGCCGAACAATAGCCCGAGCAGCCAGCGAACCGCGGGATCACGTTTTGCGCAGCAGGGCGTAAAAAAAACCATCATGCTCGGCATCAGGCAACAGCGATCCGTCGGACAAGGTTTCAGGAAGCGGACAACGCTCGGCATCCTGCACATGACGCGCCAGAAATGCCTGCACCTGTCCGTCGTTTTCTTGGTTGAAGATCGAACAGGTCGCGTAGAGCAATGTACCACCCGGGGCCAGCAACGGCCAGAGTCTCTCCAGCATAACGGCTTGCTGCGCTGCAAATTGAGCAATGTCGTCGGGGCGACGCAGCCACTTGATGTCGGGATTGCGGCGCACGACGCCGGATGCGCTGCACGGCACGTCAGCCAGAATGCGGTCGAACGGTTTGCCGTCCCACCAGGTATCGGGTTGCGCAGCATCCCCTGCGATCAGCGTTGCCTGCAACTGCAGACGGTCGAGGTTTTCCTGCACGCGCGCCAATCTCGCCGCATCCACATCGAGCGCCGTCAGCATGACGTCGGCCCGCTCGAGGATGTGGCCGGTCTTTCCCCCGGGTGCCGCGCAGGCATCCAGCACCCGCTCACCGGGCTGCGCATCGAGCAGGCATGCCGCCCACTGCGCGCCCGCGTCCTGCACCGACACGTCGCCTTGTTCGAAGCCGGGCAGACTGTGAACCGGCACGGCCTTGTCGAGCGTGACGGCGGTGTCGCCGGTTTGTCGCGCCGGCAGTCCGGCTTCATTCAAACGTCGCAGATAGCTTGCGACGTCACCATGGCGGCCATTCACGCGCAGGGTGAACGGAGGATGCAGCAGGCTGGCCTCGAGAATGCCCTGCCAGTGCGCAGGCCGCTCGGATTGAAGTTTGGCAATCCACCAGTCAGGATGCGACCAGCGTGCAGAGGGTTGTTCGTCCGCGATCTTTTCCAGTTCCGTGCGGCGCCGCTGAAAGTTGCGTAGCACCGCATTGGCCAGACCGCGCCGCCAGCCTTGTCCTGCCGCCGTGACGGCGTTATGCACCACGGCATGGGCTGGCGCACGCGTATAGGCCAATTGGTACAGGGCCACCCGCAGCAGCCAGCCCAGCTGCGGGTCGGTCATCGGACGTTCAAGCAGCGCGGCCAGCCAGGCGTCCAGGCGTCCGAGCTGGCGCAGGCTGCCGTACACGATGTCCTGCAGCGCGCCGCGTTCGCCCGGCGTATTCAATTCCTGCAGCCGCCGCGGCAAAACCTGATGCAGCGCTGCCCCGGCGAGTACCTCTTCCAGTGCGCCGGCGGCCAGTTTTTGCAGGTTACGCATAGTTGGGCCTGCCAAGATCAGTCTGCATATACATGGGGTTCCGGCTGCCGGACTTGGCGACGATGATAGCAGGGTAGGGCGCCATCTCGCCCGGGTCATCCGCATCAGGCATGTGGCCCGCCCCATGGTGGCGGGGTGACGAGGTGAATGCAAACGCGGACATGGATTGATCGATCTGCATTCAGTCGCCGAGACGGGTGCCCGTCGGCAATGGCCGCCCGGCTAGAAATGCGGCGGCGGACATCCGTTTGCTGCCCGCAGGCTGCAATTCGCGAATGCTCAGCGCGCCGTCGCCACAGGCAATTACCAATTGCTCCGCATCTGCAGGCAGGACTTCACCCGATGCATACGATCCGGTATGCGCTTCAGGCAGTAGCGCGCCCACGTCGGCAACAACCTCCGCCGACCAGACCTTCAGCGGGGCGCCATCCAGCAGCGTCCAGGCGACCGGGACCGGGTTGTAGGCACGCACTGCGCGTTCGAGCTCCAGGGCAGGCCGACTCCAGTCCAATCTGGCTTCTTCCTTGCTGAGTTTGGCGGCGTAGGTGGCCCGGGCGTCGTCCTGTGCCTCCGGGACCAGTTCAGCGTAGTTCGCCAGCGCCGCGACAATGGCGCGCGCGCCGGCCTCGGCCAGGACGTCATGCAGGCTGGCAGCGGTGTCGCTGTCGCGTATCGGCAAAACGGTTTTTGCCAGCATGGCCCCGGTGTCGAGGCCGGCATCCATCTGCATGATGGTGATACCGGTTTCCGTATCGCCCTCCAGAATGGCGCGCTGGATCGGTGCCGCCCCGCGCCAGCGCGGCAACAGTGAGGCATGGATGTTGAGGCAGCCGTAGCGGGGCAGGGCGAGCACCGCCTGTGGCAGGATCAGGCCATAGGCGGCAACCACCATGACGTCGGCATCCGCCGCGCGAAGTGCGGCCTGGGCTTCGGGCGTTTTCAGGCTGGCCGGCTGGAACACCGGCAGGCCGCGCGCCTGTGCCGCCTGCTTGACCGCGCTCGGCGTGAGTTTCATGCCGCGCCCGGCGGGTCGGTCGGGCTGGGTCAGCACCAGGACGATTTCATGGCCGGCATCCGCCAGGGCGTTGAGGGCCGCTGCCGCAAACGGCGGCGTGCCGGCAAAAACGATGCGCACGGAGATGGCTCAGAGCGACGCGCGCACGGGTGCGGCGTCGGGACGGTGTTCGCGTGCCTGCTTGGCCAGTTTGGCCTTGATGCGGTTGCGCTTGAGATTGGACAGGTAATCGACGAAGACCTTGCCCATCAGGTGATCCATCTCGTGCTGGATGCAGACCGCAAGCAGGCCGTCGGCCTTGAGCTCGAACGGCTTGCCGTCGCGATCCAGCGCACGCACGGTAACCTGCTCGGCGCGCTCGACCTTGTCGAATACACCCGGCACCGACAGGCAGCCTTCCTCGCTTTCCTCGCGGCCGGACTGGGCAATGATTTCGGGATTGATGAACACGCGCAACTGGTCGTGGGATTCGGAAATGTCGATGACGATGACGCGCTCGTGGACGTTGACCTGGGTGGCGGCCAGCCCGATGCCCGGCGCGGCGTACATGGTTTCCGCCATGTCGTCGATCAGTTTGCGGATGCGCGCATCCACCAAGGCCACAGGCTTGGCAATCGTGTGCAGGCGCGCATCCGGATAATGCAATATGTCGAGTCTGGCCATTTATTGATTCGGCACGTTGAGGTTAGAAGGGGTTCGCAAGGAGGGTGTCCATTCGCTGCAAAATTGGGGCATGGTGTTCTGGATCAATAGCACTATAAACAGCTTCTGTATGGGTGCAGTTAAGGCAACCAAAACCGGGAAACCCCCTTGTGCTTCAGGATGGAATCCTCCAACTTCATCTGACCGAAACAATAAACTCTTTACGAATGAATGGGCTGGGCGCACACTTTGATGCAAAATCTGCATTAACTATGCGCATTACCCTAAATATAAGGCGGCAGATAGCCGTAAGCTAAGCGCACAGTATATTTTCAACGCAAAATTAGACAAGGTCTAAATGGAGGGTTTCCCCGTGCGTCAACTCGTTCTTTCACTTGCCCTGTTGCTGGCCATGCCCGCGCTGGCCGATACCCTTCAACTGCAGGACAACGCACCGGATAAATATGTCGTGGTCAAGGGTGACACCCTTTGGGACATTTCCGGACATTTCCTCAAGGATCCATGGCGCTGGCCCCAGATCTGGAACATGAATCGCGAGGAGATCAAGAATCCGCACTGGATTTACCCCGGCGATCTGATCGTGCTCGATCGCAGCGGTGCAGAGCCCCGCCTGTCGCTGGTCAAAGGTAGCCAGGGCAATCTGCCGACCGTGAAGCTGTCTCCCGGGATGCGCACGACGGAGATCAGCGATGTGGGCATTCCGCCGATTCCGATCCGCGTGATCCATCCTTTCCTGTCGCAACCTCGTGTGGTTCCCCTCGGTGCACTCGATGATGCGTCCTTCATCCTGGGCAGCAACACGGATCGCTATGTGCTGGGAACGGGCGACGATGCCATCGCCACCGGCGGCAAACCCGGTGTCACGCACTGGAACATTTTACGTCCCGGCCATGCTTTGACGGATCCGGTAACCGGCGAATTGCTGGGTTACGAGGTCATCTATCTGGGCGACGCACGTACCCTGGTGGAAGGCGCTCCCCAGAAAATCCGCATCACCAACGCAGTCGAGGAAATTCTTCCCCACGATAAACTGGTGGCAGCCGACGATAGCGCCACGTTTGAATACATTCCGCATGCGCCGGATAAAGAAATCAATGGCCGGATTATCTCGGCTTACGGTGGATTGACCGACAGCGGCGTATACCAGACCGTTGTAATCAACCGCGGCAGCCGTGACGGCCTGGAGCCCGGCCATGTACTGGCGGTATACCGCGAAGGCATGGCGGCCACCCTCACCAAGGATGAGGCCGACCGGATGAAGTGGGTCAACGAGAAATCGGCCGGCGTTCCGGAAGGGGGGGCGTGGCTGTATAGCGATGTCCGCTGTCTGAACCAGTACAGCAAGGTTACATACGATCAGGCCGCCGACGTGCGCGACAACTTCCGTGGCACCTGCCTCGGCGACAGTGGCGAAAACGCCGTCAAGATGCCCGATGCCAAAAGTGGACTGGTCATGGTTTACCGGGTGTATGACAGCGTGTCCTACGCGCTCATCATGCAATCCGATGGACCTGTGTACCTGCTCGACACGGTGAGGAATCCCTGAGTTCACTCGACGCCTGGCTTCGCCTCGCCCTCGCGCCGGGGGTCGGCAATACCAGCCTCATCCGCCTGTTGACGGCCTTCGGTTCTCCGGAGGCCGTTTTGGCATCTGGCCGCAGTACGCTGGCAGCCCATGTTTCTTCTGCCCAGTGCGACGCGCTGCTCGACGAACCCGACCCGGCGCAGCTTGACGCCATCCATGCCTGGCTTGCCCAGCCCGGAAACTCCCTGATGACGTTGGCGGACGAGGATTATCCACGGGCCCTGCTGGAAATTGCCGACCCGCCCGCTGTGCTGTACTGCAAGGGGCGGCGCGCCTTGCTGAACCAGCCCGGACTCGGCATCGTCGGCAGTCGCAATGCCACCCCGCAAGGGATACGCGACGCTGAAGCCTTTGCCCTTGCACTGTCCGACGCCGGACTCACCATCGTCAGCGGACTGGCGCTCGGCATCGACGCGGCCGCGCATCGCGGCGGACTGGCCGGGGCGGGCTCGAGCATCGCCTTGGTTGGCACCGGGCTCGACCGGATTTATCCCGCCCGCAACAAGACGCTGGCGCACCAACTGGTAGAAAGCGGACTCATCGTATCGGAGTTTCCGCTTGGTACACCGCCTTTGCCGGGTCACTTTCCACGCCGCAACCGGCTCATCAGCGGCCTCAGCCGTGGCGTGCTGGTGGTAGAGGCCGCCCCAGACAGCGGCTCGCTCATCACGGCCCGCGTGGCGACCGAACAGGGGCGCGAAGTGTTCGCCATCCCCGGCTCGATCCACTCGCCACTGGCACGCGGCTGTCATGCGCTGATCAAGCAGGGCGCCAAACTGGTCGAATCCGCCGCTGACATACTCGATGAGCTGGCCTGGCAACAACGGCTGTTGCCCCCCGTGCTGCCAGAAAGCCCATCCGACCCCTTGCTGGCGGCGCTGGACGGGGCGCCCGCCACCCTCGACACCCTGGCACAAAGGACCGGGTTGACGCTGGAAGCGCTTTCAGCGAAGCTGTTGACGCTTGAACTGGATGGGCGGATTGCTTCCTTGCCCGGCGGGCGTTACCAAATTATTCACTGACACTATGCTCGACATCCTGGTTTACCTGTATGAAAGCTTCCGCATGGCGGAGCTCGCGCCCGACCGCGACGCGCTGGAAAAGCGCCTGTTTGCTGCGGGATTTGATGAATCCGACATCAACGCCGCGCTCGACTGGTTCGCTCATCTGGCTGGCAGCGCCGCGCATGCACGCCTGTCCCAGGTGCATTACCGTCATTTCGCGCCCGAAGAGATCGAGCGACTGAACGACGCCTGCCGGGACGAACTGGCGTATCTGGTCAGCGCCGAAATCCTCGATCCCGAATCTCGCGAATGGGTGATCTCCGGCCTGATGGCACTGGGTGGCGAAGACATCGAGCCCGATCATGTGCGCTGGATGACCTTGATCGTGCTGTGGAGCCGCGGACTGATCGAACACTTCACGCATCTGGAAGACATGCTGCTGAATCACGCGCCGGGACGTCTGCATTAACCCGGCCATGTCCAAACTCGTCATTGTCGAATCGCCGTCCAAATCGAAAACGCTGAAGAAATACCTCGGCGCAGACTACGAAATTCTCGCCAGCTACGGACACGTGCGCGACCTGCAACCCAAGACGGGCGCAGTCGATACTGAAAGTTTCAGCATGAAATATCAGATCATCGAACGCAACGCCAAGCACGTCGATGCGATCGTCAAGGCTGCCAAGAAAGCCGACGAAGTATTGCTGGCAACCGACCCGGACCGTGAAGGCGAAGCCATTTCCTGGCACATCAGCGAAATCCTCAAGGAGCGCAAGGTCAAGACGCCGATGAAGCGGGTGGCCTTCTACGAAATCACCGAATCGGCCGTGCAGGACGCCGTGCGCAACCCGCGCGAAATCGCCACCGATCTGGTCGACGCGCAGCAGGCGCGGCGTGCGCTCGATTATCTGGTCGGCTTCAACCTGTCGCCGCTGTTGTGGCGCAAGATCAGCCCGGGATTGAGTGCCGGCCGGGTTCAATCGCCCGCGTTGCGCATGATCGTCGAGCGCGAGGAAGAGATCGAGGCCTTCGTCCCGCGCGAGTACTGGACGCTGCATCTCGACAGCCACAAGGCCACGCAGCCGTTCACCGCCAAGCTCACCCATTTCAAGGGCGAGAAGCTCGAGCAATTCACGGTCGAGCATGAAGCGCGCAGCAAGGAATGGCTGGCGATGCTTGAAGGGCGCGACGCCACCGTCATGCGCATCGAGAAGAAGCGCCGCGCCCGCCATCCCGGCGCGCCGTTCACCACCTCGACACTGCAGCAGGCCGGCGTGCGCCAGCTCGGCATGACCACCGACCGGGTGATGCGGACGGCACAGCAACTGTATGAGGGCATGGACCTGGGCGAAGGTCCGGTGGGCCTCATCACCTACATGCGGACCGACTCGGTCAACCTGGCACAGGAAGCAATCACCGATATCAGGAAGTATGTGGGCGCCAACTTCGACAAGGCGTTCCTGCCGCCGACCGCCCTGCAATACAAAGCCAAGACCAAGAACGCACAGGAGGCGCACGAAGCGGTGCGCCCGACTTCGGTAACGCGCACCCCTGAAGCGGTCAAGCCGTTTCTGACGGCCGACCAGGCAAAACTCTACGAACTCATCTGGAAGCGCACCGTTGCCTGCCAGATGACCCCGGCGCAATTTGATACTGTCGCCGCCGACATCACGGTAGGCGAGGGCACCTTCCGCGCCACCGGCCAGACGCTGGCGTTTGCCGGCTTCCTGGCGGTATATCAGGAAGACGACGACGAGGAAGAATCCAAATTGCCCGCGCTGGCCGAAGGTGAAACCCTGCCGGTCGACAAGCTGTACGGCGAACAGCATTTCACCCAGCCGCCACCACGCTACACGGAGGCCTCGCTGGTGAAGGCACTGGAGGAATACGGCATCGGCCGCCCCTCGACCTATGCCAGCATCATTTCCACCCTGCAGGATCGCGAATACGTGTTGCTGGAAAAGAAGCGCTTCCAGCCAACCGACATCGGCCGGCTGGTCAACTGCTTTCTCACCCGGCATTTCAGCCACTACGTCGACTACGATTTCACCGCCAAACTGGAAGACAAACTCGACGACGTCTCCAACGGCAAGCATGTATGGACGCGTCTTCTGGGAGAATTCTGGAAGGAGTTCGACGGCGAGCTGAAGGCCAAGCAGGACGTCGAACGCGGCTGTCCGATCCTGGAGGCCTGCCCCAAGTGCGGCAAGCCGCTGTTCATGCAGGCCAGCAAGCGCGGCCTCTTCATCGGGTGTTCCGGTTACCCCGAATGCGATTACACGAGGCCGCTGCATGCGGCCACCGCCGAGGGCGACAATATCCTGGGCAAGGATCCCGCCACGGGTCTTGACGTCAAATTGCTCTCCGGCCGCTTCGGCCCCTATGTCCAGATCGGCGACATGCCGGAAGACAAGAAGGCGCCGAAGCCGCGCCGGGCATCATGGCCGAAGGATATCCCGCTGGAAAATGCCAGCCTCGAACTGGCGCTGAAATTCCTCTCGCTACCGCGCGAAGTGGGCCCCCATCCCACCACGGGCCTGCCGATCGTCGCCAACAATGGCCGCTTCGGTCCCTATCTGCTGCACGACGGCAAGTTCAAGTCGATTCCCAAGACCGACAGCGTGTACGAAATCGATCTGCCGCGTGCACTGGAAGTGCTGGCCATGGAGCGGGCGCCACGGGGTGCCGACTCGGCGGCTTCGATCCTGAAAGCACTGGGCCCGCACCCTGAGGATGGCAAGGACATTACCGTGCGCAGCGGGCGTTACGGGCCCTATGTGAAGCACGGCAGCACCAATGCCACGCTACCCAAGGACATCTCGCCTGAAGAGATCACTCTGGATGAGGCCATCGCACTGATTGCCGCGCGCGTTGCCAAGGGCCCCGCCAAAAAGCCGGTGAAGAGAAAGGCAGCAGCCAAAACCGTGGTTGAAAAAAAGGCCAAACCCGCCACGGTTAAAAAACCCGCCGCCAAAAAAGCCACGACCAAAACTGCTGCCAAGAAGCCTGCCAAAAAACCCGCTGAATGAGCAATCCTGCCACGCTGCTCATGGTCAATGCCTTCATTGGCACAGCGGGCTACAAAAAGCTCTATCAGGAGCTTGGCTACACCGTTGTCGCAGAATGGTCTGAACGCAAGGCCATCAGTCTGGTGCGCAAAACCCCGCCTGACGTCATCGTGGCCGACTTTTACCATCAAACCGATTTCCGCGACCGGCTATCCAACCTCGAATCCCTGCTGGCGACCGTGCAGAGCGCACCCAGCACCCGCATCCTGGTCTTTTACGAGGTCGCGCACCAAGCCGTGCTCGACAAGGTCAGTGCGCGCTTGCGCATCGATGCCGCGCTAAGGCTGCCCGTGCAGGAAAGTGAATTGCGAGCCAGGCTCCAGGCATGGCTTGGGCCTCCGCCTGTATCTTGCTAGTCCATTACACTAGACCATTGCCTTGGCGGGCCAACATCCCTCACAGCAGCCAAGTTTATTTATACGTCGAGGTTGCGCACGCCTAGCGCGTTGCTTTCTATGAAAGCACGTCGCGGTTCGACGTCGTCGCCCATCAGCGTCGTGAAAATCTGATCGGACGCGATTGCATCCTCGATCTGAACTTTCATCAACCGGCGTACCTTGGGATCCATGGTGGTTTCCCATAGCTGCGCCGGGTTCATTTCTCCCAGTCCCTTGTAGCGTTGGATGCTCATGCCGCGTTTGACTTCGGCAAGGAACCAATCCATCGCCTCGCGGAAATTCTGCACCGGGGTTTCCTTGTCTCCGCGCTTGGCGCGGGCGCCAAGACCGATCAGGTCACGCAGCAGGTCACCGACCCTTACAAGCTGGTTGTAGTCACCCGATTCGAGCAGGTCCGCCTCGAGAAAACTGATGTGCACGTTGCCGTGCGCATGACGGGTGATGCGCAGGCGATGGCTGTCGGCTTCACTGATGTATTCGGCCGCCACCTCGAATTTCTGCGGGTCTAGCGCCGCACCCAGGCTTGCCTCTGCCATCATGGCGGCGCTACTGTCAGCCAGACTCAGGCGTGGGATGCGCATCAGCGCCTGCAACACGTCCTCCGGCAACATGCGCGTCAGGCGTTCGCTAACTGCTTCGGCGAGGAAATATTCGCGTGCCAGCGTCTCCAGGGCATCGCCTGAGATCGGCATGGCACCGTCCATCGGAGTCAGTTCGGCATCCTTCATTGCCTCGGCCATCAGATGTTCCTTGAGCGCATGTTCATCCTTGATATAGCGCTCGGCGCGACCATGCTTGACCTTGTACAAAGGCGGCTGGGCAATATAGATGTGGCCACGCTCGACCAGCTCAGGCATCTGGCGGTAGAAGAAGGTCAGCAGCAGCGTGCGGATATGTGCGCCGTCGACATCGGCATCGGTCATGATGATGATGCGGTGGTAGCGCAGTTTGTCCGGGTTGTAATCGTCCTTGCCGATGCTGGTGCCGAGCGCGGTGATCAGGGTGGCAATTTCCTGGCTGCCGATGACCTTGTCGAAACGCGCACGTTCGACATTGAGGATCTTGCCCTTGAGCGGCAGGATCGCCTGAAACTTGCGGTCGCGTCCCTGCTTGGCCGAGCCGCCGGCGGAATCGCCCTCGACCAGATAGATTTCACAAAGTGCCGGGTCCTTTTCCTGGCAGTCGGCCAGTTTTCCAGGCAAACCCAGGCCATCCATGATGCCTTTGCGACGCGTAATTTCACGTGCCTTGCGCGCTGCCTCGCGCGCACGCGCAGCATCGATGATCTTGCCGCACAGAAGCTTGGCGTCAATGGGGTTTTCCAGCAGAAATTCAGAGAGCTTCTGCCCCACGACTTCCTGCACCACCGGCTGCACTTCACTGGAAACCAGTTTGTCCTTGGTCTGCGAGGAGAACTTCGGCTCGGGTACCTTGACTGACAGCACGCAGGTCAGGCCCTCGCGCATGTCGTCGCCGGTGGTATCGACCTTGGCTTTTTTCGCCAGCTCGTTTTCTTCAATGTACTTGTTCAACACCCGCGTCATCGCCATGCGCAGGCCGGTGAGGTGGGAACCGCCGTCGCGTTGCGGGATGTTGTTGGTGAAGCACTGCACGGATTCGGAATAGCTGTCATTCCACTGCATGGCGACCTCGACGGTCATGCCATCCTTTTCTCCGATTGCAGTGAAAATCTTGGGGTGCAGCGCCGTCTTGAGGCGGCTCACATATTCCACAAAACCCTTCACCCCGCCCGAGTGGGCAAAGTTTTCAGTCTTGCCGTCGCGATGATCGATCAGTTCGATCTTCACGCCGTTGTTGAGGAAGGACAGTTCGCGAATCCGCTTTGCCAGGATGTCGAAGTGGAATTCGACGTTGCCGAAGATCTCCTCGTCGGCCAGAAAGTGGACCTCGGTGCCGCGGTTCTTGGTTTCACCGACAATTTTCATGGGTGACACTTCGACGCCGTTCTGCACGTCGATCTCGCGGTCCTCGACCTTGCCGCGATGGAATTCCATGGCGTATTTCTTGCCATCACGGCGGACGATCAGCTTCAGCCATTTCGACAGGCCGTTCACGCACGACACGCCCACGCCGTGCAGGCCGCCCGACACCTTGTAGCTGTTCTGGTTGAATTTGCCGCCCGCATGAAGCACGGTCATGACGATCTCAGCTGCGCTGCGTTTGGGCTCGTGCTTGTCGTCGAATTTTACGCCCACCGGAATGCCGCGTCCGTTATCCGAAATCGAGATGGAATTGTCGGGGTGGATGATGACCTTGATGTCGTCGCACCAGCCCGCCAGCGCTTCGTCGATCGCATTGTCGAGCACTTCGAACACCATGTGGTGCAGGCCGGTGCCATCGGACGTATCGCCAATGTACATGCCAGGGCGTTTGCGGACGGCTTCCAGCCCTTCCAGTTGCTGGATGCTGTCCTCGTCGTAGCCACCGTTCGAATCATCGGGTAGTGCGTTGTCGGGCTTGTCACTCATGGTATTCACGCCCCACTCGGGGGTATTCCTGTCGGTGGTTGCTAGGAAAAATCAGTTGGTTCGGCCGGGCCTAGATCCGCATCGGCATGACAACGTACTTGAAACCGGCCTCGCTCTCGCTGGTCAGCAGCATGCTGCTGTTGGCATCGCCCAGCGACAGCGTGATTTCGTCGGTGTTGACTGCACCCAGGCCATCCAGCAAATAGGTGACATTGAAGCCGACGTCCAGCGGATCGCCGTTGTAGCTGACTTCAATTTCGTCGGCCGCCTCTTCCTGCTCGTTGTTGTTGCAGACGATGCCAAGGCTGTTGTCGCTCATCACCAGGCGTACCCCGCGAAACTTTTCGTTCGACAGGATCGCTGCGCGCTGAAGAGCCTGCATCACGCTCTGGCGATTGACCTTGAGATGACGCGGCTGGTTGGCCGGAATCACGCGCTGGTAATCGGGAAACTTGCCGTCGACCACCTTGGTCACCAGTTCGGTGCCCGGCAGGGTAATGGTGACCTGGTTGCTGCCGATACGCAGTTCGACCGGATCCTCCACCTCGCCCAACAGCTTGGAGAGTTCTATCACGGTCTTGCGCGGAATGATCACTTCGCGCGCCTCGACTTCGTTTTCCAACTGGGTCTCTGCATAGCTGAGTCGGTGTCCATCGGTGGCGACCACACGCAGTTGCTTGCCATCCAGCACCAGCAGCATGCCGTTCAAATAATAGCGGATGTCCTGGCTGGCCATGGCGAATTGCACCAGTTGCAGCAGACGCTTCAGGCTTTTTTGTGGCAGTCGGATCGCCTCGCCCAGTCCGGACCCTGTCTCGACACGCGGAAAATCGGCGGCTGGCAGGGTTTGTAATGTAAAACGCGACTTGCCTGCGCTAACCACGACCTGGCTGTCCTTGGTGTCGAGTTTGACCTTGGCTGTCTCGGGCAGCGCTCGCACGATATCGAACAGTTTGCGAGCAGCAATCGTGATGGCGAAATCTTTCCCCGTTTCGGAACTCACCAGTTGGGTGCTTATCTGCAGTTCGAGATCGGTTGCCAGCAAGGTCAGCTTGCCGCCTTTTTTCTCCAGCAGGATATTGGACAGGATGGGCAGGGTGTGACGTCGCTCGACGACTCCTACAACCGCAGAGAGGGACGACAGGAGTGCGTTGCGTTCGCTTTGTACTAATAGCATTTATATATTCCTGAGAATCATAATAAAGGCGACCCAAATCTGGGGATATGTCTTTTAATTAAATTAAATCAATATATTGGTATTGTTTTTCGGGTGTGGATAAGGCCTTGGCAGCACGGGAGAGATGGGGATGAAATTCCCACATGCTGCCGAAAAGATGAGTTATCCACATTCCATCCTCAGCCAGTCAGGCTTTGTAGTAACACCAGATAATCACGCCCGATATCCACCTCGGTTTCACGTAGTTCCGCCACTTTACGACAGGCGTGTATGACAGTGGTGTGGTCGCGTCCGCCAAATGATTCGCCAATTTCTGGCAGGCTCTGGTTGGTGAGTTCCTTGGCCAATGCCATGGCAATCTGACGAGGACGCGCCAAGTTGCGCGTGCGTTTCTTGGAAAACATGTCGGAGACCTTGATTTTATAAAAGTCAGCGACAGTTTTCTGGATATTTTCGATCGAAACAATACGCGAAGTTGAGGCAATCAGATCACGCAGCGCTTCTTTCACCAGCTCCAGGGTGATGGATTTTTCGTGAAAACGCGAAAAAGCGATCACCCGTTTCAAGGCACCCTCGAGTTCGCGCACGTTGGAACGAACCTGCTTGGCGATGAAAAAGGCGACATTCTCGTCAAGCCGGGTGTTTTCTGCCTGCGCCTTGGCCAGCAGAATGGCTACCCGCATTTCCAGTTCCGGCGGCTCGACGGCGACCGTCAAACCCCAGGCGAAGCGAGATTTTAGCCGGTCGTCCAGTCCGCTGATTTCCTTGGGGAAGGTATCGCAGGTGATGACAATCTGTTTCTTGTTTTCAATCAGCGAGTTGAATACGTAGAAAAACTCTTCCTGGGTGCGGTCTTTCTTGGCGAGGAATTGAATGTCATCGATCAGTAAAAGATCAAGCGACATATAGCGACGCTTCAGGTCATCGAACTGCTTGTTCAGATAGGCCTTGACCACATCGTCAACGTAATCGTTGGCATGGATATAACTGATGCGTGCATTGGGGTTGGCCTGGCGAACGGTGTTGCCTATGGCTTGTAGCAGGTGGGTTTTGCCGAGTCCTACGCCGCCGTATACAAATAGCGGGTTATAGGCCACACCGGGATTTTCGGCTATTTGCAGCGCGGCTGCGCGCGCCAGCTGGTTGGCACGGCCGGAAACAAAATTGTCGAAATTAAAACCCGGATTGATGCGTAAGCCAACCTGGGCCGGCGCCGCGACACTTAGCGGATTCGGCGATGAAGGGGTGGCCGTTGCTGTGGCAACGGGGGCGCGCGGCGCGGTGGTTTTTTTGCCCAGCGCGTAGGTGATGGCGATGGGGCGTGCGTAAAATTCCTGCGCCCAGACATCGATATGCTCGGAAAACTTTTCACGCACCCAGTCCATCACGAAATGATTGGGCGCCAGAATACGCACAGCGTCGCCCGCGTCGTCGAATATCAAGGGTCTGATCCACGTGCTGAATTGCTGCTGGGTCAGATTGGCGCGAAAGCGCTCTTGGCAAAGGTCCCAGAAGGAATCCATAGTCGATTGGGGGTAGGCGAGAAGCTGCATGGGATTTGAGCGCGAATCTTACTCTCCTTCAACGAGGTTATCCACAGGCAATATAGGTCGGGGCCGGGCGCAGTACGCCAAGATGAACTTGACATTCCCCCGGGTGGGCGGGTCTAATATGCGGTTTTTCAACAGATTTATTGTGTTTGGTCGTCTCGCCAAAGCGGGGTGTCTAGCAACAGCCAGAAAGGAACCGCCATGAAACGCACTTATCAGCCCTCAACCGTTCGCCGCAAGCGCACCCACGGATTTCGTGCCCGCATGAAGACCAAGGCAGGCCGTGCCGTGATCAACGCACGTCGTGCCAAGGGTCGCGCACGCCTGGCCGTCTGATCGACGCTTCTCCTGGCAAGTCGGGCGCCGTGCGAATGCGCGATGCGCGGCTGGTCGATAAAGCCGATTTCGACCGGGTGTTTGCCGACAACCAGCGTGCCCGAACCGATTTCGTGATGGTGATGGCGCGCCCCAACCAGGCGGGATACCCGCGGTTGGGCATGATTGTCGCCAAGCGCCTGCTTGCGCGCGCAGTTGATCGCAATCGCGTCAAGCGATGTGTGCGCGAAAGCTTTCGTCTGGTATTGCCCGAGTTGCCTGCATGCGATTTTGTGGTTCGCCTGATTGCCAAGCCCATTCCGGGCGATGAGGCACGCGATTTGTCACGCACATTCAAACGTGCTGGCCAGCGCGCCGTGGCAAAATGGCCTACCGTGGCGTCGCTCGATTCGTCGACTGCTACGCCGGAATCCCCCCCAACTAACAGCGTCCCGTTCAATGGATAACCAGCGGCTGATTCTTTTTATCGTCTTTTCCTTCTCGCTGCTCCTGTTGTGGGAAGCCTGGCAGGACAAGCATGCCCCGCCCCCAGCCGCGCCGACCGCAGCAAGTGTTCCAGCCGCAGGCGCATTGCCCTCGCCCAGCCAGGTGCTCAATACCCCGGCCGCCACGACCACTGCCCAGACCGGCTTTGCCAAGGGGCCTCAGGCCGTTGTGGAAACAGACGTATATCGGGCCACCATCGACGCCAATGGTGGCGACCTGCGTGAATTGCAGTTGCTTTCTTACCGTGAGTCGGAAGATAAGAACCAGGTGTTCACGCTGTTCGAAGGCAATCAGACGCAGCCCTACCTGGCGCAAAGTGGCCTGGTTGGCAAAGACTTGCCGACACACCGCAGCCTGTTTCAGCTCAATCCCGGCACCTATCGCCTGACTGGCGGAGCAGCACAGCTGGAGGTTCCATTGGTGTGGGACGATCCTGCCACCGGCGTGCGGGTCGAAAAGACCTATATATTCAAGCGCGGCAGCTACCAGATCGCCCTCAAAATACGTGTGATCAACAATGGCACTCAACCGATCGACCTGACCCCGTACTTTCAGTTTACCCGCCACGGCGAGGCGCCACGTGGGTCTTCATTCTTCCTCCATACCTACACCGGCCCGGCGTTCTACACCGACGCCAAGAAATTCCAGAAAGTCGCATTCAAGGACATCCAGGATGGCAAGGCTGATTTCGAGAAAACGGCAGATAACGGCTGGATGGGGATGGTGCAGCATCACTTTGTGACGGCCTGGCTGCCGGAAGGCAGCATCAAGCGCGAGTATTACACGCGTGCGCTGGGTAACGGCCTGTATTCGGCCGGGGTGATATTGGCCGAAGGCATGCTGGAGCCGGGCCAGGAGAAAACCTTCACGGTGCCACTGTATGCAGGTCCGCAGACCCAGAAACTGCTGGAAAAAACCGCTCCCGGTCTCGATCTGTCACGCGATTATGGTTGGCTCACCCCTCTGGCGTATCCCATTTTCTGGGCGCTGGAGAAGATTGAACGCATCGTCGGCAATTGGGGCTGGGCCATCATCATCCTGACCATTCTTCTCAAGCTTGCGCTGTATCCCCTGTCGGCCGCGGGCTACAAGTCGATGGCCAAGATGAAGAAGCTGACGCCGCGCCTGCAAAAGCTGAAGGAGACGTATGGCGACGACCGCGCCAAGCTGCATCAGGCGATGGCGGAAATGTACAAGACCGAGAAAATCAATCCGCTTGGCGGCTGCCTGCCCATCCTGATCCAGATCCCGGTATTCATCGCGCTCTACTGGGTGCTGCTCGCGGCGGTGGAAATGCGCGGCGCACCTTGGATAGGCTGGATCACCGACCTGACCGCCCCCGATCCCTATTTCATCCTGCCGATCATCATGGGCGTGACGTCCCTTCTGCAGGTCAAGCTCAACCCGCAGCCGATGGATCCGATGCAGGCCAAGATCATGATGATCATGCCGGTAGCATTCACCGTCATGTTCGTGTTCTTCCCCGCGGGCCTGGTGCTGTACTGGGTCACCAACAACATCCTGTCGATCGCGCAGCAGTGGGCTATCAACAAGCAGGTCGAGGGCGGTGGCAAAGCAGCCTCCGGCAAAGCCTGACCTGATCGCTGCCATCGCCACCGCCCCCGGGCGGGGCGGGGTGGGGGTGGTGCGGGTGTCGGGACCCGATATCGGCCCGCTTGCCACAGCGATCCTTGGACGCGTACCCGAACTGCGTCACGCCATATTCTGCCGTTTTCTCGATGGTGAGGGCGGGATGCTCGACGAGGGCATTGCGCTTCATTTTGCCGCGCCGCATTCGTTTACCGGCGAAAACGTGCTGGAACTTCAGGGGCACGGCGGACCGGTGGTGCTCGATTTGATTCTGCAACGCTGCGTCGAACTGGGCGCGCGGCTGGCCGAACCCGGCGAATTCACCCGCCGCGCCTACCTGAACGGCAAGCTCGATCTGGCCCAGGCCGAGGCCGTGGCCGACCTGATCGATGCGGCGTCAAGCGAGGCCGCACGTTCGGCGGTACGTTCGCTTTCAGGTGCCTTTTCCTTGCGGATAGCCGAACTGGTCGAAGCGCTGACCCGCCTGCGCATGCTGGTGGAAGCCACGCTGGATTTTCCTGAAGAAGAAATCGACTTTCTGCGAGACGCCGATGCCTTTGGCCGGCTGGACGCCATCGATGCCAATCTGCAGGCAGTGCGCGCACAGGCACGGCAGGGCGCGCTGCTGCGCGAAGGCCTGACGGTGGTACTGATCGGCCAGCCGAACGTCGGCAAGTCGAGCCTGCTCAATCAGTTGGCGGGATTCGAGGCAGCGATCGTCACCGAGTTTGCCGGCACCACGCGTGATACGGTACGCGAGGCAATCCAGGTCGAGGGGGTGCCGCTGCACGTCATCGATACCGCTGGCCTGCGCGAAACCGATGATACGGTGGAAAAACTGGGCATCGCCCGTACCTGGGCAGCACTGGAAAACGCCGATGTGGCACTGCTGCTTGTGGATGCGGCCCACGGCGTGGGTGCGCAGGAGACAAACATTCTGACGCGCCTGCCAAATGTGGCACGGCTAACCATCCATAACAAGATCGACGCCACGGGCGAGTCGCCGCGGATGCTTGGTGACGAGATTTGGCTCTCCGCAAAAACCGGTGCGGGCGTCGACTTGTTGCGCGGCAAGCTGCTCGAGTCAGTAGGCTGGCAAGCCGTGGGCGAGGGCGCGTTCATGGCGCGCGCGCGGCACCTGGATGCACTTGCTCGCGGGGCCGCACATCTGGCCGCTGCGCGCGAGTCGGCTGTGCAACTGGAACTGTTTGCCGAGGAGTTGCGATTGGCGCAGGCAGCACTATCGGAGATCACGGGCGAATTTACCGCCGACGATTTGCTGGGCGAAATCTTCAGCAAGTTCTGCATCGGAAAATAGGCAGGCGCAGACCTTTTGCCCAGGCGCGACAGCGCTTATTCTTGAAGCTTCCCACAATCACCAAGGATGGCCAGTCATGCTGACCTGGCGCGGCATCACCGACGAACTCATCAAACACCGCACGCGTCTGCTGCAGGCAAATTTCATTGCCTTGCTGGCGGTGTTGGCTACCGTGCCTGTGCCGCTGCTGCTGCCTCTGATGGTGGACGAAGTGCTGCTGCATCACCCGGGAAAAATGGTCGAGGCGATCGGCGCGTGGTTTCCGCCTGCCTGGCATGGCCCGGTGCTGTTCATCGGCGCAGCGCTGCTGTTGACCGTGGCCTTGCGACTGACGGCCATCCTGCTCAACGTGTGGCAGGGGCGGACATTTTCGCTGCTGGCCAAGGAAGTGGTCTACAGCATCCGGGTACGCATGCTGTCCAGGTTGTCGCGCATTGCGTTATCTGAGTTCGAGACGGTTGGCGCCGGCCGGGTGACGTCGCATTTCGTGACCGACCTTAACGCCATCGACAGCTTCCTCGGGTCGTCGGTTTCCGGGCTGGTGGTGTCGGTGCTGACGCTGGTTGGCGTCGCGGCCGTGCTGCTCTGGATGCACTGGCAGCTGGCGTTGTTCATCATTCTGTTGAACCCTGTCGTGATTCTGTTTTCCACCCGGCTCGGTAAACGGGTGAAGGATCTGAAAAAGTATGAGAACCGCGCGTTCGAGGTGTTTCAGGATGCGCTGGCGGAAACGCTGGACGCGTTGACGCAGATTCGTGCGATGAATCGCGAGAAGCATTATCTGGCGCGAGTGACCGAGAAGGCGGCAGACATTCGCCAGCATGCGGCAGCCTTTGCCTGGAAGTCGGACGCAATGAGCCGAATTTCGTTCTTCATTTTTCTTGCCGGCTTCGATGCCTTCCGCGCCGGGGCGATGCTGATGGTCGTGTTTTCCGACCTGTCCATCGGCGAGATGCTGGCGGTGTTCGGCTATCTCTGGTTCATGATGACGCCGGTGCAGGAACTGGTGAACATGCAATACGGGTGGTTCGCCGCCAATGCCGCACTGGGACGGATTAACGCTTTGCTCGGCCTCCACAATGAGCCGCAGCATCCCGCACTACGCGACCCGTTTGCGGGACAGCCCACGGTCGGCATTGAACTCGATCATGTCAGCTTTGCCTATGCGGATGGCGAGACGGTACTGGACGAAGTCAGCCTGACGGTGGCAGCCGGGGAGAAGGTGGCGCTGGTGGGTGCCTCCGGCGGGGGCAAGTCGACGCTGGTGCAGGCCTTGCTGGGGCTGTATCCGGTGAAATCCGGCGTGATCCGCTATGGGGATGTACCGGTCAGTGAAATCGGCTGGGAGGCGGTGCGCGAGCATGTCGGCGTGGTACTGCAGCATCCGGTACTGTTCAACGACAGCGTGCGCGCCAACCTGACCCTGGGGCGCGAGGCTGGCGACGCCACGCTGTGGCAGGCACTGGAAATCGCTCAGCTGAAGGACATCATCGCTGCGCTGCCGCATGGCCTGGATACCGCGGTGGGCCGGCAGGGGGTGCGTCTGTCGGGTGGACAGCGCCAACGGCTGGCGATCGCGCGCATGATCGTCGCCAATCCCAGAATCGTCATTCTCGACGAGGCCACTTCGGCGCTTGACACCGATACCGAAAGGCGACTGCATCAGGCCCTGAACGGGTTCCTGGCGGGCCGCACGACGCTCATCATTGCGCATCGCCTGTCTGCCGTGAAGCAGGCCGATCGCATTCT
>Ga0105100_10000115_pt1 | contig 44062 bp, 31 predicted proteins | sample PPLLak12cMay2015_2_FD_87033 | JGI IMG/M metagenome (GOLD analysis project Ga0105100, IMG submission 87033) | Freshwater sediment microbial communities from Prairie Pothole Lake near Jamestown, North Dakota, USA - PPLs Lake P8 Core (1) Depth... | ecosystem: Environmental > Aquatic > Freshwater >... | reverse complement strand
CTTTAACCCCATTTTCCGCGTTCATGGTTATATGTCCGAAACCGAACCCTGGAAATACGGACAATCTGTTGAGGAGAATATACGTAAAATGCTGAACCTCCGTTATCTTCTGATACCGTATATCTATTCCGAAGCCTGGCAGGTTACCAGAAACGGTTCAACCATTATGCGCCCAATGGTTATGGATTTCAGGGAAGATGGTTCAGCTGTTGAACAACCCCATCAATTTTTATTTGGAAAATCATTCCTCGTTGCCCCTGTTACCGAACCTGGTGTAACAGCATGGAATGTTTATTTGCCCCAGTCGTTTGATTGGTACGATTTCTGGACTGGAGAGCGATTTAACGGCGGTCAGACCATCAAAACAGATGCTCCTCCTGATAAAATACCACTTCTTGTGAAAGCAGGGTCCATTGTACCAATGGGTCCGGTTGTTCAATACACCGGTGAAAATCCTGCCGATATACTTGAAATACGTGTTTATGCTGGTGCAAACGGAGTATTTACATTGTATGAAGACGAAGGTGACAATTACAACTACGAAAAAGGTGCGTATTCAACCATTACATTCACCTGGGACGATACTAAAAAAACATTGTCCATCGGCGACCGAAAAGGCTCATTCAGCGGAATGCCTGCAGCGCTAAAATTCAACATTGTCAGGGTTGAGAAAGACCGGGGAACTGGAATAACAGATGAATCTGAAAGCTATGATAAAATAGTAACCTACATGGGTAAAAAGATGGTGATTAAACTCTAATGGACGCTGATAACTTATTTGCAGTTCTGTAGTGTTTTTTAACCCCTGAGCCTATTATCTACCATGAATTTAGATAATTTTGCTTTTTACAGTATTTTCAGGCGAGACAGGAATATGCAAATAAACAGGTTGTGATTCGAAGACTGATCATTTTTATTACAGGATTACTGTTGGTATTCATACCCTTGTTTGTGCAAGGACAGAGGATACGTTTTTATAACTCTGAACAAGGTATGCCCAATAGCCTGATCCATAAAGTCTCGCAAGACGATTATGGTTATATCTGGATTGCGACAGAAAACGGGGCAAGCTATTTCGACGGAATGCGCTTTGCAACATTTCGTCACGATCCCGGCAAGGCAGGCACACTTTCCAGTGACCTGGTCAAAACAATATACACCGACAGCAGGGGAGTAACCTGGATAGGCACGGCAAACGGATTACAGATTTATAACCGTGAAAACAACAGTTTCAGCGAATTTTCGCTTCAGTACCCTTCCTTTACAGGCACCCCCTATGTCACGTCGATTACAGAGGATAAGGAACACGAAAAACTGCTGGTGTCGGTAGCCGGATTGGGAGTAGTGGTGTACGATGGGAAAACCCAACAGATCGATACTGAAACCACCACAGCATTAAAAGAACTATATGGTACCAGTTTCCTCGGAACGTTATTCCTTGATAACGAAGGTTTTTTATGGTCGTATGCTGAACAGGGTTATTTTTTCAGGGTCAATCTTCAAAAAAAGGAGATCGATAAACTGCAATGGGACCCCGGTTTGAATGAACAGTCCGACAACATTGTTGTTTCGGCTATTACCGAAGACCCTGTTAACCGGAATATATTAATTGGTACTTACAACCATGGCATCTTTATTTACGACCAATCGCTGGGCACCATCAGAAGACCTAAGGGAAAATCAGCATCAGCGTACCGCATCCGGGCATTACTGGCTGAAACAAAGAAGGGGAATGGCAGCGGACTTAACATCTGGGTAGGCTCTGAAGATACCGGACTCAAAAAATTCGACAGGAAACTTGAAGAAATCATTAATCCGGATTTTCAGTATGCCCCTATTGATCTTGATAACTGCAAAGTGCATTCCATTATGCAGGATGCACAGGGAAACATCTGGGCCGGTATTTTTCAAAAGGGATTATTATTAATCCCCAGGTCAACCAACGATTTTGAATATATAAAACTATCGGCATCAATGGGTTCCATGAGTGCAAACATAGCCTGTGTAACTTCCATAACCCGGGATAATAGCGGCAACTTATGGGTTGGTACCGATGGTGGCGGACTCTTCTGCATGCCAAAAGATGGAACCAAGATCCGTTATACAAAAGATAATACACCCCTTCCCAATAATGCTATACTTTCCATAGCGGCTGACAAGCGAGGTACGTTGTGGATCTCAACTTACATGGGTGGAATTACAAGCTATAGCCCGCGCAACGGGTTTAAGGCATATAGTGACGATCCTGAACTACAAAAAGTGATCTGTTCTTTGTACGACAGTAAAAACGATAAGCTTTACCTGGGGACATTAGGACATGGGGTGAAGGTTTTGTCATTTTCAGATAACCGGTTAAAAGCATTTCCTGATATAAACAGACTGGTATGGGTCAGTTCACTTTGTCTCGATGATGCGGGCAATTTATGGGTGGGGCAAACAGAAGGTGTCAGTTGTTTCAGCACAAAGACCGGTGTAGAGATTCATGTTGATCTGGCAGGTAAAACCGATGGAATTAACATTAACTCCATGTTTGAAGATGGAGGTGGTTCCATGTGGCTTGGTTCACCCGATGGTTTGTTCCATTATCAGAAGGAAATAAACAAACTTACATTATATACTAAAAATGATGGTTTGCCAGGCAACCTGGTATGTTCTATGTTAAAAGACACAAAGGGGATTTTATGGATCAGCACCATTAATGGTTTATCCAGGTTCGATACACAAACAAAAACTTTCAAAAACTTTCATGCATACGACGGACTGCAGGATAATGAATTCAGGATGAAAGCCAGTTACATGGACAACGATGGAAAAATGTTCTTTGGTGGCATTAACGGAATTACGGCTTTCTATCCTGACAACATTAAAGGCGAAGAAAAGCTCATTTCCAAAATATATTTTTCCCAGCTTACCGTGCTCAGTCAGGCTGCAAATTATAATGATGCCCTGGGTAAGAAGAATATACTTGACAGTCATATCTCACAGGCACATCAGATCACCTTAAAGAAAAACCAGAATGTCTTCTCACTGGAATTTGCCGTGTTGGAATATGCCAATCCGCAAAAAGTGGTGTATGGTTACAGGTTGGATGGATTTGATAACGACTGGAGATATACTGATTCGAAGAATCGGCGGGCAACTTATACAAACCTGCCGGAAGGATCCTATGCTTTTCGGGTGAAAGCTTTTTTCGAAGGATCCTCAGAAGATCAGAATGCCGTATACAACAAAATAAATATTCGTATCCTGCCTCCGTGGTATAAATCTTATTGGGCTTATCTCATCTATTCGGTCTTGCTTGCTTTATTAATATGGCAGTTCGTGAATTTCCTCAATCGAAGAAAAGTCCGCATTCAGGAACGTCTGGAACTCGAAAAGAAGGAGATGAAACTTCGGATGTTCACCGATCTGACCCATGAAATCCGAACCCCCTTTACCCTGGTCATGAACCCTTTAAAATCGATGCATGAATCGGAAACCGACAGCAGGCGTAAGGAGATGCTCAATTTAATATACCGCAACGTGCTCAGGATACTCCGATTGCTTAACCAGCTTATGGATATCCGGAAAATTGACAATCAGCAGCTTAAGATGCAATTTCAAAAAACCGATATGATCTATTTCATCCAGGATATTATGAAATCGTTCGAACAACTGGCCATTGTGCGCAATATAGATTTCCGGCTGGTAGCAAATTTTGAATCACTGGAATGCTGGATCGACCGGGCAAATTTCGATAAGGTTCTCTTCAATATATTCTCCAATGCATTTAAGTTCACCCCCGATCATGGTTATATATTGATCAGTCTGGATACCATCAGGCCTAAATCAAATGAAGGATTACCCCTTAATACGGCGGATTATATTGAGCTCAGTATCGAGAATTCGGGAAGCAAAATCGACAAAGGCGAAAATGAACGTATCTTCGACCGTTTCTATCAAAGCCGCGATAACACAACAGCAGGCGGATCAGGTGTCGGACTGCATCTGGCAAAAATAATTGTCCAATTGCACCATGGGAAGATAAATGCAGTAAATACTGAAAACGGAGCAGCATTCATCGTTTATATCCCGCTTACGAATAAGCATTTGTCTCCGGAAGAAATTGCTGATGCTGATCCGAACAAGGACATTTACACAAAGATCCGGCACGATGTTGAACTTCACCCGGAAACAGATTATATTGAACTACCTCAGGATGAAGAGGCTGCCGTTGTTGCAAAAAAAAGCAAATCGAAGCGGACACTGGTATTTGTTGACGACGATGTCGATTTGGGAAAATATGTAAGGATGGAGCTTTCTGACAAGTACAATGTTGAAGTTTGCAATAAGGCCATAGACGCATGGAAAGTGATTTCCACAACGCTGCCCGATGCCATCATTGTTGATATAGTCATGCCTGAGGAAGACGGGATCTCGCTTTGCAGGAAGATCAGGAAAAATCCGGAAACCAATCATTTGCCCGTGATCATTCTCACTTCGCAAACGGACGAAGAGAATGAGCGTCACTGTATCGAAAGCGGCGCTGATCATTTCCTTACCAAACCTTTCAGCCTTGATCTGCTAAAAAGTACCATTGCCCAGGCGATACAAACGCGTGATATGATCAGGAACAAATACCGCTCGAATGTTAATCCCGATTTTGAAAGGATCAAGGTAAGTTCGCCTGACAGCCGCCTTATCGCAAAGGCTATAGAAACCGTGCGGAAAAACATCGAAAACCCGGAATTCAGTGTCGATGATCTCAGCCGGGAAGTAGGGCTCAGCCGGGTGCACCTGAACCGGAAACTGAAAGAAAACATCAATATTTCCCCCGGTAACCTCATCAGGTCCATACGGTTAAAACAGGCCGCCTACCTGCTCATTAATAACAAGGTAAACATCTCGGATGTTGCTTACAAAGTAGGCTTTTCATCACACTCCTACTTCTCCAATAATTTTAAAGATTATTTCGGGATGGCTCCCACCGAATTTGTACTTAAGTATACCGAATCGGAAGAAAAAGAGACCCTTAACAAATTATTCGAAAACTGATTTTTCGCCCCTCTCTCCCCTTTAATTCTTCTCTCATTATGATATTGGATACATTTTATGGCATTTTTAATACTTATTTATAGTCTATCGCATTTTTAATCAATAATTTAAGCACTTATCATTATGGAGTTCCGCACACGACTGAAAGCAAATGGCATAATTCAGGATGTATCAAAATTTACAACAATTGTATCAAAGTCACAATAACCAACTGGGTGAAAAAACGATTTTTGTACCGGTGGATTATTTAACGAATGATGCCTCTCAGATTTCCATGCTTCATGCCAGGTTAAGCTGGTTGATTTCATACAGGCCATGACATTTCATGATAATGACGACACCCTGACTGGAATTTTGACAATAGAAACGGAAACTTGTTTGGTCACAAAGACCAAACATGAAAATCCCGATTGAACTAATTATTACTAACCTAAAAATTAATCTATGATGAAAAGAAACCGGTTACTGCTGATGGCAATACTAATGTTGCCACTGTTGCTTTTTTCTTTCCGGAGCTATGGGCAGACCTCAGCAATAAGGGGTCTGGTATCTGACGAGTCGGGCTCTCCCATGGCGGGGGTAAACATTCTTATTAAGGGAACCATGCGAGGTACGGTAACCGATGTTAACGGGAAATATGAATTACTGGCCGGGCCTGATGAAATCCTTGTATTTTCTTTTATTGGTTATTTATCCGATGAAATCAATGTCGGAACCCGGGCGGAAATAAACATGACCATGGTACCTGACATCACAGGCCTGGACGAAGTTGTTGTGGTTGGCTATGGTACCGTCAAAAAAAGCGATCTTACCGGAGCAGTAACTTCGGTAAAATCCGATGAGCTGATGGCCAATGCACCTACTTCGATTCAAAAGGCATTGCAGGGGAAGGCCGCCGGAGTTGTGATCACATCCGGCAATACGGTTAATTCAACAGCCACTATCCGGATACGCGGGAACCGGTCGATAGGAGCCACCAATGATCCGTTGTTCGTTGTCGACGGATTTCCGCTGACCGGCGGACTGGAATCGATAAATCCCAACGATATCGAATCTATGGAAATCCTAAAGGATGCATCTGCTACCGCTATTTACGGTGCGCGAGGAGCCAACGGGGTTGTGCTGGTTTCTACCAAGAAAGGGGAAGCAGGCAAGGTAACGGTTGAATATGACACTTATTTCAGCATCGGAAAACTCGACCGTATTCGCCGTGCGATGGATGTTGGCGAATATTGCGACCTGGTGAGGGAAGGAAACCGGAGCTATGTTTATGACAGCATCGGTGGCTACCAGCTGGATCCGGGCAGTCGTTACAGTTCTGCCGTGCCTGATTATGAACAGGACCAAAGCATGGGTTATTTTACCCAGGATCCTTACCTGTGGGAATCATTAAGCCGGGGATGGGTTGACGGAGTCTGGGATGCTTCAAAAGTCCGTGGTTTTGACTGGCAAATGGCCGGTTTTCGAGATCATTCCACCTCTCAGACGCATAGTATCAACGTAAGGGGCGGAACCGAAAAAACCAGGTATTATATTTCAGGTGCATATCTTGATCTGAAAGATATTCAGCTTCAGTCGTTCCGTAAAAGGTATAATCTTCATATGAATATAGATCAGAACCTGGGTAAACTGATTGACCTGGGGGGAAATGTAGATTTCTCTTATCTTAACTGGAATGACGGTAAAGGTATTCCCATTTTCTGGAATCCGCTGGGAACACCCTGGTATTCTCCGGATGATGATGTCACGAAGGATGGTGATCCGGCCTATGGCCTTATCCCCCACCCATGCGGTGAACCCTTGCAATACAATTCCTTTTATGATCTTGACGGTGTAAAACGGCAAAAGAAAAGTAACAACATTATTACTAACCTTTATATCAATGTTAATCTGTTTAAAGGCTTAACATACAGGGCGAATTTCGGAACTTCGCTTTATATAAAGCAGGAACAGGAATTTTTCAGTCATTTTTCAACCGTGACCGGGCTGGGTAATCCGCGGGCCAAACAAAGCAACTGGTTTAACCGTGGCTGGAATTTTGAGAACATTCTGAATTACAAAACGGAAATTAAAGCCCATTCCATCAATTTAACCTTTGTTCAGTCGAACGAGAAATATGTTACCGAACCCACTACCCAGGAAGGTAATAATCTTCCATTTGAAAACCAGGTGTGGTATGATCTTGGTTCTGCATCATCACAGTCTGTATCAAGTGATTATACGCAATGGACCATGATGTCGTGGTTAGGGCGCATCAATTATTCCTTACTGGACCGGTACCTGCTTACCGCCTCACTCAGGTACGATGGTTCTTCCCGCCTGGCCGAAGGCCATAAATGGGTGGCCTTCCCGTCACTGGCCCTGGGATGGCGTATTTCCCAGGAGAATTTTCTGAAAAACATCAAAACCATCAACAACCTCAAACTACGGTTGGGTTATGGTGTAACCGGTAACTCGGCTGTTGACCCCTATAGCACGGAAGGGCAGATCCAGGTGAGCCGCTATAACTGGGATAAGACCACAGGTATCCTGGGATATGAGCCCTATACGCTTGCAAACAGAGCGTTGTCCTGGGAAACAACAGAGCAGGTTAACATCGGACTCGACTTTGGCATCCTGGGCGGACGACTGGCTGGGACCATCGATATGTACAGGCAACGTACCTATGATTTGCTAATGAAACGCTCACTCCCCGCTGTTTCAGGCTTTACAAGCATCATGCAGAATATCGGTGAAACACAAAACAAGGGGATTGAAATCAGTCTTAATACGATCAATGTCAATTCGGGAAAATTCTTATGGACAACGGATATAACGTTTGCTACCAACAAGGAAGAAATTACCATGCTGGCTTCAGGGCTGGATGAAGATCTGGCGAACAACTGGTTTGTCGGCCATCCGATTGATACTTACTATGATTATGTTGCCCTTCCAACCGTATGGGGCTATTCCAGGGAAGATATGGATGAATTGAGAAAATTCAGGGCAAACCGTTCAAGATTTAATCCCGGAGATCTCCGGGTTGAGGATCTGAACGGCGACTACAGGATTTCAGCTGAGGACCGGGAAATAAGAGGGTCAAAAATGCCAAAACAGACCGTCAGTATGGCCAATACTTTCAAGTATGGTCCTTTTGATTTGTATGTATTCATGTATGGCGCCTTCGGGCAAACCGTATACTGGGATCCGGGCATAGGACTGGGAGGCAGGGGAAATACCTTTAAGAATGAATACTGGACGCCTGCCAACACCGATACAAAGTGGCTGGCACCTCACGCTGATATGCAAATGCCCAGTAACATCACCGCCATGTATTACTGGAAAGGAGATTTTCTGAAAATTTCAGATGTTACGCTGGGATATACGCTGCCTGCTTCTCTGACAACCAAGGCAAGAATTCAAAGGACCCGTATTTATGTGAAAGTCCAAAATCCATACATGTTTTCGAAATTTGAAGGGAACGATCCTGAGGGCGCCATCGGGACGCAGAGAAATTCGGATGGCAAAATAGTTACCTATTCGGATGCCCCGTTCACCATGAGGGTTTATATGTTCGGACTGAATGTATCATTCTAACTGACTAAAAATGAAAACACTTAAGAAAATAATATTATGGGCAGGACTCATGTTGCCATTTCTGTCCTGCGAGGATTTCCTCGAAGAGAAAGGTTACAACGCTGATTATACCTATTATAAAACAGCCGACGGTTTAGATGCCCTGGTGGCTTCATGCTATCAGCAAACCCGCTGGTGTGCCGGTTTTGAAACCCAATATGCGCTGGAAGATATGGGAACCGATATTTATATGCTGGGTGGCGATGGTTCCCATCGCGATGCATTTGGCCAATATCTTTCTTCGGCGCTGACTCCCACCAACCAGCTGTTACTGGACTTCTGGAACAATAATTACAAAGGGATAGCCTCGTGCAATCTTGCCTTACAGTATGCAGAGGCCAATACAGAAATGATTGAAACAGTAAAACCAATCCGGAAAGGCGAAGCCTCCTTTCTTCGCGCTTATTACTATTACGAACTGGCCATCCACTTTGGCAATGTTCCTTTGAATGTTACCCCGACCGATAAGCCCAAAACCGATTTTTTCAGGGTGCCGCAAAAGCAAATCTGGGATCTGATCATTACAGACGCCCGTCAGGCCTGGGAACTTCTTCCCTGGGCGGATGCCGGCGGAAAAGTAACCGGTGACTGGGGGCGGGCAAGCAAAGGAGCTGCAGGACATTTGCTCGCAAAGGCATACATGTTCCGGTATTGTGATAAGTATGCAAAAAACCAGTCGGATGCCAATATGAACGAAGATCGTGGCGGCAAGGAATCCGATATCGACTCGGTGATTTATTTTGCCAGCCGGGTTGCCAACTATGGCGAGGGAGCAGGAAGCGGCAGCAGTCACGTGTTGGCCGATAATTTCTCTGACCTTTGGGGCTGGGATCCGACTCAGGGTCTGGTAGCCGAGTATATGGGGCCGGAAATCGTGTTCTCGATAAATTTTTCAACGAATCATTTCTATAATAACACGGATGTTACCGATGTTAATGGTAAAGGAAACTGGTTGCATATGTTATATACGGCCCAGCTGGAAAATTATCCGTTAACTACCGCTCTTGAGAATGGTGATAAAATTACCTGGGGGAACAATGTCGGAAGGGTCCGTGATTTTTTAACTGACCGCCCCTGGAGACGACTTTGTCCCACCCCTTATTATTATGCTGAGGATGGCCTTTATGCAACCAGGAACTATGCATCAGGAAAATTGGGAAAGCTTGTTGATTCAAGGCTTTACAAATCGCATGTATGGGTATTGTTTTGTAACGATGAAAATGTAGACGTGCCTTGGGCATCTTATTCGAATGCAGCGGGTTCATTTGATCCTGCAGATATTGGTATGACTGAAGGTGAACAACGATATACCGTGGGCGATACCGCTATTGTATTGTCTATAGAGGATGTTTCCAAACGGTTTGCCGGTGGTACTCCCCGGGAGAAACTGGCTTTGGCCAGGGCCGGGGAAAAATACTGGTATGTGCCCATGCAGTCAATTTTAGTGCCTACTTCCAGAGGCGATGTGTCCGGATATGATGTTATCACCAATCAATTCCCTACGCTGATAAAACATCTCGATAACCGTCGTGCAGGCATACAAGACCAGGCCGGATTTAAGAATTTTATCCGTATGCGTCTGGGCGAAACCTATATCCTGCTGTCAGAAGCCTATGCCAGAAAAGGAGATTTTGCCAATGCTGCTGAAACCCTTAACAAGGTTCGTTATCGTGCAGCCTGGAAAGAAGGTGAGCAAAAATCCTTCCACTACTGGAAATACGATGGCGGCACCTATGAATCCAGAACTGCTGCAACCATAGACGATATGCTTGTAACAGCCGGTTTCCTGGGCGGTTTCTCTGACCGGCAGCTGACTGATTTCTACCTTGACGAAATGGGCCATGAAACGGCAGGCGAGATGAATCGTTTCGACCTTCTGGCACGCTATGGCGCTGATTATTTCAAGGAAAGAATCGAAGCCCATAATTACTGGACAGTCGGAGCTATCAATGTCTTTCATCGGTTCCGTCCCATTCCGCAATCCCATATCGACAACATTGATCCCCCTGATCCGAATCCGCAGAATTACGGTTACTTTTAGTTTTCATAGAAATTTTGCATTAATAAAATGCAAAACTTCTTCATAGGTTAGATCAGTTAGTATCAGTTTGAAGCTTTGCATCGACAGATGCAAAGCTTCTTCATGCATCAGAATTATTAGTATAAATAATGATATACTATCCGCTTTTTATATTAATATTAGGATATTAAATAAGTTTTAAAACACCGGCAATGAAAGGAATAATAAAAAACACCTTTTTGGCTATTATTCTAATGTCAATTTATAATTCATGTGAAATTGATAAAGAGCCTTACAAAACTCCTGAGTGGTTGGGAGGTTCTATTTTCGAGACATTAGAGAAAAATGGCAATTACACCATTTTAATCAGATTAGCAGAAATAGCCGAATACAGAGATATTATCGAAAGTGATGTCTATACGTTTTTTGCTGCCAATGATGACGCTTTCAAAGAATATTTGGCCGGCAGGGGCGTCGATTCGGTTGGACAATTATCGAAAAGGGAATGCAAGTCATTAATGGCTTTACTTTCGCTGCGAAAGGGTCGTTCCAGGGATCAACTGATCTACCAATATATAAACGACCGTTGGCAGGATTCAACCAGCGAATACCTGTCCCGTTTCTTCAGGTGGGATTTACCTGCGAAATATTACATTCAAAAAGAGGTGGTAAAATATAATCCCGATTATCAGGGCCTGGAACTCGCCATTGTAAATAACCATAAATGGATGCCCTGTATATCAGAAGATCTTTTTGGAGATATTGGAGGCAAAACGGATGGTTCGGATTATTTGTACTTTTTCCCGAACTCCGCATGGACCGGCCTTCAGTGGTTTAATGCCGCAGTGACCGGACCAGAAGCAAAGTGTTCCAACGGGTTCATCTTTTACATCGACCAGGTTGTTCCGATACCGCCGAGTATTGATGAATACCTGCGAAACAACCAGGACAAATACGGGGTTTTTTACGATCTGATGCAACGGTTCGCAACGTATACCCCTACAACTGAGCTTGGCATTGATTATGATATATATACAAAGGCATATGCCGATGTCAGAGATATTGCCTTTGAAAATGGCCCGCAGCGTCTTGGTTATGAAGCAACCAATTTTTACACCGCTTATATACCTACGGATGATGTTATGCAGGAATATCTTGACAATGCTTTTTTGACCGGTAAATTTGCTTCTATCGACAGTGTACCAAGAGAAACAATAATTTATTTACTGAATGGTCATATTGCCGGAAACTGGGTATTCCCATCACAAATAAGAAATGAATTCCTGAATCCTTACGGTGAAACGATAGATTTCGACCTCGACAAAGATGTGACCGATGCTACCATGTGTAGTAATGGCGCCCTATACGAAATAAACAGGGTATTAGAACCATTAGCTTTCAAAACTGCCCCGGGTCCACTTTTTACAGATAATAAATATTCAACTTTCCTACGTGCCCTTAATGTCGTTGGTGTTATTCCGACCCTTTCGTATCCGGATGTACCGGTTACAGTATTTGCTGCGGATAATGACAGGCTTTTAGCCTATGGTATCCGATATAACACGCTGAAAGAGATATTTGAACAACAAAATATTTTTGGAATATGGGTAGATATGGAAGAAGAAGATCTTATAGATTTTGTTTATGACCAAATCATTTATAAGGGGATTGATGATTTTTCCGGCGAAGGGATTATTTATACCGCTAATGGTACAGGTGTTTATGTTAACAATAATACTTTTATGGCCGGAGGTAACCGGGAAGCCGGTGAACAAATTAATGTGGTGGAAGCTACTAACAGCAATATTAATGGAGTATTATACTTATTAGATAATCCCATTAAACCCGCAAAAGAAGATTTTGCAAGGTATATCTACGGCAATGACAATTACTCCGGATTTTATTCACTTCTTGACAAGGCTGGTTTGGTTGATTCTGTTCCTGACGAAGATGATCCTGATTTGTATTATAAAAACCTGAAGTTCTTGCTGACGTATAAAAATTGGACAGGATTTCTACCTGATAATGATGCAATTGCTAATGCCGAGTCCAATAATTTAATACCGGAAGATTCAGTAGAACTTGGTAACTTTTTAAAATATCATTTTGTAGCCAATGAGTTAATTTCCGATTTCAATACTGTTTCTAATGACTATAAAACCGCGTTTGTTGACTCTGCCGGGATACCGCTGGAACTCAAGGTTCAATCTGAACCAAAACAAATGATTGTTACTGATGGATCAGGAGAAGAAGTACTCATTGATCATACCACTGCAAATGTCTTTGTAAGAGATGGTATTGCTCACAGCATAAAGACAGTGCTTATATCTAAATAAATATTTCGAAAAATAACAGGAACCCAGCTATGAGAACTTTATTATTAACAGTGTTTCGCACATTTCTGATACTTTTTTCAGTAAGTATTAATATGTCAGCACAAACCAGGGTTATTATAAGCGGTCAGATAAAAGACGATAAAGGGCCTTTAATTGGCGTTAACGTTGTTGAAATTGATAAAGACGGACGTTTTATTTCAGGGACAACTACTGACTTTGACGGTAACTTTACTTTGACCGTAAGCAGGAGGGATGCAACTGTTCAGGTGTCTTATCTTGGGTATACCACGCAGGTTTTTGAACTTGCAGGCAGAAACAAACTGAATGTCGATCTGAAAGAGGAATCTATAAAAATGGATGAAGTTGTCGTAACGGCCGATAAAATAGGGAACGATGGGATTATTTCCATTCGGGACAGAGCTACTGCTGTATCCAGGCTCGAAATGAAAGACATGAACGAATTAATGACCTCCTCGATTGAAGAGATGATGCAAGGTAGACTTGGAGGTGTTGATATAGCGGCTATTTCCGGAGACCCGGGTGCCGGTGTAAATATCCGTATCAGGGGGACAGCCTCCCTGAATGCCCGTAACGAACCACTGATCCTTGTAAATGGTATCCCTTATGATGCAAACATCGATGATAATTTTGATTTCGGAACTGCTGATGTGCAAAGGTTTGGCAGCCTTATTGACGTTGCCCCTGAGGATATTGAATCTATTGAAGTACTGAAAGATGCAGCATCAACAGCGGTATGGGGTTCGAAAGCAGCAAATGGAGTGTTAAGTATAAGAACCAAAAGGGGATTTAAGTCAACTCCGGTATTTTCATATACTTCTACCATTACAAGGTCAAAGGAACCCGATCCTATTCCTATGTTAAATGGCTATGAATATCCAAAACTTATAACAGAAGCACATTTTAATAAAATCCGACCTGACGATCCATCTAACTTACCTGATCCTGAAGATAAAAACTATGCACAAAATACGAATTGGATTGAGGAAATCACCCGTATTGCATATACTGCAAACAATAACTTTTCAGTACGGGGTGGTGGTGATAAAACACGATATGACATTTCTGCCGGATATATGAGCCAGGAAGGTACTACCATCAATACAAAACTTGATAAAATAAACCTTCGTACAGCGCTGGATTATGACTTATCGAATAAGATAAAGCTAAAAACCGATATTATGTTTACCCGGTACGACCAGGATGCAACGTATGACTGGGACAACAGGGATTATAAAAACGGAGATTTCGATAAAACCGTGCGCACCGTTGCTTATAAAAAAATGCCGAACATGTCGGTATATGAAAGGGATACAGCTGATAATATTTTAGGTAATTATTTTACACCATCCTATACCATACAAGGAGATGCAAAGGATATGTATAATCCGGTGGCTTTTGCTAACCTGGGTCAGCATAATCGAACGCAGGATAATACCAGGGCTTTATTTAATATTAAATATCAGATAATAAAGAACCTTGTTTTCGAGAGTACCATCACGATGGATTTCTTTGATCAGAAACGTAAGAAGTTCCTTCCTTATAAAGCTATTGGTTTTGGTATTGATGATGATATGTCAAACCAGGCAAGTGAAGAGTCCTTTAAAAAGAATAACCTGCAGACTATCAACCAATTGTACTATTCAACCCAACTAAATGACAGACACGAATTCTCTGCCCTCTTAAGGTTGAGGACAGAAGATGAAACTTCGAAATCATACAACATTAAAACAAGCCGGTCAGCCTCACCCTTTTTGCAGGAAGCCACCGGCGATGTGGATATTGTCAGCCTCAGTTCCGGTTCATCAACCTTCAGATCTGTCAGTACTTTCGGTCAGTTACATTATAAATTTGATGATAAATATATCGTTACGCTTGGGTTAAATTATGAAGGAACTTCTAAATTCAGTAAGGATAGCCGTTGGGGAACATTCCCTTCTGTATCTCTCGCCTGGAGAATAAATGAAGAACCTATCCTGAATAAAATCAAGGCTATTGATGACCTTAAATTAAGGTTTAGCTGGGGTGTTTCAGGAAATACACCATGGGGCAACTATTTATATTTTAACAGTTATGCGGCTAATTCAGCTTATAGTTACAATGGTATTGCCGGTGTCAGGCCTGAGGGAATTGAATTAACCAGCCTGAAGTGGGAGAACATAGAACAGATTAACCCCGGTTTTACGTTGTCAGCTTTTAATTATCGCCTGACATTGGAAGCAGATTATTATATTAAAACCACCACCGACCTATACCTGGATTATTTTAATATCCCCACCTATACCGGGTATGCCAAAATAGCCCAGAACAGTGGTACAATGGAAAACCGTGGTTGGGAGATTTTTACTAACATTACTGTTGTTAAGAGAGAGAAACTTAATATCCAGACAACTTTTAATTTATCTTCCAATGAGAATATTATTATCCAAATGCCTGAAAATTATGCGCTGGAATATGGTAACATGCTTAATAACGGAAATTATAAGATCAGTATAGAACCCGGAAATTCCATCGGGGGATTTTATGGATATAAATACCTTGGAGTTTATAAAGATAATTCTGAGCTTGTTGCCACCGATATTAACGGAAATCAGATTTATGATATCGGAGATGTTCCGTTGAAAATGATCCATGGTTCAGGTTATGTATTCCGGCAAGGTGATGCTAAGTACAAGGACCAAAATTACGACGGGGTAATCGATGAACTTGACCTGGTTTATTTGGGTGACCTGAATCCTGGCTTCATGGGAGGTTTTGGGCCAAGAATTGCCTATATTACTAAACAAGGTGAATTTGTAGTAAATGGATTCATGTATTTTAAATTAGGCCAGGAAATTATCAATAAAACCAGGATGGATACCGAAAATATGTATTATGACGATAACCAAAGTGTGGCTACGAATTACCGATGGAGAAGACCCGGTGATGAAACAGACATGCCCAGGGCGCTTAGCGGGGACGGATACAACTGGATGGGATCAGACCGTTTCGTGGAAGATGGTTCGTTTCTCAGGTTAAAGACAATGTCTTTCAGTTACAAACCATCAGATGAGATTTGCAAGCGGCTAAGGCTAAGGGAGCTTAGAATTTACACAACGGCATATAACTTGTTTACATGGACAAGATACCTGGGACAGGATCCGGATGTGGCACAACCCAGTGATCCTAAACTATTGCCAAAGGATAACAGCAGAACCCCTCCGAGCAAACAAATTATTGTCGGGCTGAACATTACATTTTAATTTTAAAGCAGTACAAGATGAAAAACAAATTTAAATTACATATTATTATTATCACCGTTGGTTTAATGTCCCTGCTGGGTTCCTGTATAGACTGGATGGAACTGGAACCTGAGGATAAATTAATACGCCAGGAATTCTGGCAAAAGAAAGGGGATGTTGAGGCTGTAGTAGCAGCAACGTACGATGCATTCAGGGAAACTTCGTTAAAGTCACTTATGATGGGTGAGGTCAGAGCCGATATGATATACTTTAATCCTAACCAATTCGGTGACTATGTTAAAATAGCTGAATCCGATATACAATATGACAACCCGGAGGTCAAGTGGGAAAAGTATTATTTCACCATTAATCTGGCCAATACGCTGATTCAATTTATGCCTGAGGTATTGGAAAACGATAAGCTTTTCACCGAAACAGAAATGCAAAGGATTCATGCTGAAATGCTCTTTATAAGATCATTAACTTATTTTTACCTTGTTCGTCTTTACAGAGATGTTCCGTTGTTATTGTCTGCCTCGAGTTCAGATACCGTGGATTTTTATGTTGAAGAAAGTGATGAATCTGTTGTTCTTAACCAGATAATCAGTGATCTGGAATATGCCGAAACCATTGCGGTATCTATGGATAACATTGATGAAAACACGGCCCAGTTTATGTCTGATCTGACACTTTTTAAAGGCAGGGCCAATAAATACTCGATTCAAACCTTGTTAGCCGATGTATATCTTTGGAAAGAAGATTATCAAAAATGTATAGAATATTGCGATAAGGTTATCGGCTCCAATTTATATTCGCTTGAAAATGAAACAGACTGGTTTAAAATATATGTACCAGGGAATTCAAAAGAAAGTATTTTCGAAGTACAATACAGTGAAGCCAATAAGGAAACAAATCCCATATATGAAGTGCTCCTGCCAATCGTGGGCGGTTCAAGGGCAACCTTTTATGATTGGGTTCAGGAGGAATTGTTTTTAGCAAGCGATATACGTGTTGCAAATGAAAGATACGGACCGATATCGAAATATACGCTTATCGATAATGAAGGAACCGGGTTAAGACGGGATTATAGTCAAAAAGACGCAAATTACATATACTACAGATATGCTGAACTATTATTGATGAAAGCTGAAGCATTGGCTGAATTGAACAGATTTTCCGAATCGCAGGAGCTTATCAATGAAGTTGCCTTAAGGGCAGGAAGTCCTGCAGTCTTTATAGATCAATCCATATCAGCATTCAGAAAGGCAATCCTTGATGAGCGCGCACGTGAATTTGCCTTTGAGGGTAAAAGATGGTTCGACCTGTTAAGGTTTGCCAAAAGGAACATGTTTGAAAATAAAACGCTGGTCATCAATATTCTTTTAAGTAAGGCCAGTGAGGAAAAAAGACCGATTTTACGGGGAAGGATATTGGATCCCAATGGTTTCTACCTTCCAATTCCGGAAGATGATATCAAGTACAATGATAAATTAAATCAAAATCCCTATTACGACCGATAAAATGGAAATGCCATGAAAGAATTTTTATATATAAAAAGCAGCGCTATGAGTAAGGCAATTTATGTTATTGCATTATTACCGCTCATCATGTCAGGCTGTGAAGAAAAAGAGATTCAGATTTGGAAGAACAGATCAACCGAGCAGCAAATAACAGAATATATAACGGCAAGAGATTCCATATATTCTGAATTCAAAAAGGCCATGGATATTGGCAACATGAGCAGTTTGTTGAGTACCAGAGGACCTTACACATTGTTTTTACCCGACAATGAGGCCATGGTTGCCTATTATGACAAAATGGGGATAAATTCGATAGAAGAGTACAGCGATTCTGTTTATTGGAGAAATGTTGTGTTGAACCATGTTATTCCCGGAATTTATAAAACCGGAGATATTCCTCCCGGAAGCATTCCTCAAACCAACGGACTTGGTGATTTCCTGATTGCAGATGTCGACTTTGTAGATGGGCTGGGATATCTTATTATTAATAAAGAGTCTTTTGTAACCGATGAGAATGAGGAAACAGCAAACGGGATAATACACAGGATTAACAGGGTAATTGATATTGTAAATAAAACTTGTGCTGAAATTCTTGAGGAAAACGGATCTTTTCAAATATTTGTTGAAGGTTTAAAACGTACAGGAATTATTGATACCTTAAAACAAGTTAATGTTCCCTATGGAAAAGTAAATGTCAGGGCAAGGTTTACCATATTAGCCGTTCCTGATTCGGTATATAACCAGGAAGGAATTACCAACGTTGATGAACTGATTGAGAGGTTTGATGATAAAATTGGAGAACTGACCGATCTAAACAATGGTTTTTACCGATATATGGACTACCATTGTCTGGAAGGAACTTATTATACCTCAACTATCCTGGATGACACATACCCCACTATTTCAAGAGAAAGTTTAGTGAATATTGTCAGCGAGGGTTTAATATTTAAAATAAACCTTAATTCGGTAACACAGGAATATACTGAAATTATAGTAAAATACTCCAACATCCCTGCCAAGAATGGTGCTGTGCATACCGTTAACACCATCCTGGAAGAAACAATGCTTCCTCCTGAAACCATTCATATTGAAATGACAGAGTTCCCGGATATCATGGCGTTGGATTGTTTTCGCAGTGAAATGAGAAATTTTTTAGATCCGGAAAATTCATTTGAAAAAATAAAATGGAAAACAGCGCCTTATCTGCAATATTACTATAAACCCGGTGAACCTTGCTCCTATAATGACTGCATTGTGATGGCCGAAGGTTACTGGGAAGTGGAAGCTACCATACCGAAAATAAAGCAAGGCAGGTACCATATTATATCCAGATTTAAAAAAGGCGGGAACAGGGCCAATATAGCCGTATATGTTGATGGTGTGAGGAAAGAGGATGTCATTGTACTGAATGATGACTTCGGTTATTTTGATTTCCCCATCTTCGATGTTGACTGGGAAATAACTACAGAACATACATTCAGACTTAAAACAATTACTCCCGGGATCGTAATGTGGGATTACCTTGAATTTGTTCCCATTGTTGAATAATAATAAAGTTACACGGTTCATTCCAGCTAACGATTAACACAAAGAAATTATGCTAAAAAAAATAATATTCAATCCTGTTGTTATGAGATATTTTCTCATCTTAGTCTTTACACCGATACAAATACTGTTATTTTCCCAGGAGCAATCTATTATAAACATAACCGGTACTGTGACCAACGCTGTTTCAGGTGAACCTGTCAGCCAGGTATTAATTTCCATTTCAGGGACATCCGTAAGTGTTACTACAGATGAAAACGGAAAATTTCAGCTGTCCGATGTTAACACCAATGCTTTGGTTATTGCGAAACATCCCGATTTTGTGGGTAATGAGTTATATTTAACCGGCCGGGATAACCTCGATATTAAAATCATACCCGTTGATTATAAAAGTAAGGATGATCTGGTTGTTATACCTTATGCTGATAAAAAAGCCAAGGAAATTCCTGTATCTTTCGAATATTTTTCAAAATCAGATGTTCAAAATACATCCGAGACTACATTTGCACGGGTTATCCAGGGAAAAGCCGCAGGGGTAAAAGTCAATACCCTTTCAGGGATGCCAGGCGCTTTATCTGTGTTTTCAATACGCGGTCCATCTACCCTTTCAGGCAGGAATGATCCGGTTGTCATTATTGACGGTGTCCTGCACGAAATTCATTATCCAAAAGAAAGCCCAATTGATGGTTTTGTGCATAATCCATTAGAGATGGTTGATATGGATGATATTGAAAATATAACCATCATGAAAGATGCCCAGTCGCATCTGGGATCGATGGGCGCTAACGGTGTAATTGTAATCAATACTGAGGAAAAAAAGGAAACCAGTTCTGCTATCAGGGTTCATATTTACCAGGGATTTACCTCACCATCTTCCAACAAAATGCCGTTGATGAATGCTGAGCAATTTAATAATTACTTAAGCCAGCAGATTGCTTCATCAGCGCTATCCCAGGATGAAATCAATGTTAAGTTTCCATTTCTGACAGGCGGTAATGATCCTGAAGGTTTATATTCGAATAACACCAATTGGCAGGATGAAATATTTACTTCCGGATTATTATCCAAATACCACCTGTTCTTGAAAGGAGGGGATAATGTCGGTAACCTGAACATGTCCGTCGGGTATCTTAAACACAAAGGTATTATCGAAAACACCAGTTATTCCCGGTTTAACCTGAGTATCAATTCTAAAATCAATATAACAAAAAGATTTTCTTTTATTCCTAACGTAAAGATTTCTACTTCAGATAGTTATTTAATGGAGCAAGGAGCCAGTGATATAACAAATCCCATTCTTGCAGCCAACTTAAAACCCCCTATAACAAGGCCTTATTCAGTTAAAGGCACAACAAACGATCAATATCTTAACGATGTCGGAGCATTTGGTGTGAGCAATCCGTTGGCCATTACTCATAATTACAAAGCACAGAATAAGAATTACCAGTTTATGGCATCAGGAAAGGCCATTTATAATATCACCAGTAATTTTTCAGTTTCAACTAATTTAAATTTAACCTATAACAATTCCAGGGATAATCTTTTTACTCCTGATAAGGGATTGGTTGAAATAGACTCGGCGAAAAACAGTATGAATGCACTGGTTACAAAATTCAGCTCCCTGCAAAATAATTTTATGATCCTTTACGCTGCTGACCTGAATGAGAATTCATCTCTTGACATAAGATTGGGTAACCGGATCATGAGAAGTACCTATGAATACGATTTGGGTTATGATTTAAACTCTCCTACCGACGATTTTACAACATTAGGTAGCGGAGCTGAAGATCAATTCCTGAGAATGACAACCGGTAGCTCCAGGTCATTGAATTTTGTTTCTTATTATACCCTGGTCGATTTTAGTTTTCTGGATAAGATTTATCTCAATGCATCTTTAACATTGGATGGCAATTCAGTTATAAACAAAAATGACCGGTATAATTTGTATTACTCGGTTGCCGGTGCATGGAACCTCGCATCAGGGAATGTGAGTTTGTTATCACGGTATGAAGAGCTGAAGGTAAGAGTGTCTTATGGAACCAGTGGCAATATTTTTAACGATGTATACGATTATTCGAGGTTGTATTATGTTGGCAAAAGGATTACCGATGTTGGCGTCATCGTACTTGAGTCAATCCCTAATGAAAACATGGAAGTTGAGAAAAAATCAACCATAAATCTTGGTTTTGATATGTCTACTGCCGGGCAAAAGTTCAATACCAGTATTGACTTGTTTTATGAGACTGTTAATAATTTGATAATCAGACAAAAGATATCTTCAGCCTATGGATTTCCTTATATTTATAATAATTCCGGAAAAATGGCAAACCTGGGGGCTGAATGGACTGCTGATTACCGGTTTAAAACCGGAAAGTCGTTATGGACTGTTGGTTTCACAGCAGCTTCTATGATCAATAAAGTAACGGCTATTGACCAGGATTTGGCTGAAGGTGAGCGAAATGTTATTTTAACGCAAATTGAGGATCAACAAAATAATACAGTTGCTACACTGGTTACCGAAGTCGGAGGACCGTTGTATGCGTTTTACGGTTATGAAACAGATGGCGTTTATATATCCGGCGAGGAGGCAAATGCAATCGTGGGTCCAAAAGGTACAATAATGCAAGCCGGTGATGTAAAATTTAAGGACCAGAATCAGGATGGAATGATTGATGAGAAAGATTTGAAAACTATTGGCAGTCCCCTGCCGTTGGTTTACGGGGCATTGTTCACATCATTTAATAAAGGCAGGTTTAAAGCTTCGGCTGACATCGGTTATGCTGCGGGCAATAAAATCTATAATTATTTGGCAATGAAAATTAATTCAGCCGATAATTTTTACAACCAGCATAAAGATGTCCTGGATCCCAAATCACCTCGTATTGCTTATGGTGATCCATCCGGGAATAATGTTTTTTCTGACCGGTGGATTGAAGACGGATCCTATATACGGTTAAAACATGTTACCCTGTCCTATGATATTCCGGCAAACAACAGGTTCTTTAAGAAAATGAAAGTTTATCTTACCGGTTCAAATCTGATAACGTTCACCCAATATTCCGGGTACGATCCTGAATTTTATTATAACAACGACATCATGTACGCAGGGGTGGATTTTGGAAAAATACCCTTCGGAAGGTCCATTATTTTAGGAATAAACTTTGAATTGTAATTTAACATTATTTAAAATGAAAAAACATCAATACGGAAATTTTCAAATAGCTTCAGGAATCTTATTCATTGCAGCCATTATATTATCCTGCGAAAATTTCTTGGATGAGGTACCCGGTGATAAAATAACTACTGATCAACACTATAAAACAAGTATTGATGCTTTCACATCAACGGTCGGGGCATATTCCCTATTACAGGAAGTTATACCGAATTTAGTCATAATGAACGACTTACGTTCGGATTTGATGACCGTAACTGAGAATTTTGATGTGGATTTAAGAAATATCAACCGTCACAATATTGATATTGATAATAAATATAATGACCCTTCAGGTTATTACAGGATCATATTGAATGCAAACGAAGTACTGAATAATCTTGAAAAAATTCAGACATATGACAGAGAATTCGATTCACTTTCGCTCGCATTAATGACGTTAGACATGGTAAGTCTCAGGTCATGGGCATATTTTACTATTGTAAGACTTTATGGTGAAGCTGCCTATATCCCTCAAAGTATGAATTCATATGATGAAAATTATCAGTTTGAATATTATACAAAAGACAGAATGATTGATACACTAATAAGTCATTTAGATACCTTATACACTTATCAGGATCTGTTGGTCAATGACCTGGGGTCAATACTCATTTATGAAAGAGCCCTGAGAGGAGAATTATATCTTGAAAAGGGAGATTATCCGAATGCTATCCTGCATCTTATGAATGCTATCGGGGATGCCGATATTAAAACCAGGTTTAAAATGACTGAATTTGAAGATGAAGATTGGCAGAATATTTTTGTACGCGCTATGGCGCAGACATCAGAGGTAATGTCAGTGGTACCATACGCTTATGAGGATAACCAGGAAAATCCGCTTTCAGATCTGTTTTTTGCCGACAGGAAATATTTGGTAAAACCATCCGGTTACATTGTAAATTTATTTGATTCACAAACTACACAGAAAGATGCAACAGGTGATACCTACAGAGGAAAAGGAATATCGTATGATTCAATAGGGAATCAATTGGTGGTGAGTAAATACAACATGGATCCAAATGAATTTTCAGGCGCTGATATTATCATATACAGAGCGGCTGATATCCACCTGTTGTTGGCAGAAGCACTTAACCAAATGGGAGATTATGAAGCGGCCCTTAGTATTATCAACGATGGCTACCATACCCCTCCGGGATGGAGAAGGGTCAATGGGATCCGAAACCGCGTATTGCTGAAGTTGAAAGAAATGCCCGCTTCCGATATTCAGAACTCCATAGAAGATATTATTATGGAAGAAAGGGCTATGGAATTGGCTTTTGAAGGAAAAAGATGGTTTGACCTTGTTAGAGTGGCAAATCGAAGGGGTGAATCATATCTTGCCGGTAAAGTATCTGCTAAATACGACGATGCATCCGTTGCATCAGCAGTATATAATAAACTAATGGATAAAAATAACTGGTATTTGCCTTATAAAAAATAATGCTAACCGTTAAAATGTCCTTTTAACGGATGGTAAACAGGTTTAATATCGGGTCCGGGCGAAATCGTCGCAACCGATAACGGTGACCCGGCGAATTTCACACCGTTCCCTTCTCACCAACGCGAAGCCTTCAACGGATACTGCCTGGTGATTATCCGCGGGATACCCGGTAAAACCGGAACCATCAGGGTGATGGGAGCATCAGATCCCCTTGAAAGCGTAACCATTACCCTGCAAAGTGAACAGGTAAATAAGAATTAATAAATAACGACCTGAAAAAATTCATTAATCCAATGTCGCAACATTTCTCACAGTGAATGATCAAAAACTTACAGGCAACAACATTAAAAAAAATATGTTTGTCAGGATTGTTATTACGCTCAATACTTAAAATCAAAAGAATATGACCGGGAAATTCTTTTTTATAACAGGTTTGATTTTTATTACACTGTTTTTAAATCTTTATACTCAAAACAAACCTGTTATTATTGAAGCAGAATCAGGGAGCCCGGGCCCTGTCTTTTCAGTAACGGACCAGGCCGGTGTGGTATACATAACGCCGGCAACCGATTATAAAGGAACTGACACATTACCCGGGGATAGTGAAAATCCGGCTTCTTTATACCAGACTGTTGAAACCTACATGAATCCTGTTTTACCGGGTGATCATCCCGATCCTACTTTGCTGAAGAAGGGAAACGATTTTTATCACTGCGGTTCCAGTTTCCACTTCACACCATACCTGCCGATATTGCATTCAACTGACCTGGTGCATTGGAAAGAAATTTCAAGGGTAATTCCGTCAAACTGGAGCGGATTACTGAATGATGCTCCGTCATATGGCATCTGGCAGGGAGCCATAACCTATTTTTATGATTCATACTGGATATATTTTTCCAATACCGCCGGAGGCGGGCAGTACTTTTCAAAGGCCTTAAGCCCTGAAGGGCCCTGGTCAGCTCCGGTTAAGATGAATACTACCTCAACAACCGGCGCCAGCGGATACGATAATTCAGTTTTTGTGGATGACGACAGTACCGCCTATTTGTTAATTAAGCCGGGACAATACACCAACAGGATACAGAAGATCGGAACCAATGGCCATCTGACAGATACTGTTATTAACCTGGATTGGGTCAATGCTGACGGTAAGTACAGCTGGGCAGAAGGTCCGGTAATGTGCAAACGGGACGGATGGTATTACTATTTCATTGCCGGTAATGTTGCAGGCGGACAATATGTTCTCAGGTCCCAGAGCCTTACGGGAGATCAGACAAAGTGGGAAGCGCTGGGAAACGTGTTTGCCCCTGTAACAGATCCCTTAGCCGGCCTGCGTTCACCCAATCATATGTCTCAGCCTTTTCAGCTGGATGACGGGACCTGGTGGACCATAGCCCACAGTTATGAAAATGCAGGGGGAAACGACTGGAGCGGACAGGGGCGCCAGGGAATATTGCACCAGATTGCATGGGATACAAACGGCAAGCCCACAGGAACAGCTCCCACTTCCTTATCGCTTACAAAACCCGATTTACCGCAATCCGGGATCCCATGGAAACTGCCGCGTTCCGATTATTTTGAAAGTACTTCGCTTGATTTGTCATGGCATTTTCTTAACAGGGCCGCCGTCACCCGATATTCCTTAACTGAAAGACCCGGCTGGTTAAGCATTAATCCGGTTTCCGGCAGAAGCCATATCTTGCATAAAGACGGCGGACATTGCTATGCGCTGGTTACCCGTGTCGATATTGATGCAAATGAAGCAGGCCAGGCGGCAGGCATTTACCTGACCAACGGCAATGAATCGGTGAATGTTAGGCTCTTTTGCGGCTACTCCGGAAGCCGGAAAATTATTTTTACTTTCAATAATATTACGTATGAGGCGGAAAACACCATTGGCAATGTCGTGTGGCTGAAACTCGAAAGAAAAGAGCATAATTTGTCCGGCTACTACAGTTCAAACGGCGTTTCCTGGACTAGGGTGGGTAACATTATCAATGCTGCAAATCTGGATAAAAGCCAGCCCAATTATAATTCATGGGTGGGAAATTCACATGGATTATATGCTGAACGTAAACAGGCGTATTTCGATTTGTTTATATACAAAGACGGGTTTTCTGCCCTGCCTGCAACAGGATTTAATAATGCATACGGGATTAAGACGATTACAAAAGTCCCGGGTAAAGTTGTGACCAACAGTACCGCTGAAGGTGGCTGGCTGATGTTGGGAGGAGTAGAACTTGGGACCGGTGAAAAAGTACCGGTAAAAGTTGATGTGACTGCCTCGTCCGTTTCGGGAGGAGATCTTGAAATATGGTTGGATGATATTGAAAATGAGGGGACGAAAATCGCTACCATTCAGATTGCAGGCACGGGCGGTGCAGATACATGGCAGACTTTCTCCGGAGATATTTCCGGCATAAACGGTCAGCACGATATTTATCTGAGGTTTTCAGGCACGGAGAATGCCTTTTATATCCATACCATTCAATTTGTTCCCGATCCTTCTTCTTATCCTTCGGATATCCATAATTATTCTTTAATGGATAATGAAGCTTGCCGGGTCTATCCGAATCCGTATTCTCACGGATTTACCATTGATATCGGGGATGCTGAGGGGAAATATACGATATATGACTTGTCGGGAAAAACCGTTGAAACCAGGTCGTTTAAAAATGTCATTCATCATACAGGTGTGGAATTGCCTCCTTCCTTTTATATATTGAAGGTCGAAACAAAAGAAAAATGGTTCGAACTAAAATTAAATAAGATATTATAAACCTGAAATTGAATACTTATGAGAACCTTGATAATCTCATGTTATGTATTATGCAATTTATTCATTATGGATATTCCATATATTGCGGCCCAATCGGTAGATATTGATATGAACACAACATACCAGACCATTGCCGGTTTCGGGGGAATGAATCTGCCCGCGTGGATTGATGATCTGACTGAGGATCAGGCAAACAAAGCCTTCGGAAATAATCCCGGTCAGCTGGGATTATCCGTTCTCAGGATGCGGGTTCCAACCGATACAAATCAGTTTTACAGGGAAGTTCCGACAGCGCTTCGGGCTAAAAACCATGGCGCTATGGTTTTCGCAACTCCCTGGTCGCCGCCTCCGTTGATGAAAAGCAACAACAATATTGTCGGTGGTTACCTTCTGCCTGCATCTTACGGTGCCTTCGCAGACCACTTATTGCGATTTGCTTCTTTTATGAAAGACAGCGGTGCATCATTGTATGCCATATCTCTTCAAAACGAGCCCGATATAAAAGTCAGTTATGAATCGTGCGACTGGAGCGCAAGGCAATTCATTGATTTTTTAAAAGAACAGGGTTCAAAATTGGAAGCTGTCCATGTAATAGCTCCGGAGTCATTTCAATTCAGACGACCTTTAACTGATTCCATATTAAATGACACGGCTGCTGTTAAGCATGTCGATATTATTGGAGGCCACATTTACGGAGGCGGCCTGTCAGATTACCCGCTGGCCCGTAATAAGGGCAAGGAAGTTTGGATGACAGAGCATTTTACCGAAAGTCAGCATTCGGCAAATGACTGGCCGCTGGCACTCGACGTTGCCACTGAAATTAACAACTGCATGAAGGCCAATTTCAATGCTTATATCTGGTGGTATATCCGGAGGTTTTACGGTTTTATCGATGATGCCGGAAATATTACCAAAAGAGGATATATCATGTCGCAATTTTCCAAATTTATCCGGCCCGGCTCGGTCAGGATCAACGCTGCCGTTAAGTCAGCCCCCGGCGTTGATGCGACAGCCTATAAAACCGATTCCGGCTTTGTAATGGTGGTGGTAAACAGAAATGCTGCAGAGATCAGCCTTGGCTTTATCCTGCAGAACGGAGTGGTAAATACCCTTACCCAATATACTACCTCGGCGAATAAGGATGTTACCAATGACAGCACTTATATCATTACGGGAGGTGCATTTAATGCCACCATTGACGGCAGCAGTATCACCACCTTTACTTCTTATTCCGGCAATGCAGGAAAAAAAGCAAATACAGCGCCTGTTGCAAACGCGGGAGCTGATCAGGATATTACGGATAACGACAACGACGGGAAAGAAATGGTTGTGCTCGATGGTACCGGCAGTTCTGACATTGACGGGAATATTGCAAATTACTCCTGGTCAATGGATGGAAAACAGGTATCGTGGGAATCAACCCATGAACTTGAGCTGGGCACGGGCAGTCATATTGTTGTTTTGACCGTTACGGATAATGACGGTACAAGGCACAGCGATACTGTATTGGTGAGCATAAACAGTTTGAATAATACCCATGTCTGGCTTGAAGCCGAATGCACCTCTGCAGGATCTAACTGGGATGTGCTCACCGATGCCGCGGCTTCCAATGGAAAAAGCGTCATGGTTCATGCCGGCACCCAAAGCCTGGCTGAACCCTCTGCGGATTCTTCCGATCATCTGATATACAACTTCCATGTCAGTGAATCAGGTGCTTTCAAACTCTGGGGAAGGACAAAAACACCCAATGCCAACGATGATTCCTTCTGGGTGAGGATGGACAACGGAAGCTGGATCAACTGGAATGGTATTCCGGCCGGCTCAGCATGGCAATGGGATGATGTGCATGACCAGAGTGGAGGACCCGTCGTCAACTATAATCTGGATACCGGATACCATAAGCTGACAATATGTTACCGGGAAGACGGTGCAGGACTTGATAAATTATACCTGACCAATACGGGCATGATCCCGTCAGGGCCCGGCGAAACTGCAGAAAACTGCATTATTTCCGCTGTTAAAGAACAGGATGAATACAGGGTTACAGGTGTCAGCATATTTCCCAATCCGGTGAATTCATCGGCACAGATCTCATGGGATTTACCATTCACTTCCCTTGTTATCCTGGATTCCGGCGGAAGGATTATAGTTCACAAGCGATATCCGGTACCTGTAAAGACAACACATTTATCATTAAACCTGGAATCCGGGATTTATGTAGTAAAACTAGTCAGTGAAATAAAAACGGGAGTGACACGGTTTATTGTTGAATGAATTGTACCCATTGTAATGTGAATAAGCTTTCTGTTCCGGCGCCTGTAAACCGCAGATAAACATCATGTCTTCCCTGTACCGGGCTTACAGCAGCCCTGAATGTTTCAATGTTGTTCCGGTCTCCGGTATTTAAGATCTCACACGCTGCAACCTTTGTTCCTGTATCAATGGAATCAAGCCACACTTCAACCTTCCCCCCGGCTCCGGCGCAGGAAGCTTTTATTTCAATGGCCTTCGGTACCTTCAGGTATTCATTATTTCCGAATTCAACACCGGCATAAAGGGCCCAGTCATTATGATGAATGCTGTCAAGCCGGCAAATGCCATCCGTTTTGTTGGCGGGTGTTGTACCATATTGATTGGCGGGGCATTCCGCAAGGATCGGTGTATAGGCATCACGGTATATATACAGGTCAAAATAGGCATTGCTTCCCGATGTATATAATCCCTGCCTGGTTCCCATAAAGGAGGAAAAATCAGCATAAGAATCTATGGCCGAAATATCCACGGGTTGACCAATTTGCATCCATTCAACGGCATTTTTGCTGAAATATCCTGTGATGTTGTGGTTCACCCTGATTATTTTGAGCCACAGTGTATTCCCTGCTGTATTCCCGGCCTCAAATTTCAGTTCATTAAAACGGAATATGATCACTTTTTCACCATATTCATTCACAGTACTGTATAATTTTACAGCCATCTTTTCATCACCTCTCATGATCTGAAGCCCGGCTTCATCGGTTGCCGACGTTGCATCGAATTCCAGACGGGTGATAAGCGAATAATTGTGTTCCCCGTCATTCTTAGTAATGGTATTGGCTTTTGTGCTGCTCTTAGGTGATAAGCGAAGCCATCCGGGCCGGTCAGACAATGTGTATGTACTATCAGGGGTATAGCCTGAAAAGGACCATTCCGGGTCCAGTTTACCTGAAGTGAAAAAATCAGATTTTGGTACCATCCAGGGTATGCCGCTGCCCGGAAGTTTGGGTGCCGGGAAGCATTGATTAACAGGGTAATCGGCAACCGGTTTTCCATCGGCATCATACCGGACCTGGTTCATCAATCCCTGCCTCCCCTGCCCTTTCCATTCACCTTTTGCATATAGCGGATGGATGACCCAATGGGTGCTGTCATCGAGCATTACAGCTGGTGAGGCATGATTCGGACTGGTATAGAGCGAGCCCGGTTTCAGCGGATCGCTTTCATTGAAGAAATCGCCCAGCATTTCCCATGAAGCCTGGTCAGCCGTAAGGGTAAGGCTTCTCATTGACTTTTGTCCGCCGGACAAATCACGGGCAAAAGAATAATAATAATACCCGTTGTATTTCCACATCACCGGTCCTTCTGCCCAACTGTAAGGATGGGCAGGCGACGGATTCAACCAGTTGAGGTCGTATACCACACCGGTAGGCTGTCCGTCGTTCCCCAGCTCAACGATTCCGCCATTCGGCCGCCCGTTCTTGACAACCAGGTACCACTTGTTATCGTCGTCGATGAATATCGAATTATCATATCCAAGTCCATACGGCAGGTTTGACGGATCATTCACCCTCACGGGTTCACTCCATGGCCCGCGGGGATCTTCCGCCTTCACGAAATACATGGTATTGGCCCGCGAAAAGAAATCCCAGTAATGGTTATTATAAAAAACAATATGTCCTCCCCAGCATCCCCCTCCGGGCGTATCACCGTATTTTGACCACGATGCTTTAACAGGCTGGGATATGGCTTCCCAATGAACCAGGTCGGTTGAATGGTAAATTACCGGTGTCACATTAAAGGATGAGCCCGTTGTATAAAAATCATTCCCGATCCGGGTAAGCGTGGCATCAGGATGGTCGCCCGGAATGACAGGGTTCATATACGTCTCAAATGAAGGAGACTGGGCAATCCCCGGGTTAAACAATATTTCAAGTCCGATTATGAAACCAGTCAAAATCAGGCAGTAGTTGTTTCCTATTCTCATACCGGAATAATAAGTTTTTTAATGAAGCTGGATTAACTATATTAATAATGCGAAAGATATTGGTGCACAAAATATAAGGCTATAAAATTTCAGTCAATTCCTTTGAAAATTGATGCAGTTTGCGGAATAAAGCAGTGTTAAAAGCAGGATCAGCATATCTTCCGCCTGGTTTGAGCAGGGTTTAAAGATCCCTGGAATGCTGATATTTAAGAACGGGCAGGATAAACGGTTATCCCCGTCATACAGGGCAAAGGTGTTGTTGTTTTATTTTTCCATAAAATTACCACCCTAAAAAACAAAATCCAGCATCCTTTTTACCAGGCCTGCCAATATGATGGCAAACAGGATCTCCAGCACACAAATGGCTAACGCTTTTTTCCATCCGTATTCTTTCCACAAAACGGAAATGGTAGCAACACAGGGGATATAAAACATGCTGACCACAGCAAGGGTAATCATCTGTTGTGCACTGAGCACGTCAGAAAAGCTGGTGGTTCCCAGATAGGCCGCCAGCATCACCAGGATCAATTCTTTCCGGAGGATCCCGAATATAAGCAGGATACCCGTGATAGCAGGAAGTCCAAGCCATTTAACGGTAACCGGACTTAAAAACGAAGAGATAGCCGGCATCCAGCCTGCCAGGTTAATAGCCTGAATTACTACCCCTGAAATTACAACAATGGGGGCTGCGATGAAGATAAACTCCTTCAATGCATCCCAGGTCTGGTAAAGGATTGTTTTTAGCTGAGGTGTTTTATAACCGGGCATTGGCATGATCAGTTCCACCGGTTCACCAAGCAGCAATTTAGAGGATATCCTGCCAACCACAAAGATAATGATCATCGCAAAAAGATATAATCCCAGGGCCCATAACAGCCCTACATATTTTCCTACAAGGCCAAAAACGATAACAGAAACGGCCGAGCATGGCACCAATGTTACCAGAACAGCCGTAATGAATCTTTCACGTTTCGATTCCATGATACGGCAGGAGAGGCACCCCGGAACATTACATCCAAAGCCGATGATAAAAGAAATGCATGCTTTGCCATGGATCCCCATTTTGTGCATAAGGTTGTCCATCAGGAAAGAGATGCGGGATATATAACCCCAGTCCTCCAACAGGTACAACAAAATATAGAAAGGCAAAATATAGGGCAGGGCAATCTGAACCAGGGCCAGGACACTTTCAATGGCCGCCCATCCCAATGCGGTAAGGAATGAAATCCCAATCGTATTTATCCACCAGCTGTGCCAGTTCCTGAACAGGGTATCAAACTCCCCGGATAGCCAGTTGCCAAAAGTGAACACGGTAAGGAACATTCCGCCCAGGATCACGATCATCACGAGATATCCGGTAAACCTGTGCGTGGTTATGGCATCCAGTTTGTCATTCAAGGATGTTTTCCTGTTGGTTGTGATAGTCTCAATTTCCCTTGTTATCTGGTAGGCAAGATGGCTTCTTTCATCAGCAATCACGAGGGAAGAATCGTGCCCGTGAATCTCCTCAAGCTTCTCACAAAGCTGTTTCACTTTTTCCAGTATTTCAGGACTTTTCTCCGCTGTCAGTCTGGTTACATCCTTGTCCTTTTCCAGCAGCTTGATGGCTACCCACCTGACCGGATAGGGAAAGTCAATTGTCTTCAGCAACAAGGACAATTGCCCGATGCAATCTTCTATTTCTTTACCATAGGGATGGATCCTGTGCTCAGTCTTTTGACTTTTCAGCGCAATGACGTTGTCGACAACCCGGGTTAATCCTGAACCACGGGAAGCGATTGTCGGTATAACGGGGACGTTAAGAATGTCCTGAAGCTTCCTGTAATCAACCGTGATTCCTTTCTTCTTTGCCAGGTCAATCATATTCAACGCCAGAATAATAGGGCATTCAAGCTCCAGGAGCTGGATCGTAAATATCAGATTTCGTTCAAGATTGGTGGCATCAATGATGTTTATTACACAATCCGGTTGTTGATGAATTATGTATTCGCGGGATATTACCTCTTCAACAGAATAGGTTGTCAGGGAATAAATACCAGGCAGATCAAGCACATCAATGGTATAACCATTATAGAAAAGCGTGCCTTCGCATTTTTCAATGGTCTTCCCTGCCCAGTTGCCGATATGCTGATGGAGCCCCGTTAAATAGTTAAATATGGCAGATTTTCCGGTGTTTCCCTGACCTGCCAGAACCATACTGATCTTTTTTTCATCCGTCATATCAATTCCACCATAATTTTTGAGGCCAACCCACGGCCTATGACCCATTTTGAACCACAAACCTCAATCTGCACAGGACCCGAAAACAATGATCTCCTTATAACTGTAATCATGGTTCCGGGAGACAATCCCAGGTCAGCCAGCCTTTTCGTCGCCCATTTTCCTCCGGCTATTGAAACGATGATTCCGGTATGGCCATCCTTTACATCCGTTAAAATTGTCCTGTATTTTTTTTCGATCATGTTGTTTATTCAAATCGATATGTGAACATATATTCAATTATTATATACAAAAAAACTATTTCTCTTCCACATGCCTTAATCCTTCCGCAAAGAGATTATTGATATGGATATCATCCAGCGAATAAAAAGTAACTTTACCCACTTTATTATATTTTACCAGTTTCATGTTTCGCAGTGTTCTAAGCTGGTGGGAAATAGCTGAATTGGTAGTTCCGATCACGGCAGCCATGTCACTCACGCACAATTCGTCTTCCTGGCACAGGGCATATATTATTTTAGTGCGTGTCGGATCGCTCATCGCTTTAAAAGTTTCGGCCAGATCGTGAAAAAACCTTTCGGTCTTCATTTTCTTTTTAACCGATTTAACCTTTCCTTTTTCAACAAAGTGCATTTCAGGGTGATTTGGATTTTGACTTTTCATTGAATATCAAATATGAACAATTGTTCAATCATCTTACAAAAGTAATTTTTTATTTGAGATGACCAAGAATTACCGATATTCATTTTACAGCGGTTTGTTTCTTTTTATCAAATAATTGCTATTTTTGTCGCCCGGTGATGGAGTTCGCCATTAACCGCCTGAAAGGGCTGATAACTCCTGCTAATGTTCAAATTAATAGGAGGTTTTTATGATCAGCATATATGTTGCCGCTGCCTTCTGGCTCTTTTGTGCCCTTCTCTCTAATTTTATCGCACACCGGATAAACGGTATTAAAACCAGAGTAGAGCTCTGGACTCAAATTTCCGATGCAGAGCATCAGGAAATTAACCACGTCTTCTCATTCTCCGAAGCGGGACGCGAAGGAGGATTAAAGATTTCCATGGCCTTTTAGTAAAATTTTATGATATATTTATACCCGGAAATAAATACTATTATAATAACAAATTAAACCAATCATTATGAGTTTTACACATGAGGTTGAAGGCATGATTTGTGTTGCGCAGGGAGCAAATCATGGTCCTGCACCCATTCCCGAAGAGGGAAAATGGGTTAAGGCAAGGGAGGTGAAAGACATCTCCGGACTGACGCACGGTATAGGCTGGTGTGCCCCCCAACAGGGTGGCTGCAAGCTGACATTGAATGTTAAGGAAGGGATCATTCAGGAAGCGCTGGTTGAAACCCTGGGATGCACAGGAATGACCCACTCAGCTGCCATGGCTTCCGAGATCCTTCCGGGAAAAACCATCCTTGAGGCATTGAACACCGACCTGGTCTGCGATGCCATTAATACCGCCATGCGCGAATTGTTTCTCCAGATTGTTTACGGACGGACACAGACTGCCTTTTCGGAAGGAGGGCTTCCGATTGGTGCCGGACTTGAAGACCTGGGCAAAGGGTTGAGAAGTGTTACCGGCACCATGTATGGGACCTCTGCCAAAGGGCCCCGCTATCTTGAGATGGCCGAAGGATACGTTACAAAAATCGGACTGGATGCCGATAATGAAATAATCGGCTACGAGTTTATAAACCTGGGCCGGATGATGGACTTGGTTAAAACCGGTACGGATGCCAATGAAGCGATCAAAAAAGCCTCAGGCAAATACGGCCGTATGGAAGATGCAGTTAAAATTATTGACCCACGTAAAGAATAGGAGGAAATTACTATGGCATTATTTGAAGGTTACGACAGAAGGATTAAGCAGATCAACAAGGTGCTTAATGCATACGGAATTTCTTCTATTGAGGAAGCCAAAAAAATATGCGATGATAAAGGTGTGGATGTTTATAAGATTGTAAAGGAAATTCAGCCTATTGCTTTTGAAAATGCGGCATGGGCTTATACAATGGGTGCCGCCATCGCCATTAAAAAAGGACAAACCCAGGCAGCTGATATTGCAGCTACCTTAGGCGAAGGGCTGCAGGCATTTTGCATACCCGGATCCGTGGCTGACGACCGAAAAGTTGGTTTGGGTCACGGAAATCTTGCCGCCATGTTGCTCCGTGAAGAAACGAAATGCTTTGCATTTCTCGCTGGACACGAATCTTTTGCCGCTGCTGAGGGAGCCATTGGCATTGCCAAGTCAGCCAATAAAGTCCGTAAGGAACCCTTGCGCGTTATCCTTAACGGCCTGGGCAAAGATGCGGCTAAAATCATTGCCCGTATCAATGGTTTCACCTATGTACAAACCAGATTTGACTATTTCACGGGTGAACTTAAAGAGGTAAAACGCACGGCATATTCAAAAGGAGATCGTGGAAAGGTTAATTGCTACGGTGCCGATGATGTTCGCGAAGGTGTTGCCATCAACCATAAAGAGGGAGTTGACGTATCTATTACCGGAAACTCAACCAATCCGACACGTTTTCAGCATCCTGTCGCCGGCACATACAAAAAGGAATGCATTGAGCAGGGCAAGAAATATTTCTCGGTTGCCTCCGGAGGCGGTACAGGGCGTACCCTGCATCCCGACAACATGGCGGCCGGGCCAGCCTCATATGGCATGACCGACACTATGGGACGCATGCACTCCGATGCCCAGTTTGCCGGTTCCTCTTCGGTTCCTGCACATGTTGAGATGATGGGACTGATCGGCATGGGAAACAATCCGATGGTCGGAGCCTCGGTTGCCGTTGCTGTCGCCGTATCACAGGTGTAAAACCATTTTTTGACAACAGGTCTGGCAGGCAAAATGTCAGACCTTTTTTTGTTTTTACACCCCAGAAAAAGAAATCCTTATAAAAGCACCCCTGTATTTTCCGACTGTTTTTTGGCTGTAAAGTATTTCCGTTTGAAAAACAAGGCAACATTCACCAGCAAAATCAATACGGGCACTTCCACGAGCGGACCGATGACCGTGGCAAATGCAGCCTGTGAATTGATGCCGAATACGGCTATGGCTACCGCAATGGCCAGCTCAAAATCGTTGCTGCCGGCGGTGAACGCCAGCGTTGCCGATCTTTCATAACCAACGTTCATCTTTCTGGCAATAAAAAATGTGACAAAGAACATCACGGCAAAATAAATGGTATAGGGTATTGCCACCCTGATTACATCCAGCGGCAAATCAATAATCTTTTCCCCCTTAAGCGAGAACATCACAAATATGGTGAACAGCAGGGCTATCGGAGTCAGCCAGGATGCTTTGGGAATGAACTGCGAAAAATACCATTCATTGCCCTTCCATTTCCGAAGTAAAAGGTTTGTAATCAAACCAGCCGCAAAAGGAATTCCAAGGTATATCAATACGGTTACGGCAATCTCAGAGATGGATATCTCAACAACAGCTCCTTTTAAACCGAACAAAGGGGGTAAAAGGGTAATGAATATATAGGCGTATACAGAGTACAGAAATACCTGAAAAATTGCGTTAAAAGCAACCAATCCGGCAGCCAGTTCGGTATCACCCTTTGCAAGATCGTTCCATACAAGCACCATGGCAATGCACCGGGCAAGGCCCACCAGGATAACGCCCGTCATGAGTCCGGGATGATTATGCAGGAACAGTATGGCCAGGAAAAACATGACAAAAGGCCCTACGATCCAGTTTTGCGTGAGGGACAGGCTTAACAACCTTACATTTTTAAATACGAGGGGAAGCTTTTCGTATTTAACCTTTGCCAGCGGAGGATACATCATGAGTATTAAACCAATGGCAATGGGGATATTGGTTGTGCCCGAGCTCAGCGAATTCCAGAAACCGGAAATGCCCGGTAACAGATAACCCACCATTACACCGGCCATCATTACCACGAATATCCATAGGGTAAGAAAGCGGTCAAACAGGGAGAGTTTTTTGGTTGTGTTTTCCATGGAGAAGTCAGTTTGAGCGTTTGCTTTGTCCGCTTTAGCCTTGGCGAAAGTGGGAAAATTTAAGATTATTCTTTATGACCCGATACCGTTATATTGAATATTCCTGTACCCTCCTTTTTAAAAGCGGCAATTTCTTCTTTTGTCATAATACCGGCGAGAAGTTCCGATGGTATTAATGTTTCCTTTAATGAGTGAACCGTGGTATTTTTAAATCCTTGTTTATTAATGATCTCAAGATACTGGTCTGCATCTATGGCCCCTGCCACACAACCGGCATACATTTCAGCATCTTTTCGTATTTTTTCAGGTAAATTCCCTTTGATAACCACATCTGAAACACAGAAATGCCCGCCTGGCTTCATCACCCGCATGATCTCTGTAAACGCCCTGGCTTTGTCAGGGACCAGGTTCAATACACAATTTGAAAGAACCACATCGAAGCTGTTGTCGGGCAATGGCATCTCTTCTATATCGCCCTTTACAAATTCAATATTCATGAAACCCAGTTTCCTGGAATTTTCCCTGGCCTTGTCCAGCATGGCATCGGTGAAATCAAGACCGGTAACCTTACCCGATTCACCGACAATGGCGCGGGCTACAAAGCAATCGTTTCCGGCACCGCTGCCCAGGTCAAGCACGCTATCCCCCTTTTTAATACCTGCAAATTGCGTAGGGATGCCACATCCAAGTCCCAGATCTGCCTCGGGATTATATCCGGCCAGTTTTTTATAATCCTCGCTAAAAATGGTGTAATCCACAGTTGAACAGCATTCGGCACCACAGGAACATGAAGATTTATTTTGCATGTCCGAATGGCTGGCTATCTGACTGTATTTGTCCTTTACGATTAATTTCAGATCTTCCGGTTTCAGATTGTGTTGATTTGCATTCATGATATTTGAGGTTTTATTTGTTCGATAAATAATTTATAAAATGTATTTTTTATCTCATCCCTTACCCTTCTGAATTCGCCCCATATAAAATCATCCGTTCCGGTCATATGGGATGGATCTTCAAAACCCAGGTGCAGTCTAACCTTCACCTTTCCGAAAAAGGCAGGACAGGTTTCATTAGCGTGATCACAAACGGTTATGACATAATCCCATTCATCGTTCAGGTATTGATCGACCCTGTTGGGAACATGCCGGCTGATATCAATGCCGGCTTCGGCCATCACTTTAACGGCTTTGGGATTAACCCGGGATGCCGGTTCGGTACCGGCTGACCGGACTATGATGTTGTTGTCAAATGACTGGAGGAAACCGTGTGCCATCTGGCTGCGGCAACTGTTTCCTGTACAAAGAATCAGAATCTTCATGACTTATTTTTTTGTTTTGGAAGACTTTCACAGGCCTCACCGTCACAGCAATCTATGTCCTGCAAAAATCCGTTGATTACCTGTTCTGCATTTTTGATAACATCAGGGTTCAGGCAATAATTTGTTTTTACTCCTTCAATATGCCCCATTAATAAACCAACCTTTTTTAATTCAGTCAGATGCTGGTTGACGGTTGTACGGCTAAGCGGCAAGGCATCGGAAATGTCACCTGTAATGCAGGTTTTAATTTCAGCAAGGTATTTAAGTATCTGCAACCTTGCGGGATGTGCAAGTGCTTTGAAAATCTCAGCTGTCTGCTGCAATTGTTTGTCAAATAATGCTGTCTTTGCGTATGCCATATCCTTATTTTTTCATTTAATATATATCCCTACATTTTTAATAAAATAATGGGTCCCGCCAATGAAGAGCATAGGTACCAAAATATGAACTATACCGCCGGTCAATACCATTCCAACGTTTAAGGGATTTCCCTGGAATATATAATGAAATACTATACCGAAAGGATTCAGCAAAATAACGTTTTGCATAAATGAAATAATGAAAAACAAGATGCCCAGTCCAATAGAAAATAACAAGCACCGCAAAATAAATCTATTTTTAAGCTTGATGATGAAGATATAATAAAGCAGATAGATAATCTGGGATAAGATTCCCGTAAACAGTCCGGTTAAAAATGGATGCAATGGTTCAACCTGCAAAGCAAAGTCAGCATCAGTCCCGTATTTTATGCCTGCCATATGAACCAGCGTCGCCAAAAAAGCGCCCAGGAGCTGACCGGGTATACGAATCATAAATTCGCTGAAGTTTTCTTTCGATAATGACTCAATGAATGAAACAACAGGCAAAATATGAACCGTTGCCCTGGAATAAAAAAACCAGAAAACAAGAAAATAAAAGATGGTGAATAAGGCAGGCCTGAGGATCAATTCCAGAACAGAATTTCCCTGCAGGGCATGCTCAATAAACAGGAAATAGAACAATACAAAGAAGAAACTCGCCGGTATTTCATACAGGGCTTCCTTCAGGTCATCATTATGTTTCAGTTCATTAAAATATTTCATAATCGAATATTATGACGCAAATATACGTCAAAAATATTTATAACGCAAATATACGTCATAGTTTTCTTCATGAAAAATGAGGATGTGATTTTGGAATGCATTCCTTTATATTTATTATTAAACACATATTCTATCTCTTTTTCAATCACCCGGACAGATTTTCATAAATCAACCAAAAACTCCTCCATAAATGAGGCCCGCAATAGTCGAAAGAATAATGACCAATGTAACATAAACAACCGTTTTTTGGGTCCCGATGACGCCTCTGATGACAAACATATTCGGGAGTGAGAGGGAAGGCCCTGCGAGCAGCAATGCCAGGGCAGGTCCCTTGCCCATACCCGAGGCAATTAAACCCTGTAAAATAGGAACTTCGGTGAGCGTGGCAAAGTACATGAACGCCCCCACAACTGATGCAAAAAGGTTGGAAAATACCGAGTTGCCCCCAACCAGTGCAGCAATCCATTCATTGGGGATCACACCGGCTATGGATATGCCATCGTGTGTTGAACCCAGCAGAAAACCGGCAATTACGACACCAATGGCAAGCAAGGGCAAAATTTGTTTGGCAAAATCCCAGGTAGCCAGCGTCCATTCCTTATTCTCAGCATCATTTTTATCCATAATTGTAATAATGCTTAATGCTATTATGCCTGCCAGCATAGGTACTAAAGGAACCAGTTTGGCATTTTCAATGAAGTTTGAAGCCAGCAAAGCTGAAGCAATGATTGCGATGGCTGCATAAAGAACCCATTGCCATTTTATTTTCAGGATTTTTATCAGGGAATAACCAAGCAGAATGCTGAAAAATCCTGTAATATACCATTTGTAAGACCAGATGGTAAACCAGGTGCTTGTTGTATCATCAGCACCGGGTTTTCCCCAGTTGGCAAAAACAAGTATCAGCACCAAAACAAAGAAGTGAAAGACAGTTTGCCACATAGGCCTTTTTTCAGGCTGCTGGGCAATATTCATTTGCTCCTCTTTCTTAACTTTTTCTTCTTTGCGATAAATGAACGCCATGATCAATCCGATAATCACGCTGAATGTAACAGCACCCACGGTACGGGCTATTCCCATTTCAAAGCCCAGAATGCGGGCAGTGAGAATAATAGCAAGGATATTAATAGCAGGACCTGAATAAAGGAAAGCTATGGCGGGTCCCAACCCTGCTCCACGTTTGTGAATGCTTGAGAATAGTGGAAGAATAGTACAGGAACATACGGCAAGTATTGTTCCGGATACAGCCGCAACCGTATAAGCTAACCATTTTTTTGCATTGGCTCCAAAGTATTTAATAACCGATCCCTGGCTTACAAAAACGGAGATAACCCCTGCAATAAAAAAAGCTGGCAAAAGGCATAGCACCACATGCTCACGGGCGTACCATTTTACAAGATCAAGTGTGGCAGCCAGGGCTGTATTAAAACGGGCACTTTCAATGGGAAGAAAGAAGGCAAATGCAAATATTATGATAATCCAGATGAGAATATTTATTTCTTTTTTTGTTTCCATGTTATTTCATTTGAAAATTCAATAATTTGAAAACCTGCCTGCCGTCAGGCAGGTTTGAAGATGTAAAAATTATGAGATCTGAAAGATCGCTATTCGTAAAAAGGCGAACATATATAGTAAAAAAATTATATCCAGACCCTGATGATGTAATATATGCCCACACCTATAAACAGCACGGCTATGATACGACGAAACCAGATTTCGAAAGACTTTACTTTATTATAAAAACCTCCGATGCCTGATACGGTATAGGCCAGTATCCATGCAAAAATGATCACGGGAATGCCGGTAGCTATTGCAAATATAATGGGCAGATATAATCCTGATGCGCTGGCCACCGTCATGGGTACCAGCATACCGAAATACAATACGCCGCTGTATGGACAAAATGCAAGGGCAAATACCAGTCCTAGCAATACCGCATCAAAATATCCCCAACGGGTTTTTTTCTGCATCCTGGAGGTAAGTCCGCTCAAACCAGGGAATTTTATTTTAATAATATCCAGCATGAACAAACCAATGATGATCAACAACGGACCCAGAATTTTTTCCCCATAGCGTTGAAAAATACCTGAAAATTTGAATTGGTCAACGCCCAGGTATATGATAAACGCAATGGCGGTGTAAGTAATAGCCCGACCCAGCGTATACATCAGTCCATTGATAAAAACACGGTTGCGGTTTTCAAGGTCTTTGCTGATGAATCCGATTGCAGTGATATTCGTTGCAAGGGGACAGGGACTGATGGCGGTCATAAAACCCAGCACCATGGCCGATAACCACGGCATGGTGCTGTTTTCGAGTAGCTTTGTAAGAAACTCCATGAGCCTTGTTTAAAGCAAGGGATCGATCTTCTCCTTCATGATGGCTTTAAACTTTTCGGGCTCACGAACGGCATACATAAATCCTTCGTTTGTCAGTATGATCTGTGTGTCACCTTTTACAACGAGCAGGGTTTGTCCGTATACCTTTAATTTTTCAGCCAGTGCTTTACTTGATTCTTCGTCCAGATTTACAGACTGAAAACTGATCTTTCCCTGTTTTACCAGTTCCGGATACAGGGTTTCAATATTTTGCTTTGCCTGTGCTTCAACTGTTTTGCAGGTCATGCAACGGGCTGTGAAATGAAAATAATACGCTTCGACTTTATCGGATGTACCTGTTTTGACATCTTTCTTTTCTGTTTGCGCACTACATGCAAATATCGGCATGAACATGGCAATAGCTATCAAAATCCTGAGTGTTCTCATACCTTTTTCAGTTTATTGATTTTTAATAATAACTTCCTTTATTTCAGATGCTGATGGCACACGGCCACTCATTACTACTTTACCGTTGATTACCAGTCCGGGTGTATGCAATATTCCATACTCCATGATCTTCACTATATCTTCCTCCTTTTCAATATTTGCTTCAATGCCCATTTCAGCTACTACATCCCGGGTCGTTTTCTCAAGTGTTTTGCAACGGGGGCAACCCGTTCCCAATACTTTAATTTCCATGTTTTATCTGTTTAAATTTGAACCATTCGCTGTTCGTCTAATAACGAACGAAAATAATAAAAAAATGTTACAAATCGAATATACTTTTAAAAAGTTTTTTTGCTTCGTTCCAGTTTACTTTGTTAAGGCAATACCTGATCTTAGGTGCTTCAATTTCACCTTGTATTAACCCGGCTTCTTTCAATTCTTTCAGGTGTTGCGAAAGGGTTGATTTGGCAATAGGAAGTTCATCGGTTAAGTCGCCGCTATAACAACAGCTTTGCTTTGAAAGCAATTCCAGCACATACATGCGTATCGGATGGCCCATTGCCTTGGCATAGCGTGCAATTTTCTTCTGTTCGTCAGTTATGGGTTCCTTAACGATTATATTCATGTTCGTAATTTTGCGAACAAAGATATAACTATTTTTATAAATGCAAAAATAATAGCCGTTAAAATTGTTTAATTGATAAAAAGGAAATCCGTTTAAATCAGCATGGCAAAAGACAATAGTCAGAACTTTCGTTGTGTTGAAAAAACCCTGGCAGATAATTTTATGGAACGATATTATGCTGAAAGAGAATGAAAATAATTTTATATTTCCTGTATATATTCCTGGTATCTGAACTGAGCCCTTTTCACCAGATCTTCAAAAATCTGACCTGCTTCCAGCGCATCCTCATCCCCCTCTTCATAGTGCCAGTTAACAATCAGACTTTTAATACTTTTGTTGGCATCCAGTTTTTTCATCAATTCCAGTAACATTTTTGCAGAGCCACTGTTAAAATATTCCAGGTTAATATCCAGCTTCACGGATTCAATATTCAGATCAACAATCCATTTTATGAGAGGTTTATAAAACTTATTGACATCCTCAGGTGACGAGCGGCCCGCAATGATTAATCTTCCATCTGAGCAAAAATTAATAGCAGGGGTGGAATGTGTTGCTTCAATCAAAACTGTACTCATACTTCCCTTGTTTATTCGTAGTAATAATACTTGTCTACGTATGATTACAGAATAAGTTGGATTCTCATAACAAATGATATGAAATAATTGAACTTCCCCTGCAGGGTTTAAACAAAGTCCTGTTTAGGATTTGTAAAGCTGCAAACCGTTTCAGGCCGGATAATCTTGCAGTTGATTCAGAGAATTGGTAACTTTATAATTGGAATGAAAAAAATGAACTATGCCGCTGCAAACAACGGATTATCAATAAGGTATAAAACTTCCCCATTCGCCCTAAAGGGCGGAGAATATATCCCATTAAGTGAGAACAGCTGTAACCCGATGCCGTCATGCTTCGTAAGGATATTCAATGATCGCAGGTATTACGCTTGCTCAGCGGGCAATCTCCAAAAAGAAAATTTTCAGGATGAAAAGCAGCATGAATATGCCTTATAATACCAGACAAAACGGATTTTTTGTGAACAGACATATCATGGTTTGTTCATTCCTGCTAATCATCG
>Ga0105100_10000113_pt1 | contig 44357 bp, 45 predicted proteins | sample PPLLak12cMay2015_2_FD_87033 | JGI IMG/M metagenome (GOLD analysis project Ga0105100, IMG submission 87033) | Freshwater sediment microbial communities from Prairie Pothole Lake near Jamestown, North Dakota, USA - PPLs Lake P8 Core (1) Depth... | ecosystem: Environmental > Aquatic > Freshwater >... | reverse complement strand
CACGCGCCCGCCATCTGCGGGGCGGTAGCGGATATTGGCGCGCCGGGCCTGGAAATCGGTCACATTCGAGACCGACGAGACTTCCAGCCACTCGCCGCAGCCCGGCGCCCAGACTTCCAGATCATAGGTAATGCTCGAGCCAAAGCCAATGTCGCCGGTGCAGAGCTGCAGGACGCGGTAGGTGAGCCCCAGCTCGCGGCAGGTCTGCTCGGCATCAGCCACCATCTTCTCGAACTGGGCGGGCGACTCATCGGGCTTGCAGAAGATATACATCTCGACCTTATCGAACTGGTGGCCGCGCTTGATGCCGCGCACATCCCGCCCGGCGCTCATCTTCTCGCGCCGGAAGCAGGGAGTGTAGGCGGCGTAATGGATGGGCAGGGCGCCTTCGTCAAGGATATCGCCCATGTGCAGGCCGGTGAGGGGCACCTCAGCGGTGGGCACCATCCACAGGTCCTCCTCGTGGTCCTTGTAGAGGTTGTCCACGAACTTGGGGAGCTGGCCGGCGCCGTAGAGGGTCTCGCCCTTAACCATGAAGGGGGTGTACTTCTCGGTGTAGCCCTGGCGAATGTGCAGGTCGAGCATCCAGGCGATGAGGGCGCGCTGCAGGCGGGCGCCGGCGCCGCTGAGCACGTAAAAGCGCGAGCCGGTGATCTTGACGCCCTGCTCGAAATTGATGATGCCCAGCTCCGGGCCCAGGTCCCAGTGGGGTTTGGGCTCGAAATCGTAGTGCGGGATCTCGCCAACCGTGCGCAGGACCACATTGTCGTGCTCGTCCTTGCCAAGCGGCGTGCGTGCGTCGGGCATATTGGGGATGGTCGCCAGGACGGCGTTGAGCTGGCTGTCAACCTGGCGCAGCTCCTCATCCAGCGCGGCGATACGGTCGCCGAGCAGGCGCGTGGACTCGATCTTCGCCCCCCGCTCGGCGGGGTCCTGCATGCGCCCGATCTCTTTCGAGACGGCATTGCGCTCGGCTTTGAGCGCTTCCACCTCCTGGATCAGCCCCCGGCGCTGCTCGTCCAGCGCCAGGATCTGCTCCACCGGGGCCGGGTCCATCTGGCGGTTGCGCATCGATAACCGGAATATATCGGGATGTTCGCGCAGCAAATTGATATCGATCATGGCTGTTCCTCCTGCAGGTGGTCTGGTCCAATAAAAGCAAAGCCCCACCTCATCAAGCAGGACGAGGGGGGCGCTCGTGGTGCCACCTGCATTTGCATCTTCTCGTTAGAGAAGTACGCCTCGATCACGCCATAACGGGCGCACCCGGTCCCCTTACGGCGAGCGACGGCGGATTGCCAACCACACGCCCCTGCGGGGACAACCGGCCCAAAAACGGGCCAACGGAGGGGATTTCACCCGGCGCACACCTGCTGCCTTGCACCGCCCGGCAGCTCTCTGCAAGGGGGACGGGTTACTCTGCTCCGTGCTGGTTTTTCCAGACTGAATGGCTCGATTATACAGGAAGAACGGGAAGTGTCAAGCGCGGTTCGGACCTCTCTGATCACCCCAAGAGGCCCTCCAGTTCTTTTTGGATAGACCCACAATCCCAAAACGCACCGACCAGAAACCACTGGAGTTTTCGCCAAGATCACCGTGGGAATGGAACTTTTCTTGGTGTGCATTATACTAATCGCGATTATAATAATTATAATTTGTATTGCGAAGGAATTTTGATTCCTGGCATGTGAGGAGAAATTCATGTTCATTAACCGAAAAGCTGAATTAGAGCAATTAGACCGCTTATACAATTCAGACCATGCCGAGTTGTTTGTTCTATACGGTCGTCGCCGGGTTGGGAAAACAGAACTATTACGCGCCTTTTGTACTGAAAAACCACAACTCTTTTTTATTGCGACCCTTAGCAGTGACAATGAACAATTAGCTACTTTTTCTCAACAAGTTTATGGTTTCATTCATCCAGATGTGCCTGCAGGATTTTCGTACCCTACCTGGGAAGCTGCTTTTCAGGCTCTGGCTGAATTGCCAATGAACCCACGGCCGATTGTGGTTATTGATGAATTCACCTATTTGATCAGTGGTAATAAGGCTATTCCATCAATCCTACAAAAAGTGTGGGATGAAAAACTTAAAAATTCAAGGCTCATGTTGGTATTGTGTGGTTCTTATATTGGTATGATGGAAACAGATGTGTTGGGCTATAAAGCTCCTCTTTATGGGCGACGGACAGCGAGTTTACTTCTTCGCCCATTGGATTTACCTTCATCCTCGTTATTCTTTCCACATTACTCCCCCGAAAATCAGTTTTTAGCATGGGCTATTCTGGGTGGCATGCCCTATTATTTGCGTACTTTCAGTGAGAGCCAGGACATTTTTACAAACATTCGCCAGCATATACTGGATGCACAGGCGGGAGCGCTTTTTAGTGAGCCCCGCCTACTATTGATGGAAGAGCTAAGAGAACCGCGCAATTATTTCTCTATCCTACGCTCTATTGCACAAGGACGGACGCGTCTCAACGAAATCACACAGGCATCTGGTATAAACGAACCAACCTCAGTTGCGCGTTATTTGGATATCTTGCAGCAAATGCACTTGATCACCCGCCGCGTACCAGCAACAGAGGATCGACCAGAAAAGAGTAAAAAAGGAATTTACCAGATCGATGACCACTTCTTGCGATTCTGGTTTCGATATGTACACCCTAATCAAAGCGGGCTTGATCTTGGGCTGACGGATGCAATTTTGGAACAACGAATTAAGCCAGATTTTGTTCATTTTGCAGCGACCGCCTTTAAAGAGGCAGCACAAGCTCACATTGCCCAAATTGCTAAAATGGGCAAGTTAACCTTCCTACCCGAACGGATCGGAGGATGGTGGGATCGTGATGCAGAAATTGACCTCCTCGCAATCAGCCAAACCGAGAAAGCGGCGCTTGTTGGCGAATGTAAATGGTCGATTAACCCGGTTGGAACGAATATATTGGAAGAACTAAAACAAAAGTCACAAGTCCTGATCGAGAGGTATGGGATTCAGAAACTCCAATTCGCTTTATTTGCCCGCTCCGGTTTCACAAATGCGCTCAAGGAGCAAGCCCGGCTTGAGGGAGTTGAATTGTTTACCGTGGATTCATTCGTGAAGAATCCGTAAGTTGTAGCAGCAGCCATGGCAAAACCAGGCCTTACTAATGATCTACGTAGATCCAGAAGAAGCGTGCATGTGATAGATAACCGCTTGCGCCGAAAATAAGTTGGCTTTGTAGCTCAGGGTGAAAATACTCTCGGTGGTGGTGCGCAACGGCAACAGCAACGGGAGTGGGACAAAAAAGGAGAAGATGGTTTATCCGTTTTTGAAGAAGTTTCCTCAGATCAAGGACAGTCAGAATTGCCTAGAAATCGTGTGCCTAACACTACTGTTTCCATTCCAGCGAGTCAACTTCCTTCTGGCACTCAGATAAAACCGACTCCAGCAGATGGTCTCTCCAAACTTCTCAGTGACGCACATCGAATCTTGCTTCGTCCGGAAGGTTGGTTGGTAGATCGATTCGCAAGAGAATTGAAAAAATTATAGGATGGGAGTAAATATGTCATATACAAAGACTATCGAGGATATTCAGAACCTTCCACATTATCGTGAATACACATGTGGCAATTGTGGGCACAAACAAAAAGCATTCATCTTGGTGATTCAGATGGAATGCGAAAAATGTGGAACTCATAGTAAATTGCGTCGATTTGCTGCTATTGGTGCTGAAGTAGAGGATGTCGTTGATGCTGCCTTAGACTGGTTAGGTAAAGGAAAGGAGTTTGAGGACGCGATGAGATGGAAACAAGTTATCGATTCTTACGATGAATAATGAATGACACATTTAGTACTTTCTTCCCTGGTCTTGATAAGCACACAGGGGAGCAGGGAGGTGCAATCGCTCCTCACTGCCCTTTCGATAGTCATTCGCTGGCGCTTGGGATAGACTCAACCATTGGCTGCTCTAGCTGAAGATTAGCTCAGCCTCGCATCTTACCAACCGAATAATTCTCTTTCGGTTGTTTCCGCGTTCGCAGCCACTGGAACGCTGCACAGCCAGCAGCTCTACAAAGCCTGGGGAACTGTTGGGCTTTTACTCCTCGCTCTGCCTCAGGTGCGGGAACAGGATCACTTCGCGGATATTGGGGCTGTCGGTGAAGAGCATGGTCAGGCGGTCCACGCCCATGCCAAAGCCGCCGGTGGGGGGCATGCCGTAGCGCATGGCGCGCAGGTAGTCCTCGTCCATGGGGTGGCGCTGCTCGTCTTCGGCGTTGTAGTCGCGGCCCATCTCCAGGAAGCGCGCTTCCTGGTCAATGGGGTCGTTCAGCTCGGTGAAGGCGTTGCACAGCTCCATGCCGGCGATGAAGCCTTCGAAGCGCTCCACCTCGCCGGGATGTCCGGGTTTGTTCTTCGCCAGGGGGGAGATATCGCGCGGGTAATCATACAGGAAAGTTGGGGCGAGCAGGGTGGGCTCGAGGAAGTCGCCCAGCAGGGAGTCGATCAATTTACCGCGTGCCGCTTTGGGGTCGGCGGGGATATCTTTGAGGCGCATGGCGGCGGCCAGGCTCTCGGCGGTGGGGTGGGCGTGGATATCGATGCCGGTGATTTCCAGCAGGCCCTCGCTGAGGTCCATGCGCTGCCAGGGCGGTTCCAGGTTGATGGTGCGGCCCTGGTAGGTAAGGCTGCGCTGGCCCAGGACGCGCTCGGCGGTGAAGACCAGCATCTGCTCGGTGAACTCCATCACCTTTTCGTAATCGGCATAGGCCATATAGAACTCAAGCTGGGTGAACTCGGGGTTGTGGGTGCGGTCCACGCCTTCGTTGCGGAAGTCGCGCCCGATCTCGTAGACGCGCTCGTAGCCGCCCACCAGCAGGCGCTTGAGGTACAGCTCGAAGGAAATGCGCAGGAACAGATCCTGCTTGAGCTGGTTGTGGTGGGTGGTGAAGGGGCGGGCGGCAGCGCCGCCGTAAATCGGCTGCAGGATGGGGGTTTCGACCTCCAGGAAGCCATTCTGGTCCAGGAATTCGCGCAGGGCGCGCACGATGGCAGCACGCGTGACGAAGATGTGGCGCACGTCTTTGTTGACTGCCAGGTCAGCGTAGCGCTGGCGGTAGCGGGTCTCGGGATCGGAGAGGGTGGCATACTGCTTGAGCTCGCCGTCCACCACCTGATCCTTGGCAGCCGGCAGGGGGGTGATAGCCTTGCTGAGCATGCGGAAGGATTCGACGCGCAGGGTCACCTCGCCGGTGCGGGTGCGGAACACCTCGCCGCTGGCCTGGACAAAGTCGCCCAGGTCAAACCCTTTGTTGAATAGCTCCAGCGCGGCTTCGCCAACGTCGTTGGAACGCAGGAAGAGCTGTACCCGCCCGTAGCCGTCCTCAATGTGAGCGAAGGTGATCTTGCCCATGGTGCGTATGGAGCGCAGGCGTCCGACCAGGGTGGCGCGCACCGGTTTCGGCGAGGCTTCAGCCGTGGCGTTAGCCTTTGCTTCAGCGGCTTCGAACTGTTGGATGGCCTCCTGGCTGGTGTGGGTGCGCTCAGCCTGGGTGGGATATGGCTCGTGCCCGTTCTGGCGCAGGTTTTCCAGTTTTTCGAGGCGGTTGAGCTCGAGGTTGGAGTAGGAGTAGGTCATGGTCAGTATCCTGGTAAGCGTATGCAAATAAAGAAAAAGCCCCGCGCGGAGTCGACTCTGCGCGGGGCTGGCGTTTATGCCCCGAGGTTATTCCACCTTAAGTACTCGGACGAAGAATGAGCCGTCTGGCGCATCTACTTTCACCGTATCCCCGGCGCGATGATCCATTAAGGCGCGTCCCAGTGGGGATTCATGGGAGATACGACCGGCGCGCGGGTTGGCTTCCGCCGGACCGACAATGGTAAAGATCTCGGGTTCGGCGTCTTCTTCTTGAATGGTTACTTTGGCGGCAACCTGGACGATTTCACGTTTGATGGATTCATCCACAATGCGCGCATTGGCAAGCAACATTTCCAGTTCTTGGATGCGGCCTTCTACAAAAGCCTGCTCGTTTTTGGCAGCTTCGTACTCGGCATCCTCGATAAGTTCACCGCCTTCCATCGCTTCGTGAAGACGGCGAGCGACTTCCTGGCGTTTTGCGGTGCGCAGGAATTCCAGTTCGTCTTGCAGCTTCTCGTAGCCCTGGCGGGTCAAAAATGATGGTGGCATCTTTCTGTCCTATATATTTGATTAAGAAAACCACTCCGTACGGAGCGATATTTATAAAAATGCCAACCTTCGTTTAATAACAACCGATGGTTGGAACAATCCAAGTACCTGTGCGAGTGGCATCATTTTAGCATAGACTGGATTAGAACGCAAGTTTTGTGGATGTTATTCGAGGGCGTGCGTGGCTGGAGGGGGCTCCCACAGGCGAACGCCACCCATTTGCTGGCTGTAGAAGGCTATATGGGCTTGAACTTCTGCCTGTCCGCTCCAAAAGGTGCTGATTTGAGACTGGTGTTCCCAAACGGCCTGTACCCAGGCTTGCATGCCCTCGGAGGAGATTGGCCAAGTTTGCGCCCCCCATCCGGATCGTTGCAGCGCCTGGAGCTCAGTTTCAGCTGTGCGCGCATACGGATAATCGGCGTAATACAGCAGTGATCGCCCGGCCCCCTCGGCAGCGGCGCGGGTAAGCTGGTGATCCACATGATTGCCCAGGCCGAGCGGGCAGACAATCTGGGCGTCTGGGGGCAAGAGACGCATCAAGCGGCGAGAGAGCCGTTGGGTGAGAGGACTTTCGGCGCGGTGCAGGGGGCCAAACAGAGCCTCCTCAGATGCGTAGAGATGGGTGCGGGTTTTTCTGGCGGTCCGATAGATGCAGTCAGGTATGTCCAAATAGACAGGTTGGGCACCCATGTGCTGACAGGCACGGCGATCTTCCGCCTGGCGCAAGCTAACAGCCTGGGCGCTGGTCTGCCAGCGAATGTGCAGGCTACTCTGCCAACGAGCGTGCAGGTTTTGGGCAAAGTCGGAGAGCGGGCCGGGGGGTGGCTTCCCGGCGCAGATGCTCCATACGCTCACATTCTTACCTTGCTGGCTTAATTCCCAGACCAGACCGGCGCAAGAAATAACCACATCATCCATATGGGGGGAGAGAAAAACCCAGTGCATGTAAAAAGTATACTTGATTCTGGAATAACTGCTCAAGATGGATTAGAAGCCTCTCACACCGGCGCACTTGTCACTCCTCCGGGCTGGTGTTATCATCAGTCACCTGAGGGATATGCCCGTGCACACCGGGTGGCCTTGAGAAACTAAGATGGAAAGAACCAACGATGCGCGCTTCCGCTTACGGTTTATTCTGATCGCCCTGACCTTGGCGACCATTCCGTGTTACTGCGCGGGTATCTTTATGGTCTATCAGGCCGAGCGGATTGCCAATCTGCCGACCTTTACGCCTACGCTCACCTTTACGGCAACGTTGACTCCCACCCCCACCCTGACCATGACGCCTTCACTGACGCCACAGACGCCAACCCTGACCGTCACTCAGACCGGCACAGCTTCCATCACCCCCACAGAGACAACCACGCCGACGATCACCAGCACGCCCAGTCCTTCTGCCACTGCCACCATCACATATACCGCCTCGCCAAGCCCAACGCAATCTGCTACTCCGACCGAGACGCAGCTGCCGCCCAGCCTGACTCCCACGGCTACTGAGGCGCCGGTCATAACGCCCCCGCCGGATGAAGACCCTGTGCCAACGGAAACACCAGCCCCAGGGGGGATGTAATTTGGCTACCCGGTGGGCATGGTGACGGGATGAGTTTCCGACACGCCGCAATCTTCTTATTGACTGGTTTGATGTTTGGGTTATCTGCGTGCGCAGGGATGATCCCATCACCGCAGGCCACGCAATCTACCCCGCTGGAGACGGTACCGGCTACAGCGCCCCCCACGCCAGCCAACACACTCCCAGCGGCATCCAGCGTCACGCCACCCGGACCACAAGTGCTCAGCATCTGGCTGCCACCTGAGTTTGACCCCGGATCGGGAACACCTGCGGGAGACTTAATGCAGGCGCATCTGGATGAGTTTACCCGGCGGCGGGCGGGGGTGCGAATTGAGGTGCGGGTCAAGGCCCTGGAAGGTCCCGGGGGGTTGCTGGATGCGCTTTCTTCGGCCAGCGCGGCGGCGCCACTGGTTTTGCCCGATCTGATCGCCCTACCGCGGCACATGCTGGAGACAGCTACATTAAAAGGTTTACTGCACCCCTATGATGGCCTGACAGCCATATTAGAACAACCCGACTGGTATGAATATGCCCGCCAATTAGGCCGCATCCAATCGAGTACCTACGGGCTGCCTTTTGCAGGTGATGCCCGTGTGCTAGTCTATCGTACAGACACACTTCCTGAACCGCCTAAAGATTGGACAGCAGTGCTGGAGCTGCCTGGTCCGCTGATCTTCCCGGCTGCTTCGCCCAGGGCGCTATTCACCCTGGCGCAATATCAAAGCGCGGGCGGAGCAGTACAAGATGAGCAGGGACGGCCGAGTTTGGATGTAGATGCACTTGAGCAGGTGCTCTCGTTTTACCGACAGGCTCAGGAGCGCGGCGGTATGCCTTTCTGGCTCACGCAATATGAGACAGACGAGCAAGCCTGGGAAGCCTACCGCACCAATCAATCCAACCTGGTGGAAACGACCGTCTCGCACTATTTGAACGCAGCAGAACCAGCCAGCCAGTTGAGTTTCGTCTTTACACAAGCTGGCGAGCCATTTTCTTTGGCGACGGGTTGGGTTTGGGCCCTGGCTGCAGGGCGCAGTAACCATCTGGAGGATGCTGCTGCACTGGCTGAATATCTGGTTAACCCAGAGTTTCTTGCGCATTGGAGCGAGGCGGCGGGCTTCTTGCCCACACGCAGCAGCGCACTGGCTGCCTGGGACGAGGTGGAGCTGGCTCTGATCCTGGAACAGGTTGCCCTTTCCAGCAGGCTGGAACCCTCCACGGATGTGATGCTGGAAATTGGTCCTGCATTACAGTCGGCTACGCTGCAAATATTGAAGGAGCAGGCTGATCCGCGCACGGCTGCTCAAGCAGCAGTGGACAGCCTGGGCCCGCCTTAGAGCGTGCCTGGTTATGTTGACTATTTAACACACGGATGATATGATGCCGTTGGAGAGAAAAGTAATTTATGCCGAAAAACGACTTACTCAACGAATTTCCTGAAATCGAGGATTCGTTACGGACCAGTCGCAAACCACAGCAACCACAGGCGCCGATCTTGCCTGTAGCACCACCCGCCACACCAGAAAAAGAAAACATCGTGTTGGAGAAATCCCGCCTGGAAACGCTTTGGGATGGGATCCTGCAAGTTGGCCTGGCTGATGGCGCACTGCGCATTGGAACGACCACATTATTGTTAGCCCTGGTTTTATTGGTGGCCTGGGGAATGCGTGAACTTTATCAGCAGACCCAGCCGGTGACCTTTTCCAGTGAGGCGGCAATGGCTGCACCCTTGCCAACTGCCACAGCGACTGCGGCGTTACCCGCACTCCCTGAACTGAGTTCAGCAGCACAACCGAGCGGCCTTGTGCGCCTGATGGACTTACATACCGTGATCCCATCCGAGAAACGGATGGAAGTATCCATTTATGAAGTCCAAAGCGGCGACACCCTGTTTGGTATTGCAGAAAAATTTGGCCTTAAACCAGAAACATTACTGTGGGGCAACCAGTTTGTCCTGGGCGATAACCCGCATAACCTGCGCCCGGGCCAGGAGCTGAATATCTTACCGGTGAACGGCGTTTATCACCGCTGGTCGGCAGGCGATGGGCTAAACGCGGTGGCGCGTTTCTTTGGAGTCACTCCCGAAGACATCATCAATTTCTCGGGCAACCACCTGAACCCGGATACGCTGGGTGATTGGAGCAATCCAAATATCGAAGCGGGCACCTGGTTGGTCATCCCGGGTGGAAAGCGAGAATTTGTTAGCTGGAGCGCACCGGAAATCCCGCGCGATAACCCCAGCGTGGCAAAAGTGCTCGGACCAGGGGTGTGTGGCGCAGTGGTGGATGGCGCAGTCGGTGCAGGGGTGTTTATCTGGCCAGCTAATAACCAATACACCTCCGGTTTTGATTACAGCCCATCCACAAATCACCTTGGGATCGATGTGGCTGGCAAAACGGGCGAGCCGGTTTACGCGGTGGATAATGGGGTGGTGGTATATGCCGGATGGAATAACTGGGGCTATGGGAATATGGTGGTGATCAACCACGGTAACGGCTGGCAGACGCTGTATGCTCACCTGAGCAGTTATAACGTCGCCTGCGGGCAATCGGTGTATCAGACGAACCTGATCGGCGCGATCGGTAATACCGGTAATTCAAGCGGGGCGCACCTGCACTTTGAAATGATGTATAACGGTGGGAAAGTGAATCCCTGGGATTATTTACCCTGACCTGAACGCTTATAGAACTATGAGCATCGATCTGCCCCCCTGCACAACGGGGGCAGTTGCTTTTAGGGGAGTACAGATTGATCGGTGAGGAGGGTGTTGGCCTGGTTATTGAGCTTTACCAGGCTGGCCTCAATCTCTGCTCCCTGGACAATGTCAGCCAGGGCGTCATACACCAGCAGGCGCACATCTTCATAACCAGGCGCACTGGGCTCAAAATGTGCGTAGGGCAGTAGCTGATAAGCGCTTTGGAAGGCGGGGAATTCGATGAATAATCCCTGCAAAGCCTCGTCAGCCTGGGCGTGTACAGGTAGATACTGGCTCACAGAGGCCCAATGGACCTGAGCTTCCAGTCCTGCCAGGTGCTGGATCACCAGCCAGGCAGCCAGCTCTTTCTCGGGGGTGCTGCGTAGAGCGCTCAGACTGGGGCCATAAAAGTTTACGCGTGGCTCGCCGGTAGTGTAGGGCGGAGCAGCAACAGCCCAATGGAAGTGGGCGGCGCTATCCACTGCTTTGGCATAAAACGGGATGCCGGAGCTGGTTCCGATGGTGAACAGTAATTTTCCTTGTGCAAAACCATCCTGATCGGCATAACGCTGTTCCACTACCTCGGCACAACCGCTGGCGAGCAGGTCTTGTAAGAACTGCATGGCCTGGACGGCAGGCGGACTGTCGAAAGTGTATTGGTTGCTCTGTGACGTGAACAGGTCTCCCCCAAAGGCAAAAGTCCAGGTGGCGAAACGTGAAGCATCGATGCTCAGGGCATAACCAAGACTACCTGCCGGACCGCGAGCCTGACTGAAAGGCTGCTGGCTGGCCTTGCAGGCCATTTCTCTGAACTCCTGTGGAGTTTGCGGTGGAGCGCTGTAGCCCATTCGTTAAGCCAATCCTGGTTGTAGTAGAGTACTTCAGCTGAGCGGTAGGTGGGGAATCCTAACCGAATCCCATTCAGGGTCGGGAAAACATCCTGCGCCAGCAGAGCCGGCGGGATTTGAGCCAGCTCATCCGGGGGTAGACCCTATTTCGGGCTTGTCAGCAGGCTGTTGATGTCGATCAAGCCATCGTAGCGCTGGAGCTGGCAGCCTGATTTTGGTATAGATAGACCAGGTCGGGAGCGGCAGCGGTGTTGAGCGCGTTGCGCGTCGCATAGAAGAGCTCATTTTGCCCATCCTGGGCGATGGCGTCGACGTGGATCCCCCAGGGGTTTGTGATGTTAAAATCGGACAGGATTTCCAGCAAGGCCTCAGCTCGATCATAAAGCTGGCTATGCCACAGAATAATGTTTTGTCCGCTTGGATCAATTGCCGCCCAGGGATCTGGAGGTGGCGGTGTGGGGCTCGGGGTAGAAGTCGATGTGGGAGGCAGGAGTGTTGAGCTGGAATTTGCGGAGGGGGTAGCCGACTTTGATATAGCTTGCGCAGGGGTCGATTGAGCTGTAAAAGTTGGTGGGGGTGTGGATAAGGCCTGGTTGCAGGAGCTCAAGCATAAGCTGCCTAAAACAGCCAGGGTGAGGATCATCAGGAGTGGTGAGGATGGGCGCGGTTGCATCCTGGTATTACAGATTAAAGATTTGTCCCAGCGGTTTCCCGCTGGGACAAATGTCAAGCGTACTTGTGGAAATTACTGGCCGAGGTCTTCGAGAGTCAGGCCAGCCAGCTCAATCATCTGGCGGACGACATCATACTCCTCGTCTGTGGATGGCTCAATGCCGGTCCAGCCGTAGAAATCCTGGCTGCCGATCGAGGTTTCCCAGGCTTCGGTTTCGGCGAAGGCAATCAGTGCGTCAGTAATCTGCTGGCGCAGGTCGGCAGGGAAATCTGGTCCGAAGGACAGGGTGTCGTTGGGGATCTCGGGGGAGATATCCAGGATGCGAACTTTCTGGACGACGTCCGGAGCTTCTTCACGGAGGCCAGCGCGGGCGTCCAGAACACGCCAGTCGCCGCACATCAGCCGGCTGCCATCGTCGTTGGGTGCGCAGCTATCGATCAGCTCGTCAGGAATTTCAGGAGAATCGCCTGGTTTCCAGGGTTCTTCGCCTTCGGGTTTGAGAGGCGGGCTGAAGAAAGCAGTGCCGAAATCAGCTTCGTTGTTATAAATGGCGCGTACCGCACCCGTGTGACCGCCTGCTTCCAGGGTCTCGCCAACGGTAACGCCTGCATCAGCAAGCATGGGCAGGATAGCCAGGTAACCAGAGGTCGAGCCAGCATCCGGGTAAGCCCATTTCTTGCCATTCAGGTCTGCAAGGCTCTGGATGTCGCTATCTGCGGGAACCATGATCTGCGCCCAGTAAACCGACCAGCCAAAGCGGACAGCTTTGAAGGCGACATCGACGCCGCACAGCTGGTTGGCCAGGACGTAGCCCAGGCCAGGGATAAAGCCCATGGTGTTGTCGGGGGAGGCGCACATTTCTTCGATTGTGGCGGCGTAGGAAGTAGGTACACTGACTTCAAATTCGAGACCCGTAGCATCCTTCAGGGCAGTCGCCATGACCTCGCCACCGGCAACGATCACGTTGGCATCTACTGATGGGACAAACAGCACCTTGATGGGCCGTTCGGCTGAACCAATCGGAACTTCTGTCGGTTCGGGGATGGCTGTAGGCTCAGCGGTGGGTTCCGGTACGTCAGTCGGCTCAGGTGGGGCTTCGGTCGCTACTGGCTCCTCAGTGGCAACCGGTTCGGGGGCTGCGGTGGGCGTTGCTTGCGCGCAGGCCGAGAGGACAAAGGAGGCGATCACAAATATCGCCAGGATAGTGGACCAGTACTTTTTCATTGCTTAATTCTCCTCCAAATTTTGAAATACTTGACTTAAAACTTCTGATATTGGGGTGAAAAACTGGCATACGGCGTGACAAGCCAGGATTTCCCTTCGCATTATAGTACAAAAAACGGCTGTGTGGGTGAAGAAATGATAAACTATACGCCTCAAGTTATCCATTCAGGGCTGGCACATACGTAAAAACTGCGTGTTTGAATAAATTGTCACTTGGCCATAAAGGTTTATGCTTAAACGGACTTCGTACTTAACGGGTTTTCGATTGTGGATGTTGCTCGCTGGAGCAGTCATTCTTAGCTTCCTGGCTAGTTGCAGCCAGGATCTGCCAGTTGCACCTGGCGGTGATGCAACCGGGACACTCGCGGTAAGCACGCAGATCACGGTCGTGCCGGCGCGCCAGTCCACCCCTACACCTCGGAAAACCGAAGCTGTCACCCAACTAGACGTTGATCCCCGGGATTTAAACGGTCTGGAGATTCTTTTCTGGCACAGCTTTGATGATCCCGCGCGGGCGATGCTGCTCAAGCTGGCTGAAGAATTTAACCGCAGTAATGAATGGGGTGTGCAGGTGCGAGCTGAGTATCAGGGCAATTATGATCAGCTAAACGAGAAAGCCCGGCTGGCGCTAGAGAATGAGCAGCCGCCGCATCTGGTTGCGGCCTACTTGTATCAGGCATTGCAGTGGGATTCCGATCCAACCCTGGCTGCATTGGGGAAGTACGTAGACGATCCAATCTGGGGGCTGACCGAAGAACAACAGGCTGATTTTTATCCATCGATCTGGCAGGCTGACGTGATTGCAGGCGAGCGCCTGGGAATCCCAGCGCTGCGTTCAGGCCAGTATCTGTACTATAACCAGACCTGGGGGGGCGAACTGGGTTTTTCCCAGGCGCCACAAAGCTGGCGCCAATTGGAGCAGCAGGTTTGTGCGGCAGCGCAGGCGGCCAGTAACGACGATGAGCAAGAGAATGATGGGCTGGGCGGTTTGCTGGTTACTACCGATTATGCAGCGACCCTGGGCTGGCTGGCTGCCTTTGGAAGTGAGATTGTGGATGCTGAAAGCGGTGTGTATGCGCTGGATACCCCTGCAGTGGAAGATGCTTTTGAGGCTTTGCGCAAATTATCCGATCAAGGATGTGCCTGGCTGGTTGAAAACGGCTCAGCGGTGGAGAGTTTCGCCAGCCGGCATAGCTTGATCGCCTCCGGTAGCCTCCTGGAAGCGCCCTTCCTGGATCAAGCCTTGGAACGGGCTGGCAGCCGCGACCAGTGGACAGTACTGCCTTTCCTGGGCAATGCCACTCAAGCTGCGTCCATTCATTACGGGCCAGCCTATGTGGTGTTCTCAAGCTCGCCTGAAGAAGAGCTGGCTGCCTGGTTGTTTATACGCTGGCTGCTGACGCCCGAATCGCAGACACAGTGGATAGAGGCCAGCGGTGGATTACCTTTGCAGCGATCGGTTGCGGAACAGATGCAAGACTATGCAACCCGCAACCCGCACTGGACTGAGGCGGTGGCTCTGTTGCCGGACGCGCAGGCGGAACCTGCCCTGGCATCCTGGCACACCGTGCGCTGGGCGTTCTCCGATGCAACCGTGCAATTGTTCCGGTATTATTTCACTTTGGAGCAGGTGCCTGATCTGGTTGAACTGCTGGATGAGACCGTGCAGGAACTAAACGAACGATGAACGAACTCCCCCAGGTGGAAATCTACACCGATGGTTCATGCTCGCCGAATCCGGGGCCAGGCGGCTGGGCAGCAGTACTGCGCTATAAAGATAAGGAGCGTGAGCTTACGGGGAGCGAACGGAATACGACTAACAATCGTATGGAGCTGACCGCGGCTGTGCAGGCCTTGCAGAGCTTAACGCGATCTTGCCGGGTGATCGTTTACACCGATTCGGAATATTTGCGCCGCGGAATCACCGAATGGCTGCCGGGTTGGCGGCGGCGAAACTGGCGGCGAAAAGGCGGCGTCTTGGCAAATATTGATCTTTGGCAGGCTTTAGACGCAGCTTTGCAAGAACATGAACTCGAATGGCGCTGGGTGCGCGGCCATACGGGCAATGTTTATAATGAGCGCGTGGATCAGCTTGCTAAAAAAGCAATTCTCCAACGTTGAGCAATAACTCAACTCAAAAAAATCAGACGTTGGTGGTCGTTTCCTGGGGGGGAGGTGTACTCTCTGGTAAGGCAGCCTCTTCTACAGGGGTGGCTAATGCAGGGGTGTTGGATAAAACGGTGCCTGCAGGAAGCGTGTCTTCTGTCGCAGATGCGGCAGGCGTAATTTCCCCGCCTGTTGCGGGGCTGCTTAAATCAATCTCCACCTGGTCTTCCATCTGAATCTGGCCGCGCAGGAAAGCGCCTTCTTCCGTAGCGAATGCCGCCGTGGTCACGTTGCCCCACACCCGGCCAGTGGCGCGGATCTCCAGTTTTTGGGCAATAATATCCCCGCGCACCGCACCTGCCACAATGACCAGATTAGCGCGCACCTGCTCGCAGGTTACACGCCCAGTTTCACCCACCACCAGCACGCCGCGCAAGGCAATATCGCCTTCAAAGGTGCCTTCGATACGCACCCCACCGCTGCCGCCTAAGGCGCCTTTCCAGATCGTCCCGGATCCGAGCACAGACGTGATGCGTTCGATAGGCGCGGGTTGCTCTTCTGCTGGCGGCGGGTTTTCTCGTTTGCGAAACATACCTGATCCTTAAGCGCACTAATCAGCGCTGTTGCTTGGTTTTGCGGCGGGTGTGTCTTCGACCGGCTCGGGGATACCCAGGATATTGTACCCGGAGTCGACGTAGATCACTTCCCCGGTTGTTTTGGCTGCCAGGTCGGAGCACAGGTAGACCGCGGTATTGCCGACGTCTTCGATGGTGATGTTTTGGTGCAGGGGGGCGATCTCAGCGAAACGCCGGTACATGCTTTTGAAGCCAGAAACGCCTGCAGCAGCCAGGGTGCGAATTGGCCCGGCTGAAACGGCGTTCACGCGTACACCTTGCGGGCCGAGGTCATAAGCCAGGTAGCGCACAGAGGCTTCCAGGGCGGCCTTGGCGACTCCCATCACATTATAATGCGGAGAGACCTTCTCGGCGCCGTAATAGGTCAGTGTCAGCAATGCCCCACCCGGACGGAGCATGGGTTGGAAGGCTTTGGCAAGGGCGGTAAATGAATACACACTGATATCCATGGCCGTGTGAAAGCCGGCCCGGCTGGTGTTGTAATACGGACCATTTAGCTCATCACGATTGGCGAAAGCGATGGCATGCACCAGGATATCAATCTGCCCAAAGGCAGCCCGGGCGCGCTCTGCAACCTGGGCGATCTCTTCATCACGGGTAACATCACAGGATTCGACAAAGGTGCAGCCAATCGATGCAGCCAGTGGGCGCACGCGGCGCTCCAGGACCTCGCCGGCATAGCTTAACCCCAGGCGAGCTCCCTGGGCATGAAAAGCCTGGGTGATGCCCCAGGCGATTGAACGATCGTTCGCCAATCCAAAAACCAGTGCAGTTTTACCGTCTAAAAGTCCCATTTCTCACCTCCACGATGTTATGCCTGTTCAAGCGGTCTTTTGCGCCTGCCAGCTGGTTACCCGGAAGCGCCAGGGAATGCTCTTCCATGGTTCTGGCACAGTATATAACCCCACACGGGGGCCAGTGGTCACGCATGCATCGGATATTGGTTCTCTAGATTCTATGTAAAGCTCAGCTTGTGGGCTGCATAAATCGGCGCCATTGAGGCTGCCATCGATCTTGAGTGCCTGGCAAAGCTTGGCTGGCCCATTTGTCCAAAGCTGAGGCGGCTGGCGGCCGCGCCGGCTGGCAATCAGATCAAGGCCGGTCTGTGGCAGGATAGCGCGGATCAGAATAGCAGCGGGCTGGTTTTCTGGCTCCACCACAAAGTTGAGCATCCAGTGCATACCATAGGTAAAATACACATACGCATGCCCGGGCGGACCATACATCACTTGCGTGCGGGCAGTGCGCCCGGCCCGGCAGTGGCAACCCAGGTCTTCTTCGCCGCGATAGGCTTCTGTCTCAATAATGATGCCATCGATGCGAATGCCATCCTGCAGGCGCACCAGGCGCGTTCCCAGCAGCTCACGGGCCACCTGCAGGGCGGGGCGATCAAAGAAGCTGCGTACTAAGCGGGGGGTTTCTGGCATAGTGCTCAGGAATTCACCTGGTAATTGGGCGCCTCGCGGGTGATGATCACATCATGGGGGTGGCTCTCGATCAGCCCGGCGTTGGTAATGCGCACCAATTGAGCACGCGTGCGCAGGTCTTGCAGGTTCGCTGCTCCGGCATAACCCATGCCAGAGCGCAAGCCGCCCACCAGCTGGAAGACGTAGTCGCTCAAGGGGCCTTTATAAGGGATGCGTCCTTCGATGCCTTCCGGGACCAACTTGCCGCTGCTGCTCTGCCCGCTGGCATAACGATCACGACCATAACCCTGCATGGCGCCCATACTGCCCATACCGCGATATTCTTTGAAGCGCCGGCCTTCATAATGCACAATATCTCCGGGGGATTCATCCAGCCCGGAGAGCAAGCTGCCAAGCATCACCGCTTCGGCGCCGGCAACGATGGCTTTGACAATATCGCCGCTGAATTTTATCCCTCCATCGGCGATAACCGGCACGTTATAAGGTTTGGCAGCCTGGGCGCAGTGGTATATGGCGCTGAGCTGAGGCATGCCGGCGCCGGCCACAATACGAGTGGTACAGATTGAGCCTGCCCCAACGCCAACTTTTACGGCGCTGGCGCCAGCTTTGATCAGGGCCACAGTTCCCTGGGGGGTGACGACATTGCCCGCCAGGATGGGTAAATCAGGCCAGTGCTGCCGCAGGCGCTGGATAGCCTGGATCACGCCCGCGGAATGTCCGTGGGCTGTGTCGATGACGATGAGATCGATATCTTCATCGACCAACAGCTGGGCGCGCGCCTCTACATCGGGACCAACACCCACGGCTGCGCCGACCAACAGGCGGCCCTGAGAATCGTGCGAAGCGTTGGGGAAGTCGCGCGCCTTCTGAATATCTTTTACGGTCAGTAAACCTTTGAGATAACCACCCTCATCCACCAGGGGTAATTTTTCAATACGGTGCTGCTGCAAGAGCTTTTTGGCATCCAGTAAGGCAATGCCGACCGGGGCTATTACCAGCGGCTGATGGGTCATGAATTTTTCGACTGGGAAGTCGAGATCGGCTTCCTCCAGGAATCGTATATCCCGGTTGGTGAGGATACCCAGCAAGCGTCCGTCGGGTGTAGTCACCGGCACACCGCTGATATGGTAGGTAGACATGATTTCCTCGGCCTGGCGCACGGTGGCATCCGGCGGCAGGGTGATTGGCTCAACGATCATCCCCGACTGCGAGCGCTTGACTTTATCCACTTCAGCAGCCTGGGCTTCTGGAGCGAGGTTGCGGTGGATGATACCCAATCCACCTTCACGCGCCAGGGCGATCGCCAGACGGGCTTCGGTGACTGTATCCATGGCGGCGGATAGGATGGGTATATTCAGCTCCAGCCCGGGGCCAAGCCGGGCGCGGACGTCTGTTTGGGCAGGCAGCACCTCGGTATAACCTGGGACCACCAGCACATCGTCAAAGGTCAAGGCTTCGGAAGAGGAAAATAGCTCAACATTCATGATTTGTTATCCTGTTTTCGATCGTTTATTTACAAAAATCCCCCATGGTGTGCTCATGCGGGAGAATGAAGTCTGGTTTCAAATGTACCATTTGGGAATCTTGAGCGCTGTTGATATTACCTGCCATGCCCTCCGATTGTAACATACGCTCTATAAACCATTCAAAATACCTCAGATAAGGGAATCATAAACAGGAGGCTGTCCAAAAGGAAGGGCGAAGCGGGGCTCATCTGCCATAAATGGCGTTCATTGCCCAGCTTCGCCCCTGCTTGTGGGGTTGATGATTCGAAAAATGTGCTTTTCGGACAGCCCTCTACTGCAATGGTCAGGTTAAACGCTTAGTTTCCACACGGGGAGACATTGCGCCAGTTCAACACGGTATCATTCACGGTCTGTACACCGCTTGCACCATAGCTCAAGGTGAGCTGGCGATTGCTCAACTCCTCGCATGTGGCACCCTTTTCGACATAATCCCATGAACCGAGGGTGTATTTATAATCGATCTGTACGCCTTCCTGCCCGGTCAGTGTGATGGTCCATAAAGTGGGGCTCACTCGGGTGAGAACCACCCCAGCAGGATCCCATTGGGGCAGACCACCATCCAGCCGGTCCAGGGAGCCGGCGATATAGACCATAAGCCCGGTGGCGTCGGTGGTATCGGGTACGGTTACGTTAAAAACCACGCTCACTGAACGCAGCTCGGCAGTTGCTTCAACCTCGGCTGAGTCGGCTGAACGATTGAAGGAGGTATCTACTGCCCGCACCACGTAAAAATATGTGGCTCCCTGCACAACGTCTGTATCTACAAAGGTGGTGGCGCCAACAACCAGCGCCAGGGTGATGTAAGGCCCGCCAGATGTGTCGCTGCGGCGGATTTCGTAACCATACAGGGTTGGGTCGTCAAGCGTGGAATCCCAGGCCAGCTCTACCCCGGCAGGGGAGGCTGCTGTTACCCGGAGACCGCTCGGCACGGTGGGCGCCAGGGTATCTTCGCTGGGCAGGACAGTGAGCTTACCTGGATTGGAGGGCAGGGCGCCTGTTACGATGGGACCGTTCAGGTCTGCGTACAGCCAATCGCGGCCATTGGTGGTAGTGTAGCGATAGACATAGTCGAAGTTGCCGAGCTGGTCGGGCAGCAGGCTGGCCATGAACTCATCGTTGTTGCCCGCATCGACATTGAATGTGGCATCTCCCCATAACCAGTCCGGGTGGGCATCTGGATTGGTGCCAAGCGGGCCGTATCCAACTTGCGCCAGCAGGCCATCGGTAAGACCGGGCTCGCTGGTGGCCCCATCAATCCAAACCTGGCCATAGATATAGTCGGTGCGGTCGATGGCGCTGATGATGTGGTCAATGGTTGGAGGCCATTGCAGGTTTGCCCAGCCAATCAGGTAGTGCGGCATGGCGCTAACCTGGTCCGAGAAAGCGCTTTCGTTGCCCCGTTCATCCAGGGCGGTTACGACGTAGTAGTACAGGCGCGCATTGCGCAAGCCCGTATCGGTAAAGCTGAGGCTGGTCAGGGGAGTGGAATTTACTCTCACCCAACCACCGCCGCTGAGCGGGCTGCGATACAGGTTGTAACCAGATGCCTTGGCTACGGCGCTCCAGGCCAGGCTAACCTGCTGGCTGCCTTCTTCGACAACGCGCAGGGTTGTTGGAGCGGGCGGCGGCAATAGATCGGTTATATTGGTCGCCAGGAGCAGGGCGCTCATAGCGGGCAAGGAGACCTGGATTTGACCGTTCCGGACCAGCATGGAGAAGGCGGGACTCTTCGGCCCTGCCCAATAGAGCGAATTCAAGCGAGTCCCTTCCGGCAGGTAGCCTTCAACCGGTATCGATATAGTACGAGCTTCGGTGCTGCGGTTGATGACTACCAGAGCAGCCTGGGAAGTAGTTTTGCGCCCATAGGCAACCGTATTGGCAGTGTCATCTGCCACGAGAACGCGCAGATCGCCTTCGGTGAGAGCGGGAAGTTTCTTGCGCAGGATTGCCAGGGTGCGGTAGATGCGGGAGATGTTGTAATTGGCTTCACCTCCGCTATCGATCCAGGGGAATGTGCGGCGATCGTCTGGATCGTCATCGCCAGTCACGCCAACTTCATCGCCGTAGTAGATGGTCGGCGCTCCGGGCATGCTGTACTGGATCAGGGCGGCAATTTGCTGGCGGCGCTGGCCCTGGGCAAGATTGGCCGGATTTTCTTCTTTATCTGCTGTCGTCTGGCTACCAGGGGTCAGCGCCCATAACAGGCGCTCAGTGTCGTGGCTGCCCAGCAGGTTCATCAGAGTAAAGTAAGCGCCTTCGGGGTAGTCTTCCTGGATTGATGCGATGCGAGCGGCAAATTCACTCATGCTGATGATGCGCCCACTATCTCCGAAACCCTTGGAGTCAAAACTGCCAGGGCTGAGTAAGCCCAGCACCGCATCCCGCAGGCGGTAGTTCATGGTTGTATCCGCCCGATCGCCGCGCAGATAGCGCAGCAGGGTGCTGTCTTTCTGCCATAGCTCCCCTATGATCAGCGTTTCGGGATACTCGGTTTTGACAATCTCGCGGAAGGTCTCCCAGTAGCCGGTGGGGAAGGATGCATCGCCCATGACATCCTGGCGCCAGCCTGAAGCACCGTTATACAGCCAATACCGGCTGACTGAATCCGGATTGGTCAGGAAGTAATCCTGAACTTCCGGGTTGGATTTGTTGATCACTGGGATGCTATCGAAGCCGAACCAGCCATCATAGAACGTGTCGGCACCATCCGGGGTGGATGGCGCGCAGGGGGCTGGCTCGCTTGCACCGGGGGCGCGGAAGCTGAACCAATCTCGGTAATCCGAGTCGGCTGCTTCGCAAGCCCCCAGAGTCTCATAATCCAGGTAGCGGTCGAAGATGGGGCTGTCGGATGACATGTGGTTGAAGACGCCATCCAGGATGATGCGGATACCGAAACGATTGGCCTGGGTGATTAATTGTTCAAAGTCTTCCAGGTCGCCCAGAGCCGGGTCTATCTGATAGTAATCCTCGGTATCATAGCGGTGATTGGACTGGGCGGCAAAAATTGGATTAAAGTAGATGGCGTTGACGCCCATCGAGCGCAGGTAAGGTAGCTTCTCGATTACACCCTGCAGATCGCCGCCAAAGTAATCACGCCCACGTGGCCCTTCAATGGTTGGGCTGTAATCCGGCGGGGTGTCGTCAAAGCGCCAGGGGCAGTTTTCAAGCGCATCGGCGTAATTGCGGCAGTAGCCCTCGGGCAAGATATTCCAATCTAGCGCCAGGACGGGGTCGTCATAGCGTTCGTCCCCGGTTTGTGGGTCATCATCCGGGTCAGCGTTGCGGAACCGATCGAGGAAAATCTGATAGATCACTGCCGTGCGCACCCAATCAGGTGTACTAAATGCCGGGTCGTAGAACATCAGGGCATAGCTGTTATCCAGTGGTTCGTCGGTCGGGGCGCCTAAACCGCCATCCAGGGCAGAGGTGTTGTCAGCATAGTAATCGGTATCGCTACCATCTGTTACGATGAAGCGATACCACAGGTTGTTCGGGGCTCCTTCTTCCAGGGTTGTCTCCCAGAAGTCGCAGGTGCGTGCCTCCAAACCAACCTGGTAGCATGCAACATCGGTGGCGGCAGGCAGCATATCGTAGATTGTTTGACTGTTATTGTTCAGGTCATAGACGCGCAGGCCAGCTGCGGTTACATCGTTGTGGAAGGTGCGCAGACGCAGGGTGACCGGCGTTCCAAAGGGAACGGCTCCGCCAGGAGTACGGTAGAGTAGATCGCGCGAGTTATGTTGTACGCCGTCCCATTCCACATTGTTGTCTGGGTAGGATTGATTGCCTGCCGTGATGGTGAGCAGATGGGTGGTGGCGTCGTATACAAAGCGCATTTCGACCCCATCGAGGGGAACAGTGAAGGCAATGTTGGCGCCATTCTGTTCTCCGCCTGCGCCATAATTCACATCCCAGCTTTCATCGATAGCGACTTTGGCTTCATAGCTGCCGGCAGGCAGGCTGGTGGAGGTGAAGGCATAGACGCCATCCCCATCGGGATCTTGCAGCCAGGAGAGCAGGCAGCTGGGATCCCAATCTCCAGCACAGCCCAATTCTGATTGAAAACTTCCCGGAACGGTAGCGATAACAGAGTTGACATTATCGGTTACCCAGTGGGTGTGGTGTGAATAATAAAACTTGACCGTGCGGGTGCTATCCAGATTCAAAGTGATATTAGAGCCATTCTGGGTGGCGTTCAGGCCGTAATTTTCATCCCAGCTGTCATTCAGGGTGGCTTTGTACTCATATACACCAACCGGGATTTCCCAACTGGCTTGCCAGACCTCATCGAGAACCTCATAGGTGAGATGCGTGAGGGCGCAATCTGCCTGCCAGTCGCCGGAGCAACCTAATTCGCTTTGCAGGCTGCCGGCGATGGTTACAGAGCTGGGTTCCTCGGTGTGATCGGCAACTGCCTGTCCGGGGGGTATGAAAGAAATAATCAGACTGAGCATGACCAGCAGTCCAAAGCCGGACTGGAGAACTCGTAAGGTACGGTTGGTGCGCATATCCTGATCTCCTTATCAATATCTATACTGAAATTTTAACCAGTCGCAGAGAACCATCTGTAAGTGGGATAGAGCAGCTGGGATCCATAGCGTTGGTGAGTCGATGCCTCCTTAGCCCGTTGATTCTCTTGGGATCAATGCAACGGAACCATCAAGTTGGGAAGGTTAATTCGTTAAGAGAAAGGTGTTTCTACTCTGTGGTGTTGTTTGGCGCTGGTAGAGCAGCCCAGCACCTGGCTGATATGGCACCCCTGAATTATGTTAGCAGATAAAGTATAGAAAAAATCAGGCCTTTTGTCAATTCTTTTACCGTAAAAAAATTTAACGACTTACACGAGATTGAAAATCCGAGAAGATTTAGGCTAAGTGCATAAAGGATAGCTGCCATCTACAGGCTGTATAGAACGATTACTGGGTACGGGTGACCTTGCGGATGCTACGCGGCGACTCGGTATCGTAACCCTTTACACGGGTCAGGTGGTAAGCGAAAAGCTGAGCGGGTACGATGGCGACAATGGGCGAGAGCCATTCTGGGATCGCTGCCGGCAAGGGGATTGGGGATTGGGCTAGAGCGAGGGCCTCAGCCTGGTCTGAAATCACCACTAATTCTGCCTCCTGCTCGTGGCGCAGGTAGCGCAATAATTCAAGCAGCGTGTCAAATACCGGGCCTTGAGGGGCAACTGCCATCACAGGGAAGCCCTGCCCGATCATGGCGATGGGCCCATGCCGAAAATCGGCCGATGAATAGGGCTCTGCCACCACATAGGTTAGCTCTTTTAATTTTAGCGACCACTCAAAGGCAGTGGCGTAGTTGTAACCGCGCCCCAGGACCACGCAATGATCCATATAGCGATAGCGCTGCGCCATCTGAGCCAGCGAGCCGTCCAGAGTGAGAACTTGCTCAACCCAACCCGGCACACCTGCTAATTCCTCCCAGCGCTGAGGCGAGCCATCTAAGGCGGTGGAGAGCATGGCAATGGTCATTAGCTGTGAAGTATAGGTCTTCGTGGCGGCTACGGCTTTTTCCTGCCCGGCCTGGATGTCGATCACTAGATCAGCAGCTTCAGCCAGGGGTGAGTTGGGCGCATTGGTGATTGCCAGGGTTAGACAGCCCTGGCGACGGCCTTCTGCGACCACACGCACGATATCCGGAGATTGGCCGGATTGCGAGATGCCAACCACAAGCGCGCCGTTTAGCAGGGGTGGCTGCTGGTAGTAGGTAAACAAGGATGGCGTAGCCAGGGCCAGTGGCAGGTGATTGACTGCACCCCAAAGGTATTGGGCGTAACGCCCGGAATTATCGGATGTGCCACGCGCGGCCACAAATGCATAGTGGATGGCGTGCTGCCTGACCAGTGAGGCGATTTCTTCCATCTTCTGGCGCTGGGTTCGGAGCAGCATATCCAGGCAAGCGGGCTGTTCAAATATTTCGGAATGTAGGGACATGAAAACATCCTTTAGCTGCAACTTTGTCTCAGGAATTGTAGCATGCAGGTAAGAGCGGGTCAACGAGGTGTACAAACCATGCTAAAATAGTTCTATGAACTCGACAGGACCTTCTGCAACTCCGTCTTTACGCAACCCACAGACCCAAGCCCGACATAAGCACGAAGTGTTTTGGCAGATCACTCTTCCGCTGATTTTGGGGATCATTTTTTTCATTGGTGCGTCTGTCTTCGTTTCACTAGGGGCCAGTGGGGATGCCAGCCGTTGGGCGGATGCGACACTGGTGTGGTTAATCATCCCGTGGCTGATCGTGTCCATCCTGGTGATTGGGATACAAATCGGCTTGATCTACCTGGTGGTCAAACTGATCCATAAGTTGCCATCTGCTTCCTACACCCTGTATGGTTTCTTGCGCCGGGTGCATGAGGTTGTGAAGCAGGTTGGGGATAAAGCTGTAGAGCCTGTCATGAAAACGGCCAGCCTGCGCGGGCGTTTGCAGGCGTTGCGCAGCCGGACGACCTGGCGTGGCTAAGTCCAGCAACTCGTTCAGGCGGTTGGCCGAGACGGTTGACCGACTCGGTTGCTGAAGGGTACAAAGATAGCAGGTTGAACTAAATTCATAGGAGAGGTGAAATCCGATGTTTAATGCAAAAAAAGAAATCACCCCGGTGAGCGGTAGCGATTCGAAGATTCTCTTAGCGGGGGCAGTAATCGGCGCTCTGGTCGGTTTGGGCGCGGCGTATTTGATTGCTAATCGAGTTGAAGAAGATGGGCGACCCTTGAAAGTCAGTTCCGGGGAAGGGATCAAGCTGGGCCTGCTGGTGCTGGGGATGCTGCGCCAGATTGCCAGTTTGTAGATCGCCATATGCCCCCATTAACTAATTTAAAGTGTATTCCATGCCGGGGGGATACGCCTCCTGCCACTTTGGAAGAGCGTAGCTTGTATCTACTGCAAACCCCAGATTGGACGATTGTTGAAGTGGAGCGGACACCGCGCCTGGAACGCACTTTCAAGTTTAAGAATTTTGCTCAGGCGCTGGCGTTCACCAATCAGGTTGGCGAGCTGGCAGAAGCCGAAGGGCACCACCCACTGCTGCAGACAGAGTGGGGACGGGTAAAAGTGAGCTGGTGGACGCACGCCATAAAAGGATTGCACCAGAATGATTTCATCATGGCAGCCAAGACGGATGTGTTGTACTCCCGGACGGCTCCAGGCTGATGGATCTGGCAACCAGCCAGCTGGACTCCACCCTCAGGGTGGAGTTTTTGGTTAATCACCGTTGCGGGCTGGGAATGGGCATTACAACATGGCGCATTATTTTGAGCCTGATTCATGGTTGAGTAATTTGCTATTAGTAGCTTAATTAATAGAGCTCTCAACCAGCGAATTACTTGAGTAAAACGCCAGGCAACAAGTCAGGTTTGGTTAAGTTTCTTTTGGCGTTTTACTTAGCGAGTTTCAACGTAAACAGCCAGGCTGACGTATAATTCCAGGCATGGATCGCGTTGTTCCCCGTTTCATCGCTGCCGGCCGGCTTAGCCGCGACTATATTATTATGCCCTCGGGTGAGGCGCGCCTGGATGTACCTGGTGGGAATGTGCTCTATGCAGCAGCCGGATTGGCTGTTTGGGAGCCCGATCCCCGGCCCGGTATTGTAGCTCGAGTAGGGGAGGACTATCCACGCCAGTGGTTAAACCAATTCGAGCACTGGGGGTTGGATGCGCGCGGGGTACGTGTATTACCCGAGGCAGTCGATGTGCGCAGGTTCTGCGCCTATCCCGATTTACACAGCCCTACCTTCGATGACCCGGTCGCACATTTTGCCCGTTGCGGGCTGGCTTTTCCAAAGGCGCTACTGGGCTACCGTAATCCGTTGGCGCACCTGGATAGCCGTACCCAGCTCCTGCCGGTATCTTTACGCCAGGGAGATTTCCCACGCGATTTCCTGGATGGCAGTTCGGTGCACCTGTGTCCATTAGATTTGCTTACCCACCGCGTTGTGCCGGCTGTGCTGCGCCAGGCGGAAATCACGACCGTCACACTTGACCCATCACCGGGCTATATGACCCCCATTTATTGGGATGACATCCCGGCTTTGATCACCGGACTGACTGCCTTTTTGCCGTCCGAGGAAGATTTGCGCAACCTGTTCCAGGGCCGCAGCAACAACCTGTGGGAGATGGCTGAGAGCCTGGCAACCTATGGTTGCGAGATGATTGTGATCAAACGCGGCGAAAACGGGCAATACCTGTATGACGCAGCCACGAAAACTTGCTGGGAGGTCCCATCCTATCCAGCCCGGCTGGTGGATCCGACCGGAGCCGGGGATGCCTTCTGTGGGGGGTTCCTGGCAGGTTACCGGCGCACTTACGACCCACTGCAGGCCGTACTGCATGGAAATATTTCTGCTTCCCTGGCTATCGAAGGTACTCAACCCAATTATGCGATGGAAGCGCTACCAGGGCTGGCGCAAGCTCGCCTGGAGGCGCTGCGCCAATCTGTGAGGAAATTATGAGCTTGTCTCTGTGTGATTTACCCGAGCGTGTTCTACAACAGGCTATTGCTATCCAGCAAATCCCAGCGCCTACCCATGCAGAGGCCCAACGTGCCAGCTATCTGTACCAGAGGTTCGTAGAGGAAGGCCTGGCGGATGTAGAGATTGACCCCCTGGGGAATGTTTACGGGCGTTTAGTGGGAGCCGGTCAGGCCTTGCCGGTAGTGATCAGCGCCCATATGGATACCGTTTTCCCTGCTGGCACGGACCTCACTTTGCGCCAGGAGCAAGACCGTTTGTTCGGGCCTGGGATTGGCGATAATTCGGTGGCTGTAGCGGGTTTACTCGGGATTGTGTGGGAATTGCGCGCCCGGCATCTGGAGCCTGACAGGCGCAGTACACGCCTTCCGGGAGATGTGTGGTTGGTGGCGAATGTGTGCGAAGAAGGCCTGGGTAATCTGGCGGGTATGCGGGCGGTTGTGGAGCGTTTTGGGGCGCAGGTGCTGGCCTATCTGGTGCTGGAAGGAATGGCTCTGGGGCAAATCTATCACCGCGGCCTGGGGGTCAAGCGCTATCGCATCCGTATCCAAACCGTGGGAGGCCATTCGTGGGTAGATTATGGGCGGCCCTCGGCAGTGCATGAGCTGGCCCGATTAATCAGCGATTTAACGCGTATCCCACTCCCCACACGCCCGCGCACCACCTTGAATGTGGGGGTGATCGCGGGTGGAACGACAGTCAATACTATTGCGGCACATGCTGAGCTGGAATTGGATCTGCGCTCGGAGGACCCCCAGATGCTGCAGGCGCTGGCGAGCCAGGTGGAGGCATTGATTCAGCGCGTTAACCGCCCGGATGTAAAGGCGACCGGTGAGGTGATCGGGGATCGACCGGTAGGAAAAATTTCCTCAAGGCATGCTCTGGTGCAGCTGGCGAAGAAATGCCTGGAAGATCTGGGGATTGAGGCGCAGTTGGGGATTGGCTCCACCGATACCAATATCCCGCTTAGCCTGGGTTTTCCAGCGATATGCCTGGGTCTGACCCGTGGCGGGGCTGCTCACACGACCGGCGAATATATCCATCGGTCTCCATTGGAAACAGGCTTGCGGTTAATGGTAGATGTGGTGGAAAGTGCATTCGCGCTGCTGGATTAGATGGCTACGCGGATGCGGGCGTCCAGCGCGCAAGCCCCCTGGCTGAAAACGCGCAGAGGGTTAATTTCTATTTCAGACAGCTCAGGGAAATCGACTGCCAATTGCGCCAATTGCAGCAATGCTGAGCGGACAGCTTCGAGGTCGGCAGGGGGGATATGACGATATCCGCGCAGTTTGCGCCCCGCCCAGGTTTTCTCCAGCAAACGTTCCACCTCCTCTGGGGTAGGTGGTGCAAGGCAGAATTCCACATCCTTTAAGCCTTCTACTTCCACACCTCCTGAACCGAACATGAGCAGCGCACCGAACTGGCGATCCTGTACGGTTCCGATAATGACGTCCTGTCCTTCGGGCAGCATGCGCTGCAAGTGCGCGCCTAATAGGCGAGCCTCTGGCTGAGCGCGGCGAGCATTGGCGGTCACCTGATCGAAGGCCTGGTAGACTGCCTGTGAGTCCTGCAAGTTGAGCCGCACACCATCCACGTCTGATTTGTGGGGGATATCAGGCGAAGCCACTTTTAAGACCACCGGATATCCTAATTCATTGGCGTAGCGTACGGCTTGTTCGGCGTTCTCCGCAAGGGGGGTGTACGGTAATGGAAGCCCATAGGCACGCAGAATCTGTGTTGCAGCATCTGGATGCAGGAACCCGCCAGATTTCTGGAGCTCCTGCGAGGGGTGTTGAGCCAGAACGGAACGTACCGCGCCTGGATCAATACTTTCTGGGTTTACTGCGGCTGGTTCGTGATTGGCAGTGCGCTGCAAGGATTCGGCGCGTTGCACCAGGACTGCCAGAGCGGCGGCAGCACGCTCTGGAAAACGATAGTCGGGGATACGGGCGGCGCGAAAATACTCTACGGCTTCCTGGATCAATCGTTCGCCCATCAAGGCAATCACTACGGGTTTGTCGGCGGTAAAGATCACTGGAATGATGGCTTTAGCGATCCCACCTGCAGTGTGCATGGGTGGCGGGGGCAGGATAACCATGGCGCTGTCTACGCCAGGGTCGGCGAGCAACAGGCGCAAGCTGTTGGCGTATTGTTGGGGAGAGGCGCCCGCCAGCATGTCGACGGGATTGTGCAGGCTGGCGGAAGGATCGAGAAATTCTCGCAAAGCAGCCTTTGTCTCCTCGGTCAGCGAAGCCAGCGCCAGACCCTGGGCTTCCAGAGCATCTGCAGCGGTGACTCCCGGCCCGCCCGAATTGGTCAGGATGGCTACCCGTCGCCCGTACGGGAGCGGGCACCAGGCCAGAGCGCGCGCCCAGTCAAATAATTCTTCGCTGGTATCCACGCGGATCACGCCGGCGCGCCGGAAGGCGGCATTGAAGGCGTTCTCCTGCCCAGCCAGGGCGCCAGTGTGGGAAGCGACAGCCCTTTGACCGCTGGCGAAGCGACCGACTTTGAGGGCAATAACGGGTTTGATACGGGCTACCTGACGCGCCTGTTCCACAAACCGGCGCCCATCACTGACCCCCTCCAGATACAGGGTCAGGACACGCGTGTGTGGATCTGCGGCAACCGGCGCCAGTACATCTGTCTCATTGACATCTGCCTGGTTACCCAGGCTGACCAGGCGCGACAGGCCGAAGCCCTGACCGCGCGCCCAGTCGATGACTGCGGCGCAAATCGCGCCGGAGTGAGAGATGAAAGCCACATCCCCAGGCGTGGGGCCAGGTGGAGAGAGAAAGGTGGTGTCGATCGGCAAATGTGTATCCAGCAGGCCGATGCAATTGGGACCTATCAGCCGGATCCCGTGGGCTTGAGCGATCTGAGTGCATTGCGCTTCTAAGGCAGCCCCTTGCGCGTTTGTCTCGCGGAAGCCGCCTGCAGCAATGATGACGGCTCGAATGTCGCGCAGCGCGCACTCTTCCAGGATTTGTGGAACTGAGGGGGCAGGGATGAGCAAAACTGCCAGGTCCACCGGATCGGGGACTTCCGCCAGATGCGTGTAAACCGGGTGTCCGAGCAGCCTCCCGCCGCGGATGTTCACGAAGTGGATGGCGCCGTGGTAACCACTTTGGACAAGATTGCGCGATAGACCATAACCCAATTTGGTTGGATCATGCGATGCGCCAACGATGGCGACACCCTGGGGGGCGAAGAATGGGATGAGGGAAGGATCAATCGTGTTCATTGGGTCTCGCTCCTGCTGGTTCGAAGGCAGCTCAGTTGGAAAATGTTGAGCGCCAGAATTCAGGCGGTAGGAGAATACTGGATGCGCAGGCCGGCTGTGCGATCAATATTTACTGTGAAGCGATACGTGTCCGCTGCGGGTTGGGTCCATTCCAATTGCAGGTCATTCAGGAGCGCGTGATTGGGCGGCGTGGGTAGATAGAGGTCCACGCAGCCATAGGAGTAGGCGGGGCGCTCCAGGCGTATATGCAGGGTGTGTTGCTGCCCGGCCTCAACGACCTGCCACTGAGCTACTTCCATGCCTTGCGAGATATGCAGGTCACTGCCCAGATAGGTAGGGGCTCCCACCTGCAAACCACGCAGGGCAAACAGGCGCACGCCATGCGCTGGCATCGTTATGAGCGGGTTTTGGTCGGCTGTTAATGGAAGGATTTGCCCCGTCCAGAACTCGCGAGCGATTGCATGCTGAACGCCGGGCAGGCTAAACTCGGTCAGGTCGAAAGCGATCGTTTCAGGGATATCGTCCCAGTTGAAATAAGCCAGCAAATGCCAGGGTCCGGAACCGTTTTGCAGGTCGAAGCGCAGGCGTCTGGGGGTCTGGGCATCCATCCAATCCATCAGGCGCGGGCGCTGATTGATCAACGGCAGCAAGGCGCTCCACTGCTTTTGCCGGTTAGCTGGGATTTTGGATAGTTGTCCCGAGACGAGCAGCAAACCGCCTGTCAGAGCGGTCACGGTCGCCAGGGTCTCAAATTCAGCCTCACTCAGCGGCAGATCGGGATCCGGCAACACCACATCGGGGTCGTTCAACCACCAGCGCTGATGCATGAAGGCGCGTGTCAGGCTGTTGTGGGTGGCGTTGCGGGCAGAGGGGAAGTCCGGTTCGTGGCGGAAAAAGGTGTGGATACCAGAAAAGTTTGGCTCCCACTGCTCGCTTACATCGGAGCTGATACGCATACCGTCTACCAGCCCAATGGCAGAGCCCAACGGACAGCCACAGCCGAGCAAGAAAGCCTTCTCGCCGGCTGCCTGACGCAAGGCCTGCAAGCCTGAACGCAACACCTGGGCACGTGTGCGGGTGGGATCGCGGTGCCTGCCGGGCAGGGCCGCAGCGTACAGGAAGTCTAGTTTTAGAAATGGGTAGCCCCATTCGTGCACGGCGGTGTGGGTAACTTGCGCGGCATACGCCAGCGCCTCTGGGTGGGTCAGGTCCAGGGCGGTGGCGAAGGTGCCCCAAAAGGTATAACCAGCATTGACAGGGCGGTTGAGCTGGCCACGCAGCAGCCAATCGGGGTGGGCGTGCGCCAGTTGTGAGCGTGGATCGACGATAAAGGGCGCCAGCCATAACCCAGGGGTAAAACCACCTGCCTCAATTTGCGATGCCAGGGGGGCTACACCTTCAGGAAAATTTGGGGAGAAACTGAGCCAATCCCCTACCGCACGTTCAAAGCCATCGTCTAACTGGATAAGATCGATAGGGAGCTGCGCGCGCAGCGCCTGGGCGGTGTGTAAGTTTTCAAGAACGTCGCCTTCCTGTACTTTCTGGTAATAATGGTACCAGGAGCACCAGCCGCTGAGCGGGGAATGGGCAGGCCCCGGATAGCCGTGCGCTAAGGCGACTGCATGCACATAGGCTCCCAGCGGGTCAGGCTCGTCGATGTGAATGGGAAACAGGCACGCCCAATCTGTTTCCATGCTCATACCGGGGTCCTGGCGGGTGTTGTCAGCATTCGCCCACAGGCGCAAACCAGGGGGAGTATCCTTTAGACAGGCTTCCAGGCTGCCGAATTGCTGCATTTGGGATAAAAACCCTGCCAGCCAGGCGCGCCGGCTGGAGCGGCTGCCGAGTACTCCAAACATATCGCTGGCAAAATGGCCTCGCTGACGAGGTTGGGGTGTGCCGGCATTGGCCTGCATCGGGGCGTGTAACAGGCTTAAACGGGTGCGCTGATAGCGATCCTGTGCTCCATATGCGCCGGTATACGACCAGGACTGCCAGCCATTGCTAAAAAATGCCAGGTCGTTCAGTGCGGGGGGGTTCTCGGCGCCAAATTGGATGGTTGTGCCAGGGTGACCAGCGATCAGCTCGATTTGCTCGATGTTGAACGGTTCAGAATGCTGATTCTGGAACTTGATTTTCCAAAGCAGGCATGGAACCGATTCGGGTAGGGCAAAGACAACTTCGATTGATAAGCCCGAGGAAGCTGTTGGTGATGCCAGGCGCAGAGCCTGGCTGTTGCCCAGGGGGGTGGCGAAGCTTTCTGGTCCGTGCACAGTGTAGCCAGACCAGGTGTTTAAGTCGATGCGTTGCTGGCGTCCCAGGTGATAGCGCAGGCACAAGCAAGCCTGTGAGAATGCGTAATCTGGATGGATAAGATGGCTCAGGCTCCAGGCAGCCTGAGAAGGATCCAGACTCAAACGCAGCGTACGGGTCTCTAAGTGCAACATCCTAGAAAATTTCCTCAGGCAGAGCGGATGAGGGTTTGTTTAAGGTCAGGCAGGCAAATCTTTTTCGGCAGCTTCAAAGGCTGCCTGTGCAGTTTCGTAGATCGGAAATACGCGATCCAGCATGGTCAGGCGCAGAGCGGTACGAATCTGGGCGTTTGCCTGGCAAACAGTCAGCAAGCCACCTGACCGGCGCAGGGCTTTCATGCCAGAGACCAGGGCACTCAACCCGGAAGAATCCATAAACTCTACATTAAGCAGGTCGATGACCACGTACTTTACCCCGCTGTCGACAAAATCCAGGATTGCCTGGCGTACAACCGGGGATGATTCGACATCCATGCGTCCGGCTGGGTGGATAATTGCTTGCAGAGGTGAGATGAGTTCTGATTTTATTTGCATGGTTGTGCTCCGCTTTATTGTCGGGTGTGCGAGGATATCCAATGTGTTATCGAAAGATCCCCGGCGTAGAGGCAGGTTGGTTGGGGTGGGTTTCCTGTGCGACGAATTTTTCCAGGCGCCAATGATTGCGCCCATTGGGAAGGCGTGTATATTCACAAACATCCAGAAGGCGGCGGGCAATTGCCAGGCCATACCCACTGGTGGGCGGGTCGATTGGCGAGTAGACCGGTTGGCGATGGAGCAGGGATAAGCCAACTGGCGATTCAAAGGCTGTCCCGCTATCAATCAGGTCGACCTGGACTCTTTCAGGGGAGAGAGTCACGCGTCCCTGGATGCGCCCTGTATAGGGTGAGTCGCGATAAGCATGAATCACGATATTTGTGGCAATTTCTGATACAGCAAGCTCCAGGTCATTGAGAAAGGCGCTGCGCTCGGCAGGGCTGGTGAAGGACATGGCGGAGGTAATCTGACGGACCTGGGTAGCCAGGGCGCGCACATTGCGTTTCTCGGCTGTGAAAACGAAAGGTTGGACCTGTGCAGCGCTCTCTGGGCCACGCGCACGCACCATAAACAGGACCACATCATCGCGCAAGGGGAGTTTGCCGCGATGCAAATCCAGAGCATTAAAGATTAACTGGAGTTGCTGCTCGATTGGAGCAGGATGCCCTGCCAGGAGCAGGTCGATCAACGCCTGGGAGCCAAACACCCTGCCCTGGTCATTTTCAGCTTCCGTAATTCCATCACTATAGAGCACCAGCACATCATTTAGATTTAAGGGGAGTTGGTGTTCAGTGTATTCGGTGTCCGGGAAAATCCCCAATGGCAGGCCGGTGCTGGAAAGTTGGAGCACCTGCTGCTCTGCTGAACGCCACAGCAGGGTGGTGGTGTGCCCTGCGCTGGCATACGAAAGCTGAAACGGCTGAGTTTGGAGCACGGCCAGGAAGGCAGTGATGAAGGTGTCTGAACGGTCTAATTCGGCATAGATCAACTGGTTGATCGTACGCAATAATTGGGCTGGCTGGGTGTGGTGATTAACTTCGCTTTTCAAAGTGGCATGGATCATAGCCGCCAACATTGCTGCGGGGATGCCTTTGCCGGCGACATCTCCGACCATAATCGCCCAGTGGTTGTGTGCACCCTGTACATCGTAAAAATCACCACTGATTTGATGGGCGGGTAGCAGGCTGGCTGCAAATTCCAGCTCCGGGATGTCGGGCAAGATGGTCGGAAGGAAGCTGGCCTGGATTTGGCTGGCAACGCTAAGCTCCAGGTCCAGCCGCCGGTTGGCTTCCTGGGCATGGCGAGCCAGCTGGGTGTTGATCAGCATGCCGATCAGCTCCACAGCGCTGGTAAGCAGCTGTTGATCAGCGGGGCGCAGGGCGTCACCGGGATGGTTTACCAACGCGACCAGGCCGCGCAACTCGCCGGTAAGTGGCATGGGCACAATAACCAGGCTGCGTAAACTGGGTATCGCATTCAGCAAGGCGCGCGGTACGGTATCATCGGCCCGCAAGACGATGAGAGGCGCCGCCGAATTGGTGAACATAGCCAGCTTTTCCAGCCCGGGTGGATAGCGCCCGCTGGCGGTATACAGGCGTGGTTGTTCGTCCTCCAGGAAAACCAGACAGATATCTTCCGCTTCTATCACCTGGCGCAGTGATTGTGCTAGGCGCAAGAAAAGCTGGTCGGGCTCATCTATCTGAAATGTGATCTGGGCTAATTCATATAGAAAATTCAGCCGGCTCCAGGAGGTTTCCAGCTCGGTGCTAAGCTGTTGAGTGATCTGTCTTTCTACTTCCAGCTTATCCAGGATGGCGGTAGCCAGACCGAGCAGATTTGCGTTGGAGAGGCCTGAATGAAGACTGGCCAAATAATATTGTTCAGGTGGTTGTCCAGCGCGAGCAACGACCCAGGCTTGATTTTCCCATGTGATGGTGGCAATCGGGTCAGGTAGTTGTTGAATAATTTGAATCAACTCGTCGGGTGCGCCGTTCACATCTCTGTCAGTCCAGCATAGTAATTCCTGTCCCGTCACGCCTTGCCAGACAGTGCGTACCTGAGTAATGAGATCAATCACCGGATGCGACATCTTTTATACTTTACTCGAAAGTACTTAAAAAGGCAACCGGCCAGGCAATAGCCGGTGCGGCTATCGCCTGGCCGGCTATTCGCATACAGGGAAGAGTGGTTTACGCGCTTATGCTTTGAATGGCAGGTCAGGTTATTTGCCGATGCGCTCACTGGGACGGAAGCGTAAAGCTGACCAGGTTTCGTCGATGGCGATCTGGGTAACCCCCTGCAAGCCGCGCTCGGTAATAGGCTCCCAACCGCGGTCGCGGGTCAGATCCGTGGCAAATTTGGAGCTGCGCTTGGGATAAGAAATCCAGAATATGCCATCGTACTGCAGCGCGCCTAGCGTCAGGGAGGCGAACTCTGCTAATTCCGCCTGGCTGCTAACGAAAAGGTGCACAAACGCATACTGACCGTCGATGCGGGTATCCAGGACGGTGCCTTCGGTTAGATCGGCCAGAAGGTTCAAATAATTGGATGGGGCGTTTATGATCAGGGCGCGCAAGCCTGGTTTGAGAAGTAGTTTTTTGCTCAAGCTGGTGGCCAAGATTTTCCTCCATGGGGTGGATATATCAGATTGACGATGAATCGATCCGACGTAGTTCACCAGGGCCGCAAACTGCGTACTGAGCGATACCCTTCGCCGGTGCTCAGATAGTGCTGTAATTCAAGCTCGGTTTGCGGGTCGAGGTATTTTTGTAGAGGCTGAGGGACAGTGGAATAATTCTGTAAAGCGATCTTGATCAACTCATCCCATTGAGGATGAAGGCGATCGAAATCCTGTGGGGTGAACTTCTTGCGACAATCTGGATAGTGGCAGAATAAGTCCATTTCTTCATCGAAGCTGAAGAGCGCATAATCATTGGTGATTTCATCCCCAGGCTGGAGATCGCGCACAGCAATATCAAACCTGTAAGCGGTGCTGATGGCGCTGGCATGGCAGCAGTGGTTAACATACTTGCCAATATCCCAACAGATGACGTAATCCCCGGTCTGGTCGGTGTAGGCGTATTTCAGGATCATATCCTGATAGGCCGGGTCTTGCACCAGTGGGCTACCAGGAGGAATGGTGATATCCAGGGCGCAGCGGGCATAGATGATCGTGCCAGCCGGGATGAAGGCAGTGGCGAACACGCCATAACCTACCTGGGGATTGACAAACTTAAGTTCTGTATTGGGATGCTGCATAGATGGCGGACTCCATTTCGGCGCAGTTTGTTGGTTGTGCGAGCCTAACCCACAGGCTAGCCCAACCAGCAGGCTAGCTGGTGCGGTAGTTGTCGGTGAGCGGGAAGGTGTCGCCAAAAATCAAGCTGCGCACCTCGCTGCCGGCCAGAAAGTCATGCGGGAAGCCAAGCTGGATCGGGCTGAGCGCGTCCAGCTCACCAATTTGTTCCGGGGTGAGATGCACATTCAGGGAACCCAGGTTATCTTGGAGCTGCGCCAAACTGCGTGCACCTAAGATGGGGATGATGGGCGCCCCATGCCAGGGACGCTGCTGCACCCAGGCAATCGCCAGTTGAGATGGCGTGCAGCCAATCTCGCTCGCTAGGGCGGCGATTTGATCAGCGAGCTGCATGCGGCGCTCGGATGATCCGCTGTAGCGGGTGACCGCGCCTGGCTGGCGGTATTTTCCGGTCAGCACGCCACCGCCTAAGACCCCCCAGGCAGCGACTGCCAGCTCATCGGCGCACGCCATGGGCAACAGATCGCGCTCCGGGGAGCGGTCTGCCAGACTGTATGGGAGCTGTGCAGCCACGAAGCGGGTCCAACCACGCAGCTCTGCCAGCATATTGGCTTTAGCGATGACCCAGGCAGGGGTGTCCGAAATCCCTATATATAAGACCTTGCCCGATTGCACGAGATCATCCAGGGCGCGCATGACTTCCTCGATGGGGGTCATCCCATCCCAGGCATGCAGGTAGTAGAGATCGATATAGTCGGTTTGTAAGCTGCGCAGGCTTTTTTCAACAGACCGCACCAGGTTCTTGCGGGCATTGCCGCCGGCATTGGGATCCTGGCGGTTGGTATTCCCATCGCGCAGCGTGTACTTGGTGGCAACGACATAACGGTGGCGGTCGGGGGCGATAAATTCACCGACAAATTTTTCGCTGGTCCCGTTGGTATAGTTTACAGAGGTATCAATAAAATTGCCTCCAGCTTCGCTAAAGGCGTTGAACATCTTCAGGCACTCGGCATGGGGTGCTCCCCAGCCCCAATCTTCTCCAAAAGTCATTGTCCCCAGGGCCAGCTCTGATACGCGCAGCCCACTGCGGCCCAGTAATTTGTAACGCATGCTTGCCTCCTAAACTCTATAGATCCAAATTGATTAAATCCGCAAACAGGTAACCGTTAAATTGGTTAATCTGGATGAATTATCTGGTGTTGGAGTGCCGGGTTACTTGAACAGGATCGCCTACCTGCGCGCCCAACGTAAGGGCAGCGCTGCCATTGACCTGGGAAATGATCAGGCTGCCCGTGGAACCGAGTAACGCCATCAGCGAGCCAGGCGGCAGCTCTCCGAAAGTGTGATAAAGGCCGGGGATCTCAGCGTCGCGCAGTTGAATGGTTAGTGAGCTGCAATCATCCAGATCTTCTGCCCGCAGGTTGGTGGAAAGATTGCCGAAGTGATCGATGTGGATGATCTGGCCTAGCCAGCCCCCGGCAGTTTCCTGGGGGCGCGGTAAAGACAGGCGTACTGGGTCTACGATGCGGCTGCCCAGAGCCAACAACGGCATCCCCGAGGCCAGATGCCCACCTACCGGAGCAAAAATATCCCGCCCATGAAAGACATGACTGACTGCTGGCAGCCAAAATTGGGGACGGTTGAGGTGGATAAACTCTGAATCCAGGTGTTTTTTTTCAGCTTGTTCCAGCAAGGGGGTCAGAAAGCCATTGTCCGGGCCAACGAACTGTTGCTCACCGATGCGGGCGGCGATTGGGCGGCGGGGTGTGCCCACCCCGGGATCGACCACCACAATATGCACTGCATCCGGAGGAAAATAAGGGGCAGAGCGCGCCAGTACCAGGGCTGCCTCGGCGATATTCTGCGGGGTGATCTGGTGGCTGAGGTCGGCAATGTGGGCGCGCGGGGCAATTCTCCAGATCACACCTTTCATCACACCGACATTACCATCCTTGAGACCAAAATCAGTGGTCAGCGTGACTATACTCACATTTGCCTCCAATTAGAAAAAAGCGATTGAGCGCGACTAATACCTGTTTTGCACTATAGCACGGCGCAAACCACGCGTCAAGCAGCAGGTAGGCGGTAGCCTGCGTCCTACAGATGGCATGCGGAAGGGTCGAGCGCCTGTGTTACAATTTCAAAACCCGGTTTTTTCGCAACCTTTTCAATCAGGATGCATCCAATGAATGACAAGAAAATTATCACAGAAGAGGGCTTCTCGCTGGCTTCCCTGCAGGCGGGCGACAAAGCGGAGTTTGCCCGGCTGGTAGAGACCTACTATGAGGTCATTTACCGGCTAGCCTTGAAAATTTTGGGTAATACGCAGGATGCGGAAGATATCCTGCAGGAGACTTTCATCAAGGCTTTGCGTTATTTACCAGATTTTAATGGTCGATCCCGCCTATCCACCTGGTTGTACCGGATTGCTACCAATGAAGCCCTGATGCTCATCCGCCGCCGCAAACCCGATTTCGTTTCTATCGATGGTCCAATGGATAATGATGAGATGGACCAGGAACCTTTACAGATTGTAGATTGGTGTTGTATGCCAGAGCACGAATTGCTTTCTGGTGAAGCCCGCCAGCACCTGGATCAGGCCATTGAAAGCTTGCCTCCCAGCTTGCGGGTGGTGTTTGTCCTGCGAGATATCGAGGGTCTTTCTACATTGGAGACGGGTGAAGTACTCAATCTAAGCGAAACGGCCGTTAAAACCCGTCTTTCACGAGCCCGATTGCGCTTGCGAGAAGAGCTGACGCGTTATTATGGGGATCGTTTAGGGCGCAAGCCCGTGGCCACAGAAGGAGGCCGGTGATGGCGCACGAAAATTGTAAACATTTATTAGGCTCGCTTTCCGATTATGTTGACGGCGACCTGGGTGAAGAAATCTGCGCTGAGATTGAGCGCCACCTGGCGGGCTGTGAAAACTGCCGTGTCGTGGTGGATTCATTGAAGAAAACGGTATACCTGTATCACGCCACTGCTGGAGATGCTCAGATACCTGAGGGCGTGCGTAACCGCTTGTTCCAACGTCTGGAATTGAAGGATCTTCTGGACAAATAGGACAATCAAAAAATCACAGACCGGAGCTGCCACTGGGCGGCTCTTTTCTTTTATTTTGTGTAACCTTTTCCGTATTCTTGCATCTGAAAGAGGCAAGGAGCAAGCTGATGGATCACCCTGATGATAGCCCTCCAAAAGATGGTGATGAATTCACAAAGCCTCTGATGGTGGACCTCGCAGTACCGGAAATCCGGCGCGGAGACCGCTGCCCAATGTGCCAGCAAGGGGTGATGGATTATGATGGGTTATTGAATCTGGCTTGTCCGGTATGTGGTTATACATTAGGTGGTTGTTTCACCTGATAAGCTATTGATCCCGCCCCGGTGGGGCGAAAATGTGGAGTGATTGGATGTCGGAAAAACTGTTAAATGAGCAGATCATTGGGCAAATACAAGAAGTTTTTGCAAACCTGAAGGACCCCGTCCAGGTATTGTTCTTTGGTAACGAAAAGGACTGCGAATACTGCGACGATACGCGCCAATTAGTGGAAGAGGTCACAGCAATTTCTGATAAATTGCACCTTGATATTTATGATATCGAACGTGATGCCGAGATGGCGAAAAAGTATCGCGTGGATAAGACCCCTGGGATTGTGATTGCTGGGCGAAAAGATGAGCAGATTCATGATTATGGGATCCGCTATGCGGGCATCCCATCCGGACACGAATTTAGCTCCTTAATCCACGACCTGGTGACGGTATCGAACGGCGATTCAGGACTGAGCCAGGAAACGCGCAACTACTTGAAAACTCTGGATAAACCGGTTCTCTTACAGGTATTTGTAACCCCTACTTGACCCTATTGCCCGCAAGCCGTGTTGCTTGCGCACCAGATGGCCATGGAAAGCCCGATGATTGAGGCGGAAATGGTTGAGGCTATGGAATTCCAGGAGCTGTCCAACCGCCATCGTGTCAGCGGCGTGCCTCAGACCTCCATCAATGATGGCGCAGGGACTGTGGTGGGGGCAGTGCCAGAAAGCCAGTTGTTGGCAGAGATCGCTCGGGTTGCAGGTGCTGCCAAAGCTTAAGGCAGCAGTGCAAGATTATTGGTTTGACATTTCACAGGTGTATAAGTCGGTAAAGAGTGGGAGCCCGGGTAATGCAGATTGCCTGGGCTCTCCCATATCTTAATCGGAGATTCGATGAGAAAAAACCATCGTAAAAAGGTTATTACAAAGCGATCCTGGAATATTTTGCCCTTAGCGATAGCAGGTATCGGGTTAATAGTGCTAGGCGTGGCTGCGGCTGTTTTGCTTACTGGCGCATCACCCGCGAGTAGTCCGGCAGCCCAACCCGGCCAGGTAGTGCCTCAAGAAGTGGATTATCCTGCGCCGCCGCTGGCGTTGGTGGATGTCAATGGTCAAAGTGTGGCATTGGCGGATTATGCTGGTCAAGTAGTGCTGCTAAACAACTGGGCTACCTGGTGCCCTCCGTGTCGCGCAGAAATGCCGGAGCTGCAGGCTTACCATACTGCACATCAGGAGCAAGGCTTCACGGTGATTGCTGTGGAGGCAGGTGATCCCGCTTCACAGGTGCAACAATTTGTGGAAGAATATGGCTTGACTTTCCCGGTGTGGGTTGATACTGGGCAGCAGGCATTGACCGTTTTTCGCAATCTTGCTTTGCCGAATTCATTTGTTATTGACCGTGAAGGGCAGGTACGACTGGCCTGGAGCGGGGCGATCACGCTGGATGTATTAGAGAAGTATGTAACCCCCCTATTGGAGGAATGATTGTGGATGCAAAAGTAACCTGGAAAGGGAAAATGTCGTTCAAAGCCAGCGCCGATTCAGGTTTTGAGCTACCTTTGGGTGCGGAGCCAGCGGTGGGCGGCGATAATGATGGCTTCCGACCGATGGAAATGTTTGCTATTGGCCTGGCAGGCTGCACAGCGATGGACGTGATCTCTATTTTGAGTAAAAAACGCCAGGATATCACCAGCTTTGAGGTGGATGTCCAGGCTGACCGTGCTCACGAACATCCGAAAGTGTTTACTGGCGCACAAGTTGTCTATTCGGTTACTGGGCGTGGGGTGGACGAAGCGGCAGTTGTGCGGGCGATTGAACTATCTGCGACCCGCTATTGCCCAGCTCAAGCGATGCTAGCCCAGGTAATGCCGATCGAGCTGGCTTATCATATTTATGAAGCGGAAGATGCAGGTGAGCGGCGTCTGGTCAAAAGCGGCGTCTTTCAACCTGCCGACTCAGAAAATTAAGCGTCGTTGCCGGCGGCTCAACTTAAATTTCGCCAGGTGGTTTTCCTGGTAGGTACAGGTTCCCTGATATGGACTCGGCTTGAATCAAGGGGCCGCCGCTGCCTACCTCCACGGAGCGCTGCCCGATGAGAATTCTGCCGTAGGCCGGTGATCCGGGGGCCAGTAATTGTCCGCTGAGGCTGCGTAGTTCTGCCCGGTAACTGCTGAGTTCCGGCAGAATGAGCGTCATGTCTCCGGAGATGCTTTTAAAGCGGTAAGGCCCTGGTCCAGGTTCAGTTTGCACAATTAAATCACCACTGACCGAGGTGATCTTCAAGGTTGAGAAGTTGCACTGCGACAGGTGCATCTCGCCAGAGGTAGTCTCAAAGCTGCCTTTGCCCAACAAACGCTGGCCCAGAATAGCCCCGGATACATTACTGGCCTCAATCGGGCCGTCCAGGTCTTTCAAGATCATCTCACCACTGACCGATTTCAACCAGAATTCGCCTTGCAGTCCGCTGATCTCCAGCTTGCAGCTAATACAGCTCAGGGTGGCTGAACATTGGCGCGGGACGCGCAATTGATATTCAACCCGGCAGGGCTTGTGGAAGCCTTGCTCATCGATGGTGGCGTGTTCTGTCTGGATCACCACACGCCCATCTGCATCCTGGCGCATGACGACTTTGGTCTGTTCGGGATCACCGCTATCGAGGTATTTGGTGGCGGTCACTGAGATGCTGGGTGGCGCATTCTCAGCATTGGGGTCCTCTGCCACGACTGCCACGCGGCCACGCAGGTTGCTAAGCGAAAGTTGTGCTGGTAGAGGTACCAAAAAGGTCTGCTCAATCTGTTCTACGTTCATAGAAATCTCCTCAGCCATATCAATCCAAATGCAAAATCTTCCCTGAGGTGCACGCCCGGGACCACCAGTAACGCAAATGGAAATGCAGGAGCAGGGGGGTTACTCGATAAAGATCTCGACGTGCTCACCATCCTCTTCATCGATCACGTCGATAATTTTGCCTTCAGCACCATCATTGATCGCTTCTACGAGCTGGTCAAAAGCGATGTCGGGGGCATACTGAGATGCGATGTTCAATCCGGCATCGACCAATCCCAGGGGGAGATTGACGGTCGCCTTAGGGCGACCGGTGACCATATCGGTCACCCGCACACGCAGCCAGCGCGCTCCCCCCGGAGCGCGGGTGGTTGGCTGCTTGCGCACAGTCTTGCGACTCTCGCTCAGGGCGTTAAGGAGTTTAGCGCCTTCTTCGGCGGTGATTTTGCCTTCATCAATCATTTTCAGTATTTTTAAGCGTTCTTCATTGGTTGCCATAGTCAATCTCCGTTAAGCATGCAGCCTTGACTTTCTCTCAGCGGCTAATCAGCGTGAGTAGAATTAGCCGATATAAATTTCCACCTTTTCGCCATCTTCCTCATCATTGACATTGATATAAAAAGGATTTTCGGGGGTGGCGTTACGACCTAAAGATAATAACATTTCATCAACAGCCACATCAGGCATGTTGGGAATACGTCCCTTGAGCAAACGCAGGAGCCAGGCTGTGGGTCGAATGGGTAAGGGGAAGCCGAACTGGATGGTGCGCGGCCACTCGTTACCGGGCTGCTCCACGCGCAGGTAGAGCCAACGTGCATTACGGCTGTGGGCCGCCAGGATCATCAGCAGCAATCCGAGTGCAAAAGGCATGCTGGCGCAAGCAAACCAGAAACCGATCCCCTGAGCCTGCATAGCCCAGTACATTAAGAGCCCGGCAACCACGGTGATGCCTACACCGGCCCAGAGTGGGACAACCCACCAGCGGCGGATGCGGGCGGCGTCGATCGGCAAATGATCCGCAGCGGTGGACGAGCTGGTTGTTTCAGGGCTGCTGGAAGAGGGGGTGTCTGCCGTAGGGGGAAACTCATCCCAGGCTTCTTGATCCTCGTCTGTTGCATCTTCCGCCAGCTCAGCCTGGGCGGGCAGTTTGGACGAGTCGTTAGCCAGAGCCTCCAACCAGCGTAAGCCTTCTTCGGTGCTGATATCGCCGTTCTCAATCATATTGAGGATCTGCATGCGCAGCGGTTCGTTAGCCATGGGATTTATCCGTTTTTACCTTCGAGTGCGGAGAGCAATTCTTCTGCTTCAGAAAGGCTGATTTTCTTCTGTTCGAGCATGCGCAGGATCAGCAAGCGTTCTTCGTCTGTAACGACTTCCTTAGGCGGCTGAGGTGGCTGGGGTGTCCAATCGAAAACCCGCCCACGCCGGCTGGTGGCCGGCGCCCGACGCTGGGCAGCCTGGGATGTTAGCTCAGCTCTGCGGCGGGCAGCTTCCAGCTTGGCTTCCATCTTCTCCTGCGCCCGGCGCATGCGGTCCTGGGCGCGAGCTGTAGCCCTTTCGCT
>Ga0105100_10000112_pt1 | contig 44655 bp, 38 predicted proteins | sample PPLLak12cMay2015_2_FD_87033 | JGI IMG/M metagenome (GOLD analysis project Ga0105100, IMG submission 87033) | Freshwater sediment microbial communities from Prairie Pothole Lake near Jamestown, North Dakota, USA - PPLs Lake P8 Core (1) Depth... | ecosystem: Environmental > Aquatic > Freshwater >... | reverse complement strand
ATGCCGGGTTGAAAGATGATTTGATCCGTGATCAGCTCCTCACCATGCTCATCGCCGGACATGATACCAGCACGGCTCTGCTGAGCTGGTCACTGGCGATGATGGGGCTTCATCCCGAAATTATGCGGCAGTCACAAACTGAAGTGGATCAGATCCTGGGGGGCTTGCCTCCGCTCGGAGAGATGCTCTCCCAATTGGTATTGATCCAACAAGTTATGCAAGAAACCCTGCGTCTTTACCCTCCGATTCATCTGGGCTCGCGACTTGCAGCCGCAGATTTAGAATATGATGGTTACCTGATCCCAAAGGGCACACGCGTGATTTATTCAATCTATTTGACCCAGCGCCATCCTGGCTACTGGACTGATCCAGACAGATTTGATCCTCAACGCTGGACTGGCGCTGCCAAACCCGCCCCATACACCTGGCTGGCATTTGGCGGCGGGCCGCGCAATTGCATTGGGTCTGCTTTCGGGCAGGTAGAAACACGCTTGATCCTGGCGCGCCTGTTGCAGCGCTTTGACTTGGAATTGGTGGAGAAGGAGATTCATCTACATATGGGCGCCACGCTGGAGCCACGCCCAGGCGTGCGCATGCGCGTCAGCACGCGCTGAAAGTTCGGTGTAATAAAACACACTCTCGGCTTGACCGAACATGCCGAGAGTGTATTAGTCTGTTAAAGAGAATTTAGCGGATGAAGTCCAACGGGTTGACTTTCGCGCCGTTGATCACCAATTCGAAATGCAGGTGTGGGCCGGATGAGTTTCCGGTGCTACCCAGACCACCGATCACATTGCCTTGGAATACACTCTGTCCACAGCCAACTCCTACAGAAGAGAGGTGAGCATAAGCAGACTGCCAGCCGTTACCGTGGTCAATCACAATCAAGTAGCCGTAGCCATAATCACTCCACCCCGAATAGACAACCACGCCGCCATCGGTAGCAAATATGGCATTACCAATGGAGCCGCCGATATCAACTGCTGGATGGACAGAGCCATTATAGGTGTATCCGGAAATCGTCCGGTCGGTTGTGGGCCATATGAAAGTGCCATTACCAATCGCACCCTCATACACACTTCCACAGTGCCCGGCGCCGTAGAAGCGTGCTGAAGCAGGATTGGTGCGCGAGATCGCCGGCGGCCCCCAGTCTTTTAATGCACGTTTGCCATCTGGGATGATCAACCAGGAGCCTGGCTCGATGGCAGGCTGGCCTTCTTGTAAGGCTGTCAGGTCGATATTGTTGCCAGGATATTCGATGATTGTTTCAGGGTCTACATTGAAAAAGGCAGCCACGTGGTTAAGGTTATCATTTTCGTTCCACTGGTAATAAGTCCCGTTTATGGGCAGGATATTTAACACTTGCTCTGGTTTCAGCAAGTGTGGATTGTCCTGCAAGGTTTCGAAGTTACCCCACAGGACAGTCTCCGGTTTGAGGCTGAACTGATCCGCAATACTAAACAAGCTTTCGCCAGTTTGCACGGTGTATGTGATAACTTCCACACGTGGACGGTTAGGAATCAATGTATCCAAAAGTGTCAGCCGGCTAATTCCAAAATCGGCAGCAGAGAACTGGTTCTCCAGCGGCGCCAGTGCTACCGCTGATGCAAATTCAGTTTCGGGTGCAGCTTCTTGCCGCGCAGCCTCAGCTTTTGGCGCCTTAATCAGGCCGGAAGCTGCTGTACCCTGTTTGACGAAGCGGTTGTATGCCAGTATTGCGGCTGTTCCAACGAGAATGACTAACAGGAGATTGACAAGCACAGAAACGAGTTTCCCACCTTGAGAGGTGGATGAGCCAGGATTGTTATCCAGCGTCTGTTGAGAGGAAATGTTTTTAGACATAGTTTTTTTCCGAAAACTCGGATGTAACCAGCTTAGCGTGCGTGATTCTTATTGTATCTCAATCCGAGCCTACTATTGCTGCTCAGTCCAGATTGACATTTTACCCAAAAAAACGGTTATCCTGTAAAGCGCTAGATAATTCTCATCCAGTGTTCATATCCAGGTTTGTTAGATCGGGGCCTCTTTGATTCGCGGATGAATTCAGGGCCTGGTGGATTTCCTACTGCGGTTGTCTTATGTTGATTGACAAAAGAATGGCTTGGTGATAAATTTATCTCAGATTAACAATTGAATTACCAGGAAAAGGTGCGCCAGCCGCCCGGATGCGCGGCGCATAATGGGGAAACCCGGTACTCGAATAGACCAAGATTGGATCTGTTCGAAAGTCCGGTGCTGTCCCGCAACGGTATCACTGTTCACAACCAGTGGAGCCCGACCACCCGCCTTTCCCTTGCTCGTAACACCCTTCGCGGAAAGGGAGGTCGAGTTCCTGGTTTATAAAATCAAACTAGGTAATGCTCTCAGACCTTCCCGCCTAAAAGGCGGGATTTGTTTTTTCCTCCTCTATACGCGAAGTTAAATCATTAAGATCAATTATAGAAGAGGGCACAAAATGAAAAAACAAACTGTCCGGTTCGTAAATTATTTGGTGGTCATACTGATTGGTGCATTGATTGTGGGTTGCCAAAGCACACCTGCCACACCTGAAGCCAGCCCGGCAACCGCCGAGCCTTCTGCAACGCAAGTAGAGGGGATCTCGACTGAGACACCTCCAGCCCCTACCTTAGCTCCGGCTACACAAACGCCCGAGTCTGCTCCTACCCAGACCAATGCCCAGGCGATGGAGACAACCGGAACTTCCACCACACCTGGATCTAAAGCTTATCTGGTGATTGAGCTGGGCGAAGAGAACACAGTGACCACGCCAATCACCTTTACCGGCTCCATCACTGGTTTGGATGCCCTGCTTCAGACAGGTCTGGATGTGGTTACACAAGAGACCTCATTTGGTGTTGCTGTGTGCAGCATTGAAGGAGTGGGTTGCCCGGCAGACGATTGTTTCTGCTCCCCAACCAATTTTTGGAATTACCTGAATTGGGATTGGGCGCAAAATCAATGGGCTGCGTCGATGGTGGGCCCAAGCGGAACAACCCTGACGGACTATGCCTTTGATGGCTGGCGCTGGCAGACTTTCGAAGATACTGTGACCCCACCGCCAGCTCCTGAGCTCATTGCTGGTACGGCGATGGACTACTTGCTCAGTAAGCAGGACCCTACCACGGGCGGTTATGGCTCGTTGGGAAGCACCCTGGATTTTCTATTAGCAGCTGGCGCTAGCGAATTACCGGTGATTGATCTCAAAGCCCAAGAAGGCGCCCCTGGCTTGCAGGATTATATCCTCCTGGAGGGTGCGGCTTATGCAGAAGGAGATGCCGGTACAGCAGGTAAACTGGCCATGGGGCTGGCATCAGCCCAGGTCTGTTTGCCGACTGGAACAAAATTACCTCAGGATTATTATGACCCGGCTACCGGGGCTTATAGCGATAAAAGCCTCTTTCAGGCGTTTGCCATGTTGGGTGTACTCTCCAGTGGAGAAACTGTTCCTCTAGAAGCGGTGGCTTATCTCAAAAGCCATATCCAACCCAGCGGTGGCTGGGCGTGGTTCCCTGGTGAAGCGGAAGATTCCAATACCACCGCCATCGCTATACAGGCTTTGATCGCGGCAGGTGAATCGGTGACATCACCGGAAATCAGCAATGCTCTGACTTTTCTGCAGTCTTTTCAAAACTCTGATGGCGGCTTTTCTTACAGCCAGGATTACCTCGGCACCAGCGATGGTAACTCCACCGCCTACGCCATCCAGGCTATCCTTGCCGCCGGGCAGAGCCCAGCTTCCGAAGTCTGGAGTAAAGATGGCCAAAATCCCCTCTTTTATCTGCTGGATTTGCAGCTTGCTGATGGAAGCTTTGAATGGCAACCTGGCAGCGGTTCCAATGACCTGGCAACGATGCAGGCAGTGGTGGCATTGCTTAACCGTTATTACCCCATCAGTACGGCAGGATTCTCAGAGTGTGGGCAATAACAGTCTTGGAATGCAAATCCACACACGTAGAAATAGTCTTGTGAAAGGCTTAAAAATGCGAAATTTTCGCTGGTTGGTTGCCATAGGATTGGCGCTTGTACTCGGCTTGATCAATTTACCACAGGTGATCGCTCAAGAAGGTGAGCGCACCGGTCTGGTTATCCAATTTGCCGATGGCACTCTAGTGACCAGTTGCGTCGATCTGGGCGGGCTGGCCTTGAATGGGTACGACCTATTGCAGCAATCCGGACTGGACCTATCGGTGTATTATGATGCCAATCAGGATGTTGCAGTTTGCAGTATCAACGACCAGGGTTGTAGCGCTGATCATTGCTTTTGTCAATTTCCAGATTACTGGTCTTATTGGCATATGGAAGATGGAAAGTGGGTGTATTCTGGTCGTGGGTCGAGTGCTCACGCCGTACAATCCGGCTCGATAGAGGGTTGGGTTTGGGGTTCTGGCGAACCACCGCCTTTGATCTCCTTTGAGCAGATCTGTCCTTCTACGCCTGGGCAAGCGTCCCTTGCAGAAAGCACGCACAGCACAGCCAATGTAGATGTGGTGGCTGCTAAACCTGCCGATATGGCCGGGATGTTGCCCGCCCTGGAGGCTTCCTCACACCTCCCTGCTCAGACTACTTCAGGCTTTCAATCAACTGGATATCTTGTGTTTGGCTTCGCGTTAGTTGCCATGGGTTTAGGCTTAATGGTTATTTTGATTGTTCAGCATCGATGAAAAGTCGCTGGCTGAGCCCCCTGATTTACCTCGTCTGCAGCCTGGTTGGGATCGTCTCTTTGCTATATCCGTTCTTTTTGCCCCAGGGAACGACTGGCGCCCAACCCGGCTTGCAGCGAAGTGCAGATATGCCGCTGATGCTTACGGTGCTCCTTGGGCTGGCATTATTGGTGCTGGTGTATGAGGTGCAAGGCCAGGCGATGAACACCAAGCTGATCGCTCTGCTGGGGGTTCTGGTGGCGATCAATGCCGCGCTGCGCTTTCTTGAGGTCGCAATTCCTGGGCCAGGCGGGTTTAGTCCGGTCTTCTTTTTAATTGTTTTGACAGGTTATGTATACGGGGCGCGCTTTGGCTTTTTGATGGGCGTGCTGACACTGTTGGTGTCTGCCATCCTGACAGGTGGTGTGGGACCCTGGTTGCCCAGCCAGATGTTCACAGCCGGCTGGGTAGGAATGAGTGCAGCAATTTTGCGCCCACTGTTGCTTGGCCTGCATCTAAAAGGACAGGGGGAAGAAATCTGGATCCTGGCAGGTTTCGGCGCTTTTTGGGGCATGATGTACGGTGTAATCATGAATCTGTGGACCTGGCCCTTCATTGCCGGACCAGCAGACCAGTATTGGGAGTATGGAGTGGGGATTTGGGAAACGGTGCAGCGCTATGCCAGTTATTACCTGCTGACCTCCTTGGTCTGGGATATAGTGCGGGCAAGTGGTAATTTCCTATTGATCTTGGGATTCGGGATGCCAACCTTGCGCACTTTACGTCGCTTTAAGCAGCGTTTTACATTCATATACAAGCCAACGCCATCGCCAGTGGCACAATCAAACCTTTCTGGATGAGTACCCAACTGCACACCTGGACCTGGCTCACCTGGTTGGCTGCTACGCTGGTCGCTATATCGGTCACGCGCAATTTGTTTTATTTAACCCTGATCCTGTTGTGCCTGCTGGTTGTTTATTCGTTCATCGAGGATGCCAATCAACGTGGGGCTTATCCATTCTCCCTGCTGCGGTTTGGCATTCTTGTAAGCGTGCTTTCGATGCTATTTAATATGCTGATCTCCCATTTTGGTGAGACAGTGTTCTTAACCCTGCCGGAGGAATGGCCGTTAATTGGAGGTCCTTATACCCTGGAGGCCCTGGTATATGGATTGACGAACGGCTTGGTGCTGTTTGGAATTTTGATCGCCTTTACTGATTTCAATCAGGCGATGCCTGTGCGGATGCTGATCCGCTTGATCCCGCGAGCTTTCTTTCCGGTCGCGGTGGTTATTTCTATTGCGGTAACCTTTGTACCTACGACGATCCGGCAGTTTTACCAGATCAAGGAAGCGCAAATGCTGCGCGGCCAACGTATGAAAAGTTTGAGAGATTGGTTGCCTTTGGTTATGCCACTTCTGGTAGGTGGGTTAGAGCGTGCCTTGCAGCTTTCGGAGGCGATGACGGCACGAGGTTTCGCCAGCGCAGCGCCAAAGGGCGGGAACACTGCCCACCGTCTGGCGATGGTCGTAAGCATGCTGTGGGTGATGGCTGGCTGGGTTGTGAGTACACGCGCAGGCTGGGAAACTTTGGGTCTTGGATTGATCCTGGCAGGGGCATTGGCTTTGCTGGCAGCCCTCTGGTGGGCGGGGCGTCAGGTCCCGCGCACCAACTACCTGAAAGAAAAATTGCGCACAGGTGATGCGATAGTTCTGATGGGGATTGTGGTAATTGGCCTGGCTTTGTATTTCCCTTTTGAGTGGATCGACCGCAGCAGCCTGTACTATTCGGTTTATCCGCTGTTGCAGTGGCCTGACTTCGATCCCTGGATCGGTACTGCTCTCCTGGGATTGGGTTTACCGGCATATGTGATTGGCTTGCGTAAGCGATGATTTCTTTTCAAGATGTAACCTTTACTTATCCGGGCGCAAGCTACCCAGCACTCCAATCAATTAACCTGGAGATTCCTGCTGGGAGCTTTGTTCTGGTGATGGGCCTTTCTGGCTCAGGGAAATCTACATTACTGCGCTGTATGAATGGTTTGGTACCCCATTTTAGTGGTGGAACTCTTAGCGGTACTATTCGTGTGGCGGAAATGGATCCTGTGGATGCATCCCCTCAGGTGATGAGCCGCAAGATTGGTTTTGTTTTTCAAGATCCCGAGGCACAGTTCGTCCTGGACCGTGTGGAAGACGAGGTGGCCTTTGCTCTGGAGAATCTGGCCTTGCCTCCAGCGGAAATCCGTACCCGTTTGGATGCTACCCTGGGTTTATTGGGATTAACTGCGCTGCGTGAGCGGCGTCTAGATACACTCTCCGGGGGAGAACGGCAGCGTGTGGCTCTGGCAGCAGTTATGGCCTTAAACCCCAGCCTGCTTATTTTGGATGAACCAACCTCCCAGCTCGACCCGGAAGCAGCTGAGACTGTGCTGCAAACACTGGTGCGTTTGAATCGTGATCTTGGGCTCACCATCCTCCTGGCTGAACATCGCCTGGAGCGCGTGCTTCCGTTCGTGGATCGTTTAATATATTTGGATAGCGAACCAGGACGTATGCTGGTGGGGGATCCTCGCCAGGTGCTTGCCGAGGTTGATCTGGTTTCGCCGGTGGTCGCTCTTGGAAAATATTTGGGCTGGCAGCCACTGCCGTTGACAGTTCAGGAAGCGCTGCCCTTTGCCCAGCTTGCGCAATTGCCTGAATCAAGCGATGTATTGATAAGCGATATTCAGGCTACGCTTCCCGAACCGGTATTGAGGATCGTCGATCTACACGTCTTCTATGGGCCCAAACCAATCTTAAAGGGTGTAAATCTATCTGCCCAGGGGGGTGAAGTTCTGGCGCTGATGGGTCCCAATGGGGCTGGTAAAACTACCTTACTGCGCAGCCTGATAGGTTTAATGAAACCGGAGGTCGGGGAAATCTTACTACTCGGTGAATCTATTGCAGGTAAAAACACAGCGGACCTGGCTCGTTTAGTAGGTTATTTGCCGCAAGACCCGAATGCTTTGCTATTTGCAGATCGTGTATTGGATGAATTACTCTATACCTTGCACAGCCGCGCACACCAACCACACGGTCATCGCCAGAATAGCTCAGCAGACACGGATACGAGCAATGCAGAGAAGGCAGCCGTGATGCTGGCGCAGATGGGGATGGCGGACCTGGCGGAGGCTTATCCGCGTGACCTGAGTGTCGGTCAGCGTCAGCGGGTCGCCCTGGCAGCGATCATGGTGGCCCAGCCGCGATTGCTCTTGCTGGATGAACCGACGCGTGGGTTAGATGCTGCGGCCAAACAACGCCTGGCTGATTTATTGCAAACCTGGCGCGATGATGGGCATGCGATTATTTTAGTAACTCACGATGTGGAACTGGTGGCACGCCTCGCAGATCGAGTGGCGATCCTCGAAGATGGCGTCATCAGCGCTCAGGGCAAGCCAGTAGAAGTATTGGCTGCCTCGCCGGTGTTCATGCCTCAGGTTTTACAATTATTTCCTGATGCCGGCTGCCTCACTCCCCAGCAGCTTATAAATCGATTACGATCTACCTGATCGCAATTCAGATTTGGATCCGGCACAGGTACTAGGGTGCGCGCACCTCGGCTTCAACAACCAGCGTGCCGCCTCTTTCGAAGATCAGAGTGAGAGGATATTTTTCGCCCGGCTTGATCTCTTTTTGCAAGTTAATCAACATCACATGAAACCCGCCCGGTTTTAATTCTGCAGCTCCCCCTGCAGGAATGTCGATTCCCTCCACTGGGCGCATGGTCATAACATCGTTCATCATTTCGGTGACGTGCAATTCCACACTTTGTGCCAAATCAGTTTGGACTTGTAGCAGGCGATCATCTTCTTCGCCCGAGTTTGAAATCACCATAAAGGCTCCAGTAGTAAGACCGGAGGTGGGCTGCGCGGTGGTGGACTGGTTTTCCATGGAATGCCCCATTGCTTCGCCGCTGCCGATCGCCCGAATCCAGGCTTCTTGCACAGTTAGTTTATCTTCGGTTGCCTGGGCCTGGCAACTGGTCACAAACAAGCCTGTAATAATGATCATGAGTATCTGAGCGAAATGTTTCATCAATAACCTCACAACTTGGGTGATGAGTAACTTAAGGCGTGCTGACTTTGAATAAAAGGCCGATTGCATAGCCTGCCATCGCGCTAATGGTGCCAATAGCTGCCATCTCCAACCCCGACCGGCCCGGGTTGCCAACTGTGGTGCGTGCTTTATAGGAGCCAACCAGGAAAAGGGTAATTGCGGTAATCAGGATCGAAACCCACATGGAGGTCTGGACCGGTAGAATGACGAAGGGGCTTAATGGGATTAGCGATCCGACGATTGCAGAAATCCCTACAATCAAGGCGGAACGAAAGGCGCTGCCGCGTTTAACGGGGGTTAGTTTGTGTTCCTCAGCCATCATCACAGCTACCCACACATCTTCGTTTGCGGTGATTGTTTCCACAATGCGGTCAAGGAGCTCGCCTTGAAATCCTTTGCGCAGATAGATTTCGCGCACTTCTTCCCGTTCCAGGCGTGGTACTTCCTGGATGTGGCGATACTCACGCTCGCGTTCGCTTTCATAATAGGAAGCGTCGGCCAGGGTGGTTGTATAGGCCACAGCCCCCATGGAGATGGATTCTGCAAACGTTGTCGCCAAACCGGCGACTAAAACAACGCGCGTGTCACCTGTCGCTGCTGCCAATCCCAGGATGACCCCCAAAACATTAACCAGGCCATCCTGCCCTCCCAGGATAATATCCGACAGGCTGGAGGTGGGTTTGTGCGGATCGTGTTGGCTGTGGTGTACTTCGTCGAGAGTAAGTTTGGCGCCGGTAGAGCTGTTCACACCCATGATGATTTCCATACCCTTGTTTGTGCTTTCTCGTACATAAGTTAATTTTACCACTGCAAGAATGGGCGTTGGCGACCCTTGCCCCTTTTCTGCCTTCGCGATAGGATTATGCCAAAATAGGTGCAGACACGATGAATCGTAGAATAATTTACCTCTTTGTTGGGGATATCCTGGTCATTTCCCTGGTGGCAATCACTGGGTTTGCCACCCACGGCACATTGGGTTCAGCCGGAGTGCGACTTCTGGCAACCCTGATCCCTTATCTGGTTGCCTGGTTTGTGGCTGCCCCCCCTATTAAGGCTTTGGATCCTGATGCTACTCAGGGTTGGGGGCTGTGGCGTCCAGTGTGGGCGGTACTGCTGGCGGCGCCTTTTGGCGCCTGGTTGCGTGGAATCTGGCTTCAGTTACCCGTTCAGACTACATTTGTTTGGGTGATGCTGGCTTTCATTGCCTTGGGAATTATCATCTGGCGGCTTTTCTATAATTATGTAATATTCCTACGCACAGGCACTTAGCATGGATGAAGCAGCCTTAATCCTGGAAGCCAAGCGGGGTGACATCACTGCATTTAATCGCCTCGTTTTGGCTTATCAAGACATGGTTTACAACCAGGCCTTTCGCATGATGGGGGAATTAGACGCGGCTGAGGATGCGACCCAAGAAGCTTTCATTTCTGCTTACCGAAGCATGCATAGCTTTCGAGGCGGCTCATTTAAGGGTTGGTTATTGCGTATTGTAACCAATGCTTGCTATGATGAATTGCGCCGCCGGAAACGTCGTCCGACAACCCCGCTAGAGCCGCTGGATGATGACGACGAGGAAATCGAATCTCCACACTGGATCGCTGATCCTGGTGAAACACCTGAGGAGAGCACGGAAAGGCAGGAGTTAAGCCAGGCAATTCAGAATTGTTTAGATCAGCTCCCCGATGAATTCAAAGCAGTAGTTGTGTTGGTAGATTTGCAGGGGGTTGATTACACGGAAGCAGCATCAGTAATGCAGACACCGCTTGGTACCATTAAGAGCCGGCTGGCACGCGCCAGGCTGCGCCTGCGCGACTGTTTGCAAGGTTTCTGGGAACTATTACCGGCTGCGTTTCGTCTGGTAGAAGAGAGCAAATCATGACGAAACAACTATCTACACATGACTGGGAGATTTTATCGGCGTACCTGGATGGCGAACTGACATCCCAGGAACAAACACGTCTGGAGCATTCTCTACAGCAGCGCATTGATTTACAGCAAGCCCTGGATGAATTACGCCGGACGCGCATAATTTTACGCTCCGCAGCACGCGTTCGCGCCCCCCGCAATTTTTCGTTAACCCCTGCAATGGTTGGCGGGCTAAAACCTTCCCGTAAACCATTATTTTCATTCAATGCATTACGTTTCTCTTCTGCACTGGCGAGTGTCTTATTGGTTTTGACTGTGATTGGTGAGTGGTTTAGCTTTTCAGGTCCTCTAGCGACTCAAGTGGCGATGGTAAGTGAACCTGCTGCAGAGGCGGAGTTTGCACCCCCTGAAGCCGCGATGTTGCCTGACTCAACCACCAATGCTGCTGATTTAAGACAGTCCATTACCGAGGAACCCTCCCCGAAAGCGCTTATGGCGCCAGAAGGTACGCCGGCACCGACATATGGGTTAGAAGCTCTGAGCGTGGCTGAGACAGAGACAACAGTTGAGGAACCGGCTGAAGGTGGAGAACCCTTAGTAGGTGCTTTTCTTGCAGAAACGCCTTTAGCTGAAGAAGCACCTCTACTCGAAGCGGTGCCACCATTGGAGGAAGCTCCTGCTGCGGAAGTGATGAATGCAACAGAAACCCCGGTTACTGAAGTAGCAGAACAACCGGCCGCATCTCAGCCGACCGTGGTTGCTGCCGCAGATTCAGGTGAAACCGTTGCGGTACAGTCTGACACTACTGATCCAGTTTTGGATCCACGCTTGTCCTGGCGTCTTGCCCAGGGGGTGCTACTGGCCCTGGCGCTAATCACTGGCTTAGCCGCATGGATCATTCGCCAGCTCCAACGTTCAAGATCCAGATAATATGGCAATCGTCGATGAAATCCACTACTGCCCTGTTTGTGGAACAGCGGTAACCCAGGCGGAGCGATTTGGCCGTTTGCGGACCGTCTGTCCGCAATGTGACTGGGTGCATTTCGCCGACCCAAAAGTTGCTGCAGCGGTGATCGTAGAACAGGACGGGGCGGTCTTGCTGGTACGGCGCGCCAACAGCCCGCAGCGCGGACTGTGGACGTTGCCAGCGGGTTTTGTGGATGCCGGTGAGGACCCGGCGCACGCTGCCGAGCGCGAGTGTGAAGAAGAAACTGGCTTGCATGTCCAGGTGACTGGTCTGGTCGATGTGCTCTATGGGCAGGAACATGCGCGCGGGGCACACATCTTAATCGTCTATCGAGCCAGTGTGTTGGATGGAAAGCTGCAAGCGCGCGATGATGTAGATCAGGCAGCATTTTTTGAGCGGAGCAACTTACCGCCTTTAGCTTTTTCAACCACTCGCCGACTGTTACAAGACTAAGAATATTGTTAGGAAAAAAAGACCTTATTTGGTTAAATTGTCATGAATCTATCATGAAATGGTGGTAAACTTTTTCCGATATTTCCCTTTTCCTTGTATTGACTGTAAAACCGAATAACTACCTAAGGAGATTAGCACATGCGCGTTCAAGTATTCAAGCCATTTATTTATATCTTGGTTATGGTGGCATTGGTTGCTTGTGGTGGGGGGAGTCCTACACAGGCGCCCGTGGCGACGGAAGCCCCTGCTCAACCAACGACGCCTCCCACATCGATACCGGAACCAACCGCAGCTCCAACGGATGCTCCAACGGAAGCTCCCACGGAGACTCCAGCCAGTGGGGCAATCAATAATTTGCAGGATGTGCAAAAAGCCATCATTCAGATTGAAGCCCAGGGAACGTTCATTGACCCGGAATTTGGTCTGGTGATGAATGGAGCCGGACGGGGATCTGGTTTTATCATTGATCCATCCGGTATTGCTGTTACCAACAACCATGTAGTGACTGGCGCCGCATTGCTCAAGGTTTGGGTTGGAGGAGAGACGGAGTCACGCAATGCCCGGGTCCTGGGCGTTTCGGAATGTTCTGATCTTGCGGTTATTGATATCTCCGGTGACGGCTACGAATACCTGGATCTCTATGATGGTCAGATAAATGTCGGCATGGATATTTATGTGGCTGGTTATCCGCTAGGTGACCCAGAATTTACTTTGACCAAGGGCGTGATCTCCAAAGCCAGAGCAAACGGAGAATCGAGCTGGGCTTCGGTAGATTCAGTGATCGAATATGATGCCTCCACCAATCCAGGGAATTCCGGCGGTCCAGTGATCACGAGCGAAGGCCAGGTGATTGGCGTACACTATGCCGGAAATGCCAGCACGCGCCAGGCGTTTGGGATTTCCCGAGACGCCGCCAGACCTGTGATCGACGAGCTTAAGACTGGTAATAACCTGGATACCATTGGCGTGAATGGTTCTGCGGTCGGAACCGATGATGGCAGCCTGACTGGTGTGTGGGTTTCCTCAGTACAGTCGGGCTCCCCCGCGGATAAAGCCGGTGTAGTGGCGGGCGATATCATCACGATGATGGAAAATCTGGTCCTTGCCACCGATGGCACAATGGCTGATTACTGTGACATCTTGCGTAGTCATGACCCAACGGATACTCTTAGCATCCAGGTGCTGCGCTGGGCAAATGGCGAAGTGCTGGAAGGGCAGCTAAATGGTCGCGAATTGGAACTGGCAGCCACCTTTGATCCAGGTACTGGCAATGATAATAGCGGTGGTGCAGTGGGTAACGAAAATTTGTACATAGATCCAAGTGCTGCCGCATCTGGGGATGTGTATTACTTCACCGAGTTTGAGGATGAACTGGCCGACTGGGAATGGTTCCTGATGAGTGGTCAGGAAGAGAATTTTGACCTGCTGGCAGATAACAGCCGGCTGCGTTTTGATATTCAAGGGCGTGATACCTGGGTTTATGTGGCAAACAATGCCCTGGATCTGGCAGATGTGCGCATTGATACGTCTACCGAAAACTTAGGGATGAGCACCAATAATATCAGTCTATTCTGTCGCTACTCTGACCGCGGCTGGTATGAGTTTAATGTTGCCAGTAATGGGGAATACTGGATCTATCGCTATGATGCCAATACCCAGGCATGGCGGACTCTTTGGACTGGTGGTTCGACCTTGATCAAAATGGGGCAGGAAATCAACCACTACGGAGCAATTTGTGAGGGCAGTGAATTGTCCTTGATTATTAACGATACCCTGGTTAAGACGATCAAGGACACCACCCTGAAATCGGGCCTGACGGGGATATCAGTTTCCTCTTTTAACGTAACCCCGATTGTTGTGGAGTTTGACGCTTTTGCTTTATCTGTTCCATAAATGAACTCGCCATTGAATCAAACTGCGGGCGGCTACCCAGCTGCCCGCAGTTTTTTGGTTAAGATTACTTTATGGTAAAGATCAGTTTGTGATTGGTTTTATTGCCAGCCTGGTCTTCAGCCTCAACAAGTAAGCTGTGTTCTCCTACCTGGGTTTGCCAGCTTACCGCGAAGGGTGGTTGATCGAGACGGGCAATCAAAAGATTATCGAGCAAGATGCGGACTTCTTTTAGTTGTAATTCGTCCTCTGCAGCCACCTGGATGGTTATAGAAGGTAAATCAAGCACTTGCCCCGCCTGAGGATACACGATAGTAACCTCAGGCGCTTGATTATCGACTGTGACCTGGATCGTGCTGGTGTCTATCTGTTGATCCTCACGCACGACCAGAAGCTGTAAGGTGTACAAACCACTTAACCCACTAGTATCCCATAAAGCCAATTCTGCATTACGGGCTGGTCTGGTCACATCTTCACCAATTTGTGTCCAGGCTGCAGGATTTAACCCCTGGCCGAGTTGAATGCGGTAATATGAAAAATCGCCTCCCGCGGCTATGCCAGTAATTGAAACATCACCCCCTACTACTGAAAACATGCCTGGAGATTGAATCTTGGCATTTTGGTCATTCTGTACATTTGAAGTAAACACATCATAACTATCCGGTGGGATGGGGATGCCAGCCTGGTGCGCCCAGGTAGTTGCTTCCCGAGGAATTTGTAGAAAGATTTTTTCCTCAACCAGCTCGGATGGTGTATAGATCGTAGCCAGTAAGCCTGTTTCACGATTGACTTTTACTACCTGGTACAGATTATCAACCTGCATCGGCTCAGTGCCAGATAGGAAAATTTCGCTGACTACTGTAGGGCAATATGGTGAAGGCAACATTCCAGATGGATCGCAAACTTCGAGAGTGGTGATCCCGCTGGGTATTTGCCAGCTCTCAGTTGGTAATTCCTGATGGGCATTCTGCATCAGTGCATGCCATAAGGCAGCTGGTAGCTGGGGAGAAAGTGGTAGCGCAGTTTCAGGCGCAGATACGCGACCCATCCAAACGCCGATGACTAGCTGAGGCGTGTATCCAACCGCCCAAACATCTTGTCCCGCAGCGCTGCTGCCCAGCTTGGCGGCAGCCGGTCGACCTATTTCCAGGGCATTAGGATGTCCGAGGGTAAGCCAGCGGGCAGCTTCGTCGCTAAGGATATTCGTGATCAGATAGGCTAACTGGGTGCTCAAAATTGGTTGATTTCGTCCGGCTGCTGGTTGCGTCCAAATATGTTGGTTTGTTTCTTGAATGGCGAGTATAACGATTGGTTCAACGATCGCTTGAGAATCCTCCTGCGCATCACCGGGGTTTTGAGTGGGAATACCTGCTAAAACACCCTGGTTGGCAAATACCCCCATGGCCTGGACGATGCTTAAGAGGGTTATTTCGCCACCATCTAGAAGAATTGATTGATCCAGGTTCTCTGGCAGGCTGTCCAGCTCATCGGAGCTGGTCAGAAGGCCAAATTGGCGGATCGTACGATAAATATTTTCTGGGCCGACACGCTCCATGACCTGGGCGGCAGGAACGAGAATATCGTTTGCCAAAGCCATCCGCAATCGCATGGGGCCGTGTTTTTGTTCATCGAGAGAGTCAATCTCCGGCAATACATCCTCGTTTGAGATATCCCACACCAACGAGGCAGGGGTGAAGCCGCGCGTAAACGAGGTTAGATAGATGAATGGGGTCAGCAGGGAAGCTGGAGGATGCCCTGGGAGACTGGATGGATCAAGGTTGCTGTTGGGATCTTCAACGTAAGCCAGAATCTGACCGGTGCCAGGATCCAGGATAACAACGTTAGCTGCTAATTGGCCCTCTGGGGAACCAGCAGGGCCGGATAAGGTGGGAAGTAAACGTTCAGCCTGGCAATCCAGTCCCTCGGGTAAAAGAGAATCCTCTACAGGGGTTCCTGAGCGTTCAAGATGGGCGTAGGTAGCACAAGATGCCTGTAGTTGCAGGGGGAAATTCAAGGATGTTGTAATTCGCAGACCCCCCCGTTGTATTCTTTGCAGATTATTGATCTGGCTGATGCGATCGAGCACATAATCTGAGAATCCCGGGGCAATGCTGGTGTATATACTGCCAGATACTTTTGGGGAAGGTATATGCGCCAGTGCATAATCAGCGTCTGTCTGGCTGATTGCACCAGATGACAGCAGGCGTTCCACCGCCGCCTGGTACTGCTCAGGTGTAGGAGGTAGGTTTGGGTTTTGAGCCAGAAAAGCTAACCAAACCGCTTCTGCCAAATTTATGATGGAAGCCGATTTTCCAAAATAAACCCAGGCTGCCGCATCTGCCCCATAGATCATCGTGCCATATTGGGCTGCGTTTAAATACCATTCCAGGATCTGGGCGCGCCCATAGCGGTTCGTGATTTGGGCTGCCAATAAGCGTTCCCGCAAGGAGCTCTGCAAGCCGGTTGGCTCTTCCCATAATAATAGGTCTGAGACGAGCTGTTGAGCCAGGGTAGGGTGGCGATCACTGCTTATTCCATCGAATGAAAATCCAGTATGTTCCCAGAAGGATGGATCAGTTACGGCAATGCTGGCTGAGATTAGTTCTCGGCTGAAAAAAGTGGGGCCATTAGTTTCGGGGTTGGCAAGGCGCGGGTTATCTGCCCCAAATATATCCTCCGGCAAATATAGATATTTTGCTTTGCGGGCTGCGGGGTGCCGTAGAGTGGCGATAACCTGCTCTCCACTACGGTCTAACAACAGGGTGGGATGGTTTAGCAGGCCATCCTCACCATCCATTAAGCTGATTAGCAGATCCGGAGAGGGCAAATCAGTGACCAGTGTTATATATAAGGTTGCGCTCAGGATAAGCAGGAACGCCACAATCAGGCTAAGCAGGGTGCTGCACCCCAGGCTGAAGAATAAACCTGAATTGGGGTGAGTACGCCGGCGAGTGCGTTGGTGGACGATATGCGATGCTTCGGGCATGAGGGAATTTTACATCAGATTTGCCGCGCTACCCGCGGCGATTAAGTTAAACAAACCGGCAGAGGTGCTGCCCCATATACCTCTGCCGGCATTTATCTGTGCAGGTCCCCTCGCTCCATCCCCACTAAAATCACCTGCACATCTGGTAAGCGAGAGCCTGTTTGATTGAGCTTATTCTAACAATAAGGCATTGCCAAAACATTGACAAATGTAACAATTAAGTCGATTCTTCACATATTTTTAGCAAATCCCGAAAACTCAAAAAGGCCGGGCGTATCAACGGATCCTGAGTTTGATTATCCAGTTCGTTCAGTAACTGTGTTATGCGGGTTGTGTCAAAGGGGAAAGGTGTCTGGGTTTGTGGTCTGGCTTTGACATACTCTATGACGATTAAGAGTTCCAATAAGCTATTGGACAGTTTTTGGGCATCTTGAATGATCCGCTTGAGGGTCAGGTCTTGCCCATCAGCCTTCCCATTCCGTAGATCAATTATGAATATGAACATTTGAGCGGCAATGTAGATGTATTTAATCTCGCGTAGCAGGGCTTCCTCTGCCAGATCGCTGGCAATTTCACGCACTTCCTGATACTGCCCTTTTTCGTAGAGTACGCGGGTCATTGATAACTTACTGAGAATCGCTTGAAGATTATCTTCTTGTTCTATAGTTTTTTGGATAACTTGTTCGTGCGTTTCCATCCCTGAGTGATAGTTTTCGATCAAAGACTGTGCGAAACCAACCAGGAAGACTAAATTTGAAGATAGAAAGGTATTTTGATTGGAGTTTAATCCAGACTGATAATATTCATAAGCAGCTGAATAATCGAGTAGCCAGGTGAATATGTTACCGATTAAATGATTGCCTAGGGCGACCAGCTCGAAATGACCACGTTCTTCTCCAATCTGGATGGTCTGGCGTGCATTGCTCAATGCGGAATCTAAATTTCCCATCGCCAAATCTATCTGCGCTGCATGGCTGTAGAGGTGACCAAGCAAGCGCCAGGCATGGATGTTCTCGGCTGATTCGATGCCAACTTCACAATTTCTCCGGGCTGCCTGATAGTCGCCTAAATAGTACTGAGCAAGGGCCAGTAAATTATAGACAGATACCTTCCCGTATGGATCGCGAACTATTCGATAATATTCCTCCGCGCGATGAGCATGGTATATACTTTTAGATGGCCACCCGGATTGCATTGTGATCATTGCGAGAAGCTTATGCGTATTGGCTACCGTATGGAGGTAGAAAGGGTCTTTGTCATCTCCTGGCTGTTCCAAAGCAGATTGCAGTGCAGCACTGGCTTCGACATACCGGTTTAGCAGGAATAAATAACTGCCGCGCCGGTTATACATTTGCATGATGGCCAAAGAATGCCCTGTGCGTTCCAAAAAGCTGGCTGCCTGGTGGTTTGTTTCCAGGGCTTTATCGTACTTCTTTTGAAGTATATAGGCGTCGCTGAGCGAGTCATAAGCAGTTCCGATCAGTAAATCGCTGCGCCGATCATAACCACTGCGCAACATAGCCTCTGAAATTCTTTGAACTAAATCTATCTCATCGATCTCATAGGCAAGCTTAGACCACTCACTATAAAATTCATAAACCTGGCGGGTGGTTATATTGGTTGCCTGGGCAAGCTGCTGCTCCGCCTGGGAAAAATGTTTTAGCGCCTCCGAAATGGATTGCAGCCTGCGAGCATGTTGCGCAGCTAAGATCCAGAATTGGAAAGCAGTCGCTGGATCGCCAGACTTTTCAAAATGTTCAGCCAGGATTGCTGGATGGTTGTAGGGTAACACCGGATGCCTGGAGAGTGCATTGCCCACCTGGCGATGCAGCCAACGCCGGCGTAAATCTGGAATAGCATCCAGCAATACCTCGCGGAATTTACTGTGTATGAAGCGATAGCACAATCCGTCAGACGCTTCCGTGACAGGCTCGATCAACTGGCGTTCGGTGAGTTGGTTGAGATAGATTGCGAATTGATCGAGTTTGTATTCGCTGGCGTCTTGGATGACCGCGGGGTCGAACTCTGTTCCATAAATTGCTGCAAACTCTACCAGGTTTCTTTCAGGTTGGCTTAAGTCATCGAGGCGCTGTTGGATTAACCTGATGATATGGTTGGGTACTGGTATCGTCTCTATTTGGTCATTGGCTGGATCAATACCCTGTTCCAAGACGGTACGCACGGTCTCCAGGATATACAGTGGATTACCACCACTATCTGCGTGAATTTTTTGAGTGAATGCTTCGGTTGGATTGCCTGCTAGGAGATAGCTGATTAACGATCTCGTTTCGTCGAGATCGAGGCCTGACATTTCTAGCACGGTACAGCGAGGCGAGCGACGGAAATAATTTTCGAGATGCGCGAAATATGGATGGCGTTCATCTATTCGAGCGGTCAGCAGGATGATGGATTGCTCGGTGAAAGGGGGACGTTCCATGAAATAAGTCAGAGCAGTCAGAGTTGTTTCATCTGCCCAATGGATGTCATTGATACAAACCAGCAGCTTGCGCCCTTGTGCGATTGCCCAGAATGTCTGGCGCAAAGCCTCAAGGAGATTAGCTTGGTCGGCCTGCGTTTCTTGATTGAAATAAGCATCTCCATAGAGTTGGCGCAGCTCGGGGCGCAACTCAATTATTTCTGGGAAGATGCGCGTTAATTGTGCTGCCCAAGTAGCAGGAATTGCTAACCAATCGCGCTCCTCGAAATGCTCCCGGAGTAAATCGATAAGTGGTTGTAGTGTAAGTTGATTTTCACTCGCACGACAGTTGCTTGTAAGAATGCGCGCTACTGGAGCTACCTGGCCGGAAAATTGTTCGAGCAGATGAGTCTTTCCCTGCCCGGGTTCTCCCATGATCAGGGCTCCTCCACCGCTTTGAAACTGTTTCCATAATTTATCCAATAGTGGTTGCCGCCCCACGAATGGCAACTGTTTTGTCGGGCGCAGAGTCCAGTGCGATTGAATGGTGGCGCCGGGGTCAGATGATGTTGTCCCTTTGAGTTGCTGGATTAATTCTTGTAATAGTGGATTGGTTAAGGAATTCCCTTCCTGTTCCAGGCGAAGAATATAGGTATGATAATGCTCGCGCGCCTGAGCCGAACGCCCCATGCTCAGCAAGGCGCGCAGGATGATGTAATGGAATGATTCCTGGCTATCATCTACAGACAATCCCTGACGTGCATAATGAAGGCATTGTTCTAGTTCGGTGGCTACCAGACTGTGATAAGAAATACGCTCAAGCAGGTTTAGATAGGTTTGCTCCAACTGGTTAGCTTGATTGGTGAACCAGCGTTCCAGCTCGTAGGAGCCTGACAGGATTGTGCCTGCCAGACAATTGGGAGTGCGCCAGAGTGAAATGGCTTTGGTGATTTTGTTGTAGAGAGGCTGGGGGAGAGGTTGGTCTAATGGGATGCGGTTGGCCAGAGGAAAGGTTTGATCAGTCAGGGTGTAGAACTCGTGCAGGTCGACATATACGGAGTTGAAGTCTATTCCAACCAGATCGGGCAATATACGCACCCAATCCGGATTTGCCAATGACTTTCGCAAGCGGCTTATTGTTTCACGTAATCTTTGCCTGGCGACTTCATCTGGCGTGTCCCCCCAGAATAGAAAAGCCAATTCATCTCGGGCTACCATGCCCCTGCGACATGCCAAATAAAACAATAAGTATCGGGTATTTCGCCGTGTTATGCGTAGAGGCTGGCCCTCCTGATAAATCTCTGGAGGACCAAGCAGTAAGATGCGCAATTTGTGCAAAGTTCAGCCTACCTTTGCTCACCAATTAAGATTTGAAGCTATCTCAACAATAGGGTGAGGCCACCCCACATTTTTGAGATGAGTACCAGGAATGTTCCAACTCAATAATAGTCTGCTGTGGGAACTTATTGTACCAGAGCAGGGGAATAGATATCAATTATCAATATTCTGATGTCCGGACAAAAGTTCGGACAAGAGGATAGAACAAAAAGCCTCGAAGAAGATAAACTTGGTTTTCCGAGACCATCTTTATCAACCACGAGGCTTCATGGACAAGTTTATCAATAACCAAGAATTTATGCTGGAACTGTTGGACGATGATGATCTGGCAGGACGGGCAGGAGAAATTGGGGCGGCTATTCTTGAGGCGCGTTCGCGGCGGCTGACGGACATAGCCGTAGAAATGGAAGGCGAAAGTGCAGCAGGCTACAAAAGGATCCAGCGGTTCCTGGGAAAAGCAGATCCACGCGCTGTCCTGTGGCGGTTGTTTCAAGAGGATGCAGAGTTTGTGATTGGTGACCCGACAGAGATTGAGCGCCCTCATGCCTGGAAGACAGAGTATGTCGGCAAACTGAAAGATGGCAAGACCAGAAGGTTCTGGGCTTTGATCCTGGCTACGGCTTATCGAGGTCGGGCAATCCCGTGTGGGATGGTAACTTACTCATCGAAAACGATTGCGCAGAGCTTGGGTTCGCGCAATCTCAATCATTTTCGAGCGTTTGATGGACTGAAAGATATGTTGGGCGGACGCCCGTTGGTGTGGATCGAGAATTCAGCTACCTAGAATTGATGCTCAATCTATTCGAGGAGCAAATCAACTGGGTGATCCGTCTGAACTTGCGTTCCAATCCACCTAAATTCTATGCTGATGACGGCAAGGAAGTAGCCCTAACGATTTCACCTGGAAAGACAGTGGTTATCAACCATGTTTGGTCCATGGGCAAAGTGTGTATGAACATTGTCGGAACCTGGAAAAAGGGGCTGGCCGAACCGTTGTGGGTGATGATCAATCTGGAGGCCAAGCAAGGCCTGCAGATTTACTTTGCCCGCATGAAAATCGAGGAAACTTATCGCGACCTGAAAAGCCTGCTGGGGTTGACCAAGCTCATGAATAAACAGCAGATGTACATGGAGAAAATGGTCGCACTTTTATTGTTGACTTTCACGATCGGCCTGCTCGTCGGCGAAGAATTGCGTGACTTGCTTTATAGCGGGCCAATCACGGAGGATGAGCAGGTTGAAGACAAGGAACGTATCCCCGGTTCACCTTCTCTCAAAAAGGGCAAAAAGTGGAAACGCTATTCCGGTCTATTTGTCTTGCTAAAGCAAAAATGGAAACTATCCGATGAACAGAAGGCTTTGATACTCAAGGCTGTTTTGGCTACCTTCCAGAACCTGGTTCACCCCCCTGTCCGAAATTTTGTCTGAACCTCAGTCAATATTGTGTTAAATGATTAACGGGTGGAGCGTTGCTGGACCACTTGAAGCATTTCACGAGCCGAGCGCAGGGTGTTTTCACTAATCTGGCCCATCATTTGAGCTAATTCTGGCAAGCGCTCTTCGCCATTCAATTGAGTTACCCGCGTGGTGGTGCGTCCCTCATCCAATGCTTTTTCGACTCGGAAATGAGCTTCACCAAAGGCTGCCAGTTGCGGCAAGTGAGTAATGCACAGCACCTGGTGGTTTTCTGCCAGATGCCAGAGCTTCTTGCCAACAATTGCACCCACCCGTCCACCAATGCCCTGATCGATCTCATCGAAAACCAGGGTGGGAACCTGATCTGCCTGGGCCAGCACGTTTTTTAAGGCCAGCATCAAGCGCGAAGTCTCGCCGCCAGAGGCAATCTTAACCAGAGATTTAAAGCCTTCACCGGGGTTGGGGGCGATCAAGAACTCAATCTGCTCAATCCCGTGTGAGTTAAATCCAGTTTTCCCCCCATCCGGTAACGGGGCGAAGGGTGCTTCCAGGATGGGTTGAAAATCTACACGGAAGCGCGCTCCGGGCATCTGCAGATCTCCCAGTTCATTTTCGATCTCTGTGGCCATGCGCTGTGCTGCTAAATGCCGGGTGCGCGCGAGCGCCTGTCCGCTTTCACCAAGTTGGGTTAATAACTGTTCAAGCTGGAGTTCTAATTCCTGGATGCGCTCTCCGGCATGGGTGATCTCTTCCAGATCTCGTTTGGCCTGGTCGGCAAAATTTTGGATCTGCGCGATGTCCGCGCCATATTTCCGTTTAAGATTGTGCAGCAAATCCAGACGTTCTTCAACCTGATCCAGCCGGCGTGGATTGAACTCAATTGTGTCCTGATAAAGGCGCAGGCTGGCCGCGATATCCGTCAGGCTTTCCACCAGCGCCTGAGCCTGGTCAGCCAGGTCCGCCTGCGATGGATCGAGGCGCGCAAGATTCACCAGCGCATCTACCACCTGGCCGATCAAGTCGCTGGCGGCTGGAGTCTCAAGATTGCCTTCATCCAGAGCCTGAAGTGCCTGCTGGCTTAATGCAGCCAAGCCTTCGGCATTGGCCAGACGGTTGCGCTCGTCCTGGAGCTCACTCTCTTCACCGGGGCGCAAGCGGGCAGTTTCTATTTCATTAATCTGATAGCTGAGCAGATCTGAACGCCGAGCTGCATCCAGTTCTGCAGTGCGCAGGCGTTCAAGCTCGCGCTGAATGCCATGAATTTGCTGATAAGTAGTGCGGTAATTCGCAAGTAGGCTTTCGATTGATTTGGCGCTGCTTTCGTCCACCGCCTGGATGGCGCGGGCGTAATTGTCAAGCAAGGACAGGTGTTGTTTCACACGCAATAACGAGAGGTGCTCGGACTGTCCATGAACATCCACCAGATATTCGCCCAATTCGCGCAGCAGGCTGGTACTGGTGGCGCGCCCATTAATGCGGGCGACATTACGACCTGAAGAACGGATCTCGCGCCCTAATACGACACTATCCGGTTCGTCCAGTAACTCTTCACTTTGGAGAAGTTCGTTGACCGCGGCTAGATTCGAAGGTGGGATATCAAAGACAGCTTCAAGATTGGCGCGTTCTTCCCCGGCGCGGATCATTGTGGAATCAACTCGCCCACCCAATAATGCTTCGACGGCATCAATGATGATCGACTTACCAGCCCCTGTCTCACCCGTAAATATATTGAGGTGGGGAACGAATTGAAGTTCTAGTTGCTCAATAATGGCAAAATTAGCGATGCGTAGTTCTTTCAGCATAAGCTTTTCTAAATCGTGCAATAAAAACAGTTATTGAATACGGATGCCTGAAAGCCGGTAATAAACAGAAGAGACAACACCAAAAGTGTAAATCCCGTACCATACCAGGCTGATGAGTGATCTAAACCCGCCTCCCAACAAAGCACCCAAGAGGATTGGGAGCAATGGGATTAAACAACCCACTGCGGCGGCAACGGTTGCGGCGATAAATAAGGCCCGCGCTCGCCTGCGCTGGGTGACTCGCCGCACAGCTTCCGCAACCGCCGTGCCAACAAAAGGGCCGAGGAAGAGGGCAAAAAAACCGATATAAGGGACGACCAGGCTGCCCAGCAAGCCGAGAACTCCCGCGATGCCAATCGCAATTGGATAATCATACCAGAGCGCAGTTTCAAAGGTGCGTTGCTGGCCGCGCACGCATTCTTTGCAACGATAACCGGTGGGAGTCAGTACAGCACAGCGTGGACAAATTGGCTTTTCGCAGCGATTGCAGCGTAATGTTGTTTCAGTATCTGGGTGATTGGCACACACCAGGACGGGAGGTGTATCGGTCATCTTGAATTACCTGTAGAAGGGTTGCGATTCATATGAGGGGTAAGATTTCTATAAAAATAACCAGGATCTTGAAAGCGGACAAATTTGACGGTGTGTTCACTGGCGCGGGCTTCCACACGATCTCCGTCCAGCATGGTCACAGGCGGTTGCCCATCGATGCTAAAAACTGCCTGGTGGTCCGTGTCCACTGTGATGCTGACTGTAGAGCCTTCGGCCAGCACGATTGCACGTTCAACCGAAAGATGTGGGGCTACGGGGACAAGCAGGATGTTGCGTAGCTCGGGCGGCAAGATAGGCCCTCCCGCAGCCAGCGCGTAGGCTGTTGAACCAGTTGCAGTGGCTGCAATCAGGGCATCGGCAACATACGTAGTCAGGAAGCGCCCATCGAGGTAGGCATTCAGGCGGACCGGGCGCAGGATCTGCCCCCGAGCGACCACCACTTCATTGAGGACATCCCAGGCTCCCAGGCGGGTATCTTCTCGCCACTGCTCAGCACATAACATCATACGCTTTTCCAACCAATACTCGTCAGTCTGTAAGCGTGGCAGGATTGTGCGCCACTGATCCAGCTGCACATCAATGAGAAAACCGAAGCGTCCCATATTGATCCCCAAGATGGGCACATTCGCTGGGCCACAAAGATGACCGGCACGTAGCATCGTGCCATCGCCGCCAACAGCAATCAGGAGCTCGAATTCCCCACCCATGACACGTTGGCGGAGCTCTTCATCATATAGAAAACCGGTCGCAGTGATACAGCCCCTCTCCAGTAAAAACGCGTTGATCTGTTGGGCAACTTCAGACGCGGCTGGTACCTGTGGGTGTGTGGCAATGGCGATGCGGTCGAATGGGGCTTGGTGTTGTGACATACCCGCTAATTATAGTGGTAAATCTGGCAGTCGTAAGAAAGTGGGGCCAACCTAATCGATCTTTTCATCACATGTCTGGCGATAACCACAACCTCGGCAGCGACCTGGCTCATCGTGGGAGCGAGCAACCCCTTTGCGCCGTTCCAGTAGGCGCATTTCATCCAGTATATTCAACAGAGTGGCTTCAAGTTCCGCAGTGTAATCGATGGCAAAAGTGCGATTGGGATAGTGCAGGATGCCATAGGGTGGGCGCTTCCCATAAACGGATTCAACCAGCATACAGTAAGCCGCCAATTGAAAAATATGCGCATCATAGGGCGCTGCAGATACCTGACTGGATTTCACTTCCACCGGGATCAAGTGATTGCCTTGTTGTACCAGATAATCTGGCTTTCCGGTCAGGCCGTTGCGGGGATCATAAAGCGGCTCTGTAACTGGCCCCCACTGGCGCGTGTCGCTAGAGATCACACGACCACCTGGTAAACCGGCTGATTTCTGTTGCCGTCCGGCTTGCCAAAATAATAATAGAGCCAGTACAAAGAGAACTATCGCCAGAGGGAGGGTAAAACCAGACATGGGAAATATTTACAAAGCGTGTAGAAATGTCTGTGTAAGTTCGGCTGCAAGGAGACCTAAGGCTGCCAGGACCAGTAGATAAGCCAGGGTGCGCAGCAGACCTGCCAGGATCACTTTTTTTCCATGCTGGGTATGGAGCGTGGTCCCGGCAGTCATTTGTGGCTGGTTTTCAGATGGAATATCCTGTCGCTGATACCACCAGGCCCGCTGGCAGAAGATAAAGGTGCTGATTTCAGATGCCCGGATGGTGCGCATAGATGAGTATGGTCAGATGCCAGAGTCTTTTAGCCGCTGTTCAACACTGGCGAGACTCCGCTCTAATTGTTGCTGGCGCAGGCTGAGGGTTAGATCTCCGCGCGTCCGTTCGGTGACCCCACGCACAATATCGGTCAACCGGCGCAGACCACCGGTGATGGCATCCGGGTAATCCATAGTCACCAGCACCCCATAAATATCATCCATGTGGCGTAATAAGCGCTCGGCTTCGACTGCTTCTCCACGCAGCAGACAATCCAGGCAGCGTCGGCGTAGCTCGCCTGCCGCTTCTGCCAGGCCCTGCAAATAGGTCGCGAACTCCAGGCTCAATGTCTCTGGAGACGGTAATTCACTGTTTTGGACCAGTGCATAAACCAGGCAAGCCTCAGCATATTCTTTCAAGGCGTCCTGGGTATACCCGGCATAGAATATATCGGGATGGGCGGCAAGTTCTTGGCGCAAGGAGGCGATAATCTGGCGACACTCGCTTAAATGTTCCTTGGCCAAATCCCACTCTTCGCGATGTACAGCCCGGATGGCATGGGCGCAGTGGCGGGTGAGAGTGCGCGATTGAGACAGGGCGCGGTCGCGGACTGCGGTAGCTATCTCGAAATGGGCGTGGATACGCTCAGCGGTTTCTTCTAAATGATTCATGATAGTTTATTTGGGAGAAGATGGATCTTCGGGTGATTGCGGAGGCTGGGGCGGACGGAATAGGTGATCCGCTAGAGGTGAGGCAGTAGGGATGGAGATAGCTCCGAACGAAGACTCATAGCGGGCCAGATTGTCTGCGAGGGCATTGTAGAAAAGCTTGGCGCCCAGAGGAGACATCACGATCCGTGCCAGGACTTCCGCTTGGTTGGCTCCCGGGAGGACCTGAGCAAAATCAAAGACCAGGTCTGAAGGAGAATGGGCAATGCGCACAAAATTGGCATATTCAACTTTGAGATCATCAGGGAGCTGCAAGGGAGGCAGTTGGGGGTGGGCAGGGCGAGACGGAGGCGAGGACATTGATATCCTTCCTTAGTTGGTAGGGAGAGACTGCGCGCAGTCTCTCCCTACCTGATTGGTTAAATTTTTAGAATGGAATCTCGTCGCCGTCAGGCTCGGAAACTTGACCGCCGTATTCGCCGCCGGTTGAGCCAGATTCGCCCTCACCTCTGCTAGAGAGGAAGCGTACGGTCGAAGCGCTGACTTCGAACGATGCACCGGGGCCATTTTGCCCGGTCCAGACGCGTGGGCCTCCGGTCTTCTGATCAGGGATCAAACGTCCCTCGATCAGAACCTTGCTGCCTTTACGCAGGTATTGGTTGCAGGTCTCAGCTTGTTTTCCCCAGGCAGAAATTCGAAACCAGATCGTTTCTTTGACCTGGGCGCCATCCGAGCCAGTGTATTGGCGGCTAGTGGCGACATTGAAATTGGTCACTGCTTGCCCGGAAGGCGTGAAGCGCATTTCCGGGTCTTTCCCCAAATTGCCGACTATGATGATGGTGTGGTACATGGTAAATCTCCTCTGTTTCGACGAGCGGTCTGTCTGATGTTCCAGGCGCACGCCGCCTGGGGCAGGCCTTCGGTTCACTCGCCGTATACAGAACAATTGTACACTAAATTGGCTCAAAAATAAAGAGGGATTTTGTGATCTTCTGGATATTTTACGTTGCCTGGATGGAGAAGCTACTATCCATTCCTGAACTGAAGGCAATAATGGTGAAAGGTATTGCTCACCCAGGCATTGCCCAGTCCATACGGCGCCAGGCGGATATTATCCTGGACCCAGATTTTTTCATCTTTGAGAGCGTATGTTTCCGTGAGGTTGCGCGCTAAATCCCAGGCCAGAGGGTAGATAACACCGCCCTTTTTTACATTCTTGACGATGATCGTTAGATATGCCCCCTGTCTCAGATGGGGCTGCAGACCGGCATAGATAGCGGTCAGGCGTCCGATGAACTCGTTGTAATCGCTGAGATTGCCTAGGTCTTGGGGGTCATCCGAATAATAGACATCCAGGGTTTGATCTGTGCGGCGCTGTTGTTGGGTTTTGGCTCCTGGAGCATGCAACATATCCCAGTAAGGCGGAGAGGTCAGCACATAATCAATCAGTGGAATATTTAGAGCCTGGATATGGTCAGCAATTTGGGCAGCATCACCAGTGATCACTTGGGCGGTCAGTCTGATAGCCGCGTCTCCTAAGCGCTCACGTTCTTCGGCGACTACCTGGCGAGCGAGAGCGGAGTATTCAGGGTTCAGCTCCACACCGTAGCTATGCCGCTCGCAGCGCAGCGCTGCTACCAGGGTACTGCCGGTGCCTACCATGGGATCCAATACTACCTGACCGCGTTTGGTAAAAAACTCGATAAATTCCTGGGCCAGGGTCTCGGGGAATTTTCCTGGGTGGCGCAATACATCTTTTCGCCGAGGTGGGGGATTATGGATGAACCAGGATTTTTGGAACTTTAGCCAGGTTTTGGGTTCGAGGTCATTGAGGCGATTGTGGTAGGTGCGTTTGGGCATATGGTTTATGGAAAGGCGGAGTAGATTTTAAGGTCTGAGAAGCTAACCGTGACGGCGTTATCTCCGGCAGAGCGAGCAAAGACGCCGAGACTGCCGTTGAGCAGGTTCGGGTCGCGTATGGTGAATAAGAATTCCCCGTTGGCATAATAACTGATTTCTTTACCGCGTGCCAGGACAGCAAGGCGCGTCACACTGGGTGCTCCAGGTGGAATGGCTCCGCTGGGAGTTAAGGGTTGGGGAGAGGAAGCAGTACGATTGAAATATTTGTCCAGGCGCGCCTCGCCATTACAAGAGATGGAGAAGCGATAAAATTCCAGGTTGCTGGACATGCGCAGGATTAATCCATATTCATCGCTGTCTTTACATAGGCTGGGAGCGGCGGTGATTTCGGCATAAAAATCACCAGGCACCGGCTCGCTAAACAAGCTATAGATATAGCCGCGGGGTTCTGAAATTGCCAGGGTTAGTTCTGCTTTTCCCAGAGCAGCGCTTAATGCGCCCGCCCGGCCTAGAGTCCAATGCTCTGGATCGCTGAAATCTTCTTCAATCAATAAGGCGCCAAAAGAAGGGCGCATATCGGGGGTTGGGGTGGTCACTTCCTGGATAGGACGCGGGGTAAAAGTTGCCGTGGAAGGAAACCAGACAATCGTAGAGGTGGGTGTATGGGTGGGCGGCAGCGGCGTATGAGTGGGTAGTGGTGGCAGGGGCGTGCGGGGGGCGAGGCAGGCAGAAAGGACTGAAGCCAACAAGATCGTGATGGTGAGTGAGCGAATATGTTTGGTTAGTGCGGGTGAGTATTTTAATATCCTCATACCAATCAGCCTGAAAGGTGTCTCTATCCGCCGGGGATGGGTGATGTTAAAATCAAACTGGAAACCAAAGCCTTTGGCGTTGCTTGTTGTCCGATCACGCCTGGCAGGTTCATTCTAGCATAAACTGGGAGGCATGCAGAGCTTCGCCAACCAACGATCCTTTTCGAATGAGGAGAGCATCATGCGGAAGAAAAGCATTCTGATCACCGGTGCAGCTGGAGAAATAGGAGATGCATTAATTCGGAGCCTGGCACAGAGCGCCACAAACCAGGTCATTACCCTGGATATCCGCCCTTTGCCGCCTGAAACTGCTCAATTGGTCACCCACGTGCAGGGAGATCTGATGGATCAAGCCTTGCTGGCGCGACTGGTCAGTGAGTATGAAATTGCGACGATCTACCACCTGGCAGCCCTGCTCTCGACGCGGGCCGAATTTACCCCGGAGGCAGCCCACCAGGTAAATGTGGAAGGTACGCTTGGGTTACTCAAGCTGGCCTCGGAGCAATCTCAGTGGCGGGGAGAGCCGGTGCTGTTTATCTTTCCGAGTTCGATTGCTGCGTACGGGATGCCAGATCTGCAAACCAAGACAAGATTTCCATCTGTCCGGGAGTGGGAATGGAATTATCCAACCACCATGTATGGCTGTAACAAGCTGTACTGCGAGCTTCTGGGAACCTATTACAGCCACAATTTTCGCCAGCTAGCCGCCGAAAAGCCAGTAATGCTGGATTTTCGCTCGGTGCGTTTCCCTGGTCTGATCAGTGCTTTTACAGTTCCCAGTGGGGGTACCAGCGATTATGGCCCAGAAATGCTGCACGCCGCCGCAAAGAATGCGCCTTACGCCTGTTTTGTGCGTGAGGATGCAATAATTCCCTTCATGGTAATGCCCGATGCTGTCAAGGCTTTGCTTGGATTGGCAGCAGCGCCTACTTCTGCGCTGAGCCGGACGGTGTATAACGTCACGAGTTTTAGCTTAACCGCGGCGGAATTTCGAGATCAAGTGCTCAAGGCGTTTCCGAATGCTCAAATCAGCTTTGAAACTGATCTTAAACGCCAGGGAATAGTCGATAGCTGGCCGGCAGGTCTGAATGATCATGATGCACGTCGCGATTGGGGCTGGCAGCCAGAGTATGATCTGGAAAGATCGTTTGGCGAATATTTAGTTCCCAATATTCGCGACCGTTACCAGGGTAAATAAACTTGATGGCTAAAGAAACTGATAAGCCTGTACCCGGCAGGCTGGTGTTTTTTGGTTCTGGCGAAACTTCACCCAGCGGCAGAAAAGTATTTGAGTATCTTCTGCGTAAACTGCCGCCCGCGCCTAAGATTGCTTTGCTAGAAACCCCGGCAGGGTTTGAGCTAAATTCGGCGCAGGTGATTGCTCGAGTGGCGGATTTCATTCAGCACCGCCTGCAAAACTACGCGCCACAAATCAGTATTGTCCCGGCTCGTAAACGCGGCACACCTTTCAGCCCGGATGATCCACAAATTATTGCCCCTCTGCTGGACGCGGACTTGATATTTATGGGACCGGGAAGTCCCAGTTATGCTGTCCGTCAACTGCGGGATAGCCTGGCGTGGCAGACTATCCTGGCGCGCCACCGGCTTGGGGCGACATTGGTCCTGGCCAGCGCGGCCAGCATCGCTTTTTCGGCTTTTGCATTGCCTGTCTACGAGATTTACAAAGTGGGTGAAGACCTGCACTGGAAGAATGGCCTGGATTTTTTTGGCACGTATGGTTTTCCATTAGTGTTCATACCCCATTGGAACAATAACGATGGTGGGGCAGACCTGGATACCAGCCGTTGTTATATTGGCCAACTTCGCTTTGCACAACTGATGGAGATGCTGCAGCCTGATCTAACGGTGTTGGGGATCGACGAAAACACAGCCCTGATCATGGAGCCAGGAGAGGGAGACTGTCAGGTGATTGGTCTGGGTGGTGTTACCTTGATCCATACTGGGCATGAGCATGAGATAGAATGTCTGGATGTGGAGGAAACCTCTCTGGATCGCGTGGCGCACCAACGTCAGGCGCATGTACACCAGTTTATGAACGGAGAAAGCTTTGCCCTGGGCGAGTGCTGCCCGTTGGTAGTGCCGGCGGCTGGTGAAGGTCTTCCGCCACAAGTCTGGCAGCAGGCGCTTGCTGCACAGAAATCATCTGCACCTGTGCAACAAGCAAAGCCTTCCGAACAAGTATTATACTTAGTGGCTGAACGCCAGGCAGCGCGTGCAAATAAAGACTGGTCGCGATCGGACGACCTGCGAAAGCAGATAGCTGAATTAGGCTGGCAGGTCAAAGATACCCCAGAAGGTCCCAAACTGGAACCAGTTGAGGCGGCTTAATTTTTTCAATCATCAACATGACATGAGCATTTCAGGCTGGAGTCGTTATCCAGAAGGAAATCACTTATCAGGAGACGATATGTCCACAGCGCAGAAAATTGGTTTTATTGGCCTGGGTTTGATGGGTAAATCTATGGCCCGGAATATCCTTAAGGCAGGTTTTGCCTTGGTCGTTCATAACCGCAGCCAGCAGGCTGTAGATGAGCTTGTTTTACAAGGCGCTAAAGCGGCGCACTCGCCCGCGGAGGTAGCTGCGCAAGTGGATGTAGTCTTCACCAACTTGCCCGACTCACCCGATGTGGAACAAGTTGCCCTGGGCCAGCCTGGGATCATCGAAGGTGCTCACCCCGGGTTGATTTATGTGGATCACTCGACGATAAAACCTGCCTCAGCCCGACTGATCAGTCGTGTGCTGAGTGAGAAAGGCATTGCCTGTCTGGATGCCCCAGTCAGCGGCGGCGATATTGGCGCTCGCGACGGGACACTGACGATTATGGTGGGTGGGCCGGCAGAGGCTTTAGAACGCGTTCGTCCGGTGCTGCAAGCCGTGGGCAAAAAAATTACCCACGTCGGCGAGAGTGGCAGTGGACAAATTGCCAAGGCAGCCAACCAGATCATGGTAGCTGCTCAAATGGTGGCTATGGCCGAGTTGCTTGTTTTTGCCAAAAAAGCCGGCGCCGATCCGCGTAAGGTGGTTGAGGCGATCCGTGGTGGAGCTGCTCAGTGTTGGACTCTGGACGTCAAACCGCAGCGTCTGTTTGCCGGAAACCGTACCCCGGGTTTCAAGGCCTATATGCAAGCTAAGGATCTCGCAATTGTGCTGGATACAGCCCGCGAATATGGCATCCCGGTGCCTTCTGCCGCACTGGATGCCCAGCTTTATAACGCGATGCTGGAGATGGATATGCCTGAGTTGGATAATTCAGCAGTGATCGGTGTTTTGGAAATCCTGGCAGGTGTGCGCTTATTAGATGGGTTGGAACCAGAAGAATAACCCTCGGCCGGAGAAACAATGGCAGACGGATTTTCTGCAAGGCAGCTATTACAGGCGATTAAACCGCGCTGGTCCCTCGAAGGCTTCAGAGATTTTAGCTTGATTGCAGTGGGGGCTTTATTGCAGGCTCTGGCGCTGCGTTTATTCCTGGTGCCTACCAACCTGGTAAGCGGGGGTGTTAGCGGCCTGGCGCAGATCATTAACCACTTTTCTGGTTTCCCCATTGGCTTGATGGTCTTATTGGGAAATGTGCCGTTGTTCTTGTTGGGCTGGCGGCATTTAGGAGGGTTACGCTTTGCCAGCCGGACCGCATTTGCTGTAGTTTCTTTTTCCCTATGCACCGATGTGCTGGTGAATTTTCTTCCACCCACTGGCTTGACCTCAGATCTGGTATTGAACACTTTGTATGGTGGTGTGGTAAGTGGTATTGGCTATGGACTTGTCTACCGAGGCCGAGGAACCAGCGGGGGCAGCGATATCCTGGCGCGCATCCTGAATCATTGGCGGGGAATTTCCATATCGCAAAGTTACTTGATTACTGACTCGCTGGTCATCCTGTTGGCAGGCTTATCTTTCAGTTGGGAAAATGCCTTGTACGCGCTGGTGATCTTATATATTTCCGGTATAGCAGCCGAGGCAGTGACCCAGGGGGCGAATGTTGTAAGGACCGTATTGGTGGTTACTTCTAATCCTGAAAAGGTCACTCAGATCATCTTGAAGGATATGGAACGTGGGGTGACCCTGATGCAGGCCCGTGGTGGCTTTACCGGCGAGGAGCGCACCGTCTTGTATTGTGTGGTGAGTAGATCTGAGATACCACAGATCAAGGCTCTGGTCCGCGAGGCCGATCCACGAGCATTCATGGTGATTGGACAGGCCTACGAAGCGCTGGGAGAAGGTTTTTTGCCGCTGGATCACAAAGTATGATTCCCATAAACATCCATAGCATGAATTTTCGGTTTATTTTCTGACTCATGCAACCAATCAGATTCAACTACGTAGACCATATCAAATCAAGATTACCCATCTATGGGCTGCTCAAACTTGAGCGATGAACAGGAGCAATAAAGTGAGCGCAAACGAGTCGCTCTGGCTTGACCAGGCGCTTCATGGTGATCCACAGGCCTTTGCTCAATTGGTGGAGTTGTATCAACGACCTGTGTTCAACCTTTGTTACCGGATGCTGGGAACAGCAGAAGATGCAGAAGACGCATCTCAGGAGACTTTCTTACGCGCCTATCGTTCTATGCGGCGTTATGATACCAGCCGTTCGTTTATTACCTGGTTACTTTCCATCGCTGCTCACTATTGTATCGATCAGATGCGCAGGCGACGCTATCCGGTCATTTCTATTGAAGATCTACCAGTCCCCGACCTGCCCGATCACTCGCCAGGTATGGAGGCTAAGCTTGGCAATAAACAGGAGCGGGAGCGAGTACGCAGCTTGTTACAATCATTGGATCCCACCGATCGTGCAGCTGTTGTGCTGTATTACTGGTACGACTATTCCTATGATGAAATCGGTCAGGCGCTATCCCTAACCATACCAGCTATAAAAAGCAGATTGCACCGTGCCCGAAAGACGATGGCAGAAAGTTGGAAAGAAAATGAGCACAAAGTTGAAGTACCAGGGAGGTTAGCTCATGAATCACAAACCGTTTGAAGATTTGCTCTTTACCTCTGATGGATTGACGAATGCAGAGCGTACAATCCTTCATGAACACCTGGATATCTGCGAAGATTGTCGCTCGCTTTCGCACGCCTGGGAGCACGTGACGATTGAAATGCGCACATCCCCACTTGCCGAACCTGCTCCAGGATTTTCCAAACGATGGCAGATACGTCTGGTGGCAGATATGGCTCGCAGACATCGCCGGCAAAGCTTGCTGATGCTGACCTTCAGCATCCTGGGTGCGTCTCTGCTGGTCGGCGCACTGGTTATCCTCTCGCTGCCATTGGCTGGGTCCCCATTGGCGCTTGGCATGGCCTGGCTTTCAAGGCTGTCGATCCTACTATCAGCTGCCAGTGTCACCCAGGACATCCTGGCAACCCTATTTAAAATGTTAGCAAATACAATTTCGCCTCTCTGGCTGGTCTTAGTGCTTGGAGTAGGTAGTCTTGCGGCGGTGTTATGGGCTGCGTCATTGCGTGTGTTGTTGCTGCCGCGGAGGGTAACCAAATGAAAAATGTCTATAAGCTATTGGTAATACTGGTCGTATTGAGCATCGCATTCTTATTGCCTGGTGCGGCCCTGGCACAGGAATCAAATGGAGATGAGGTTGTCGTTGGTGGAAATTACATTCTTGAAGCGGGTGAAACCTTCGATGGAAACCTGTTCGTCTTAGGCGGAAATGCGACGATTGAGGATGGCGCGGTCTTGAATGGAGAGATTGCGGTTGCTGGTGGAAACCTGACTGTGAGTGGGGCAGTCAATGGCGATATTTTTGCTGCAGGCGGCTTGATCGTACTGACAGAAACAGCCAATATCCAGGGAGATATTTCTACAGTGGGTGGGCATGTCGATCGCGCTGCCGGTGCCATCGTCTCTGGAGAAATCAACAATGATCTGCGCAGGCCTTTTGAGCTTCTGTTGCCGGGCGGTGATGTTGTATCGCCCAGCCCAGACATCCAGGTGACCGGAAATCCGGTATACGATGCGATTTGGTCAGCATTTTGGGTCATGATGCGCTCGTTTTTGTGGGCGGCGTTGGCTGTCCTGGTCGTGCTGTTCGCACCTGCATCGGCAGAACGCGTGGCTCAGGCTGCGGTCGACAAGCCTTTGATTATGGGTAGTGTGGGCCTATTGACGATCTTAGTTGTACCGGCAGTGCTGATTGTGATGGCGATCACGATCTGCCTGCTGCCAGTGAGCCTGCTTGGATTTCTGGCGCTCTCCTTAGGCTGGGCATTTGGCATTGTGGCTTTGGGTGTCGAAACTGGTAAGCGGCTGGCGGCATTGCTGAAACAAGAGTGGGCGCTGCCTGTTTCGGCAGGTATTGGTGCGTTCATCCTGACTCTGGTGACCAATGGCCTCAACGCACTACTATTCTGTGTGGGTTGGTTGCCAATGCTGTTGATTGGTTCGCTGGGCCTGGGGGCGGTGCTGTTGACTCGCTTTGGAATGCGTTCTTACCCACCTACCGATCCACTTGCAGAGCAAGGTTCGTCTTCGCTACTGCCGGTTATTCCACCAACTGAGTAGAACTATCCAATATCAAAAGCGGGGATGGCGGTCAACCGACTGTTCCATCCCCGCTTTTATATTTCACACATGTGCAGGGAACCAACCTAGAAACCGAACCAGCGCAGGACTTTTTCGTCATCGCGCCAGTTTTTGCGAACCTTTACCCGTAAGCGCAGATAAACTTTCCGTCCGGTGAGGGTTTCGATTTCGTGGCGCGCTTTTTCACCGATACGCTTGATCATGCTGCCTGCCTGGCCAATGACGATTGCTTTATGTGATTCGCGCTCTACGAATAGCGTCGCTTCAATGTATAAGCCCGTCTCTTCCCGTTCGGTGAACTGGTCGATGCGGATGGCAACGCCGTGTGGAATTTCGTCGCGTAATAGGATCAGGCTGGCTTCGCGGATCAGATCGGCAGAAATATCGCGTTCGTAAAGATCGGTGATCTGGTCTTCCGGATAAAAAGGAGGATTGACAGGTAGGTGTTCAATCATTTCCTCCAGCAGGATATCTAGTTGATCGCCCTGGGTGGCTGATATCACCAGCACAGTTGCGAGTGGATCGAGTGTCTGGAACTCTTCTTTTCTTTGGGTAGCCTGATCGGGTTCGATCAAATCGGACTTATTGATTACTAATAAAACGGGGGGAACCTTTGCCAGGGTACGTATACGATCTGCCAGCAATTGATCTTCTTCTTGAGGTGGCTGGCTGCCGTCCACCACAAACAAGATAAGATCGCTTTCTTGCAGCGCACCAGCAGCTTGTTCGTTCATATTCTCACCCAGCTTGTGACGCGGTAAGTGTAAGCCGGGCGTATCGATGAAGATTAGCTGTGCGTGATCAATGGTGAGAATCCCCAATTGCCGTTTGCGAGTGGTTTGAGGGCGCGGCGAGACAGCTGCGACCTTTTGTCCCAACAGGGCATTGACTAATGTCGATTTACCTACATTGGGGCGGCCCATGACTGCGATATAACCAGCACGAAATTCGGAGGTGTTTTGTTTTTGCATACCTTGATTTTATCAATGAAGAAGGTATTTTGGCGGTGGATCATGGTAAAATTATGTTGAACCGTGATTTATGGTGGATTTGTGGGGGTAATTTGTGATTTTCTAAGCAATTCTTTATTGACCTGGCTCAGAGTTAATTGTATAATGTACTTTCGTCTCATAGGGCTTATTGTTCAAATGAGATTATTTTTGATATTCGGGGCATCTGAATACACTGCGTAAAGCGTTGTTGTGAACTCCGCTGACATCGTTTTACGCATTATGTATCTTCGCCTGAAGCCATTGACGAAAGACAAAAACCAGGAGAGTCCGCATGGCAACCGTTTTGCCGAGCAAATCTTACGCGCGTATCAACGTACAGTTACAGCTTCCAGACCTTATTGAAGTTCAGCTTGAATCCTTCGAGCGATTGAAGAAAGAGGGTTTGGCCGATTTATTTCATGAAATTTCGCCAATTGAATCTTATAACAAGGGGATGAAACTATATTTCCCCAGTAATACACCCGAATCAAAACAATTTGGACTTACCTACTGGTTTGGAGAGCCAAAACATTCCATTGAGGAATGCGTTGAGCGGGATCTAACCTATGCCAGTCCCTTAAATGTTTCTGTGCTTTTGCTTGGAGGGGAAGTCCCAGAGCCGATCAAACAAGATATTTTCCTGGGCGATTTTCCTGAGATGACTGAGAAAGGCACCTTCATCGTCAATGGTACCGAGCGGGTTGTGGTTTCTCAGTTGATCCGCTCGCCAGGGGTTTATTTTGAAGCACCCCTAGACCGCTCTACAGGGCGGGTGCTGGCCATGGCGAAGCTGATCCCCGATCGCGGCGCCTGGATGGAATTTGAAACGCGCAAAAGCGATTATCTGACCCTGCGCTTTAACCGCAAACGCACAGTGCCAATTACCATCTTCTTGCGCGCTCTGGCAGCCGTAGACGACGATCTGGCGGATTCCCCACTCAAAGAAGGCACCGACGAAGAATTGATGGAGCTTTTCAGCAGTGTGGATAACAATCCGGACCGCATGTTCATTGCTTCCACCCTGTATCAGGAACCGGAATGGGATCTCTCGCATGGGCACACCATAGCCGAGGCGGCTCTGATCGAGTTCTTTAAGCGTATGCGCCCAGGTGATCCGGCGACTCTGGATAATGCGCGTGGCTTCTTGAAGGAACAACTGTTTGATCAGCGCCATTACGATCTGGAACGGGTCGGGCGCTATAAGCTCAACCAGAAACTGGAACTACAAGAGCATGTGCCGATCACTCACCGAATGGTGACGAAATGGGATATCGTGCGCTTAGTCCGGCGCATGATCATGATCAACAATGGATCGGTTTTGGCTGATGACATCGACCATTTAGGCAATCGCCGTGCGAAAACGGTTGGCGAATTGATCCAAAATAAACTGCGCATTGGTCTAAGACGTATGGAGCGGGTCATTAAAGAACGTATGTCCATCCGTGACCAGGATCAGTTATCTCCGGTAACTTTGATCAATATTCGACCCGTTGTTGCTGCCTTGCGTGAATTCTTTGGCTCCAGCCAACTTTCCCAGTTCATGGATCAAACCAACCCACTGGCAGAATTGCGTCATAAACGCACCTTGTCGGCGCTTGGGCCAGGTGGGCTGCGGCGTGAGCGTGCCGGCTTTGATGTGCGCGATGTGCATTATTCGCATTATGGGCGCATCTGTCCCATCGAGACCCCCGAAGGTCCGAACATTGGTCTGATTGGCCGTCTGGCCTCCTTTGCTCGTGTGAACGAGTATGGCTTTATCGAAACACCCTACCGCCGGGTGCGCAAGACCCTGCAGCCAAGTGATCCGCGTCTGCTGGATCGCATGCTGCGTGAGAATGTCGTCGATCCGAAAACTGGCGAGGTGGTCGTCAAAGAAGGCGACCGGGTTACAGCAGAGTCACTCAAGCTAATCCAGGCGATAAACCCGCCTGAGGTATTGGTGGTCCCCTTCGTGACCACCGAGATGGAATACCTTTCAGCAGATGTAGAGGATCGCTTTGTGATTGCCCAGGCCAATACACCTCTGAGCGAATACAGCGAATTTATCCGCCGGCGTGTTTCCTCACGTCACTATTCGTCGTTCATTTTCTCGGCCAACACCAGTCTGGATTATATGGATGTGGCTCCGCACCAGATTGTGGGTATCAGCGCGGCGTTGATCCCCTTCCTGGAGCATGATGATGCGAACCGGGCGTTGATGGGCTCGAACATGCAGGCCCAGGCTGTGCCACTGCTGACACCCGATGTGCCGCAGGTTTCTACCGGTATGGAATATCACGCCGCCATGGATTCCGGTCAGGTAATCATTGCTGAAGACGATGGTGAAGTGACCTCGGTTACGGGGAGTAAAATTGCTGTCCGCAATAACGAGGGCAAAGATCGTGTGTATTCGCTGCGCAAATACCAGCGTTCCAATCAGAGCACCTGTATAGATCAGCGCCCTGCTGTGGTTAAAGGGCAACGCGTCAAGCGGGGTGATGTCATCGCTGACTCGTCCTCCACGAGCAACGGACAGCTGGCGTTAGGCCAGAATGTGCTGGTGGGGTTCTTATCCTGGGAGGGCGGAAACTTTGAAGATGCCATCCTGATTTCAGAACGACTGGTTCAAGATGATCGCTTTACCTCGGTCCATATCGAAAAGTATGAAGTCGAGTCGCGTGATACGCGCTTGGGTCCTGAAGAGATCACTCGTGATATTCCCAATGTGGGTGAAGATGCGATCAAGGATCTGGATGATCGCGGGATCATCCGCATCGGGGCGGAAGTAACCCCCAATGATATCCTGGTGGGTAAGATCTCTCCAAAAGGTGAGAAGGAATTAACTCCTGAAGAACGCCTGCTACGGGCGATTTTCGGTGAAAAATCGCGCGACGTGAAAGATACCTCCTTGCGTATGCCGCATGGCGAGCGTGGTAAGGTGGTGGATGTTAAGGTTTTTACACGCGAGGACAATGCTGATTTATCGGCTGGTGTGGACATGATGGTGCGGGTATCTGTTGCCCAGCGCCGGAAGATCACAGCCGGCGACAAAATGGCAGGACGGCACGGAAATAAAGGCGTCGTATCACGCGTGGTGCCTGTCGAGGATATGCCATTTTTGGAAGATGGTTCGCCCATCGATATTATTCTCAATCCATTGGGTGTGCCTGGTCGTATGAATATTGGTCAGGTGCTGGAAACCCACCTGGGGTGGGCTGCACGTCAGCTTGGATTTCGCGCGGTCTCGCCAGTATTTGATGGCGCTACAGAAGAAGAGATTGAAGCTGAGTTGGCGCGTTCCTGGATGGTTGATCAGGCCTGGTTGGAAACAGCTGAAAAGGCCTGGGATTGGCTGACTGAACAGGGCTTTGACCCAGAGACAATCCAGGATGATGACGAGGTACGCCGCATGTATCTGGAAGTGTGGCTGGGTGATCGAGGGTACGATATCTATAAGCTAATCTCCGATCCCATCTACACTCGCCACTCAGTGGTTAAAGAATGGCTGAGTGAACAAGGCTACGAACCTGATAATATTATCAGCACGGAATTGTTCAGCAAAGTTGGTGCAGAGCGTGATAAACGCGCAGAACAAGCAATCAAAGCATGTTTGGAGCTCTGGACGAAACGCAAAGGTGTGGACATCCAAGGGCTAAGTGAAGAGGAGATTCGCGCCCGTGCAGCTCAGATAACCCTGGACACTGGGGATCCAGTTCCAACGCTGGGTAAACAATTGCTGCGCGACGGCAAAACAGGCCAACCCTATGATCAGCCAGTAACTGTGGGTGTCATGACCATGCTTAAACTGCACCACCTGGTTGAGGATAAGGTACATGCCCGTTCAACCGGCCCATATAGCCTGGTCTCACAGCAGCCACTGGGCGGTAAAGCCCAATTCGGTGGCCAGCGCTTTGGTGAAATGGAAGTTTGGGCGTTAGAGGCTTATGGTGCTGCCTATACCTTGCAGGAAATGCTGACGGTCAAATCGGATGATGTGCAAGGCCGGGTAAAGACCTACGAAGCAATTGTAAAAGGCGAGGCTATCGAAGAACCGAGTATCCCTGCATCCTTCCGCGTGCTGGTGAAAGAATTGCAGAGTTTGGGTCTGGCTGTCGAAGCTGTAACCGATACCGGGGAGCTCATCCGCTTTGGCAAAGATGAGGAACGTGCTCGCCCGCCGCGTCCATCCACCGGTCTGCTTGGATTGGGAGAAGACCTGTAGACTCGGAAATCGTGTGCGCAAGGTCCTTGACTCACCTATGTGCGCATGGTAGAATCGCTTTTCGTTACACTAATATAGAGGCGGCAGAACCCCCGCCAACTTCAATCCGGTGATCACTACTGGTGAGGCCATCGAGTAAGTTGGATGGCCTCACTTAATGGAAAAAATTAGCGAGCAATAGTTCTTTTTTTGGAGGCGAAGGTGCCAACCATCAATCAATTGGTCCGAAAAGGCCGCAAATCGAAGAATGTAAAGAGTAAAGCTCCTGCATTGCTGTACACGTTGAATTCAATGAAGCAGCATCGCAATCGCCAGGAGAAGGGTGCACCGCAGAAACGCGGGGTATGTACCAATGTGCGTACTATGACACCCAAAAAACCAAATTCGGCGCTGCGTAAGATCGCCCGTGTGCGCTTGTCCAATGGGATTGAAGTAACAGCTTATATTCCTGGTGAAGGGCATACTCTGCAGGAGCACTCGGTTGTTCTGGTGCGCGGCGGTCGTGTAAAAGATTTACCAGGCGTCCGTTACCATATTGTGCGCGGTACTCTGGATACCGGTGGTGTTAACAACCGCCGACAGGGACGTTCAAAGTACGGCTCGAAGCGGCCTAAATAGACTGATCAGCTCTCTGGAATCGTCAGCTTGTACCTGTTGGCTGGCGATTCTTAGCGCTAAATAGGAGATGTTAAATGTCTCGACGGAATAAACCGGAAAAACATCAGGTCCTCCCGGACCCACGCTACAACAGCGTGCAGTTGCAATCCTTTATCAATCGGGTAATGCGCAATGGCAAGCGCAGCACCGCCACCTCACTGGTGTATGGGGCTTTTGATATGATCGAGGCCAAGGGAAGTCGAAGCGCTCTGGATGTCTTTGAGCAAGCGCTGAAGAATGTTTCCCCCGTGGTCGAAGTCAAACCTCGCCGTGTTGGTGGTGCTACTTACCAGATTCCAATGGAAGTTCCACCCTACCGGCGTTTTGCCCTGGCCACGCGTTGGATTCTGCAAGCTGCCCGCTCTCGCTCGGGGAAAAGTTTCTCTGAGAAGTTGGCTGGGGAGCTGTTGGATGCTGCCAATAATACGGGTACCTCAATTCGCAAACGCGAAGAGACCCACAAAATGGCGGAAGCTAACCGCGCCTTCTCTCATTACCGAGCGTAATTGGGGATAGGTTGCGACTAGAAGTCTTAAGTAATCATCAGGTTTTGTAAATGCCTCGTCCTCACGCGCTAGAACGCTACCGCAATATTGGGATCATTGCTCACATCGATGCGGGCAAGACCACGACGACTGAACGTATCCTATTCCATACGGGTAAGACCTACCGCATTGGTTCAGTTGACGATGGTACAACCGTGACTGACTGGATGGAGCAGGAGCGCGAGCGCGGGATTACGATTGTTTCTGCGGCAGTCTCAGCAGAATGGAAGGGCTATCAAATTAACGTGATTGATACGCCTGGGCATATTGACTTTACTGCTGAGGTGCAGCGCTCTTTGCGTGTCCTGGATGGCGGGTTGGTGGTATTTGACGCTGTGCAGGGTGTTGAGCCGCAGAGTGAGACCGTATGGCGACAAGCTGACCGTTATAGGGTGCCACGCATTTGTTTCGTTAATAAGATGGACCGAATAGGGGCATCTTACGAGCGAACAATCGAGTCAATCCAGCAGCGTTTGGGCGCCAATCCAATCTCGATGCAGTTGCCCATTGGCAGCGAGTCGTCCTTTAAAGGGGTTGTGGATTTATTGTTGGAGCGCGCTCTCCTCTGGGATGATGACCAGGCGCGCGAGGCGCGCGAGGTGGATGTTCCCCAGGATTTACGCGCCGAAGTTGCGGAGATGCGTGCTCGCATGGTTGAGCAGATCGCTGAAACCGATGATGAGCTGACCCTGAAATATTTGGAAGGGGAAGAAATTTCGGTTGCTGAACTCAAAGCCGCGCTACGGCGGGCAGTGATCACCATGCGTGCTATTCCGATTTATTGCGGTAGTTCGCTGCGTAATAAAGGTGTTCAGCCGGTTTTGGATGCAGTGGTTGATTATTTGCCTTCTCCGGTGGATATCCCGCCGGTAGATGGTACGCACCCCAAAACAGGCGAAGAGCTCCAGCGTGCTCCCAACGATGATGAGCCGCTAAGCGCATTGGTCTTTAAAATCGTGACAGATCCGTATGTAGGTCGCCTGGCTTATATACGTGTATATTCTGGGAAATTAACCCAGGGTTCGACCGTCTACAATTCATCTAAAGATTCGCGGGAGCGTATTGGTCGTTTACTGCGTATGTATGCTGATCGCCGGGAAGATATCAGCGAAGTGTATGCTGGTGATATTGGCGCTGTATTAGGTATGAAGCAGTCATTCACCGGGGATACGCTCTGTGATCAGTCCAGTCCAATTGTATTGGAAACAATTACTTTCCCCGAGCCGGTTATCTCTGTCTCGATTGAGCCGAAAACAACCGCCGATCAAGACAAAATGGGTGAGGCTCTACACAAGCTTGCTGAAGAGGATCCTACCTTCCGCGTGCGTACGGATGAAGAAACTGGTCAGACGATTATCGCTGGAATGGGTGAGTTACACCTGGAAGTCCTCGTAGATCGAATGCTGCGCGAATTTCGGGTTCAGGCTCGTGTAGGGCGCCCCCAGGTGGCATACCGAGAGTCGATCACCCGTCGCAACGAAAAAGCGGAACTTCGCTATGTCAAACAAACGGGTGGACGTGGCCAGTATGGGCACGTAGTCCTGGATATCCAGCCGGGCGAGGCTGGTAGTGGGATTGTCTTCAAAAATGATATTGTGGGTGGTGTAATCCCGAAAGAGTACATCCCCGCTATTGAAAAAGGTATTCGCGAAGCTTCTGATGCAGGTGTACTGGCGGGATATCCAGTGGTTGATGTTAATGTCCGCCTGTATGACGGTTCTTACCACGAGGTCGACTCCAATGAGATGGCCTTCAAAATGGCTGGATCAATTGCTTTTCGCGAAGGTATGCAAAAATGCGGCCCGGTATTGCTGGAACCGATCATGAAAGTGGAAGTCACTGTGCCGGAAGATTATCTCGGTGATGTAATGGGCCAGATCAATGCGCGCCGCGGAGAAATCCAGGGAATGGAAATTCGCCCTGGAAATGCTCAGGCAGTGAAAGCAATGGTTCCCATGGCAGAGATGTTTGGGTACGCAACTGATCTGCGTTCTGGTACGCAGGGACGTGGTAATTTCACGATGGAGTTTGATCATTACGCACAGGTTTCTGAGAGCGTGATGCGCACCATCGTTAATCGATAGTCATAATTTGATCAATTGATTTAGAGAATCCATAAGGAGAGCATTTATGGCGAAGCAAAAATATGATCGCTCGAAGCCGCACATGAATGTAGGGACGATGGGACACATCGACCACGGCAAGACGACGCTGACGGCAGCGATCACCAAATACTGTGCGATGCAAGGTTT
>Ga0105100_10000110_pt1 | contig 44875 bp, 40 predicted proteins | sample PPLLak12cMay2015_2_FD_87033 | JGI IMG/M metagenome (GOLD analysis project Ga0105100, IMG submission 87033) | Freshwater sediment microbial communities from Prairie Pothole Lake near Jamestown, North Dakota, USA - PPLs Lake P8 Core (1) Depth... | ecosystem: Environmental > Aquatic > Freshwater >... | reverse complement strand
TTGTTCTCGATTATCCAGTAAATGGTATTCAAAATGGAGCCCCTGATGGCATGGCTTTGGTCGATGCAAGCAGTGTGGTCGTCCAATTCCTGAGCTATGAAGGAAGCTTTACTGCCGTAGATGGACCAGCAATTGGTTTAACCAGCACGGATATCGGGGTAAGTGAAATTGGAACAGAACCTGTAGGGCTCTCACTGCAACTCACCGGAACCGGCACTCTGGATGACGAATTCACCTGGTCAGATCCTTCAGCCAACAGCTTTGGCGCGGTCAACACCGGGCAAACCTTCGATGGCGGTGTTGTCGAGCCCAATGATCCGGTGATCAATGAATTCGTAGCTAATCATGTTGATACTGACACCAATGAATATATCGAAATCATCGGCGACCCCGATTTTGATTACTCTGCCTTTGCCCTACTGCAAATCGAAGGTGACTTTACAACTACCGGTGCAACCGGTTTGGTCGACAGAGTCTGGACAGTGGGCACCACAGACGCAGGTGGTTTCTGGTGGAGCGGATACCTTAATAATCTCATCGAAAATGGCAGTATAAGCCTGCTACTGGTTGAAGGCTTTACAGGTGCGGTCGGTAACGACCTCGACACAGATAACGATGGCATTCTGGATAGCATGCCCTGGGCACGCTTTGTGGATAGCGTGGCAATCAATGATGGTGGCTCAGGCGACCTAGTTTATGGAACGACAGTACTAAATGCAAATTACGACGCCGTGAATTTTACTCCCGGTGGGGCCTCGCGCATCCCGGATGGATTCGACACGGATGCGATCACCGATTGGGTGCGCAACGACTTCGATCTGGCTGGCATCCCCGGTTTCACCGGCACGCCTGTACTTGGTGAAGCCATAAACACTCCCGGAACAACTAATGTCGCGTATGCTCCTCCACCCGAAGCCTGCGGCGATCCTTTCACACCTATCTACACCGTGCAAGGGGATGGTCTCGCCAGCCCGCTGGTGGGCAGCGAGGTCGCAGTTGAAGGCATCGTAGTAGGTGATTTTCAAAATAACACCAGCCTGGATAATGGCAACCTGAACGGTTTCCACGTTCAAGACCCGATGGGCGACGGTAACGCCGCTACATCGGATGGAGTCTTCATCTATGCACCAGGTGTAATGGATATAGCAACCGGTGAGGCTGTGCGTGTACGCGGCGCAATATCCGAATACAACGGCATGACCGAGATCACCGCCAGCCAGGTCTGGTCATGTGGAAGCGGACTCGTCGCATCAACCCCTATCTCCTTACCCGTTGCCAGCGTCGACGATTTCGAGCCTTACGAAGGCATGCTGGTGACCTTCCCGCAATCGCTCGTCATCTCGGAGTACTTCAATTTTGACCGTTATAACGAGATTGTGCTGACCTCAGAGCGCCATCTGACGCCTACGGCAGAATACGAGCCTGGATCACCAGAGTACTATGAAGCAGCAGCGGATTTCTTGCTTGATAAAATAACCCTGGATGACGGGCGGTCAACACAGAATTCAGACCCTGCCATCCATCCCAATGGGGCTGTCTTCAACCTGGACAATCTGTTCCGCGGCGGTGACCTGGTCACAAACGTCACCGGCGTGCTGGATTACTCCTTCGGCCTGTATCGCATCCAACCCACGCAAGGCGCAGCCTACACCCCAACCAACCTGCGCCCAGCTCAGCCAGATGAGGTTGGTGGTTATGCCAGGGTTGCCAGCTTCAATGTCCTTAATTACTTTACCACTATCGATGAAAATGTTGACATTTGTGGACCACTTCAGGATCAGGAATGCCGCGGGGCAGACACCTCTGAAGAGCTTGCTCGTCAGCGAGCCAAGATCATCGCCGCTCTCAGCGCCATCAATGCCGATGTGGTCGGGTTGATCGAGATTGAGAATAATATTGCTGATGGACCTACCGCCGATCTGGTGAGCGGTCTCAACGATATCTTCGGCGCAGGTGCGTATGATTACATCGCTACCGGTGCAATCGGCTCGGATGCCATCCGCGTGGCGATGATCTACAAACCGGCCGTAGTATCTCCGCTGGGAGCATACGCCATTCTGGACGAAAGTGTTGATCCCCGCTTCCTGGACGACTACAATCGCCCGGTGCTGGCGCAAACTTTCGTGGATAACTACACGGGCGAGGTCTTCACCGTAGCGGTCAACCACCTGAAATCCAAAGGATCGGATTGTAATGTCATTGGAGATCCAGACACTGGCGATGGTTCCGGGAACTGCAACCTCACCCGCACCTATGCTGCTCAGGCCCTGGTAGACTGGCTGAACGGCGATCCGACCGGCAGCGGCGACACGGACTACCTGATCATGGGTGACCTGAACTCCTATGATAAGGAAGATCCGATTGATGTATTGATAGCCGGTGGCTATACCGACCTGATCCATCATTACATCGGCGAGGAAGCCTACTCTTACGTCTTCGATGGGCAGGTCGGCTACCTGGATCATGCCCTGGCAAGCTCTTCTCTGGTGGGCCATGTCTCTGGCGCGACGATCTGGCATATCAACGCCGATGAGCCCGATCTGATTGACTATGACATGAGCTTCAAGCAGGACGCTCAAGATCTGATTTACGGTCCCGACCCCTATCGCTCCTCAGACCACGATCCGGTGATAGTGGGCATTTGCGAATCCACGCCACCTGAATTAGTGGTCGAGCTCAGCCAGACCATGCTGTGGCCAGCCAACCATAAGTATGTGGTTGTGCATGCCTTCCTGGATGCCTGGGATAACGCCGACGAAGACCCAACCGTCCAGTTGGTGTCAGTGACATCCAATGAGGCAGATAATGGTCAAGGAGATGGCGATAAGCCGGATGACATTATCATCCTCAGCGATAAGACCTTCAAGCTGCGCGCCGAGCGCTCTGGCACGGGTGATGGGCGGGTTTACACCATCACTTATGTGGTGACAGACAGCTGTGGAAACAGCACGTATGTGGAAGCGTATGTGACTGTTCCACACAACCGCTAAATTTCTCTATGATCCATGCTTGAGACATTCAGGGTCTCCGGTCTCCATACTGGAGACCCTGACTTATTAACCAGGTGTCCCTATCAAAATTATCACCCGAATCGATAAATCATACTAAAATATAACCAATCCATCGCTTACAGGGAATCAACCACATGAGCAACAAAGTCTTTCTGCCGATCATGCTCAAAACACCAATCGCCCTGGCTGCAGGGGACAGCCTAACCGCTGGCTTCCCGTACATAGAAGGCTACACGGCGTACCTGTCTGGCGTGCAGCTGCGCGGCTCGGTGATGGGCCGCCATGAAGGCCGGTCAGGCTGGTGGGCAGCCGGTGGGCCGGAGGGCGGCATCCTGGCGCATATCGCCGAGTGGGTGCAGAGCTACCGCCCCAATATCCTGTTCCTGATGGCGGGGACCAACGATTATCTGAATGGAGAGCAAGACCCGCAGAAGATCAAGGCGATCTTGGAAGCCGCCCACAGCGTTCAGCCCAGGTTGCGCAGTTTTGTCGGCGCCATCCCCAACACCTGGCCCAAACAGGCAGCGATTACGGATTACAACCGGGCCGTGCGCCTGCTGATAGCCGGCATGCCGGGCGTTGACATGGTGGATATCGAGAACTGCCTGACCTACCCGGATGATCTGTGGATTGACCGCTTACATCTACGGGACCAGGGCTATCACAAAATTGCAGATGCATTTCTGGCATCTCTGCACGCGCCCCGCTCGCGCTAGGCGAAGAGTAAACAAACAAAAAACTACATCCAGTATAATTAACCAGCAACTTCTGTCTCACTCTCGGGGTTAACCAATCGAACCCATGAGCACACTTCCGCTGATCGTCGATGACCTTTCATTCCGCTACCGCGACCGGACAACCGCGGCGATACAGCAGCTTTCCTTTTCCGCCCAACCCGGGGAGATCTTATTAATTGCCGGCGCCAGCGGCTGCGGCAAAACCACCCTGATCCGCGCCATCAACGGCCTGATCCCGCGCAGCTACAAAGGCGAGCTGACCGGGAAAATCCTGATTCACGGGGACGATCCCAGCGAGTGGAGCCTGGCGCGCATCTCACAACAGGTAGGCACCGTCCTGCAGGATCCGGAGCGCCAGATCCTGGGCACCAAAGTGCTCAACGAAGTCGCCTTTGGGCTGGAAAACCTGGGCCTGGAACGGCCCGAAATCCACCAGCGGGTGAATGAAGCTCTGGCGCTTTTGAATATCCCCCACCTGAAAGATCGCGAAACCTTCAATTTATCCGGCGGCGAAAAGCAAAAGGTGGCTGTAGCAGGTGTGCTTGCCATGCGCCCTAGCATCCTGCTGCTAGACGAGCCGTTGGCCAGCCTGGACCCGGCTAGCGCTCAGGACACGCTGGATACCGTGCGCAAGCTGGCCGACCAGGGCATGGCCGTGCTGATGGTGGAACATCGCGTGGAAGATGTGCTGCGCATCCATCCCGAGCGGGTGATGTTTATGGCCGAGGGCGAGATCCGCTACCTGGGCGAGTTTCAGGGGCTGACCGAGGTGGTCAATTACCATGAGATCAAGCTGCCCGCCAGCATGGTGATGCAGCGCGCCGCTGCCGACCCAATCCCCGAACCTCTCAACATCCTGCCCAGCGCCCAAAGTACGGCTACCCCAGATACCCCGCTGGTGCGTTTTGAGCAGGTGAGCTTCGGCTACGAAAAAGAGCAGACCGTGCTGCACGGCATCGACCTGAACATCCAGCGCGGCGATGTGATCGCGGTGCTGGGCCCCAACGGAGCAGGCAAAACCACGTTTGTCAAACACGCCATCGGGCTGCTAAAGCCCAAGGCTGGACGGGTATTGGTGGATGGGCGCGACACGCGCGATGCGACCGTAGCGCAGATCGCTTCAACGCTGGGGTATGTCTTTCAAAGCCCCAGCCATATGCTTTTCGCGCCCACTGTGCATGAGGAACTGGCGTTTGGCCCGTCCAACCTCAAGCACCCCAAAGAGCAGATCGAACAGGAGGTGAAAGAAGCGCTGATCACCGTCAATCTAGTGGACAAAGAACAAGACCCTCCGCTCTCACTGTCCTTTGGGCAGCAGAAGCGGGTCAGCATTGCCGCCATCCTGGCGATGCGCTCGCGGGTATTGATCATGGACGAGCCAACTGCCGGGCAGGACTACCAGAATTATATGAATTTTATGGATGCCATTTTGCAAATGCCCGGCTTTGAAGCGATCCTGTTCATCACCCACGAAGTTGATCTGGCTGTCATTTACGCCAACCGCGTGCTGCTGATTGCCGATGGGCGTCTGGTTGCCGATGGGCGTCCCGAAGAAGTATTGAGCGATCTGGAGCGCCTGGAGGCTTGCCGGCTGGTGCCTTCCTCATTACTGGCAGCCAATCTGGAATACTACCCGCGCTCAGGACGCTTCTTGCGCGCGGAGGCATTGGCCCATATTTAATTGCTATCCACCGTCCTGGTGATTTTTATTCGCTGTAGGAGGTTCTCATGGACAAGAAACTACAATCGGTTTTCCTGACCCTGCTGGCTATCCTGGTTGTATTTATCGGCCTGGTGTACATCGGCGGGAATATGATGGGCATCGAACGGCTGCAAACTGGTGAAAACCCGGTCCTGCGCTTTGTTTTCGTCATCATCGGCTTGCTGATTGCCTTCGCGGTGTATTACGCCACGCGTACCAATAAGATCTGGGAAGTGGGCACGCGTGAAGTGGTGTGGATGGCGATCGGCGCGGCTTTATATGCCGTCCTTTCCTGGTTGTTCAACGGGACCGTCTTTTTTGTGCCCTCACTCAGCCAGGTTTCCCTGCGCCCGGCAATCGCCATCCCCATGTTTTTCGGCTATGTGTTTGGCCCGGTAGTCGGGTTCTTCTCTGGGGCAGTGGGGAATATGTTCGGCGACGCCCTGACCGGCTTTGGGCTCTCTCCGCAGTGGAGCATCGGTAACGGTCTGGTGGGCTTTATCGCCGGCCTGGCGATGCTTTTCCCCAGCCGCAAGAAGGGTCTGGACACTGTGTTTTACGTCAGTGGGGCGTTGGTGCTGATTGCCGCAGTTATTTATCTCCTGAATCGCGACCAGGTCAATATGTTGTTCTTTGACGTGGAAAACAACATCTTTGGCGATGCCCAGATCTCCCCCCTGGCAGCGTTCTCCATCCTGATCGGCTTCCTGCTTGTGCTGCTGGTCAGATTTGTGTTCCGCGAGAATATCGACACCGCCGCGGCTGTGACCTGGAGCATGCTGGGAAATATCATCGGCATCGGCTTTGCCGCCATATCCGACATTTGGATCAATGGCTTCTCGCCGGCGGCTGCCATTGTGGGCGAATTCCTGCCGGCTGCGGGTCCGAACCTGATCTTCGCTGCAATCCTGGTGCCCTTGTTGGTGGCAGCCTATGCGGCTGTCCAACGCCAATCCGGGCGCTGATTAGTCAATTGAGATCGCCGGGTCCGCAGGTAAACCGGTTGCCTGCGGACCTGGTGGAGTATCACCATGCTGGTCACCTGGCGCTATCGCAAACGTAAATCTCTGATTCAGTGGTTTGATCCGCGCGCCTGGATCATCTTTTACGGCTGCTTCCTGGCTTCAACGCTTTTCTTCTGGGATATCCGCTTCCTGCTGCCCTTCTTCGGGATCGCGCTGGTGGTATTGTTCACCTCGGGGATTCGCTGGTACGAGATACGGAGGGCATTCCTGTTCATCGGCGGCTTTGTGATCGTGTTTGCCTTGCTCACCTTCCTGACCGGGCGGGGAGGAGCGGAAGTCTATACCGTTGAGCATTCACTGCGCAAGCTTGAAGCGCCCTTCACCATCTTCGGCTGGCGACCCACCCTGGATATCACCATCGAACGCTTGTTTTTCGCCCTGAGCCAGATGGTGCGTGTCTTCAGCATCGCCGTGATGACCATTTTGATCCCCTATTCACTCAATCCATCCCATTACGGGATCACCTTTCGCGGCCTGGGCCTGCCGGACAAGATCGCCTATGCCATGGACCTGACCATGCGCTTTATCCCTACCTTTGGACGCGACTTCCAGCTCACCCTGGATGCCCAACGGGCGCGCGGCTACGAGGTAGAGCGCATCACCGGTGGCATATTCCAGCAGGTGCGTCGCCTGGCGCCGATCATCGTCCCGGTCACCATTCATGCCATTATCGGCAGTGAAGATATCATCGACGCCATGGATTTGCGCGCCTTTGGGATTAAGCCGCGCACCTGGCTGGAAGAGCTGCACTACCAGACCAAAGATCGCCTTCTGATTGCTGCAGGCGTATTTTTGCTTATACTGGCTTTGGTGGTGGTCTTTTTCGGTTATGGGGGCTTCTGGGTGCCTGAAGCATTAATCCAATGGGCGAGCTAAACTTTCTGGAATCCCCGTTCGCGATCCAATTTTGCCCGCTCTACACGCATCAAACTTTTTTGCAGTCTCGTTTCATTTACTGCTCGAATCCCACCACTTGGATAGCCGTCCGCCGGAACGCGAGGGCTGGTCTGCATAGTGCGAGACATCGTTGAAGAGCATCAAGCGGGCACGCACCGGGTCCTTGAGGTCGAGTACATTCAGGCAAGCCGGGGATTGGTCCAGGCGATCGCGATAGCCGCGCGCATCGAAACCCAGCAGGCTGCTGATCAAAAGGCGTAAGGTGGCCTTGTGTGAAACGACCAGCACGTTTTCGCCCCGGTGATTGAGCACGATCTCCCGAATGACCGGCAGGGCGCGGGCGATCACATTGACGCCTGCCTCTCCACCCTGTGGGGCAAAGGTGAATGGATCTTCCTCCCAGGCGGCATACTCCTCAGGAAACTGCGTCTCGACCTCCTTGCGGAGCTGCCCTTCCCAATGCCCGTGGCTAATCTCACGCAGCCCATCGCGCTGAATGGGGATAATATTGTGCGGTTTCGCCAGAATGGTAGCCGTCTGGATGGTGCGGACCATGGGACTGCAGTATACGGTGGTGATGCTATCGTCAGCCAGGCGTTCTGCTAGACGTTCAGCCTGAAAAATCCCCATCTCCGAAAGCTCCGGGTCAATTGAGCCGGCAAAGCGGTCTTCAGCGCTAAGCTGGGTGGCGCCGTGGCGAACAAGGAATAAACGCGTAGTTCGTTGTGCAGGCATGGGCCCTCCGGTTAGTCCATCTAATATCAGCTCAATTGTAAGCCATGCTTTGAAAACCGACCCGGATAATCTTGAACTCCCGGTGATCAATTCTGCCAGGCAAGTGTGTTATTCCCAGTCCGAAACCCAGTGAGCATGCTGAAAATTGCTGTCTACTCGATGTAAGATCACCATGGCTTTCCCAGCAGACATGGCTTCCAGATCTGCGTGGGAAAAACGGAAAGGCAGGCCATCAAACAGGTGCATGATCATGCGCACCATCACGGGGTGGCGGCGTAAACGCAGTTCGAGAAATTCCGCGATGCGCACCGGATCGGTCACCGGCTCGGCTCTGGCATCAAATTTGCGGTCGCGTATCTGCACATGGACATTGGGGTTTGCAATGATGTTCTTGAACCAATCCGCGTCCTTCCCGCGAGCAGAGGCGATATAGATCACATCACCCACCTCTTCAAATTGCAGCGGCGTCACACGCGGCTGCCCGGATCTTCGCCCCACCGTGGTCAGTAAGAGCACCACCTGCGTGGGCCCAATGCCGCGTTGATAGTTAGCGATCATGCGGGTATTCAGGGATTTCATGCGGTGATAAATTGTTTTTGCACCCATTTGTCTCACTTTACCTATTTTCAGAGCCGCGTCGTACAAAGATATTTATTGATCTCTGTGCCAGCGAGCGCTCGCTCTGGCGTAATTTGAATGGTATGCAGCTCCTGATCAGAAGTATGCCGATAGAAAAGCATCTGATGGGCTGGTCTGGCTCATACCCACCATCCGAGACCCTTGTGGCGTCCTGGCGAACAAGGAATAAGCGGGTAGTTCATTGTAGAGGCTTACGTCCTCCGGAATGATCATCAAGTCTCAATGTCAATTGTAAGCGAACCTAAAGATTGTGCAATCAGTTTCGACGCAGAACGGCGTGAAATTTAATGATTTCGCCCTATGGCGCGCTGAACACCCCCTACGGAATCCGATCGTTAATTAAATCAATCTTCTTGCTGGTTGGGCTAACCGCCACCCATACTCACGCCGAGTTGTGCCATCAGAGCCGGCATTTCAAAGTAAACCCGCCCACGCTTGATCTGATTGTTCTCTAGATCATATACAATACAGATGGGCACATTTACATCCTTACCTGTGGCCGGAATTCCGGCAAATTCCCCAATATGCTTGCCCACAAAATCCCCCTCGAACATGGCATTGCTCTCCCCGAAGAGAGTGAGCTGCGTGGTGGCAGTTGCATCAAAGGCGATGTGATAAAAATAGTTTAACATCCCCATCACACCTTCAGGACCGGTATGCTCCTGACCGGTCGCCATGATGGTAAAAACAACATCTTTTGCCATCATGCTCACATCGCTATGTTCCGAATTGAAGTAGCGTTGCATTGTTTCACGGGTTTTCTCGATAGACATCGTATGCCTCCTGCTGCTCAAGATCGAAACCGGGTGCCATTTGACCAGCCTTAATTGCATTGTTTACAATATTTCTATATTTGTGCAGAAACGATGAGCGTGAGATATGTGCCACATTAGATGCCAGGCTGGTCCCCCATTGTCTGAGCACAATGTTTAAATTAGCATGAACAAATGGGTAATGTTGATATTATAGATAGTTATTATCTCGAAATCAAGCCGTTCCAGATTGCCCGTGGACCACAGAAAAACTGGGGAATGCAATCCCGATTCGTTGGTTGCGCTCACCAATGTCACACCCCACTCACTTCGCTAGGATATTTATTCGATGCATCTCCATCAATGAAGAATGCCAATAGTGCAAGGTCTGATGGGCGCTGTCGGCCTCGTAAGTCCCATCTGAGACATCTACCGAGTAGCCATCTAGATATTGGGATACTGGGATAAATATTTCTGTGGGTGCACTAATCCCTGCTGTGTGGCGAAATCTAAATTCAAAAGCCTTTTTGTGAATATCAAATGACATGGAAACTGGCACACCGGCCACTTTTATTGGATAAGGTCGCAAAGCAGCCTGTAGCGCTCGCCCGCCATCATAGACGGAACCAGAACCGGTCATCTGATCGCGGGAAAAGAGCGACAGGTCTTCATCATTCCATTGGTCTCCGCGGGCGTTGGTGTTATCTGCCGTGTAATTCCACAATGTAAAGCTGGCAAAGTTCTTCTCCAGGGCGGTCATGGTCGCATCCAGGGCCCGGATTTGCATGGAAAAATCGCCCGTGCGGAAGGCGTGTTTGTTTTGCATGTCGAAAGGGATGCCCACCTCGCCGATCAATGTCGGGACATGGTTCATCTTTTCCTCTGCCTGGCGGAGAACCCTGGCAATCTGGTCCACAAAACACTGGCGCACACGCTGCAGCCCCAGGATTAATTTCATCGTGTGGGTATCCACCGTCATCCAATTGGAAAAGGATTTTCTGACCAGGGTCACATCATCATACCAGTGCGGTGCATGAACAATGTTTGCAGCATCCTCCATGCCCCAGGTAAGCCCGCCCTGTGAGGGGACGCTTTCGACAAAGATTACTGCAGCAGGCAAGATGGATCGAATTTCACGGGCGTAGCGGTTGGCAAAGGGCTTGAAATACTGTTCATCAAAGTTCACAACTCGCCCATTCACCCGGCTGAAATTATCAGCTTTGAGGATCGCTGGCTCACCGTTCAATTCCAAGCCCCATACACCGTGCTGCTTCCAGATATCTTCTCGATCCGGCAGCCAGGCAGTCTCGCGCTGTGGATTAACCAGCTTTACGCCGGTTTTTCTGAGCCCGGTCAGTCCGATTGAAAACACATCCACAGTCTGGGAGTAACCTGCCCCCAACAGCATACTCTGGAAGATGGTGGGGGATTCACCGATAAAAGCAGGGATCCCCTGGGAGCGCTGGCTGATATCTGTCTCACCGATAAAGCCATTGGATGGCTCATTCAGGGTATCGTAGCCAACGACATTGGGCAAATCCTTGAGCTTGAGTGCAACCTGCTTGATAGCGTTGATGTAATGGCTTTGCAGGTAACCCTGGATGGCCGCGCCCTCAACCTTGAGCTGGGGAGCAAAATCGTCCCCGGCGAAAAACAAGGTAAACATTGTTGCAGCAGCGAGCTTGTTGTAATTGGTAGGCCAGATCATGCGTGGGAAAGGGTCGCCATGTTCCTGGTGCAGGATGGCCGCCCCTGTAGCGTGGAGTTTAGTCAGATCAAAGCCGGCTGCTTCTAAGGTCCAGCCAGGCGCGCCATCTCCACCGGTAAAACGGCTCCACACATCCTGGTGCGGGTCGATGAACAGATTCAGGTCATATTCGCCGGCTTTTTTAACCACCACATAAAGATAGTCCAGGTAATCCTGATCATAAATCCCTGGACCTGTATGCTCGATGGCTTCCCAGGTGACCAGAAATCGCAAAAAGGTAAAGCCCCAGGCGCGCAGGCGGCTGAAATGCTCATCCGCCTCAGCCAGTGGAAACGGCCGCCCCACGAACGATACATTGCGATGATCGTAGAACCCGTCTATATTCCAGGTAGCGCCGTTGGGTTCGGCAGGCACTTTACTGCTGCCACCCAGGTTGACGCCGCGCAACAATAATGTACGCCCATATTCATCTCTGAAGAACTGGCCATCCAGTTTGATCATCAGCTATTTCTCCTGAGAAGGGGATCATTGCATTATATTTGTCCTTACTGGATTATAGTATTCCATTGACTGTGTGAGTTGTCGAGGTCTCGATTCGCCAGCGATTAAATGACAAGAAAAATCACCGGGTTTTTCGGTGATTTTTCAGTAGCTAACTGGTTGTGCTTATGTTGAGCTGTGGAGCGATCCCCTTACGGCCTTTGTTCACCGGCTGCCTCAGTGGGGTGTTTCACCAATAATACCGAACATCCAGCATATTGCACCAGTTTTCTGGAAACACTCCCGAGTAACCAGCTTTGGACCTGGCTTAAACCCCTGGATCCAACGATGATCAAATCGATTTGATGATCCTCAGCATACTGCAATATTTCGGTAGCTGCGTCGCCACGTAAAAGAACATTTTTTGCAGCGATGCCATGTGAAATAAGGATTTGATGCGCCTGGTCCAGAATTGCCTGGCCTGCCTTGCGGATTGCTTCAGCTGCTTCTTCGTCCTCTTGATACATGAAAACAGGCAGATCGACCGTGTAATTCGAAAAGCTCCAGACGCGGGCGAGCGTATCAGTTGAGAGTGTAGGAGAGGGCGGTAAAACATGCATGAGCTGAAAATTTGTGCCTCTCAAAAAGGGAAAAGTTGCCGCGTACTCCACTGCATGCCGGCTATACTCAGAGCCATCCGTGACGATCAATACATGCGACAACTTTCGATAAGGCGCTCGAACTACCAGCACCGGACAACAGGCATACTCCACCACTTGTTGGGCTACTCCTCCGAGCAGGATTCCTAAAGTCGCTCTCAGGCCTTTAGCCCCCACAACAATCAGATCTGGAAGTTTTTTAGCCGCATAGTTTAGAATCACTTCTGCAGGAATTCCTTGTATCAGTTCGTAACTGGCTTGAATACCCTGCTCACCCAGCATATTTTGAGCCTGAATTAGCGGGTATTTATAAGCCGCATGGTTCAGGCCTTCTGTTAAGGGCAAGACGCCTAAGATCATTACCTGACAATCCGGGCGGTTTGCAGTAATTAGGGCAAGGTCCTGTACTGTTTGCAGGGCCGCGCGCGAATGTTCCGAACCATCTATGGCTAACAAAACTTTATGGATTGGTTCAAGAATACTGCTCATTTCAGCCTCCTTTATCACGAAAAAAACCGCTGATCATGAATCAGCGGTCTGCGATGAAAAACCAGCCTGCAGCATTATATGGAGAGCGAAATTACCGCCTGAAATGGTGTCCGCAAAGCATTATGTCGATCTATATTCATTATACAAAATTTCAGTGACCAAAACAAGACAAAAACACCGCACGTGGAAGACGGATTCATTTCTAACTGAGGCCACGCAGAAGCCCCCCCAACCGTTCTGGAGGTTGCACGCAGTTTGTGCTTTCCAGTAGGGCTGTTACTCGGCTGGCGGGGGAGCATCAGCTTCCGGTGTGCGATCGACTTTAAATTTGAGCCAGACCGGAATAATCGATAGCAAGGAAGCGATGGCGGTCAGATAAAAGGGGAATTGGGGGCTGACGTTTTCCCATAAATAGCCGCCAATCACCGGCGCTGGTAATGAAACCAGACCCAGGCTGGTGCTGAATAAACCAAAAGCCACGCCCCGCAAACGCTGCGGGACCGCTTTGCTGATCAGAGACTGGTAGGCTGGCGTAGCCAATCCAACACCGATCCCTGCAATCACCCACCCCAGCGCGTAGATCCAGGCCGGACTGGCAGGTGGAGCCGTAGCGATCATGGTGAATGTAGTTGCCATGAAGAAGAAAGATATAGCGATGTTGACTCGCTCGCCAACCTTATCGGCCAACCAACCAGCAGGGATCATGACGGACATCATGGCAATCCCAAAAATACTGTTCATCACCCCGATCTGGCTGATCGAGAGGCTGGCAATATCCTGCATATAGACGGATAAGAAGCTGAACGACATATTGAAGAAGATGTCCCGCACACCATCAGTAATCATAATCCAGGTAAACAACCCACCAGTCAGGATCAATGCCACCATCGTTCCCAGGTTTGACTTCAAACTGGCGAAGGAGAGTTTGGTAGGATTAGCCTCCTTGCCTTTGGCAGCCTCGCGCGCCATGCTCACCCGGATGACCGTAGCTGCCAGATACAGACCAGCAGCAACCATCAACATGCGCCTAAAGTCCCACTCCTCGACCAAAAAGCCACCCAAAACCGGTCCAATAACCCCTACGACCCCAAAGAGCGTCTGGGTGATGCCAAACAATCGGGCGCGATTCTCTGGCGCGGAGTGATCCGCAATAAAAGCATCAAAACTCGGGCCGACCAGTGAGCGGGTGACCGCGCTAAGCGCAGACGCGAGCAACACCCACTCCCAGTGTGTGGCCAGGATGAGCGGTACATAGGTGAAGACGCCCACAACGCTGCCGATGGCAATCGCCCTCAGGCGCCCCAGCGAGTCGGAGACCCAGCCGCCGAGAATTTGCAGAATCAGCGGAATGATCTGCGAGAGAGTGTAAAACAAGCCAATTTGCCCAATGCTGGCACCCAGGTCTTGCAGGTACAGCGCTTCAAGCGGGCCATACATATTGCCGCCCAAATTGGCCAGGATCATCGCCAGCATGAAGAGCAGCAGCAATGGCGTAAGCAAGCGAGCTTTATTAGCAGGGGAAGCGACAGTCATACGTTACTGTAGAAGTTTATAGCACAGGAGGATGATTGACTCACACAGAGAATACAATTACACAGTGGATGGAGTTCAGAATCAAGAGACCGGCTTTCCTTCTCCGACAAGAATCACAGCCAACCCTCAGCCAGGAACACCATATCTACTCTTGTAAGGTTATTTTGGGAACATGCCGGAATAACCCCGCCTCAATGCCTTTGCGCTGCGCTATGAGGATCGTGAGCATCTGTAATGGTAATATCTCAACCAATGGCAGCGCGATTTCGTCTACAGCCGGCAAGGACAAAGTTGGTAAATCAGCATTCGCTTCTTGAGCCAACCAGAGCACGCGCCCACCTAATCGAGCCACCTCCAGTGCAAGATCACGGTTCAATCGCGCGGTTTGCCGGGCGCCCTCAAACATCAAAATGGTCAGATCGGGCGAGGCCAGCTCAAGCGGACCGTGCCGGAAATCGGCAGCAGGCATGCCTTCAAAAGCGCACTTGGCAGCTTCCTTGCTGATCAGCGAGCCATTCCAGACCGCAGCCAGCGATGCGCCGCGCCCAAGGATGACCAGGTCTTTTACCTCATCGAGCAGGGCGTCTAATTTAGCCACATGGCTCTGCCAGTCAGAGAGATATTGCTCTATGGCATCGGCAGCTGAAATCAGCTTTTGGATCACAGAGGCAGGATCACCACCCAACAGCGTAATCGCTGCCAGCATGTTCACCGCCAGCATATTAAGATAGGTGCGCGTGCTGACCGTGGCTTCTACTCCAGCATGGATGGGTAAGCATACATCCGCTGCCAAGGCCAGAGGGCTAGAGGCATCATTGACGCACGCCAGGATACAGGTAGGTGGTATGGTTTGGGCCAGCTCGATCAGGCGCACCAGCTCAATGCTGCGCCCGGATTGTGAATTCATCCACAGCAGGGTGCGGCCGCCGATCAATCCAGATGAATAATGCAGCAATTCGGCAGTATTTACCAGCATCACGGGCAGAGGCTGGCTGGTTAGTTGCAGGAAAGCCGGGTAAGCAGCATTGTAGGAGGCGCCCATGCCGGTGATCAGAATCCGGTCAAATTCATTCTTGCCTATTCGTTGGATAATTGGATCCAGGGGTTCAACTGAAAAGTTTCTGAGCGCTGCGCGCAGAGCTTCAGGTTGGGAAAGGATGTCTGCAATGTATGGATTCATGAATTGGCTCAAATTATAAAGGCAAGGAATCGTCCACGTGAATATGCTGGGTTATCTAAAAAGAAGGGCGAAGCAGTGCAATGAACGCCGACAGTGGCGCATGGATCACGCTTCGCCCTCCCTGTGCTGGTTGCTAGACAATAAAATTGGCTCTCAGGACAATCCTATAAGATTGAATTCCTAAATCATCGCCATGCGTTAAGCGGGTGATTGGAAATTAGTGAATGAACGGTTTCAGTATATCTCTGGAGAGATAAAAACCACGCTTTACCAGGTCCTCGTCGCCTTCGAAAACACGGTCTTCGTGTTCGATACTGACCACATAATCGTACCGAGCAGCCGTGAGGGCGGCGAAGAATTTTGCCCAATCCATGTCACCCAGTCCCGGCAGACGCGGGACCTGCCAGCCCATCCCCTGGGATAATACCCCGTGATTATACAGGCCTTCACGGTCGATATGCAGGTCTTTGGCATGCACATGAAAGATCTTGGAGCCGAATTCGCGCAAAACGCGCTCGTAATCAATCATTTGCAGAATAAGATGGGATGGGTCAAGGTTCAGACCGAAGTTATCATCGGGGATGATCTCCCACATTTTGCGCCAGATGGCCGGGGTGGAAGCCAGGTTATTGCCGCCGGGCCATTCATCCAGAGAGAAGATCATTGGGCAATTTTCAATGGCGATTTTGATACCACGCTCTTTGGCGAACTTGACGATGGGCGGCCAAATTTTGGCGTAATCCTCGAGGTTTTGCGGCACAGTTTTGTTTTTATCCTTGCCGACAAAAGTACCCACCACGGGGGTTTCCAGAAGGGCGGCTGCTTCAATCACTTTTTTGAGATGGCTGATCACCGTCTCGCGATGCTCTGCGTCTGGGTGCAGTGGATTCGGGTAATAGGCCAGGGATGAGATCGGCAGCCCGTAACCATCCAGCATTTTGCGGATCTCTTTCGCTTTAGCCTTATCCAGCGCATTCACATCAATGTGGGTGACTCCTGCGTATCTACGAGTGGCCTTGCCAACCGGCCAGCAGGCAATTTCAATCGCCTGAAAGCCGCTTTCCGCGCCCCATTTGGCCGCTTGCTCGAGGGTGCTGTCAGGGAATGCCGCAGTTAAAAATCCTAGTTTCATGGGTTTATCTCCTCGTGTTGATTTTTAATCCAGGAAAATTAGCCAACCTTCACCCACTGGCCTTCTTTAGCGCTCTTTTCGATCGCTTCACACAGTAGCATCTCATAATGCCCATCGGCGAAGGTGGGGAAATCGGGTTGTTTGGTGTAATCACCCGCAAAAATGTAATCGTAAACTTTCTTGCTCAACTGCTTGAAAGTATCCGGAAAACCTTCGGCATGACCCCCCGGGTAAGACGCAGTCTGGCGCGCTACAGGCGTCAATAACGACGGGTCTTTCAGCAGGATTTGATTGGGAGCAGTCCGGTGACCGATCCACAATTCATTGGGGCGCTCACCATCCCACGCTACCGAGGATTTTGAGCCGCTGATCTCAAAGAACAGTCGGTTTTTGCGACCCGAGCACACCTGCGCCACCGTAACCACGCCCGTCACCCCTTGCTCATAATGCAGCAGGATTGTGGCGTAATCTTCGGTGGAAATGGGCTGATCGATATAATCTGACGGCTGGAGGATTTTTCCGGTAAAGGTTTCAAGCGGTTTGGCGGGTTTTTTGCGAGTGGTATGGAAAGTCTTGAAATCGGCGTAGACTTCCTCGACCCGCAGACTGGTAATAAAGGTCATCAAATCCAGCCAGTGCGATCCGATGTCGCCTACCGCGCGCAGGCTGCCGCCCTGGCCGGCTTCCAGGCGCCAGTTCCAATCCGTTTCAAAGAGCAGCCAGTCCTGCAGATATGAGCCCTGGAGGATAAACAGATTGCCCAATTCGCCGCTTTGCACCAGGCTGCGCGCCTGCTGCACCATCGGATACATACGGATATTGAAGTTAATGGCGTTTACTTTGCCTGTCTCGGCTGCCAGGCGCACCAGTTCCGCCGATTCGGCCGCGGTCATCGCCAGTGGTTTCTCGCAGACCACATGCTTTCCAGCTAACAAGGCTGCTTGGGCGTGCGGGAAGTGCAGCACGTTGGGGGTGGCAAGGTGTACAACATCAATATCGGGATCAGCTAACAGCGCCTCAAGGGAAGGGTAAGCCTTAGGTATACTCAGCTCAGCCGCTTTAGCCTGAGCCAATTCATAGGTGCTCTCAGCCAGCCCCCGCACCTGGATTCCATTCCGGCGCAGTCCTTCCACATGCGCGGGTCCGATAAAACCTGTCCCAACCACGCCTACACCGATGGTTTGTTTGGTGAGTTGTTTTGTCATAATCCACTCCGTGATAAATTAGGAAAACAATTAGTACCCGCTTTCAAGCCTGGCATCACCCGTGGGCAGTTTGCCCTCTTTCAATCGTTTTTCAAACTCATCCAGCATGACTGCGGTGGCGGTAGCCCCGCAGCGCGTCACGCCGGCGTCAATAACCGCCAGCAAGGCATCCAATGTGCGCACGCCGCCAGCCGCTTTCACCTGCACCCTGTCACTGACATTGGCGCGCATCAAGCGCAAATCTTCCAGTTTGGCGCCACCGGGAGCGAAGCCTGTGGAAGTCTTGACCCAATCTGCGCCGGCAGCCTCGCACAGTTTGCAGGCCCGGATTTTCTGATCATCCGTCAGATAGGCATTCTCAAAGATGACTTTGACTTTTGCCCCGCGTGCATGCGCCGCATCGCACACGGCTTTGATGTCCGCGCTGACATACGCATCCTGACCGGAGCGCAGCTGACCGATATTGAGCACCATATCCAGCTCTACCGCACCATCGTCCATCGCAGCCTGGGCTTCGGCTACCTTAATCGCGGTGAGATTGCTGCCGTGGGGAAACCCGATCACAGTGCTGACTTTTACATCGGTATCTTTAAGTACCTCTGCTGCAAGCCTGACATGGCAGGGCTTGACGCACACTGTGGCAGTGTTGTATTTCGCAGCCAGCTTGCAGCCATCCATCACATCCTGCTCGGTCAACTCAGGCTTGAGCAACGAGTGATCAATGACCTTGGCCAGTTGGGCATAGGTAATCGTTTTGCTTGAGAGTTCTGTCATAACGGGGCTCCGATATCTCTGTGTACAAGGTTCACGTACTACTTCTTCCACAAGTCAATCGGCTTGCTGACGGTGGGTGGGTTATAAGGCCATTCGATCTTGCGCCCCTCGCCGGCGGACTGGTAGGCAGCATACATGATCTTCAGCACTTCACGTCCATCTTCGCCGGTTTCCATGCAGGTCTCTTTGCCCAGCACGCAGTTCACAAAGTGCTGCATCTCCTGGGGGAAGCCGTAATTCCAGATCTCTTCGAACATGGTAAAGGTATAACCACGCGTTGTGCCTGCTTTTTCAACCGCGTAACCATAGCCTTCTTCACTATAGGTGAGCAGGGAGCTGCCGCGCAACAAATCGGCGCGGGTATGGCCTTTCTTACCGTACACTTCACACCGATCATCTACCCCGCCGCCCTTGGCCCAGCTGTTTTCGAGCATGGCTATTTTGCCGCCCTCGTACTCAACGATGGTATAGGAATGATCTTCGCCTTGAGTGCGCTCCTGGTGGATATAGGTGCCCATGAAGGCGGTCACGCTCTTGACTTTGGGCTTGCCCAGGATCCAGCGCGTATACTCAATGGAATGGCAGCCCATATCGAGTAGCACGCCACCGCCCGATCGGTTCACATCCCAGAACCAGGGCATGTGCGGGCCGGGATGCTCCTCGGATTGCTTCGCCAGGAAAGGCTCGCCAATAGCGCCTTCTTCAATCAGGGTCTTGACGCGCACATATTTTGGGGCAAATAACAGCTCTTCAGCGTACATCAACAGCACGCTGGCTTTCTGGCAGGCTTCGATCATCTCATCCGCCTGTTCCAACGTGACGCATAGCGGCTTTTCGATGATGACATGTTTGCCAGCTTTTGCGGCGTCCACAACCACCTGGCAGTGCAGGTCATTGGGGATGCCGATATCAATCACGTCAATGTCTTTGTCCAGCAGCATCTGGCGATAATCCGCATAAGCCTGGGGGATGCCCCGCTCGGCAGCGAATTTAGCCGCATTATTCGGGCTGGCGACCGCCACAACCTCTGCATCCCGCACCCAGCTTTTGAATGAGGCGTGGTGGATATCACCCACAAATCCGGTGCCAACAATGCCAACTTTTACTGTTTTTGTCATGGAGAGCCTCCTTCTGTTTTATTGTCTCAAAGTTTTCTGGCGTCCATAAATAGAAATCAGCACCAACAGGGTCGCGCCCAGCACCATACGCCGCACGGAATCGGGCATTTGCATCGTGGTCAGTAGGCTGGTGATCAGGGTCAGCAAAATTGCGCCAGCCATCGTGCCCCAGTAGCTGCCTTTACCTCCGGAGAGAAGCGTGCCACCTACCGCTACCGCCGCGATCGAGGGGAACAAATAAGGCTGCCCCAATGAAATCAATACCACCCCAGTGTTGCCTACTAACAGAAAACCGCCAAATCCAGCCAGCGCCCCCGCCAGCGAGTAAGTAGCCAGATTCATACCGATCACGTTGACGCCGGAGAGTTTAGCCGTCACCCGGTTGGTGCCGATGGCAAACAGGTTTTTGCCAAAGGTGGTGCGCTCTAAGAGCAGCCACATCAACAGCCCGAAGATCAGCCAGATCACCAGCGCGCTGGGGATGGGGATATGCGGCGCTACCGGTCGGGCGATCAGGCGCGTCATGATCGGGGCCACTTTGCCACTGACATTGCCGTGATTAATGACAATTATCGCCCCGGTAACCACGCCTGACATACCCAGCGTCATCACAAACGGTGAGATTTTAAGAAAAGTAATGCCAACGCCATTGAAAAATCCGATCACAGCGCCGACAACCAGGGAGATTAATAACGCAACCAGGACTTTATCGTTTTCGCCGCTGACATAGACGTATGTCAGGATGGCTGTCATGGTCACGATAGAGCCTGCAGATAGGTCGATGCCCTCAAACCCACTGATAATTACCAGGGTTTGACCAGCAGCAATCACACCTAAAAAGACAGACAAACGCAGGATGTTGGTCGCCTGTGAAATCGCCACGTTTACATCGCTGCCATAACCATTGGGCAGCAAACCCGATAGCAAGAATAGCACAACTGATAAAACTAGCGCAGCAACCGGGGGGGAGATGGCAAAACGTTTCATTCTCTCCTCCTGAATAAGTTCACAATCCCGGGTATTGCCAGCGCGACCACAATGATCGAAGCTTTGGCCAGGGTCTCCCACCAGGTGGTGATGCCTGCGAAAGAGATGATATTCTGGATGATCCCTAATGTAATTGCCCCCATGATCGGCCCAACCACGCCACCGACCCCACCGCTGAATGCTGTCCCACCGATAACCACTCCAGTGATCGAATTCAGGGTCATGGCTGATCCGATATCTGCGTTCCCCGATCCGCTCAACATGGTAATCGCAATTCCGGAGAAAGCCGCCATGAGCCCCGAGATGACATAGGTACTGAAGATCACCCGGCTCACAGGGACTGCTGTCTTATAAGCGGCTTCAGCATTGCCCCCCACCGCATATAAGAAACCACCATAACGCGTGGAGCGCAGATACACCCAAAGCATTACTACTACTGCAATCACATAAAAAGCCAGGGGGATTCCGATGGGTATCGTGGTACGGTAAAACTGGGCAATCGCGGCTGGGATTCCCCCGCCAGGATTAGGCAAGATAAAGAGCGCAAAGCCAGCATAAAGAAAGCTTGTAGCGTACGTAGTGATGATCGGTTGAAGTCGTAAGTACGATATAAAAAATCCATTGATTGCGCCGGCCAGGGCGCCTACCAGAAGGGAAATTGCTACATACTGCCACATGGCTTCCGCCGAGCCCTCAAGTCCGACCCGGGTGGCGAGAATCGTATTGACAATCGACACAATCCCCCCGACGGAAATATCAATTCCGCCACCCAACATGACAATCGCCTGCCCCACAGTGAGCAAAATAATTGGCAGGAACACCCGCATGTTGCTGTTCAAAGTATCGGAGGCGAACATATTGGGCTGCAGAATTAAGTTGATAGAGAGCGCTATCACAAGTAAAACCAGCGCGAATAATGCCGGGTAGCGCGACATTAATCCGCCCCAGGCGAAGCCTTTCATTGCACACCTCCGTTGGCGACGCCCAGGCTGGCTGAGACGAGATTCTCTTTGGTCAAGGCTGCTCCTACCAGCTCAGAGATGATTTTGCCATCATGCAACACCAACACCCGATCGCATAAGCCCAGCAGTTCTTCATCATCACTACTGTAAAATAAAATGGTTTTGCCCTCATTGCATAGCTGTGTCAGCAAACCGTAAAATTCAGCTTTGGTGCCTACATCGACCCCCTTGGTAGGGTCATCTAACAAGAGCAATCCGGGTTGGCGCATCAGCCATTTACCGATGACAACTTTTTGCGCGTTGCCGCCCGAAAGGCTGCTGACAGGCTCTTGCAGGCCAGCCATTTTCAAGTTCAGGCTGGCGCCCATCTTTTTAGCATCTTTTTTAGCTTGACCGATTTTTAATGGAAAACCGTAGCGTGGCCAGGAAGGCAGCTGGAAATTTTCCAGAATAGAACGAATATAAAGCAGCCCCTCCCGATTGCGGTCGCCCGGGACAAGCGCAAATCCTTGTTTCATCGCCTGCCGAGGATGCTTGAAGTGAACTGGTTTTCCATTGTATTGAATACCGCCAGTAAACGGAATATCCCCAAATAGCGAGAGCAGCAAATCGCGCTGACCTTGACCCTGCAAACCACCCAGCCCCACCAGCTCACTCTCATGCACATTGAAACTTACCCCATGCAAAATATGGCTATGCAGGTCTTTTACTTCAAGGCAAACTGGTTTTTCAGTTATTCGCTTGCCTGTACGGGAATAACTGAACACCGAATCCTTGTCGATCATCAACTTGACCAAATCCTTCTCGGTAACTTCGCTTATATTCCCGGCGCCTACGGTTTTGCCATTCCGCAACACACTGTAACGGTCTGCGATACGGAAAATCTCTTCCATGCGGTGGGAAACAAAAACAATAGCCCTGCCTTCTTCCTTCCATTTCGTAACCAATTCAAACAAGCGATTCACCTGGCGGCTATCCAGGCTGGCAGTGGCTTCATCCAAAATCAAGATGTGGGGATTGAAGCTAATGGCTTTAAGAATCTCTACGATTTGTTTTTCATCGGGGGGCAGCTCACTGACCGCCACCTCCGGTCTTAAGTCAGTTTTGAATGTGCCTTCAAATAACGAGAGCAGTTCGTTGGTTTTGGCAAAAACATCCTTGCGGTTGACGACGCCTCCCGGGCCAAGTGGCTCGCGTGTCAGCCAGATATTATCGGCAACGGACATCTGCGGGATCAGGCTTAATTCCTGGAAGACGGTTGCGATCCCCATTTTCTTGGCTGCCTGTGGAGATGAAAAATTTACCGGATTGCCATCCAGGAGTAACTGACCACCATCCAGGGTAACAACACCATCGATCACTTTACTCATGGTGCTCTTACCGCTGCCATTGGCGCCGATTAACGCGACAACTTCACCGGTATTGATATCCAGGTTGCCATCCGAGAGGGCGACCACACCTCCATATCGTTTAACAATCTGTTTAGCAGAAAGCGTCAGGGCCATAAATCTCCCTTTGTAGAAAACCATTGGAAAGGATGCGAGGGATGAGATCATCCCTCGCATCCGTATGGTGAAGAAAAGACTTACTTGAAATACTGCTGGACTTCTTCTTCGGTCATGATGTCATCGAGCAGGAAAGCATCCGGCTTGTCTTCGCACATTGCCAGACCTTCATCCAGGTTCTCAGAGGTGACCACTGCCGCAAGAGGGATCACAAAGGACAGGCCATTGGCGCCGCCCAGCTTGGCAGTATCGACTTCTTTGCCCTGCAGGATGTTGACTGCAATGCGCAGGCCAGTCGGGGATACACCCGGGTGGTTGGCAACTGCGATGCTGTCGAATTCAGGGTTCATGGTCAGGGCTTCCTGCCACAGCTTCAGGTACTGGCAGCGACCTTCGCCCACGCCCTGCGGCCAGACCGCCGGATTAGCAGCCATCACCGCTTGCAGCGCACCGATCGCCATACCATCTTGCGTCCAGTAGCCGGTCAGGTTCGGGTAGGCAGACAGGAAGTTGGACATCACCTGCTGTCCAGTGGCTTCATCCCACTTGCCGGTGTCTGTCGCCAGCACATTGATGCCAGGATAGTCCGCAAACACTTCGGCTACCCCGTCCATGCGCGCTACATTCGCCGGGTGTCCCGGGAAGCCTTCGATCGTTACCACATCGCCTTCGCCGCCCAGCTTCTCTGCCAGCCATGCCGCGGAGGTCTTCGCCCATTCCTTCTGGTCGATGCCCACATTGTACACGCCCGGTACATTCAGCTCCTGGTCCACGGAGATCACCAGGATGCCCTTAGCAACTGCCTCTTCCAGGGTCGCATTCAAGCCGTTCACATCACCCGGGTTCACCAGGATGGCATCCACGCCCTTCGCCATCAGGTTCTGCAGTTGCTGGATCTGCCCGGCTACGTCTGTGTCGGCGCTCTCGATCACCAGCTCGTTCGTGATCCCAGCATCCATGTATTCCTGGTTGACTTCGATTAGCTCGGCAATCATCTGCGTGCGATATTCGCTGCTGATGAATGGATTCGAGATGCCAATCGTGAATTTATCATCGTCGGCGGGAGCGGCAGGAGCTTCAGTTTCTTCAACTGCCGGCTCAGCAGGGGCCTCGGTTGCCTCAACAGCCGGCGCCTCAGTTGGGGCAGCCGTGGTGCAGGCTGCCAATACGGTCGAAAAGATGGTGATCAGGGTCACCAAAAACATTACTGATTTCTTAGACATACGATTCTTCTCCTTCTGAAGTTAATTTGGTTACATGGTTTAGACAAATACTTGCGATTATATTAATGTCACTTCACCTCCGTTTTATGTGGTTCGCTTGTACTCACGCTCATATCCGATATTCACGCGCGACTGCCGAGTTCAGTCCTTCACTGCGAACAGATATTCGCTTGCCAGTGCTATCGCCCCAATGACACCCACTTCAGGGCCCATGCGGGAAAAATTAATCGACAAGTTGGTCGTGGCTAGGGGCAAAGATCGCCGCAGTACTGCTCTACGAATGGAGACCAGCAGATGGTTGCCGAAATTGGTTATTCCACCCCCAATAAATATATGGCTGGGGTTGAAAAAATTCACCAGGCTGGCCAGAACATCCCCGATCATCTGCCCACTGCCACGGATGATTTCCAAAGCTGCCTGATCGCCTTCACGACAGGCGGCATTCACATCTTCTGGATGAAGCGTACCTCCGTTGGCTTCCATCATCTGGCGCAGTAATGGGCTGGAGCCATTTTTTACGGCCAGCATTGCCTTTTCACTGATTGCCGGACCTGCCGCCATCGCTTCCAGGCAGCCGGTATTGCCACAGCGGCAGATGGGGCCTTGCTTGTCAACACAGATGTGACCGATATCTCCCGCGCACCCGATGCTGCCGCGATGGATTTTCCCGTTGGAAACAATCCCCGAGCCTATCCCGGTGCCAATCTTGATAAAAATGAAGTGGTCAATCCCATTCCCGTCGCCAGAACGCTGCTCTCCCAATGCCATGATATTGACATCATTATCGATGACCACAAACGCTGTTGGAAAAGTATGCCGGAAATAATCGCGGATTGAGAAATTTTCCCAGTCTGGCATCAGCGGTGGGGCGACCAGAACGCCGCGCCCAAAATCCACCGGTCCTGGTACACCTATGCCAATGCCCAATATTTGTTCCGGACGGCAGCCCTGAGCGGAGACCATATCCAGGATAAGCTCGCTGCATAAGGCTAGAAAATCATCGGGAGGCTGGCGAACATCCGCGGGCGCCGACCGCCGCTGGTAGATCTTACCGCCCACATCCGCAAGCACCATATCCACGCTGGTCGCGCCAATGTCCAGGCCAACGAGATAGCCCAGACGATCATTGATGCGCAGCAGGCGTGGTTTACGTCCACCCTGCGATACGCCATCGCCGATCTCTACAAGGTAGCCCTTATCAACCAGATCCCGGATCTTCTGGGAAGTTTTGGCTTTTGACCAGCCGGTAAGGTTAGCGATATCCGTACGGGAAATTTCACCCTGTGTGCGCAGGGCATGAATGATTTCAGCTTCAGCCCCACTCATTACAATTGGGGCATAAATCGGTTGTGCTTGTTTTATATCGGGCAGTCCCGGTTGAGCCATTCAACTGTGTCCTTGGAATTATTGTGTAAAAATGGACAAGCACGAATAACTATGTTATATCAAAACACCTTAGTTAATTCAATAGCCAACTTTGTATATAATAGCAGAACTTCGCCTATTTTTCAAACAAAGTTCTGCCCTGTGACTTGTTTTAGAACCGATAGCCCGCTACAGACCAGACTTCAGCTCTGGTGATCCATTCATCAGACCCTCTATTCCTTGATCAACTGCGAAATTGCCCCGGTTGTTTTGTCTTTTAGGATGATCTTGAGATTACCGTTGGGCATTTTTTCTTCTTTGATCAGAAAATGGGTCTCATCATAATCCTTCAACACCACCTCGGCTGAACCTGCTGCCCCACCCCGCCAGGTTTGAATTTCCACCGGTTCCCATTTCTTCGACTCAGCAGCTTTGTAGCAGGCATCGATGATGGTATTAACAATATACCCATCATAGAAATCTTCCATCGGCTTCTTTCCGGCGTCCATCGAATTGAACATATCCATAAACATTTCGACATAGCCCAACGAGCCAATTTCATCGCCCACGGGGAATAACCAACCGGTATCGCCTTCAGCTTTTTCAGCAACGTAACCGCCCTGTCCCACGCCGGTAAACATCTCAAAGCCGGTGCGCAGCCAGTGATTGAGCCAGATTGTGCCATCCGTACCGGCAATTTCGTCACGCAGATCCATCCCGCCGCGGAAAGTCCAGCTGACCTCAAATTGCCCAATGGCGCCATTGTCGTAACGCACCAGGCCCACCGCGTGATCCTCCGCGTCAATCGGATGCACCTGCGTGTCCGCCCAGCAAGTCACCTCTAATGGACGGTTGGTCTTACCGATGAAATTACGGGCAATTTCGATACAGTGGCAACCCATATCAACAATTGCGCCGCCTCCAGAATATTTCTTCGTCCAGAACCAATCACTATGCGGACCGCCATGTGTCTCGCGCGAGCGCGCCCACAACACCTTGCCCAGGGCGCCTTTTTGGGTCGAGGCCAGGGCTTTGAGCGTTTTTGGCGTGTAGACCAGATCCTCAAGATAACCGTGGAACACCCCGGCTTTCTCCACTGCCTCAAGCATCTCGAGCGCCTCAGGGCCGCTGGTCCCCAACGGTTTGGTACACAATACCGCCTTCCCGGCTTCAGCCGCCAGCAAGACAGCCTGTTTATGCAGGTAGTTTGGCAGCCCAACAATCACAGTATCCACTTCGGGATCACGGATGGCTTCTGCCATATCGGCCGTTGAGCGGGGAATACCGAATTCTTTGGCAAATTTTGCCGCTTCGTCGGCATGAGCAGCGCAGACCACCTTGATCTCATCTTTGCCCCGAAAACTTAGCAAACTCATCGTGTAAAAACGACCGATAAGACCAGCGCCAAGCATCGCAATTTTGTGCATGAGTGCCTCCTCCCAGGGATCCTGTCTTTTATTTGATTTTTCCAGATCGATTAACCTCTATGAGCAGCAAAATTATAGTAGAACATTTAGATTGCGTCAATTCTTGCGGACAATCAAACATTAAGTTAGAATTGACTTATTGTACGTACATTTTTCGTGACACTGTGTGTTGGGCATCAAAATCGCCTCAGCTCACAAAATGATACCTATGACCATGCTGCCCCGTGAACGTATTCTCGCTGCATTGAATCATCAGGAGAGCGACCGCATCCCCACTGCCTTAGGCGGCGGACCTTATGGTCTTGTCGATGATCTATATTTGCGCCTCGTCAAACATCTCGGCCTGGGCAAACCTGTGCTCCCTTTCCGAAGCGGGCACAGTATTTCTTATATGGATGATCGCCTGCTGGAGAGGCTGGGCACGGATATCCGCTACTGTTGGCCTGGACTGCTGCCCAACAGCCCAATCAGCCCTGGAGAAGACGATGACACCTTCTATGATTCCTATGGGCAGGTCTGGAAGCGCGCCTTACCCTATTACTACACAGGTGAGGGGATTCTTCACGATGCCACCAGTACCGATGACATCGAGCGCCTGGTCCGCTGGCCTGATTTAACTGACCCGCGCTGGACTGCCGGGTTGGCCGAACGCGCCCGCTCCTTGCGCGAGGACACAGATTATTTCGTTGCCATGCGCATGGTCGCTTCGCACGGACCTTTTCAGACCGCCTGCGACCTGCGCGGGACGGAGAACTTCCTGATGGACCTAACCCTGCGCCCCGAGTTCGCCCAGGCATTGCTGGATAAGGTAACCAGCGCAATCGATGGTCTGCTCCACCTGGCCCTGCAGGCTGGTGGAAAGTGGTTTGATATGGTCGAGCTGCCTGGCGACGATTACGCCGGGAATACCAGCACCATCATTTCCCCTGCCATGTTTCGTAGCTTTATCGCCCCCTGCCTTGCCCGGCTGATCAACACGATTAAGGAATACAATCCGCATACCTGTGTGATGTTACACAGCGATGGGGCGATCACGAAACTATTGCCGGATATTGTGGAGCTTGGCGTTGATGTGATCCATCCCCTCGAACCCCTGCCAGCGACGGATATCCCGGCAGTCAAAGCACGCTTTGGCGATCGAGTCACGTTTCTGGGTGGGATCGATATTTCGCACGCCATGCCCGGCTCGCGCGCGGATGTAATTGCTGAAGTCCAACGCCGTATCACACAGCTTGCTCCAGGAGGTGGTTACATCCTGGCGCCCTCCAACCACCTGCAGTCGGATGTGCCGCCCGAAAATGTGGTGACCCTGTTCGAAACAGCCCATAATTTTGTGCTTAACCAACCCTCAGACAGATAACTCGCCTGAAATAGAAGCCAATGACTCTTCCTTACGCAACCGTTGACCCTCACAGTCCTGTGCCGCTCTACTACCAGATCTATCTGGATTTGCGCCAGATGATCCAGGACAATGTAATCCCACCCACCGGTATGCTGCCCCCGGAAATGGAAATCTGCCAGGCCTACAATGTGGGCAGGCAGACAGTGCGCCAGGCGATTGCTCGTCTGGTTGACGAGAATATCGTCGAGCGCTTCGCAGGGCGCGGGACATTTGTGCGCACCCAACGTTCCCATACCCAGTTTTTCCTGGATCGCAGCTTCACACAGCAGATGCGCGAATTAGGACGCCAGCCACATTCAAGGCTGTTGCGCCTGGAGATCGGCACAGTCGATGCCGAAAATATCCCCACACTGGGGCCCTGGAGAGGCGCCCCCTGCCTGATCATTGAGCGTTTGCGCCTGGGCGATGATGAGCCCATCTGTCATCAGATCAGCACTGTTCTGATGAGCCGCTGTCCCGGGATCGAACAACAGGATTTTTCCAGCCATTCACTGTACGAAATTCTCTCCACCCGCTACCAGCTTATTGTCACCCGCATTGACCATGTCGTGCGGGCGGTAGCTGCTGATGAATATCGCGCCGACTTGCTTGGCATCCCCGCAGGAACGGCTCTGCTGTTTGTCGGCACCAGCGCATATACAGATGATGGCGATCTTATCGAATACTCAACTTCTTACTACCAGGCGGACCGCTACGAATACAGCACCAGCCAGACCTGCTGCGGCGAGTAGATAGTCCTTTCAGAATCGACAGAGAAAGTTTGCGTAATTGCTTCGTTATCACTAAACCGGAGGAGTGATGCCAAATTCTGGATTTGAATTTATTCGGCAATCCCAGGCCATCCTGGAGCGCATCCAGGCCACCCAAATGGAAGCCATTGAACGCGCTTCCGAGCTATGCGCTCAAACCATCGCCCAGAATGGACTGGTGCACATGTTTGGCACGGGGCACTCGCGCATTTTTGTCGAAGAAATGTTCCCGCGCCATGGCAGCTTTCCCGGTTTTCACCCCATCGTTGAGCTCTCCCTGACCTTTCATAATGTGGTTGTCGGAGCTAACGGCCAGCGCCAGGCGATGTTCCTCGAACATGTGGAGGGACTCGGGCAGGTCATCCTGCGCAACTTTGTGTTTTCTCCACCCGACTGCTTCCTGTTATTCTCGAACAGCGGTATCAACGAGGTGGTGGTGGATGTCGCCCTGGAGGCCAAACGCCAGGGTTATCCTGTCATCGCAGTGGTCTCGCTGGATCACTGCGCCCGCTCAGCAGCGCTGCATTCGAGCGGTAAGAAACTGCCAGATATTGCTGATATCGTCATCGATAACTGCACGCCGGGTGGCGATGCACTGGTGAGCATCCCGGGCCTGGAAGATCCCGTAGGTCCTGGCTCTACCATCGGGGCAGCCACCGTGACCAACGCCATCAAATGCCTGGTTGCTGAAAAATTGGTCGCGTTGGGAAAACCACCCATCGTGCTTACCAGCTCAGTGCTGATCGGCAGTGAAGCATCCAGGAAGCGCTTTGACGAGTGCTACGACGATTACCGCGCCCGCATTCGCCAGATCTACGGTTGCTGATATGCGTTTGGAAGATAAAATCACCATCATCACGGGGGGAGGCAGCGGTATTGGGCAGGCCACCGCCCAATTATTCGCGGCTGAAGGCGCGCAGGTCATCCTGCTTGAAATCGATGGCGAGTCTGCCTCAGCGACATTGGGCTCCTTCAAAGGAAAACATCCGGGCGCAAGCATCATACTGGACCTGACCAACCCGAGCGAGGTCGAATCTGGCATGCGGGAGGTTATCTCACGCTACGGCAGGCTGGATGGTTTAGTGAATGTTGCTGGCGGCTCCGGGAGGAAATGGGGCGACGGGCCTGCCGGTGACTGTACGCTGGAAGGCTGGCAAAAAACCCTGGATTTAAATTTGAACAGCCTTTTTTACTGCTGCAAATACGCTTTACAGGCCATGCTCCCCTTACAGAAAGGGGTCATCGTCAATATCTCATCTGTATTGGGCATGGTTGGCGGCGATGCTGATTTCGCCACACATGCCTATGCTGCTAGCAAAGGCGCGGTTATCAGCCTCACCCGTTCAATCGCGGCATACTACGCCCCACGCGGCATCCGCGCCAACGTGATCCTGCCCGGATTAATCGCCACCTCGATGAGCAAGCGCGCCCAGGCAAGCGAGCACATCCGCAGCCGCCTGCCGCAGCTGCAGCCTCTGACCGGTGATTTCGGTCACCCGCAGGATGTCGCCCAGGCTGCGCTTTACTTTGCCGCAGATGAATCGGCCTTTGTCACCGGAGCCGTTCTGACCGTGGATGGCGGTTGGACAGTCCGCTAGCCGTTTGCCTGCTGGTTAGATTGTTTTGATCACTGCCAGCCGGAAATAATTGCAAGAAATCAGTGGAGGTTCAATGAAAGAACGCCCCTTACGCACCACCGTGATCGGCAGCTACCCCTTTCCCTCCTGGCTGGAGTTTGCCAGCCAGCACCTGGACCAGTTTGGGAGCAATGAAATCACCGAGCTGCAAGAGGACGCTGTCATAGCCGCCATCCACGACCAGATCTCCGCAGGTCTGGATGTGATCACCGATGGCGAGCAGTCACGCCTGGATTTCAACCTGTCGTTTTACGGATATCTTAAGGGAATTTCCACTCCCCCGCGCCCGCTGCGCGTATTTGGTCCCCCCGCCCACGATCAGCGCGGCAAACACGATATCGTGAATGAGCTGACCGCTCCAGCGGGTCTTGGGGTGGTGGAAGAATTTTCCCGCCTGCAGCGGTTGGCGCTTTCTGGCCCGGTGCTGAAAGCCAGCGTCCCCGGACCCTACACCTTAAGCGGGCGGCTGAATCCGAACCGGTTGTATCCCGATCGCTATGCGGTCACGGAAGCCCTCATCCCCATTGTGCGCGCCGAGCTGGAAGCCCTGGTCCAGGCCGGCTGCAGCGAGATCACATTGGATGAACCTTCCATGAGTTGTTATGCCTACAAAGAAGACCCCCAGCGCTTTGTGGATATCTTCAATCGCACAGTAGCCCCCGTGGTGGGGAAATGCCGCCTGTCGACCCACCTGTGTTTTGGCAATTACAAAGGCAGGGCGGTCGGCCCGCGCCAGTATGCGCCGATGTTCCCTGCATTTTTGGAAATGAACGTGGATGAATTCCATCTTGAAATGGCCAGCCGCGAATTCGCCGAGCTGGAAATCATAGAAGAATTAGCCCGCGTTAAAGATGTGGCAGTGGGGATTGTGGACGTGAAAAGCTACTATATCGAAACGCCTGAAGATATCGCCGGGCGCGTGCAGCGCTGCCTGCAGTACGCCCCTGCTGAGCGCCTGTCCTTTGCGCCAGATTGCGGTCTCAGCCAGACAGCGCGCTGGGCGGCGAAACTCAAGCTCAAGAACATGGTCGCTGGCGTCCACAAGGTACGCGCCGAGTCAGGGCTGTGATGCGAGTCAAGGTAAAAATATGATCAAACCGCTATTACAAGACGAAACCTTTCTCGCCAGCGTGCGCAGCGCCAGTCCAGACAGACTGCATCTATGGTGGCTGGGCCAGAGCGGTTATCTCATCAAGTGGCAAGATTCTCACCTGTTGATTGACCCCTATCTGTCCGATTCGCTGAGCCTGAAATACGCCGGAACCGAAAAACCGCATGTGCGTATGACCGAACGGGTTATTTCCCCCGATCAGCTCGATTTCATCGATGTGGTAACCTCGTCGCACAAGCACACCGACCACCTGGATGCTGGGACCTTGATCCCCTTGCTGAAGCTCAATCCTGCCCTGACGGTGATCGTCCCGCGTGCCAATCTGAATTTCGCCGCTGAACGGTTAATGGTCCCAGTCGAGCGTCTAACTCCTATTCGCACAGACTCAGAACCGGTCTGCGTCGGTCCTTTCACATTTCACGCCATTCCATCTGCCCATGATGAGCTGGAGACCGATGAAAATGGCGATCACAAATTTATCGGCTACATCATCTCGGTCGGTGGCATAACGATTTACCACAGTGGTGACGCGCGCCCATATCAGGGATTGGTCGAACGCTTGAATGGATGGCAGATCGACCTTGCCCTTCTACCGATCAATGGTAATGATCAATCCCGCGGTGTGGCTGGTAATTTCAGTGCTGCCGAAGCTGTTCAATTAGGCAAAGCCATCCACGCAGGCCTGGTCATCCCCTGCCATTATGATATGTTCGAATTCAATACCGTCTCACCAGAGAGCTTTGCTCGCCTTGCTCAGGAGAGCCAGGTTCCCTATCAGATCTTACAATGTGGAGAACGATTTGATCCATGAGGTTTGTTGAGCGGTTTGTGTGATGGTTTTAAGCTGCTGTAAAAAAAGCCACGAAGTGATTGGTCATTCCACAGCGTTACTTGTCGAGAGCAGCAGAACAGAAAAATCGCCGGTATCTCCGGCGATTTTTACTCGTTGTAAATTGATTGCTGCAATTAAACCCCCAGTAAGTTTGTCATTGCCTGGTGTGCCTGGTGCAGAGGTATCTTAAGCGAATAGGTCCATTCGGTGAGTACCGAGTTGACCGCACGTTCCAGGATAGATTTCTCCTGATCGTTCAAGCGCTTGCTTCGCTTAAAATTCGTCAGATCACGCACTACCCGGCAAATCGATACCAATTGACCATCTTTCATTTGCGCCACAAGCAGGTTTTTGCGCAGCACCCGGTCTTCTAAAAGACTCTCGCTTGGGTTGGACAACACAACCGACAGCCTTTGAAACTCCTCCGGCAGGGTGGGCACACGCAAGCTATGTTGTTGTAAATCATTGATCGGAATCCAGACCATCAGGTCAGTTGCACAAAAAACATAACAATTAGTTGGTTGACCTTGAATGATTTTCTCTTCGATGGCTACAATCTCACCTAAACCAAAGGCACTATGAATGACTTTATCACCAATATTAAAGCCCAATCGAACCCTCTTTCCCAGTACAAGAATGAAGCACTCCAGGGCCTGGAGGTCCTGGAGTGCTTAAAAATTAGTTTAGCGGCGATCCCCATAAGAGCTGCGGCGGGGCTGCTCTTCACGTGGCTTGGCAACATTCACTTTGATCGCTCGGTCATCCAGCACTTTCTCATTCAAGAGTTTGATGGCATTCTGAGCTTCTTCATCGCTGTTCATGGTCACGAAGGCAAAGCCTTTCATGCGGCCTGTGTCACGATCCTTGATCATATCTACCGAGACTACTGTCCCGGCCTTGGCGAACGTCGTTCGCAGGCCGTCCTCGGTTGTATCGTAAGACAGGTTACCAACATACAATTTTGTTTCCATACTCTATTCCTTTATCCTTGTACGACCATTTACTGCTGACAAGTACTTACAATAGCCGTTATGTGATTTTCCAGGATCAACAGAGGAAAAAAGCCGCCATTCGTTACAGAATGGCGGCTAAAATATTCAAACGCGAAACTGGAATTCGTCTAGATCAATTGTATCAGATAAAGGCGCAAAAACCTATCTTAATAATGATAATTTGCTCATTCAGATTTAGCAAGCCAAAACTCTTCCCTAAGGTACCATACACCTGCAAATGATATTCCCAGGTAAGACAAGAAATCCTGGCACAAAACTTGCACAAACTATTCGGAACGGCCAAAAAACCAATAAAATTTTGCCTGTCTTGCCGATTGTGCAATGTGCTTGACGCAATAGATAGTTTGTGCTAATATCATTGCAAAGTGAGAAAATGGTTAGAGGATGTCTGAATTTATTGCGGACACCTTTTACACCAGGCGGGCTACTCTTCAACCAGTGAGGAGATAAATATGAAGCAGATACGTAGTTTTGGAATGATCGTGATCGCAGTGCTCCTGATCGGTGGTCTGGCGGCATGTACTCGCTCCTTGTCAGGGGTACCAGACGCCAGCACTGAAACGGAACCCGTGAGCGAAGGCAGCGATGCACTTCCGACCGATGACATCATGGCCCAATTGGGGGCTTTTGCTACCCAAACAGCCATGGTCCAGCAAGGGGGAGCTCCCATTCAGCAAACCCCGGCACCCTCTGGCGATGCCACCGCTCAAGCCACAGCAGGCGAAGCGACTGCTGTGCCAACTACTGTAGTCGAAGCGACTCCAGTACCCACAACCGCGTCGTTTCCAGTGCCAACCGCCACTCCAGGTAAGCCAACTAGCTACACATTGCAGGGTGGCGAGCATCCTTACTGCATCGCCCGGCGCTTTGATGTAAACCCGGTAACGATGTTGACGCAGAGTGGTCTTTCGGGAAATAGCTTTGCGGCAGGAACAGTTTTGCGAATCCCGCAATCTGGAGGTGGTTTCCCGGGTGCGCGTGCCTTACAGAGCCACCCGGATACTTACACAGTCCGCCAGGGCGATTCCATCTACTCAATTGCCTGTGACTACGGCGACGTAGACCCGAACGACATTATTGCCGCCAATGGCTTGCAAGCTCCCTATCGTCTGACTGTCGGGCAGAGTCTGCATATTCCTTGATCGATAACGTCTGACGGCCTGACTTTACTTAGTCTCATCTTGGAGTAGCTGCAGCGATTGTGCAGCTACTCTTTCTTATGGCTTGAGAATAACCAGGAGGCAACCGTATGGATTATGAATTGAAGGCCAGCCATGTGATCTTCACCGGACGTGTTTTCAAATTACGCCAGGACAGCCTGCGCTACCCCGATGGCCGGCAGGTGCAGTTGGATATTGTTGAACACAACGGCGCGGTTGTGATGCTGCCTGTAGATTCAGAAAATAATATCTGGTTCATACGCCAGTACCGGCATGCCGCCGGGCGAGAGATGCTTGAACTACCCGCCGGTATGTTGGAAGCAGACGAGCTTCCCCTGCAGGCTGCCGAGCGTGAAATTCGTGAGGAAACCGGCATGAGTGCGGGCGAGTTTACCCATTTGGGGGGATTTTTCCTGGCGCCAGGCTACTCAACCGAGTATTTGCACATTTTTCTGGCACGCCAGCTACAACCGGGTCCATTAGCGCCTGACGATGATGAGGTGATCACCGTGGAACGTATCCCGGTCGTGGAAGCTTATCGGATGGCTGAACGTGGGGAGATAACGGATGCTAAATCACTGGCTTCCCTGATGCTGGCGCGCCCCTGGTTGTTGGGAGCAGGATCAGTTCCCTGATCAATTTTGGAGTAGGACTATGGTTGTGGGCGATCCGTGCGGGAGCGGGGCTGACGGCCGGTCCTGCGATGTGTGGGTAAGCGGTGACCTGCATCCGGGTTTAGCAGTGTGTTGAGCCAGATGATGGCGCGCTCATCGTACTCGCGCCGCCCACAAACATCACACACCCAGGCGGGGAAATTTGGGACGGTCACCAGCTCGTTGTTTAGCCAGGTGAAATAGGTTAGATGCTCAAGGCGCAATACACCTGCCTGGCATTCGGTGCACAGGGCTAGCATTTGTGGCGCCTGGTTGGGTTGTTCTTCGGTCATAGTTACAATTCTTGCCACATACTGGCTTCGTTAACAATGCTGACACTGGCGCTCGCGCCAATGCGTTGTGCTCCAGCGAAGATCATTGCACGTGCATCCTGGTAGGTGCGAATTCCACCGGCAGCTTTTACTTTGACTTCCGGCCCTACCACACGGTACATCAGGTCTACGTCTTCCACAGTTGCCCCAGCGGCAGCAAACCCGGTAGAAGTTTTGACAAAATCAGCTCCTGCCGCTTTACTCAACAGGCAAGCGATAATTTTTTCAAAACGGGTGAGCAGGGCGGTCTCGATGATCACCTTCACCAGGGCATTCTGGTTGTGTGTTACCTGGACCACGGCGTTAATCTCATTATAAACCTGTCCATAAGCTTCTGCCTTGAGCGCGCCAATATGGATCACCATATCGATCTCACGGGCGCCTGCTTCCAGGCTGGCCAGGGTCTCCAGCGCTTTACTGGTTGGTAGGGATGCTCCCAGAGGAAAGCCGACCACTCCACAGACTGGAATATTGCTGCCGGAAAGCAAGCCGCTGGCAAGCGTGATAAAGACCGGATTTACACATACCGAAGCAAACTGGTACTGGCGGGCCTCATCGCACACCTGTTTTACCTGCTGCAGGGTCGCTTCTGGTTTTAGTATGGTGTGATCAATCCAACCTGCAATCTCAACACCCTGTGGGAGAGCAGGTTTCTGTGGGCTGGGTGGGAGTTCTTTTTCGTATTGTTTTGCCAGGCGCAGCAAGTCAGACAGGGATAGCATGGTTTCCTCGTTTAGTTCGTCTTTATTTTAGTGCGGTCTCAGTACCGGCAATCAATCCCCAATTCTCCAGAGGCCAGTATATCAGGACTGCTTTGCCAACAACATATTCCAATGGTACCGGGCCCCAGTTATGTGAATCGGATGAATTATTGCGATTATCGCCTAAGACGAATAATGAATTCTCTGGCACTGTCCACTCTGTCTGGTAAAGCGGAGCATCTGCAATATAAGGCTCATCGATCAACATCCCGTTGACCAGCACTTCACCATTGGCAATCTGAACCCGGTCGCCGGGTAAACCAATTACACGCTTGATATATTCCTGTTCTGGGTCACGCGGGTAGTGAAAGACGATCACATCGCCAGTTCGCGGGCTGCCCAATCGATATGCCAGCCGGTTAACCAGGACGTACTGGTGGCTTTGTAAGGTGGGCAACATACTGAAACCATCCACACGAATGCGCGCGGATACTGCATTAATCCCGATGAACAGGAACACCGCTAAAAGGATCGTCTCAATAGTTTCGATCAATAATTTAGCCAGGCCAATCTGGTTCTTGGGTGGTTGCACCAGTGGTTCCTGGGTTGTTTCATTTTCGTAGACTTCCAAACTCCGCCTCCCGACGGGAGGATTATATAACTGCTAGTACCTCCGGACAAGGTATTCTAAATGAGAGTATCCTTATCATCTACGTGGGCGCATGACAGTCCGGATAGGGGTTCCCAAGAAGGGATGCACTTCGCGAATGCGGTTTTCTAAAAAGCGTTTATATGTGAAATGACTTAACTGCGGGTCATTTACATACAACAAGAAAGTTGGAGGGTCGCTGCGCACCTGGGTACCGTAGTAGATTTTCAGCTGCCGACCGGCATGTGAGGGTGCGGGGTGGGTATCTTGCGCGCGTTGGATGATCTGATTCAACTCGGAGGTGCTGATGCGCAGCAAGCGCTCTTCCTGAACGCGCAGGGCGGTAGGCAGCACCTGTTCCACACGCTGCCCACTCAAGGCGGAAATGAATAAGATCGGCACATAATCCATAAAATTCAGTTCGCGCCGAACCTTGGCGATATGTTCGTTCATCGTAAAACTATCTTTAATGATGGCGTCCCATTTATTGACCACCACCACGGTACTCTTCCAGGAATCCAGGATATATCCAGCAATATGGGTGTCCTGTGCGGTGATCCCGCTGGTGGCGTCGATCATCAGCAGGGCAACATCGGAGCGTTCGATGGCCTGCATCGCGCGCAGCACGCTGTATTTTTCTACTCCCGGCTCAACCTTGCCGCGCCGGCGAATGCCAGCCGTATCGATCAAGGTGATTGGGATGCCTTCATATTCCATGCTGGTGTCGATGGCATCGCGTGTGGTCCCGGCGATGGGGCTGACAATGACGCGCTCTTCGCCCAGCAAGCGGTTGAGCAGGCTGGATTTTCCTACATTAGGCTTGCCAACAATGGCGATCTTTACCGTCTCATCTTCAAGCTCTTCTTCCTGAGGGGGAAAACTGGCAATTAGGGCATCTAACAAGTCGCCGGTGCCGGTGCCGTGCAGGGCGGAGATGGGATAGATTTCATCCATGCCCAGCTCGTAGAATTGCAGGGCTTGCAGCCGGCGCGCCTCGCTATCAGCCTTGTTCACCACCAGCAAGATTGGCGGCCAGAGCACGCCATCCCGTTCTGTTTGGTAACGGCGCAAAATTTGAGCAACCTCACGATCTGCAGGAGTAATACCACTATCGGCGTCGGTAAGGAATAGGACCGCATCAGCTTCTTGAATGGCGATCTCGGCTTGCTGGCGGATCTGCTGGATGAAATCCGCAGAGCCAACCGATAGGGGTTGGCGATTTTTCCCCGAATAATCACTGGGATCAATACCGCCAGTATCGACAATATTAAATACGACTCCGGTCCATTCGGCTTCAGCGACCAGGCGATCGCGTGTCGTTCCGGGAGTATCATCTACTACGGCCAGGCGTTCTTCCGCCAGGCGATTAAATAATGTGCTTTTGCCAACATTGGGTCGGCCCACCAGGGCGACGATCGGTTTTCGCATTACATTTGCCTTATATTTACAGTTTTGAGCGCTTATGGGCTGGGCGTAACAGCGCTGGAAGTCGGCGTGGGTGTGGGCGGCAGGGTAATGATCACCTCTACCGTCTGGGGAACTACAGCGTCCACGATCACTTCCTGCGGCACAAGATCAACTATTACGGGTAGCTGGTATACCCCCAGTTCCAGATCGGTGATATCCACCAGCACCCGGAAGCTGCCTGATGTCAGGAGGTCCAGCACCGGGATGGGGCCGGAGATGATCAAGTCAACAAGTATCGGAGAAATCTGCGCTGCCACATTGGGGGATTGCCCAAGTGGCTCGATCGGCACGGAAACGGTTACACTGCCTTCGATGGCAGCCACACCAATCTGAACTAACACACTCTCTTCGCCTACCAGATCGATGCCTTCAGGCAAATTTAGCTCCATACGTACTTCCAGGTCATCGCTTAGAGACTCCAGATTCAACGGCAGCGTTTCGATAAAACCAGGCAGGTCGGCGACCAGTTGTGGGTCACTGGAAAAGACCGTCACTGTGGGGGGGCTGACGGAGATTTGAGTGAGGCGGTACCCCGGGGCGACTTGCCCCTCCGTCACTACCTTGACGACTACACTGCGAAACCCGCCCAGTAGATTGATCGGCTGGCTCACGCTGACAGAGCGCGGTGATAGGGTCACGTCCTCAACTACGTTCCCAGATGCATCCAATGCAGAGATGGGAATATTGGCCTTGACCGATTCGGAAATCCCTGCAATATCCAGCCGAGCAGTTAAGCTTTCGACCTGGTTTACCTTGGATTCCGATCCGGTGATGGTAATTTCGCTCGGACTGGCGCTGGCGGTTCCTTTGCGGTATCCGATGGGGGGTTCACCAACGATTTCAAGCTGGATGGGCAGTGTGCGGGAGACCTGCTTTTCCAGGATGACCTCTACCTGCTCTGGCTCAATTTGCAGGATGCGCACTGGATTGCCGTCAATGCGTACCTGGACAGGGGTCTGGTAAGTGCCACCTTCCAGACCAGACAGATCCAGCCAGGTCTGGATCAGTGTAGGATTGTTATTTAAAGTTGTCAAAATAGATCGAGGAGCTTTCACCGTGATCCGTACCTGGGAAGGAAGGTCATTCATCTGCATGAGGTCAGTAGGCTGACCGGCCACCGTCAAATTGCGCAGGTAAATACGTTCTTCATTTGGATCGGCGGTCAGTACGGCAGAGATCCATACCACCACAGCCAGGAGGAAAGCCAGCAAAAGCGTCGACAGGTTACGGGTAACCCAGTGCCAGGCATTTAAGATCATTACTTCGTCTCCACATCTTGAGGCTGCCGGTTCAAGAAGCGCCCCAGGAGATCCCGAAAACCTTGGCTTTGTTGGGTGGGCTTGAAGAAAGCACGCAGTATATTCTCTAAACGTTCTGGGTCCAACCGGCGGATCATTCTACCACCATGCACGATGGAGATTGAGCCTGTTTCCTCCGAAACAACTACCGCCACGGCATCCGCTACCTCTGAGATACCCAGAGCAGCGCGGTGGCGCAGCCCCATCTGGCGCTCGGGCGAGCGGGTGAGCACACCTGAGGCAGAAAGGGGTAGTACACAAGCTGCGGCGAGTATGCGCCGGCCTGAAATGATCGCTGCTCCATCATGCAGGGGTGTATTGGGGTAGAACACCTGCAAGAGCAGCTCGGGGGTAACCAGCGAATCCATCTTTACGCCTGTGCGAATGTACTCGTCCAGAGTATCCAGCCGCTGAATGATGATGAGTGCTCCATGCTGGCGGTCAGACAGGCGAGCAGCGGCTGTGACAATGGCGCTGATTGTATCCAGGGCCGGTGAATTGGGTTTATCAGCGCTGAAGATGACCCCCGCCCGGCCCAGGCGCTCCAGCGCCCGGCGGATTTCTGGGGCGAAGATGACCGGAATTGCGATTACTAAAGCCGGCAGAGTGGTCTCGACCAGCCAGGAAAAGGCGGGCAAGACATCCAGAGAGTTTATCAGGCCAAAGAGTGCGATCAACAGCAAGATACCACGCAACAACACCATGGCTTGTGTATCGCGCAGCAGGCGTAGGATCAAGAAAAAGATCGTCGCAACCAACAACAGATCGATAACATCCAGCCAATCCAGACGTTCGAAAATGAACAGGATGTTTGCAAAAAGGTCGTTCAAGAATTCCGGCACCGCCGATTACTCCGTAAAATAATTTATACCGGACGCAAAACCCGGTCCTGACGCAACTGTTTGAATAACATCACACTCTCAGCCGGCATGGATTCGGAAGCAGCCTCCTGCCAGGCGCGCACGCCCAGGCTTTGAATGCTGCGCACTTTATAGCCCAGGTTTGCCAGAGGCGCGTCCTGCTCAGCCATGTCGCGTGGCAAGAATAGCAGGGAAATCTCACATTGCAGCTCGATTGAATTACGCTCAACTTCTTCCATCAATGCCTTCAGGCCAATCGCAGGGAGTACTTTGGACTCATCCAGGAAAACATCATCCGTGCGGGAAACCAGATTCTCTACCTTCCAACCTGCCAATCCGACGGTATGCTCGTTCATCTGCAGCACCAGGAAAGCTTTTTCGCCAAAGGCTGCCATTACATCGGCCCGGCTCATCCGCCGCCTGCCTCTGCTCAAACGGTTTACGACTGCCGCAATATCTCCGGCATCTTTGGGTCGCCCACGCTGCACCTCCATCTTATCAAGTCTGGCGCGAACGCGTGGTTGAGGCGCTGCTTCAACACTGGGAAAGACGGCTTGCCAGGCTGCTGAAACCTGTCGCCAGGTATCCTCAAACGAACCGTGATTTCTGATTACCACCCGAGCAAGCTTAACTTTTTCTTCCTGTGGCGGCTGGGCGCTAATCCGGTGGCGGGCTATAGCCTCAACCAGGCCGCGTTTTTGTACCAGGCGCGCCATTTGGATGTCTGCGTTTGCGTAAGTCACCCATAAGCTGTCATATTGGGCATGCATGCCCGCTTCGATCAGTTTGATCGCCTCTACCACAATCACTTTTTGTTTTGCGCGCCGGATCAGAATATCCACCGCTTGCTGGACCAATGGATGCAGGATGTTTTCCAGGGCGATCAAGGCCTCAGGGTCGCTGAATACGACCTTTCCCAGCCGGGCGCGGTTGATCTGTCCATCAGGTCCCAGGATCCATTGACCGAAGGTGGTAACCACTGGTTTATAACCAGGCGCGCCTTTAGCCATAGCGCGGTGCGCTAAAGCATCCGCATCGATGCCATATGCCCCGAGGTGTTCCAGCATCTTGCGCACCACACTCTTTCCGGTGGCAATATTGCCAGTCAGACCAATAACGTATTTGCCTGGCCAGGCGCTCATATTATCTCCGTTGTCGGATCGCAGACTATGATCCAGCCCACTTCCATTTTAGCCTTGCCCGGATAGAATGTCAAACCTGAGCAAGTGTATTTTAAATCCAACCATCAGCCTACCGCTTTCCAGAAATGACAGGTGGTGATTCGCTGGACCAAATAGACATTAAAAAAAGCTCCCAACGGTCTGGTTCGCCATCGGGAGCAGCTGGAACGTTTAGCCAACAGGTCTTACACCAGCTTTTTATCGGGTTGCAGAAAATCTTCCGCAAAATGACAGGCTGCCCAATGCCCGGGTTTAATTTCCCGGAAGGCTGGATCTTCTTTGAAACAGCGTTCTTTTGCTGCCGGGCAACGCGTATTGAAATTGCAGCCCACTGGCGGGTTAGTGGGGCTGGGGATATCGCCCTCCAGTAAGATGCGCTTGCGCTTCCTCTGGATGTCTGGATCGGGCAAGGGTACGGCTGACATCAATGCCTGGGTATAAGGATGGATTGGATCCAGGTAAATATCATTGCGATCAGCCAATTCCATGATCTTACCCAGGTACATCACGGCGATGCGATTGCTGATATGGCGGACCATGCTAAGATCATGGGCGATAAATATGTAAGTCAGTCCTAGCTCGCGTTGCAATTCTTCCAACAGGTTGACTACCTGTGCCTGGATGGACACATCCAGGGATGAGATAGGCTCGTCGCAGATGATCAAATCAGGGCTGACTGCCAGGGCGCGGGCAATGCCTATCCGCTGGCGCTGTCCACCAGAGAATTCATGCGGATAACGGTTGACGAATTCAGGATTCAAGCCAACCATGTCGAGCAAATCGTCTACTCGCTTGCTCTTGTTTTTGGAATGCACAGTTTTATGCACGTCCAGTGGCGAAGAGACGATCGAGCCGACCGTCATCCGTGGGTTTAGCGAGGCGTATGGGTCTTGAAAGATCATTTGCATACGCTGGCGCATGCGGCGCAGCTCGCCTTCATTCAAGCTTACCAGGTCCACCCCATCGAAAATTACCTGTCCACCGGTCGGCTCGTACAGGCGTAGGATAGTACGTCCAACCGTTGTTTTCCCGCAGCCAGTCTCGCCTACCAGACCCAGGGTTTCGCCGCGCAAGACATCAAAGCTGACATCGTCAACAGCTTTCACATCTCCCACGTGGCGTTGGATGACCATGCCGCGTTGGATAGGAAAATATTTTTTCAGGTTACGCACTTGAACGAGGGGTTCTTGTGTGGCGGTCATGCGATCACCTGCTCAGCAATTTTCTCCCAATGCCAGCACGCGACCAGGTGCTCTTTACTTTCCGCAGGGACAAGCGGCGGCATGGCGGACAGGCATTGTTCATCCGTATACATGCAGCGCGCAGCAAAGGGGCAGCCGGTGGGCAGCATGACCAAGTCGGGTGGCAGGCCGGGTATCGAGAGCAGCTTGGTCCCTGGGGCTTCGTCCAGGCGCGGTAGAGATCCCAGAAGCCCTATGGTGTAAGGGTGGTGGGTATGTTTAAAGATAGCGCTTGCCGGACCGCGCTCCACGATATATCCGGCATACATCACATTGATATTATCTGCCAGCTCGGCTACCACTCCCAGATCGTGCGTGATCCACATCACCGCCATGCCCAGGTTCTCTTGCAGGCGCTTGACCAGATCAATAATCTGAGCCTGGATGGTCACATCCAGGGCGGTGGTTGGCTCGTCAGCGATTAATAGCTTAGGATCACAAGAGAGCGCCATAGCAATCATGGCCCGCTGGCGCATGCCTCCTGAAAATTGGTGCGGGTAGTCGTTCAGGCGCTGCTCGGCCCCAGGAATCCCGACTAATTTCAGCAGCTCTCCAGCACGGGCGCGCGCATCATTGCGTGAAATGGATTGGTGCACCATCAGGGCCTCCATTATTTGAAAGCCCACTGTGTAGACCGGGTTCAAAGAGGTCATCGGGTCCTGAAATACCATGGCAATATCAGCACCTCGCACGCGGCGCATGTGCGAGTCGGGGACTTTTAGCAGATCTACGCCGTTGAATAACACCTCGCCCGCCTCGATTTTACCGGGTGGATCAGTGATCAGGCGCATGATGGAGAGGGCGTGCACGCTTTTACCGCAGCCACTCTCGCCTACTACGCCCAGGACTTCACCCTCATTCAGGTTGTAAGAAATTCCATTGACGGCATGCACCACCCCGTCATCGGTATAAAAGCGCGTGGTTAAATTCTTGACTTGAAGCAATGGTTCCATAAGTGATTACCCACCGTATATTGTTGTGATGCCGCGCTGCCTGCAGTTAGCTCAAATGCGCAGTTTGGGGTCCAACGCATCGCGCAGACCATCCCCAAGCAGGTTGAAGCCCAACACGCTGAACATAATTGCCAGGCCGGGGAAAAGAACTGCCCACCAGGCGCCGCTGGTCAAGAAGCGATAACTGTCGCCCAACATGGCGCCCCACTCTGGCTCTGGCGGGATAGCGCCCAAACCCAGGAAACCCAGGGCAGCAGCCGATAGTATCGCATTCGCCAGACCCATCGTCGTCTGTACAATGACCGGTGACAGAATGTTGGGCACGATATGGCGGAAGATAATCCGCCCATGCCCTTCACCGACCGATTGAGCCGCCAGGATATATTCCTTC
>Ga0105100_10000109_pt1 | contig 44898 bp, 38 predicted proteins | sample PPLLak12cMay2015_2_FD_87033 | JGI IMG/M metagenome (GOLD analysis project Ga0105100, IMG submission 87033) | Freshwater sediment microbial communities from Prairie Pothole Lake near Jamestown, North Dakota, USA - PPLs Lake P8 Core (1) Depth... | ecosystem: Environmental > Aquatic > Freshwater >... | reverse complement strand
AGAACCTCGACCTGCCGGACTCCCTGAGCGAAGTCACGGCCACCAAGCAGGCCATTGCGCTCTCGCTCAGCGACGGCGACTCGCTGCTGGGCGTGCTGCTGCTCGAGGCGCTCGACATGCCCGGGAACCGCCCCGCCTTGCTGATGGGGATCGCCCATCAGATTTCCCTGCGTATTGAAAATGCCCGCCTGGTCGAGCAGGCCGCCGCTCGCCGAAGCCTGGAACGAGAGATCGTCATGGCGCGCGACATTCAGACCTCCTTCTTGCCACGCGTGCTGCCGGAGTATGTCGGCTGGGATCTCGGGGTCACCTGGCAAGTGGCGCGGATGGTCGGCGGCGACTTCTACGACTTCTTCCAACTCCCCGATGGGCCGAATGGCCCGCGTTGGGCGGTGGTGGTTGCGGATGTCGCCGACAAGGGCGTCCCGGCTTCGTTGTTCATGGCTCTGTCGCGCACCCTGCTCCGCTCCGTTGCATTCAGTCGCATCGATCCCGGCCAGGTGCTGCAGCGCGCCAACGACCTGATCATCTCAGACACGCAATCCGACATGTTTGTCAGTGTGGTGTACGGCATGTGGGAACCTGCCATTTCGCGCTTCTCCTTTGCCAATGGTGGCCACAACCCGCCGGTGCTGCTCCGGCCGGAACATGAACCCACCCTGCTGATCCCCCATGGGATGGTCCTCGGGGTACGCGAGGCCGAGCGCTACGAGGCACTGACTCTAAACCTGGACCACGGCATGGCACTCGTCCTGTACACCGACGGAGTGACGGATGCGGCGAATGCCACAGGCCAGCCGTTTGGCACTGACCGGCTGCTTGAGACGCTGCGCGGCCAAGGCGACACCAGCGCGCAGGCGCTCTCGGCGGCCATCCATCAGCAGGTCGCTGCCTACAGCGCTGGCGCTGAACTAGACGACGACGTGACCGTGGTTGTCCTGCGGCGATTGAAGCCGCCAGAACAGCTGCCCGAACCCACCACAGGGAGGCCCTGATGCCCACGACGAGCGTGCACGTCTCCACCCATCCCCTGGTTGCGCACAAGCTGGCCAAGCTGCGGCACCGCGACACCGACCCCAAGCGATTCCGCGAGTTGATCCGGGAGATCGCTGCCCTGCTCAGCTACGAGGCCACACAGGATCTGGCGCTCTCCCCCACGACTGTGCCCACACCCCTGGCAGACGCTCCGGGCGCGCTCCTGCTGGATAAGATCGGCTTGGTTCCGATCTTGCGCGCCGGGCTGGGAATGGTCGAGGGTGTGTGGGACCTGATGCCCACGGCCGAGGTCTGGCACATCGGCCTCTACCGCGATGAACAGACCCTCAAACCCGTCGAGTACTACAACAAGCTTCCCATCGAGCCCACGGTGTCGGTGTGCTTGCTGCTCGATCCGATGTTGGCTACGGGAGGCTCGGCGGTGGCGGCGATTGACATCCTGAAGCGTTGGGGCGTATCGCGCATCAAGTTCGTCGGCGTGATCGGCGCTCCTGAAGGCATTTCCAACTTGCATGAACATCATCCAGACGTGCCGGTCTACCTGGCAGCCGTGGATGATCACTTGAACGAACACGCCTACATCGTGCCTGGGCTGGGGGACGCCGGCGACCGTCAGTTCGGCACCGGCTAGCGCTGGCTTCCCTAGCCGAACGGATGGGTTGAGGCGGAGCATCGTCGGTCAGCTGCAGGGCGTGCCGATGAAATTGCCGGACCCGGGTGCAGCCAACCGAGCAGCCGGGCCCACCCTTCCGCAAGGGGCGCCGCAACGTCGCCGGTGTGGCCCAGACAGGCCAAGCACCGGCGGGGCGTGCAGATCGTAAGTGTCCCGGCGGCCCGCAACGAGGCCGGGCCTGCGGACCCGCTCCAGGATCCGCCGTGCGCTCTTACCGGTTAGTCCTTGCCATACAAGATTCAGTCAAACGACGTACCGGGCGCTGGACCGGGGTATTTCACCAGTAGCGCGGGCTCTGCATCTGCCGAGTGCGTTTGCGCGCACCCTGCGCAACCCCGGGCTGGCGCCAGCGCGTGGTCAAGGAACGAGCTAGCCTTCAGTGACGTTGCGGAGATGCTCACGCAGCCACACGGGCAGCTCCGGCTCGCGCAGGGTGTCCGCCGCGAGCTGCGTGGCCTGTTCGATCTCGCCCAGCCGCATCAGCAGTTCGATCTTGACCGCCCGCGCCAGCGCGTCGTCTGGCCGCTGCTCGAGCACTTGAGCGACAAGCACCGCCGCCACATCCTGCTGCCCGGCATAGAGCTGCGCCCTCGCCTCGAGCGTGGGCAGGCTGGGCCACTGCGGCGCCAGGGCCCGGGCCTCCTGCACCAGGTCGAGCGCCCGTCGGTCTGGAGCACTGAGGAACAGCACCTGTTCGAGCCTGGCAGTCCCCTCCGGATCGGCACGCTCACCGGCCTCGCCAGGCAAGCCCAGCGCCTGCAGGTAGGCCTCGGCCGCCTCGGGGTGCCGCCCATCCGCCATGAACAGGTTCCCGGCCTTGACGAATTCGGCGTAGGCCAGCCGGGGCTGCCCACTATCGCGCAGCGCCGAGGCCAGCTCCAGGCGCAGCACAGGATTCTCTGGGTCCTTGGCGACGGCCTGCCTGGCCGGCTCTGCCGCCGCCCCGGCCGGCCGGTGGACCTCCGTCGCCTCGGCCATCTCAGGCGCCAGGCTGATGACCGGCGCGGGCTGGCGATCACCAGATGCGGCTGCCAACCCAGCCAAGCAGGCGCATCCAAGCACAACGACGGAGGCGATGGCGATCCAGGCTCGTTTGGAGAGACGCGGTTTCTTGCGCTGGCCGGCCTCGGCGGGACCTGGACCAGCGACCGTCGGGAGGGCTGTGCTCGTCGCTCCCGAAGGCAAGACTGGCGGCCAGGCAGGACGCCCCTGCGCAGCCTGCACGCCAGGCACAGGGATCTCCCCAGCGCTGGGCGCGCTCACTGCGGCCCGAAAGGCAGCCACCAGTGCCTCGACAGAGGCATAGCGATCCGCCCGCTCCTTGGCCAGCGCCTTGAGCAGTACGCGCTCCACAGCTTCCGGCACAAGTGGGTTGACCTGTCGGGGGAGAGGCAGCGGGGTGAAGATGTGATCGTGGATGATCGAGAAGGGCGTATCGGCATTGAACGGCACGCGGCCGACCACCATTTCGTAAAGCACGACGCCAAAGGAGTAGATGTCCGTTCCAGGATCCAGGTCACGATCCCCGCGCGCCTGCTCCGGCGAAATGTACTGCGGCGTCCCCAGCAGCATGTCCGTCGACAAGGTCGACTCGCCGGCGGTCGCGATGCGCGCCAGCCCGAAGTCTGCCAGGTAGATCGCCCCGTCCGAGGCGAGCAGCACGTTGGACGGCTTGAGGTCGCGATGCAGGACGCCCTGACGGTGGGCGTACGCCAGAGCCGCGCCCACAGCTTCGACCAGACCCAGCCCCTCCTTCACGCTGACCGGCGCGCGTCCCATGCGCGCTTTGAGCGTTTCCCCCTGGATGAACTTCATCACCAGGTAGGGCTTGCCATCCGTCTCGGCGTAGTCGTACACCGGCACGAGGTTGGGATGCTCGAGCCGCGCCACGACCTTGGCCTCACGCTGGAAACGCGCCAGGAAATTCGGATCCTGCGTGAATGCGGGATGCAGGACCTTGATCGCCACGTACCGGTCCAGGGCAGCGTGATAGGCGCGGAAGACCGTGGCCATCCCGCCCTGCCCCAGCTGCTGCACAATCCGGTAGGGGCCAACGTTTTCCCCGATGTTGAACGGCATCGCCGGTCCTCCGACTAGCGTGGGGGATTATAGGGGCTGCCCGGAATGACGGCAACGGGTACACGCGCCTGGCCGGGCGAGAGTTGGTCTAACAAGGGGACCCCCGGGCTTCTGCCGGGGGTCCTGATTTCGATGGACGGCTTGGGCTCAGCGCTCGAGCAGCGCGGCGACGCCCGGCAGCTCCTTGCCCTCGAGAAACTCGAGCGAGGCACCACCTCCGGTCGAGACATGCGTCATCTGCTTGGCGACACCGGCCTTCTTGACGGCGCTTGCGCTATCACCGCCCCCAATGACCGTGGTGGCCCCAATTTCCGCCAGCGCCCGCGCCAAGGCGAAGGTGCCTTCGGCAAACTTGGGAAACTCGAACACGCCCATCGGCCCGTTCCACACCACCAGCTTGGCCCCTGCCAACGCCTGCTTGAACTTCTGCAGACTCACCGGACCAATATCCATCACCCGCCAGCCCTTGGGAACCTTATCGATCGCCACCACCTGGCTCTGGGCAGACTCCTCGAACTTGTCGCCGATCACCGCGTCGACGGGCAGCAGGATCTGATCGCCGGCCCTCAGCAGAATGGCCTTGGCCGTGGCGACGGCGTCCGCCTCCACCAGACTGTCGGCCATATCGTAGCCCTTGGCCGACAGGAAGGTGTTGGCCATGCCGCCGCCGATCACCAACCGATCGCACTGGGTCAGCAGGTTGTCGATCACGGCGATCTTGTCGCTGATCTTGGCGCCACCCAGGATGGCCACGTAAGGATGCGGCGGATCCTGCGTCGCCTTGCCCAGATGCTCCAGTTCCTGTTCCATCAGGAAGCCCGACACGGCGGGCAGATGGCGTGCGACGCCCTCGGTGCTGGCGTGGGCGCGGTGTGCCGAGCCGAAGGCGTCATTGACGTACACCTCCCCCAGCGCCGCCAGGTGGGCGGCGAAGCCGGGGTCATTCTTCTCTTCTTCCTTGTGGAAGCGCACGTTCTCGAGCATCAGGACTTCGCCCGGAGCCAGACCGCGCGCCAGTGCTTCGACCTCTGGGCCGACGCAGTCCGGCGCCATGCGCACCGGCCGGCCGATCAGCTTGGACAACGCCTCGGCCGCCGGCTGGAGGCTGAACTCCGGATCCGGCCCGCCCTTGGGCCGGCCCAGATGGCTCATCAGCACCAGGCTGGCGCCCTGCTGCAGCACGTACTCAATCGTCGGGAGCGAGGCGCGAATGCGCTTGTCATCACTCACCGCGCCGTTCTTCATCGGGACGTTGAAGTCGACCCGCATCAGGACGCGCTTGCCCTTAAGATCCAGATCGCGAACCGTCTTCTTGTTCATTGCCGCGACCTGCTACAGCTTGGAGGCGATGAGGTGCGCCAGGTCGGCGGTGCGCACGGCATAGCCCCATTCGTTGTCGTACCAGCTGACCACTTTGATGAAGTCGCCGGCTTCCTTCCCCAGCACCATCGTGAACTGCAGGTCGACCGAAGAGCTGTGCGGGTCGCCCTTGAAGTCGATACTCACCAACGGTTCGTCGACGGCGGCCAGGATTCCCTTGAGCGGCCCGGCGGCGGCATCGCGGAAGGACTGACGCAGCTCGTCGGTCGTGGTCGGCTTCTCGATCTGTGCCGTGAAATCGACCACCGACACAGTCGAGGTAGGCACGCGCAAGGCATAGCCGTCAAACTTGCCGGCCAGATCCGGGATCACCAGCTTGAGGGCCTTGGCCGCCCCGGTGGTTGTGGGGATGATGCTCATGGCGGCTGCCCGGGCGCGGCGCAGGTCGCTGTGCGGCAGATCGAGGATCTTCTGGTCGTTGGTGTAGGCGTGGATTGTCGTCATCATGCCGCGCGTGATCTTGTATTTGTCATGCACGACCTTCACCGCCGGCGCCAGACAGTTGGTGGTGCACGAGGCGTTGGAGATGACATGGTGCGCCGATGGATCGTACTTCGAGTCATTTACGCCGAGCACGATCGTCAGGTCTTCGCCTTCGGACGGCGCGGTGATAATGACCTTCTTGGCGCCGCCTTTGGTGATGTGATTCTCCGCGCCTTTGACTTCCTTGCCCTTCTTGTTGACCCCGTCTTTCTTGATGGTGAACAGGCCGGTGCCCTCGATCACGATATCAATGCCCAGATCGCCCCACGGGATCTTGGCCGGGTCGCTCTCCTTGAAGGCGGAGAGCTTCTTTCCGTTGACGACCAGCGCCTCGCCATCGACCGCCACGGTGCCATCGAAACGGCCGTAGTTCGAGTCGTACTTGAGCAGATGCGCCATCGTCTTCAAGTCGCCGATGTCGTTGAAGGCGACGACTTCCAGCTTGTCGGGGTAGTAGTCCCCAATCGCCCTCAAGACTTGCCGGCCAATGCGGCCGAAACCATTGATGCCTACCTTTGTCGTCATCGCAGTGCTCCTGTGTCTCCAGTATCAGTTCAGGCCCGGCTGGATCGCTTCCCCAAGCGGGGCGAGCGTTTCCAGCGGTCCTGTGCGTTCCTCAAGCATCTGGATCAGCGCCGCCGCCAGCTTCGCCGGTTCGTGGCGCCACGGCCGCTGCGGGTCGACCAGATCGGTCGCGAAGACCGACACCGACAAGCCGCTGGACGGCGGAGGGACGAAGCTTACCGTCTCGGGTGCCGGGATGTCTCTCCGATCGTTGACCAGCAGCATCTCGACCAGTCCCCGCCCGACATGATCCTCCACGGCCTTGAGATGGGCGAGCGCAGAGTAGCCATCGGTCTCACCCGGCTGGTTGGCGATGTTGCACACCTGCACTTTGAACGCCCGGCTGGCGCGTACCGCCTTCGCCAGGTCAGGGACCAGCAGGTTGGGCAGCACGCTGGTGTACAGGCTTCCCGGCCCGAGCACGATCATGTCGGCCGCCAGGATGGCCTTGATCGCCCCCGGGTAAGCTGGCGGGTCGTTGGGCTCCAGGTGCACGGTCCGCACCCGGCCAGGCATTCCAGGGATACGGCTCTCGCCCTGGATGCGGATCGCCTGCGCGTCGGCGAGCGGGGTCTTGTCGGCGAACAGCGCCACATCGGCAAGCGTCGCCGGGAGTACCTGCCCGCGAATGCCCAGGATGTGCGCCGCCTCCAGCAGCCCCTCGTCGAAGCTGCCGGTGACACCGCTCAGCGCGGCGATGAACAGGTTGCCGAAGGCGTGGCCATCCAGTTCATCGCCTTGCGCGAAACGATAGCGGAAGAGCTGGGTGAGCAGGTCCTCGTCGTCGGAGAGGGCGGCCAGGCAGTTGCGCAGGTCGCCGGGGGGAGGGATTCCCAGGGAGCGGCGCAGTCGTCCGGAGGAGCCGCCATCGTCGGCAACCGATACGATCGCCGTCAGGTTGCCGGTGCGCTCCTTCAGTCCACGCAGCAGGGTTGCCAGGCCGTTCCCGCCGCCAATCGCCACGATCTTCGGCCCGCGCCCGAGTCTGCGGTGCTCCGCCACCGCCTGAGCCACCGGCCTGCCCGGCCGCATGTAAGGCGCCAGCAGCGCCCGGTTCAGACGGTACATGCCGAGCAGCAGCAGCGCCACTCCGGCGGCGCCAAACACCACGGCCCGCAGCCAGCGCGGCAGGACCAACAGGCTGAACACCGGCAGCAGGTTGGATTCGGGGTTCGCCCGGTAGATGTCCAGCAGGATGATTGCCAGTCCGAGCCCGATGAGCGCCGTGCCCAGGATCGCTACGGCAAACCAGCGCTTAACACCAAGGCCCGGCACCATCCAGTGCCGGAGCGTTTCCCAGGCGCCGCTCTTCCGCGCACCTGGCGTACCTCGTCCGTTGACACTCGTCACGGCTGGCACTATACCCCACCCCCTGCGGGCCGTCAACGAACGCTCATCGGCACTTGGTTGTGACAGGCATCACACGTATAATGGGCGCACGATACTCTTCCTGGAGGAGGCCAGTCATGGCAAGTGTCACCTTTGATCACATCAGCAAGCGTTTTGGGGATGTCACCGCGGTCAACGACCTGAACTTGTTCGTAGAAGACAAGGAATTCCTGGTCCTGGTGGGTCCGTCCGGATGTGGCAAGACCACGGCACTACGTCTGCTGGCCGGCCTGGAGGAGATTTCCGAAGGCGAGATCAAGATCGGCGACCGGTTGGTCAACGACGTCGCTCCGAAAGACCGCGATATCGCCATGGTCTTCCAGTCGTACGCGCTCTATCCCCACATGAGCGTCTTCGACAACATGGCCTTCGGCCTCAAGTTGCGCAAGACGCCCAAGCCGGAGATCCGCCGGCGCGTGTTGCAGGCGGCGGAGATCCTCGGCATCGAGAACTTGCTCGACCGCAAGCCGCGCCAGCTGTCCGGCGGCCAGCGCCAGCGGGTGGCGGTGGGCCGAGCGATCGTGCGCGAACCCAAGGTGTTTCTCTTCGATGAGCCGCTCTCCAATCTCGACGCCAAATTGCGCGTTGAGACGCGCGCCAACATCAGCAAGTTGCACCAGCGCCTCGAGACCACATTCATCTACGTCACGCACGACCAGGTCGAGGCGATGACAATGGCCTCGCGCATTGCGGTGATCAAGGGCGGCTTGCTCCAGCAGACCGATACGCCGCAGCAGCTCTACGACCGGCCGGCGAATGTGTTCGTCGCCGGCTTCATCGGCTCGCCGGCAATGAACTTCTTCAGCGCTCGCCTGGCTCGGGCCGATGGCAAGCTGGTCGTGGAGACCGAGAGCTTCAGCGTCGAGGTCCCGCCGGCCCGCATGGGGACCTATGACCGCTTCGCCGGCAAGCAGGTCATCTTCGGCATCCGGCCGGAGGACATTCACGACCCCGCCTTCTGTCCGCCCGGTATCCACACCGCGCCGGTCGAGGCCAAGGTCGATGTGACGGAACTGATGGGCAACGAGATCATCCTGTACCTGGTGGCCGGGAAGGACGCCTTCGTCGGCCGGGTCGACCCGCGCACGCAGGCCCGCCCAGGCAGCCCGTCACAGGTAGTCTTCGCCATGGACAACATGCACCTGTTCGAGGTCGACGGCGAGCAGAACGCCATCCGCTGAACTGGACATCTATGGCCGGGCGGCCCTCCCGCTTTCGGCGCGGAGGGCTGCCGCCTGCCTGGGAGACTTGCCGCATGGCGGATTTTCAGCTGATCAAGAGTCTCAAACGCGACCAGGGCGGCAAGATCGTGCTGCTGGTCATGGATGGGCTGGGGGGTGCGCCGATCTCCGCCAACGGGCCGACCGAGCTCGAAGCGGCAGCCACCCCCACGCTGGACAGATTGGCGACCGAAGGAGCTCTGGGCGCGCTCGTCCCGATCCGGCCTGGCATCACGCCGGGCTCCGGACCGGCGCACCTGGCGCTTTTCGGTTATGACCCGCTCACCTATCTGGTCGGCCGCGGCGTGCTGGAGGCGGTGGGCGTCGGCGTGGCGGTGCGCAAAGGCGACGTCGCCGCCCGCGGCAACTTCTGCACACTCGACAGCGGCGGACGCATCTCCGACCGGCGTGCCGCCCGTATCCCGACCGAGCAGGCCGCCCCGCTGTGCGCACGCCTGGCGACAATCGAGCTCCCCGGCGTGACGACCGAAGTGCGCCACGTCAAGGAACACCGCTTCGCCGTCGTGCTGCGCGGCGAAGGCCTGGCCGGGGACATCGACGACACCGATCCGCAGCAGACCGGGGTGCCCCCGCATGCAGCACAGCCGCGCAGCGATGGCTCCCGGCGCACCGCCGACCTGGTCAACCAATGGATCGCCAAGGCCAACACGCTGCTCGAGGGAGAATCCAAAGCCAATGGCCTGACGCTGCGCGGCTTCGCCAGCGACCCGGCGTTGCCGGCCTTCCCCGAGATCTACGGCCTGCGCTCGGCGTGTATTGGGGTGTACCCTATGTATCGCGGCCTGGCCAGCCTGGTCGGAATGGACGTGAAGGAGTTTCCCGGCGACACGCCGGAGGAGCAGTTGGCCGCCGTCGCCCGGTACTGGACCGACTACGATTTCTTCTTCATCCACATCAAGAAGTCGGACTCGCGCGGCGAGGATGGGGACTTCGACGGCAAGGCCTCCGCCATCGCCTCGGTCGATGCCGCCCTGCCGCGACTGCTTGAACTCAAGCCCGACGTGTTGGCCGTCACCGGCGACCACTCGACGCCCTCGCTGCTCAAGACGCACTCCTGGCATCCGGTGCCTTTGCTGCTGTGGGCGCCGGCGACGATCCGCCCCGACCGCAGCACGGCCTTCGGCGAGCGGGCGTGCGACACCGGGGGCCTGGGGATCTTCCCCTCAAGCGACCTGCTGCCGCTGCTGATGGCTCACGCCCTGCGGCTGGAGAAGTTCGGCGCCTAGCGCCGTCCACACCGGGGAAGGGTCCGCCTCGAGGCCGGAGGCCGCGCCTAGGCGCAGCCCGCTCCACCTCCGGCTCCGGCCTGGAGATCCACATGCCTTTGGCGTGTCAAACGGGCGCACGCACCGGGCAATCGCCGGGTGCTCCCTGCGGCTGCCGCACATCTGGCCCGGCGCTGGGCGAGGCTCGGCCCGATGGGTCTTCTGCAGCCCGGCCGATGGATTCGCTGGGGCGAGGCGCCGGTTCCGGGCGCGACCAGGCCGAACGCGCCCCTCTCGACATGCTACGGTGTGGGGCCAGAAGCGGCTATGCGCAGTCCGCTGCGGGGACCGGCGGCCGGGGCCGCATACCAGCTAGTCTCTGGGCACGTCAGGAACGGGGCCTGCAGACTGGGCGCGGCGCAGTCGAGCCAACTGGGACGCAGCGATGAGCAGGAGTAACCCGGCCATGGCCAGCGTTCCGGCGGCGATGAAGGTGAAAGCATCCCGCCAGAACCGCTCCGGGAAAAGCCGGATCAGCGTGTCGCTGTAACGGAAGGTCCACGTTCCCGGGTCGAAGAACAGTTCGTGAAATCCCACGAAGACGAACGAAAACGCCAATGCAATCCCTGCCGCGAGCGCGGCCATCAGCCCCATCGTCCACAGCGCCCCCCGCCGCAAGGATCTCCACAGGGACACCGCACTGCCGGCCCAGGCCGTCAGCGCGCCCAGAAGGATCGCCAGCGCGATCAGCCCCTGCCACACCGACAAGGCGAGTCCGGTCAGCTGCTTGACGTCAAGCATGTGCTGCAGCTCGCTGGCGTTGTAGACCCTCGACCCATCCGGGAAACGCAGGTCGCCCAAGAACTCGATCCCCTCATCGTTCAGCAAGTAGTCCAGCGCCACCGGCGCCCAGCGCAGTCGATCCTGCAGGGTGAAGCCATAGCGGTCCTCGGGAAACCCGGGCAGACGGTACTCTATCCGCACAAATGCCGGGGTGAGCAGCAGGCGGACGCTGGTCAGGATGAACAGCAACGGCAGCGCCGCCGATAGCAGCACGCCGGCAACTCGGGCAAGACGGGCGCGAGCAATCTCCGACATCTTCCGACCTCTCAGACTACTGCAGCCTGAGCACGTCGCCGCCCAGGAAGAACCGCAGCACGATGGAATCGACCAACTGCTCGACGGGTGCATGATCATCGGTGAAGACCGTCTCGACGTCCGGAGTCGGGACCAGATTCTCCGATGTGCGCCGCACGACGTCGATCAAGAAGGAATCCGCATGGGACGACTCAAGGTGCGCCAGGTTGCGTGTCAAATTCTCTGAGGTTGTCGGCTCGACCGTCGCATACACGATGGTGTTGAAGGTATCGGGCACGTCCATCACATGAACCGTCGGAAAGACCGATCCGATTGTGCCCACCAATGCATCGATCAGGCGTCGATCCTCGGGTGTGCGGCCCACATTGATGACCAGTACGCCGTCTTGCGTAAGGTGGTCCCGCACTTCCTGGAAGAACTCCTGCGTCGTCAACTGCCAGGGGATGTAGGGCGGCCGATACGCATCGACTCCGATCACGGTGTAGGTGGCCTCGCTATGAGCCAGGCCCCACCGGCCATCGGCCACGAGAACATTGAGGCCGGGCTCATTCATGTCAAACCAGCGCCTGCCGACTTCGACGATCTGGGGGTCGATCTCCCATCCGTCCATCGGCAGATCGCCATACACTGCGGCATACTGCTTCGAGATCGTCCCCGCGGCCAGGCCGATCAACCCCAGCCGCTCGACCCGCTGCGGCTCGAAAGGGGCCGGGTTGAAGTACGGCGCCGCCAGGAAGTAGTCCCAGGTGCCGTAGGTCGGCAGCGTGCCCGGGCGATACACCGAGTGGATCGCCTGGCCCTCGTTCAGCAGCAGGAAGCGAGTCCCGTCCACTTCCCGGACTTCGATGTAGTTGTAGGCGGACTCGCCTTCATACACCTGGCCAGCACTCCGCTTGACAGGTCCCTGCAGCACGATCCCCGCCAGCAACAGCAGCACGAAAGGCATCCAGCTCAGGCGCAACGCCCTGTGGCGGTCTTCGCGCCACAGGCTGAACAGCGCCACCAGCAGGAGCGGGAAGGCGAGTGCCAGAAATGTTCGGGCAGTGCCGATGGTAGGGATCAGAACCAGCACCGGAAGAAAAGTCCCCAGGATCGAACCGAGGGTAGAGACGGCGTAGATCCTGCCAGCCGCCTGGCCGGCGCGCGCCGCGTCGCTGACCGACAGTCGAACCGCGAAGGGCGAGATCATGCCCATCAGCGTCACCGGGACAGCGAAGAGCAGCACCAGGGTCAGGAAGGAGCCAAGCATGATCGCCGCGTCCAGGCCCTCGACGGCAGCCGCCGCCCAATACACCACGGGTCGGGCAACGATCGGGATCAGGCCGGCGGTGAAGGCACCCCAGGCTGCCACGGGGTAGAACGTGGTTCTGCGCGGCGAGCGATCTGCCAGCCGCCCGCCGAGGTAGTATCCCAGCGTCAGATAGATGAGCACCAGGCCGATGATGTTCGCCCATACCAAGTTGGTGGTGCCGAACACGTTCCCCAGCAGGCGCGAGGCCGTCAGCTCAATGCCGAGACTTGCCATACCTGCCAGGAAGACCGTCAGAATCACACCCATTCCACGCACCTATCTGTCCAGTGAGCGTCGGCTCATGCCGCTGAGGGCACCGCTGCCCAATCCGCCAGCTCCAGGCTGGCGCCGATCGGCTGGCCACAGCGGATTCGGCGCGCCGGAATCCCGGCCGCACGCGCGGCCTCAAAGACCGCCGAAGAGCCTGGAGGCCCGCCAAAAGTCGCCGCATCCAACGAGACCAACACCGGCGGCAGGCCGCTGCGTCGCAGCTGGCGAAGCGTGTCAACGATTTCCAGCCGGCAGGAGGGCGTGATCAGGATCACCGCCGCGCCACGGGGGATCTGGCCCTGCTCCACCCTGAGCACCTCGTCGACGCTGTGAGTCCCACAGGCCCCCAGCACAGCCAGCGACTCTAACAAGCGATACAGTTGCGCCGTCCCACGATCGGCTTGGATCACCTGGCGCATCTGAGCATGGGCAATCAAGCCGACCGATTGCGAGCGATTGAGCAGGTAGAGCGCGATCGAGGCGGCGGCTGTGACGGCGTACTCGATCGAACTTGGCGGCAGGCTGACTCTTCGCCCGATCAACGCCTGGCGCTGCGGGGCGGGCGCCACCGGCAAGGCAGCCTGGGCGGATTGAGAGGCGTCGACCAACAGCCACGCATCGGCCATCGGGTCAAGCTCGAACTCCTTGGCGATCAGCCGTCGGCGCCGGGCGGTGGAGGGCCAATGGATCCGATTCAGCCCATCCCCGGGGGCGTAGTCGCGCACGCCGCTGGCGTTTGGCGTCACCTGATGCGTCCGCTGGCGCAGCGCCTCCCCACCCCCACGTCGGCCACTGGGGACGGGGAATGCGGCCAGCGGGAGCACCATGGGCAGGACGACCACCGATTGACTGTCCTCCATCCGGAGGCTCGCCGGGAACAAGCCGAAGGGGTCACCGGCCCGAAGGACGCAGGGGCCCAAGTGGAAGCGCCCGCGCCGAGTGCAGATTGTGCGCACCGTCCAGCGGCGGACGGCCCTTCCAGCGAGGCTGGTGAACACGGTCGACACCTGATGCTCTGGAAGATCCGATTGGTCTTCGACCTCGGTCCATACCTTCGGGTAGCGGCTGTCGTTGGACAGCGCGAAGTGCTCCTCGAAGGTCGCACCCACCTGGCTGCGGCTGCTGGCCGGCCTTCGGTGCAGCGAAACGCCACGCAGGGACAGCCGAGACCAGGCATAGCTGACGGCCAGCAGGAAGCCGAGCAGGTAGGCCAGATTGGCGAAGAGCTGCCGGCCGGAGGTGAAGCCGGCCGCCAGCGCCAGCGCCAACGAGCCGAGGACGAACCAGGCGCGGGCGGTCATCCGCGCACGTCGCCGCCTGGCACGGGGACGGAGCCCAGGATGTCCTGCACGATGGCACGCGAGTCGACTTCGCGCACGCGAGCCGAAGAGCCGAGGATCAACCGGTGGGCAAGCGCCGCCACGGCCACCTGCTTGATGTCGTCCGGCAGGATGTAGGCTCGGGCCTGCAGCGCGGCCATGGCCTGCCCGCAGCGGAAGAGCGACAGGCTGCCGCGCGGGCTGGCGCCCAAGTACAGCTCACCGTGGCGCCGCGTGGCGCTCACCAGGTCCAGGATGTAGCGCTTGACCTCCGCCGAAGCCGCCACCTGGCGCACCGCCTGCTGGGCAGCCTGCAGGGCGGAGACTTCGACCGCCTTCTGCAGGCTCTCCAGCGGATGCACCAACTGTTGCCGCTCCAGCATGCGGATCTCATCCGACAGCATGGGATATCCGAGGCTGATGCGCAGCATGAACCGATCGAGCTGTGCCTCCGGCAGCGGGAAGGTGCCTTCGTACTCGATCGGATTCTGTGTCGCCAGCACCAGGAACGGCGACGGCAAGAGGTGCGTCACGCCATCAACCGTCACCTGCCGCTCCTCCATCGCCTCCAACAGCGCCGCCTGGGTCTTGGGCGTGGCGCGGTTGACCTCGTCGGCCAGCAGGATCTGCGTCATGATCGGGCCGGCGCGGAATTCAAACTCGCCGGTCTTCTGGTTGAAGATCGAGACGCCGGTCACGTCACTTGGCAGCATGTCGGGCGTAAACTGGATCCGGCTGAAGGTGCAGCCGATCGAGCGCGCCAGGCTCTTGGCCAGCATGGTCTTCCCGGTGCCGGGCACATCCTCGATCAACACATGGCCCTGGCACAACAGGCCGATCACGGTCTGCTGAATGGCATCCCGTTTGCCAACGATCACCTGCTCCACGTTCTCGATCAGGCGATCAGCGAATGCCTTGACCTGTTCCATCCCGGTTCCTCCAGCCGATGTCAGGATGCATTCTACCAATGCGTGACGGCGAGCTCGCTACATGCGTGCCAGCAGAATCAGGCCCGCCGTCCAGAATAGCGCGTAGTTGAGCGGGCGGCGCCAGCGCAGCACGGCACAGAAGAGCGTCACCGCCAGCACCAACCCGCATGCCAGTCGGACCATGGCGAACGGCTCGCGGAAGGTCGAGAACGGCAGGAAGGCGATTACCCCGGCGTTGAGCAGCAATGCCAGGCTCTCCCGGCCGCGATCCCCCCTCCACAACCGCTGTCCCGCGACGAATGTGGCCCATAGCGCTGGAATGAGGACGCTCGGCGCAAGCACGGTCAGCAAGAGAACCAAGGCGCGCACATCCACCGCCGCCACCCGCGCCAGCCCCATGAACGGCAGCCACTCGAAGCTGCTGGCTCCGGCGCCGCCACTGCCGATGCCGGCTGAGCCGAAGCGGGCCCACAACCAGAGCTGCCACGCCGCGAACACCAATCCGCCCAGCGAGAGCGCCACCAGCGCCTTTCGTTGACGCGCCAGTCCAGCTGCCAGCCATGCTGCCAACCAGAAGAAGACCGTGGTCTCCTTCGACAGCAGAGCCAAAGTCAGGGCAACGCTCCCGGCCACCGGCCGACCGGACATCAGGCACAGGAACCCCGCCGCGGCCAGGCCATACGCCAGCGGCTCACTCAGGTCGATCCCCGCCGGACCCACTACCCCGACCCACAACCCGTAGACCAACGCGTAGCCGGTCGGCAGACCGCAGCGGTCGAGGACCGCCGCCACCGCCAGCGTCCCCAGAAAGTGCGCCAACAGGCTGATTGCCGGCAGGGCCCAGGCGATGCGCGACGGATCACCCAACGCCAAGGCCCGCGCCAGGGCGGGGTACAGGATTCGCTGGTAGCGGTAGGCCGGGACGTCGAGGTGCGACTGCACAATATCGGGGCGCCAATCTCGGGCGATGTAGTAGTTGAACTGCCCGTCATACCCTTCGGTGCCGGCAGGATCCCCGCTGGCAAATCGCTCGCCGAGCGTGGCCAGGGACAGCGGATCCCCTCCGCCGTTCGCCAACCTACCGCCGGCGAACGCCGCCGCAACCAGCAACGCCAGCGCCGCAGGCCAGAGCAGCCTCAGCGCTCTCGCCACAGCCACACCAGCGTAAGCAGGGTCAAGAGCCCTCCTATCGACAGCGCCAGGCTCCACGGCAGCCAGGCCGGTCGATACTCCAGTTGGAGGGTATGCGTGCCGGGGCGGACATAGACCGCCCGAAACGCGCCGTTCGCCGGGAGAATCTCGGAGTCCACCCCGTCAACTTGCGCCCGCCAGCCCGGATAGTACAGGTCAGACAGAACGACCCAGCCTCCCGATTCAGCCCGGGCGATCAGTTCGATCCGGTTCCCATCCTGCGCCACGACCTGCACTACCCCTGCGCCGCCCCTGGGCAGGTCCTGTGTGCAATCTTCGGGCTCGACGACCACGAAGGCCTCGGGATCAAACGACGTGGAGAACACCTCGTGGAACGCCGCCTGCATCGAGCACACCGCCAAAGCCTGTGGCACCAAGCGCACGCGCGCTGCGCCGGGGACCGCGAGGTATTCAGGGACTTGCGTCAGATCGCTTGCCTTCGCAACCCAAGCCACATCCATGAATGCGAGCATTCGCCGGCGCACGTTGGGCTCCGCACCCTCCAGCTGCTCGATCCAGCCGGCATAACGCACCGGGATCAGAGGGTCGAAGTTGTTGGCCGAGGGCAGCCCATCCAGCATCGGAGCGTTCGGCAGACCGGATGCACGGACGGCCCCCACTTGGAGGGTCGAATCGAAGCGGTCGAAGCGGAAGAACTGCTTGAACTTGAGTTCCTGCTCTAGATCCGCCGGCATGTAGATGCGATGCTCTGTGCCAAGCGACGCCAGGCTGCTCTCTCCCCGGTAGGCTGCCGCCGAGGTCGTCGGGTTCAGGCCGATGGTCGCCAGCAGCAAGTCCGCCAACAAGAACGTGCCGAGGGCGGCGAGCCATATCGGGCGCGGCCGAGGCGGCAGCGTCAGCGTCAGCAGGCCGACGATCGCCAGCGCCAGTCCAGCGAGTGCGAAGGAGCGGACGAAACTCTGCTCGAGCCCCGGCAGCAGGCGAGCAGCCAGAAAGGCGAACACGATCATCCCGGCTGCGCCGGCCGTGCCCAGGCGCGTCCAATACAGTGCCCTGCCCCGTGGCGCCCTCCACCCGTCCGCGCCGAGGCCCGCCAGCAGGCACACCGCGAACACCGCCAGCAGGCTCCATCGCGTCGGCGCCTGGAACATGCCGAAAGTAGGCACATTGCGGAAGAGGAATGGATAAAGCGGCGTGTTGCTTCCCAGCGCCAGCAGCAGCGAGACCAGCAGAACGACGACCAGGAACCGGCTGGTTTGGCTCGCCGCCGATCGGCTGCGCAGCGCATTCACAGATGCGAACACGGCGAGCACGAAGGCCAGCGTCCCGACATACAGCGCATCTTCCCAGTAGTTGGCGTATCCCCAGAAACCTCCGAAGGCCGGGTGGCCGAACAGCCCCGGCGCCACCCATCCCAACAGGCGCCACGGCCACAGAGAGTACGTCAGGCCGGCCTCCAAGTCGACCGCCGCCGATCGTGGCGAGTTCCCCAGATACTCCAACGTGGGCACAAGCTGTCCCGCCGCCAGGCAGAACGCCAGCGCCAGACCCAGCACCAGCATGCCGGTCAGCTCTCGACGGCGCAGGCTCCGACGAGCACCCCAACTCCGCCAAGCTACCCAGGCAAGCGTCAGCAGCAGGCTGTACCAGGCTGTCTGGGCATGCCCGGCCAGCCACTGTGTGCCAAGGATAGCGGCCAGCGTCAGGGCAGAACGTCCGACAGGCGCCATCCCGCGACCTGCGGCAAGCCGGCCAAGCAGCCCTTCAGCGGCCCACAGCAGCCACGGCAGCCAGGCCACGCTGTTGTTGATGCTCTGGAAGCTCGAGCGTGCCACCAGATAGCCGGAGAGGGCGAACCCCAGCCCCGCCACGCTTTGCCCGATCGCGCCGATTCCCAGCCGCCGGCAGAGCAGTACCATTCCCGCGCCGGCGACGATCAGGTGCAGCATGGTCAGCCACGTCTGAGCAATGGCGGGTTCGACGAGCAGCATCGACCAGTTAGGAGGGTACAACAGGCCTGACTGGTAGTTCGCCAGCAGGGGCGCTCCCATCCCGACCAGCGGGTTCCACAGCGGCGCTGCGCCTGCCAGAACGGACTGGGCTGCGAACGCATGCCAGGGGACAAACTGCAGAACGGACGTCCCCCAGTACAGAACCTGCCCGGTGGCAAGCGCCGGACCGAACAGCAACACCGGCCCAAGGCTGACCAGCATCCACGGAAGCCAGGCGGCTGGACGGCTAGCGCTGGATACCCAGGACGACATAGCCCCGCTCGTCGTACAGTTGTGTAGCACCACCGGTCTGATCAACGCTCCAGACGGGCAGCACTGCCTGCCCTGGATCGAGCAGGATCGCATCGATTCCTTGCTCGGCGAGAAACGCGCTCCGATCGCCGGTGGACAAATCCCCCGTCAGCAAGGCGTTCAAACGAGGAAGGATCGCCTCGAGCCCAACCGACTCCGGCCCATGCCCCACAACGACGAAGACCTCCGACCAGGCGGGCAAGGCATTGCTTGCCTCAAAGCTCGCCGCAACCACGCTCCCAGCAGGAAGGGACGCGTCGATCCAGGCAAACGCCTCCACCATCGCGGCCGGAACAAACGCCGGCTGCCGCGGCCGCGCCGCCAACTGCACGCTGCCGAGCCAGAGCATCAGCGTCGTCGGAAGCGAGAGCGCGAGCACGGCCACGGCCGCGCTCCAGCGGCCCTTCGGCGTCAGCCTGGCATAGTCGCGCAGTCCGATTGCGGCGAGGACTGCCAACGCCACCCATAGACCCTCGGGGAGTCGGCGCTGTAGAGAAGTCGGGGCGTAGGCAAGCAGGGGGAGGGCCAGCGACCAGCTGACCAACAGCCATCTGAACGGATTGGGCTGACGCATGAGCGACATGCCGCCGGCGACGGCAGGAAGCACAAGCAACCCGTACGCCAGCAAGTAGTGGATCGGATGCGGAGCGAGAATCCGATTCTGGACGGTCCAGCCCTTGAGGTACGGATCGGTGGAGAACGCCCACACATAGTAGAGCAGGAGCGGAGACATGGGCAGAGCACTGCGCAGCGCCGCCTGGGCGACCAGGCGAACGTCCGACCCTGTTCGGCGGATGGCGCTCACTGTCAAGACCCAGCCCAGGTGGGCGGCAAGAACCGCAGCCGCTGCGACCGCCGAGAGCGGATGGACGAGCGCCAGCAGTGCCAGCCACAACCCGGCCCTCCAACTCCGCCGACCCTGCTCCCCGGCCCGGATGTGATCGCCCAGTCCGAACAGCAGCAGCGCCCGCGCCAGCACCAGGTGTGGCAAGCTCAGCAGCGCCAGGAAGCCGAACGTCTCCGGAGAGTGGAAATCTAAAGGCAGGCTGCCCAGCCAGTTGCCCCGCCCGGCGAGGATCAAGACCCAACCCAGACCTCCGCCGAGGGTCGCCATCACCGTCACCCACCTGCGCCAGCGCTCCGGTTCGAAAAACAGCGCGGCGAAGCGGTACACCGCCAGCACCTCGACCGCGATCAGCAACAGTCGGGCCAAATGGAACAGCGAGACCAGCTGCAGGTGCATTCCCACGCCAGCCGCCAGCTTGCCCAGCAGCACGTAGGGCAGGAAGGCGAGCACGCCTGCCTGGGGCGCTGTCGAGTAGGGCGAACGAAACAGCCACTCGCCCTCCGCCGCTCGGCGCATCTTGGCGATGTAGGAGTTGCCGTCTTCCACTCCGACGAGAAACCCGCTGAACTCCCAGTCGCCGCCGCCGGAGGTGAACGCCACCAAATACGGCGCCGCAAGCAGAGCGATCAACGCCAGGGAGTACCACGTCACGAAGCGGCGTCCTGCTCGGCTCACTTCCGCCATCCCATCCAGCAAAGCAGAACCAGGCCGCAGAGGGCCACAGCCAGCCCGAGGACCACCGTGCGCGGCTCGAACTCAAACGCGAGCTGATGCGTGCCGGCTGGGATCGACGTCGAGCGCAGCACGTCGTAGGCTGTCTCGAGCGCAGCCGGCTCCCCATCCACTGCAACGGACCATCCCGGATAGTCGATCTCGCTCAGCACCACCCTCCCTGGCCCCTGCGCGGTGACTGTGATCCCGTTGGGCGTCCAGGCCCAGGCCTCAACCGCACTCCAGGCCTCGCTTGGGCCGCCCTGCGGCTCCACCCAGGCCCGCGGCCTGGCGGCTGGATTCCCGTACACGTAGACGCCGTCTGCCTCGCTTGCGGGCTGCATCCCCTCCAGCGGGAAAGCTGAGGCCAATGCCCCAACCGAGAGCAGGCCCAGCCGGGTCAGATCGATCTGCGGGCTCCAGTCCTGCGCCGGATCTCCACTCGGAAACGGGGGCAGGGTCACGCTATAGACTGTCGAATCGAAGCCGGTGGCTGCAGCCATGAAGTCCCGATAGGTCCTTAGCTGCAGCGGGTGCACGCCCTCGGCCAGCCCCAGCTCGAACCTGGGGGCCGTCTGCTGCGGGAGGCTGTAGGATGGCGAGAAAGCCCGCAGATCCGGCCCCGCGAGTTCGCGGACCTGTTCGATCAGGGCCTCCCCTTCAGCCAGCACCACGGAGGCCGGGCGCGCCTCGAGCTGCTGCAGGTTGAAGCTCCCTACATCGAGGAGCTGCAGGATGCATGCACCCACCACCATCCACGCAGCCAGGCGGGTAGAGCGCCCTACCCCCTGAACGAGCGCTCCAATTGCGACGGCCCCAAGCAAGGTCATCCAGCGCACCGGCTCCCCGCCCAGCAGAGTGGGCAGCATGCCGGCCACACTCAGCGCCACCACCATCAACGCGAATCCCCACAGCCGGATCGGACGATAGGATCCCTGCAGACGCGGCCGATGGGCAAGCTCCTGCAGTCCCAGGCCGGCCAGGACGATCAGGCCAAAGGCCATCAGGAAAAGAAGGCGCGCCGGCACGCGCAGCGCCAGGGCGCCGGGAACAACCTGCGAGAGCACGCGGTAGACCGGGGTGTAGGATCCCAGCGACCACAGCAGTGAGAAGGCTGCCTCCACCGCCCAGAACTTCCAGCCAGGCGCACTCAGCACCACAGCCACCCCGGCAAAGAAAAGCGCTGCCAGCCCAACGTACGCTTGCCACTCGGGCGTTCCGGCCGCAGCGGGATCGAGCAGAGAGAGCAAACGCATTGGCGGAAGCGAAAGCCCGGCAGCCTCCCCCGGCGACAGCGTGCTCCGGGTGGAGTGTTGGACCAGCTCGGCCATGGGCAGCAGCAGCGGCGCACATAGCATCCCTGCCAGCAGTGCGGCCAGGGCGGCACGCGGCAGCTGGCTCCGCAGTTCTTCATGGACTGCTCGCCTGGCATCCACGACGCAGCGCAGCCACCAGGCAAGTCCGAGCGCCGCGGCAGGCAGCGCCCAGCGCGGGTCAGCCATCAGCAGCAGAGCAAAGCTCACCGCTGCCAGCGCGTACCGGCGCCGGGCCCGCCGGGCTTCGGATGACCGAACCGCCAGGTCAACCAGCGTCATGAACCAGGGCAGCCACCCCAGCGCAGCCACCATTCCCACATGGCCCAAGCCGACGTGCCCGACCAGCTTCGCCAGGCCCCCGAAGGCCAGCCCGCAGAACACCGCCGGCCCGCGATCGACCCCGAGGCGGCGGACGAAGGCGGCCATGCCCACGCCGGCCAGTACCAGGTGCACATAGAAGAGCAGATTGAATCCGGCGGCGGTTGGGAACAACACCGTCAACCAGGTGGGCGGGTACCAGATCGCCGCCAGCGGATCAGCCGCCAGCGGCATGCCCGAGAGCAGGTTGGGATTCCACAGTGGCAGCTGATGCCAGCGGGCGATGGCCTGGTGCACGAACCAGGCGGACGGGTAATGGGTGATCAGCAAGTCGGAATAGGCGGAGCCCGGCAGGTAGGGAAAGGATGAAGGATGGACGACAAGCTCACCCAGCCAGACGGCGGGAGCCGCCAGCAGGATCAGCCACACCACATGTTGGCGCCGGCCAGCACCCATCAGTGCGTCACGGCGTACACGCTGACTTCGCCCGAGGTGAACAGCGGGATGACCACGGCAAGCCAGCTGGGATCCCCCAGCGCCGCTTCCTCCCGGCCGCGGTAGACAAAGTCGACTCCCCGCTGCTCAAGCAGACGCAGCCCGGCAGCCGCATCGCCATTCCAGCCGAATGCCTGCGCGATCCAGGCGCGTTGGTCGGCTGCATTCGGTGTCTCAAACGGGTGTCCGGCCAGCACGCGCGCATTCATGTACGCGGGAATCCGGTTGCCGGTAGGCTCGGTCGCGAGCACCAGGCTGTCCGCCGGCAGGTGGGCAGCCATCCATGCATAAGCTTCGAGCTCAGCCTGCGAAAGCACCGTGACGCTGGAGGGGGATGCGGCCGAGGACACGCCAGCCCCGGCAACCAGCAGCAGGGAGGGCAACGTCAACAGCAGCGTTCCAAGGACCGCCAGCCGTCGGCGCGCCGGCGTGCGAGTCGCCTGCTCGATCCCCAAGCCGGACAGCGCGGCCAACGGAATCGCCAGGCCGAGGGTGAGGCGACGCTGCAGACCAAACGGAAGGTAGAGCAGCAGAAACCCGACTGCCGCCCAAATCGCGATCAGCCGAAGCGCGGGCTCGCTGAGCGGCCGGGCTCGAATCAGACTCAGCCCCGCCCAGATCAGCAGCGGCCCAAAGCCGATCAGATAGGCAACCGGTGAGGGCGACGGGGTGAGATTCTGCAGCGACCACTGGCGCAGGACCGGATGGCTCATGACGAGCCAGGCATCATACAACACCCAGGGCAGGCCGGTCAGGGCAGAGGCAATCAGCGCGATCCCTGCGCCGCGCCCGGGCCTGAGCGCCGCTCCTCCGCCTCTGGCGAGCACCAGCTCCATCACCGCCCAGACGCCGAGTGCGCTCCACAGCGTCGCCAGCACGAAGGGCTGGACAAGCCCCAGGACCAGGCCCGCCGCGCCGGCCAGTCCGGCCGCCTTCCACCCAGACCCGGGAGTCAGCGCAGCAAGAAAACCCAGCGTCAAGGCGGCCGCAGCCAGGGGGAAGTGCGGGTTGACCAGCGTGGCGACCCACGGCACAGACTCCGGAATCAGCAGGTCGCTTGCCGCCAAACCTGCAGCGGCCCCCAGCCAGCCCAGGCCGCTGATCCCCAGCACCAGCGCGTAGGCGCACCAGCGGGCGGCACGCGCCAGGGGAAGTCGTTCGAGCAGCGCGTACACTGCCAGATACATCATCGCTCCCGCCAGCACCCGCGCGGCGTGGAATGCAGTGCCCAGGGTGAGACCGCTCAGGCGAGCGAGGTGACCGAGTGCCAGGTAGAAGACAAACAGCAAGGCCGGCCGGCCAGGTTCGGCGGCGTAGGGAAGCACGAACAGCCAGCTGCCCTCGAACCCCTGGCGCATCTTCGCCAGGTAGCTGAAACCGTCGTAGGGATTGAGCAGAAACCCCGAGAAGACCCAGCCCGGCGGCGCAGCCTGCCGCGCCACAAGATAGGGGACCAGCGTCAACACGGACACGCCGAGTGCCAGGCCGGCCGCCACGGATCGATCCCGACCAACAGACATCTTGCAGATTGTACGTCGGGCCAGGGGCTGCGCCAAGCCGCGCTTGCGGCACCCGACTCACATTATCTATAATGCTGGCATGAGCCGTGCATCCAGCCTTTTCCGTCTGCAGCGTCAGGACCAAGAACTGGAAGCGGCTCGCAAGAAGCTGGGCCCGATTCAGGCGGAGCTCGCCGCGGCTGGCGGGCTTGACGCCCGGCGCGCCCGCTTGCAGGAAGCAGAGCAGGCACTCCAGGTCGCCCGCGGCGGCCAGGCATTTGCCGAGAACGAGGTCGCTGTCCTGCGCGCCAAGCTCGAGGCGACAGAAGCCACCCTCTACGGGGGCAGCGTAGGCAATCCCAAGGAACTGGCGGACCTGCAGCACGAATCGGAGGCCCTGAAACGGCGTATCGCCACACTCGATGACCAGCTGCTTGAGACGATGCTGACTCTCGAGGCCGCCGAAGCAGAGCTCACGCAGGCACGCGATGAGTTGGAGGCGAGCGAAATCGGCTGGTCGGTCGTGCGCCTCAAGCTGGAACGCACGCTTGCCGAAAGTGACCAGCAGATCGAGCGCCTGGAGGGCGAGCGTGAGGCCGCCGTGGCCAGCGTGCCCGCCGCAGACCTGGCGCTGTATGAGTCGCTGAGGAAGACGTACGGTGGGACCGCCGTGGCAGAGGTCCTGGACGCATGCTGCGGCGCCTGCGGGGTGGCCGTCGCAGCCTCGATCGCTCAGACCGCCCGCAGCAGCCCGGACCTGATCCGCTGCCGCCAGTGCAACCGGATTCTCTACGCAGGATAGTGCCTCATGCTGACAGGGATTTTCGGCTACTTGTTCGACCTGCCGGAGTTCATCACGGGTCTGCTGCTCGGGATGTTCCTGCTTTGGCTCATCCTGCGCGCCATGCCGCACATCTCACGCGGCATCCAATGGCTCCGTGCCCAGGCAACTCGGCTGATCGACAGCCTGACCAGTGGCGCCATCGACAAGTACCGTGCCGAACTCTCGGCACGCGCGGGCCGGATGCACATGGCCCGGGCGCTCTTCAGCCTTGAGCAGATTGCCGTCGTGCCGCGCCTGCTGGCGCCGCCCTTCCCCACCGATCCGCAGCAGTCCGAGTCGATCCCGGAAACATGCCTGGCCGTGCTGCCTAACCTGCCAGATTGGACCTACCTCTCGGGAATCTATGCTTCCCCCAGCCTGACCATCGGCGAACTGCTGACGTTGGGGAAGTCCGTCCTGATCACCGGCGACTTGGGAAGCGGCAAGTCATCCGCCCTCGCCTACGCCGCCATCCTGGCCAACCAGCGCAGTGCCGACGGGTTCGTCCCGATCCTGGTGCACGCCGCAGATTTCCGGCCAGACTACCTCACCGGCAAGGACCCCCTGGATGCCCTGGTCCAGGCAAGCCAGCAATCTGTATCGGCCGGAATGGTCTCCCGCATGCCGAATCTCCTGCGGCAGGCCTACCGGCAAGGCAAGGCCATCCTGCTGCTTGACGGCCTGGACGAATTCCCGGACGAGCAACTCCAACCCTATGCCACTTTCATCGGTGCTCTCTTGCTCGCCTACCCGGGGAACCGCGTGATCGCCTCCGGACCCGCCGTCGGATACGACGGCCTTGCCGCAGCCGGTCTGGCGCCTGTCGCCATCCTGCCCTGGACGGAATTCGACCTGCGCACCTTCTTCAACAGATGGTCGGCGGCGTGGCAGCGGGCGGGCAAGGGCGCCCCAACGAAGAAGGGCACCGGCGAGGTTGACCCGACGCTGCTGGGCGGATGGCTGGCCGGTGCCTGTCGCGGCCGCTCCGCCGCCGAGGTGGTCGTCCGCACGTGGGCGGCGTACGCCGGCGACACCCGCGGCCCCAGCGCCATCGACGCCTTTGATGTCTACCTCGATCGTCTGCTTTCCAGCGCCGATCGGCAGTCGGCCGAGTCCTGCGCTACCGGGTGGATTGCCGAGGGCAGCGGGGCTTTCAGCGAGCGCCTGTTGCGACGGGGCACCTCAGTGGGTACCCTGGCCGACCTCGGCTTCCTCGAGCGACGGCCGGCCGGGCGCCTGTCGTTCACCTTCCCGGTCCTGGGCGCCTACCTGGCGGGTCGAAGTCTCGGGGAGACCGGCATCGCCCCGGCGGCAGCCTCCGCCTTCTGGCTCCCAGCCGAGTGCGCCTTGCGCTGGTTCGCCGCCACTGGGGACGTTGCGCCCATTGTCGAGGAACGCCTGCAAGCGGCAGGGGACCCGCTCAGCCTCAACCTGCTGGCCTGCGCACGCTGGCTGCCGGATGCCCCGGCCAAGGCCACCTGGCGGGCGAATTTGCTGCGCGGCCTGGCCTCCATCGCTCAGAAGGACTCCCAGCCCTACGGCCTGCGCCTGCGCTGCGTGCACGCTCTGGCGGCATCCAAAGAGCCCTCCGTCGCCATCTTGTTCCAACGCATGACCGAGGCCGGGGCGGAGAGTACGCGGCTGCTCGGCGCGCTGGGAATGGGCGGGCTCGGGGGCGAGGAGAGTGTCAAGGCTCTGACCCGGCTCGCCAACCAGGACCACAGCATGCTCGTGCGCCAGGCGGCCTGCCTCGCCCTCGGCGCCACCGGCACCGACCCGGCGCTGGAGGCATTGGGGCATATCCTGCTCGGCCCCGAGGCGGCGCTGCAGATGGCATCGGCCGAGGCGCTGGCATGTCAGCCAGAAGAAGGCTTCAACATGCTGCGCGACGCGATGACCGTGGAAAACCCCAACGCCCGCCGGGCCGCGATCTTCGGGCTGGCGCGTGTCCCCGAGGCCTGGGCGCTGGAGATGCTTGAGAAGGCGCAGGTGGATGACAATGAGTGGGTCGTGCGCGGGGCGGCCTCGGAAGTGGTCGAGCGTCGCCATCGCCCCCCCTGGAAGATCGACCCGCCGCCCCAGGAGCTTTCGGAGATCCCCTGGCTTGTCGCCTTCGCCGCGCGCGAAGGCCTGGGCATTGCACCCGGCAAGTCCTCGCTGGAGATGCTGCGACGCGCAATCAACTCCAGCTCGCTCGATGAGAGAATCGCCGGCCTCGAGCTGGCGGGATGGGTTGGGCATGGTGAGTTTGGGCTGGAGATCGAGCGCGCCCTGAATTCCAGCGACCAGCACTTTCGGGATGCCGCCTACGAGGCGCTCTGGCGCCAGACCGCCCCGGGCAGCTTTGTGTCTGACGAGGTTCCGTCCCCCTCCTGACCGGGAACCTCGGCCAGATCTAGCTCTCTTCCCCGTCCTTCTCCAGCAGCCCGCTGAGACGCGCCTGCACCTGGGCGGGCGTCAGGTCGCGGATAGAGACCAGTTTGTCCAACCCTTTCTCGCCGGCGACCACTTCAATCCGGTTGCGCCGTACGTGCAGCGCCTTGGAAAGGAAGGACAGCAGTTCTTCGTTGGCCTTGCCTTCGACCGGAGGCGCAGCCACGCGGATGCGGATCGTTCCATCCTCCAGCACCCCGGCGACTTCTGTCCGCCGGGCGCGCGGCGTCACCCGGATCGTGAGCGCCGTGCCGCTGACGCCGCTGTGCAACCTGTACTTCCGCATCCACCCTCCGCTCAGCTTGCCAGGAGACGAAGCAGGACTTGCTCCGTGACCTGAACAAGCAGCAGCAGCACAATCGGGCTCAAGTCCCAGCTACCGGTCCGCGGCAGGATCCGCCGAATCGGCGCCAGCATCGGCTCGACCAGGCTGTCCAGCACTCGCCGCACGGGATGATAGACGTCCAGCACGAAATGCACAAGGATATCTACGAACACCAGCAGCGTGAGCAGGCTGGCAGCAACCCGGACGATATCCGCCGCACCTAGCATCCGCACTTTCCTTCCGGCTCGACGCGCGCCGCGATCCTCATCCTTCCCCCTCAGGCAGTCTCCCCAAAGATTGCCCGGCCGATCCGCACGATGGTCGCGCCTTCCTCGATCGCCACCTCGAAGTCATCGGTCATTCCCATCGAGAGCTCAGTCCAGCGTCCGACATCGCTCCCGGTCAGCTGCTTGGCCAACTCGGCCAGCCGGCGAAAGACCGGCCGAACCGCCTCCGGATCGTCGACCAGCGGCGCCATCGTCATCAGTCCGAGCACCTCCAGCCCCGCCAGCCCGGCGGCCTGGACCAGCTCGCGGCTCGCCTCGGGCCAGGCCTCCGGCCGCGCGAGATCCCACCCCTCCTTCGACGGCTCCCCCGAGACGTTGCACTCCAGCAGCGAGCGCAGGCGAACCTGAGCCGCAGCCGCAAAGTGATCGAGACGCGTCGCCAGCTTGAGCCGATCGACCGAGTGAATCAAGTCGAACGGCCCGATGACGGCCTGCGCCTTCCGGCTCTGCACATGGCCGATCATGTGCCAGCGGACCCCCTGGAGATCCTGAAGAGCGTCAACCTTCGGCAACGCTTCCTCGAGTCGGTTCTCGCCGAAATCCCTGGCCCCCGCCTGGTAGGCGCTGCGGATCGCTTCCAGGCTGCGCCCCTTGGTCACCGCGACCAGCCGCACCTGGCCGCTTGTCCGCCTGCTGCGCTGACATGCGCCATCGATACGCTGGCGCACCTGGTCCAGCCGACTCCAGAGTGCCCGCTGTTCAGCCGTTGCGCTCATCTTCGATCACCGGAGAGCGACGACGGCGCCGAACCGCCCGGTGCGGCCGGCTTCGCCACGGTGCGAGAACCAGTCCGAGAGGTTGCAGGCTGTGCACAATCCGGCGTCCTCGATCTGCTCCACGCCCTCTGCCTCGAGCAGCGCCCGGTTGGCCGATAGAAGGTCCAGCCGCAGGCTGCCGTTGTGCCGCGTCAGATGCCGGTCGCTCTCGGCGCCGAACGCCGCCCGGAATTGCAGCTCAACGTCTGCCCCGATGACGTAGTGGTCCGCGCCGATCGCCGGGCCGAGCGCCGCCCGGAGCGCGCCCGGCCGGCTTCCCAGGTGAGTCGCCATCGCCTGCACAGCATGGGCTGCAGTCTTGCGCACGGTCCCCAGCCATCCGGCATGTGCCAGCCCAACGGCAGGGACCTCGGGATCGAAGAGCAGAATCGGCACGCAGTCGGCAAAGCGCATCAGCAGCGTGACCTGCCTCGAGCGCGTGATCATGGCATCCGCCTGAACCAGCGGGGCAGCCCCGCGCGGTTCGGTCACCACGACGACATCGCTCGAATGGGTCTGCCAGACCTCGTGCAAGCTGGCCTCCGGCCGGTCGATTGCGCGCAGCAGGCGTGCCCGATTGCCCTGCACATTCTCCGGCGAATCCCCGACCGTGCTGCCCAGGTTGAGGGAATGCCAGGGGGCCGGACTGAGGCCGCCAAGCCGCGTGAAGACGCCATGGATCAGGCGGGGATTGCGCAGACTGTCGAATTCGAGGGAACGAAGCTCGCCGCTCTGCCGGAAGGGCATGCCGGCTAGTCTACCACGGCAGGCTCCACCGGAGGATTCGGTATCTCGTTGTCACGACCGCTGAGCTTGGTCACGAGCTCACCCCGCGCCTCCGCCATCGCTTCCTCGGCGTTCGGGTAAGCCAGCCAGACGCAGCTGATGCCGAACAGCAGACCGGTGAGTGTCCGCAGCAGCGGCGTGCTCTCCCGCACTGCGAGGGGATAGCCGGGAAAGGCAGATACGAGCTGCGAGAGTCCATCCAAGGCGAGCGGAACGATGCCCACCAGCACCCACACCGGCATCGACGGTGGCCGCAGCCGCCTGCGGACGAATGCGAATCCCATGCCCGCCGCGAGGATGCCGATGTAGATCGCGATGTCGCGCTGGCAGAAGGCGACCTTGTAGCCAACCTGCTCATTTCCCACAAAACGCTTGGCGGCCAGATAGTCCCATTCATCCAGCCCGGTTGCCTCTCCGTAGCTGGTGACCGGCAGACCCGCCGCCGCGCGCGGGTAGGCTGCCTGCTCGCCGAACAGGAACCATGAGCGAAAGGCGAGTTGATGGCACAGCGGCGAATACACGCGGTAGATCGCCGCGGCCGGGCCGGTCGCACCCGCATTCATCAAGACCGGCGCCAGGAAGGGGAGCCCGACAAACAGAAACACGACCAGGTTGAAGACCAGCAGCCAGTGCCGGGTGAACGACAGGATCGCACGGTTGACGCCAAGCGCCATGCGCCGCTCGAGGCTGGAGCGCGGTGGCTTCTGACGCACACCGGCCTCGGCCGCCGCCAGTGTCACTCGCAGATCGGTCTGGCTGATGGGCGCCCGAAGCGTGTAGGGTCCAACCAGAACCACCGGGATGCTCTCGGCGTACTTCAGGTGCAGCGCAGGCTCGGACTCGATGTTCACTTCCACGAGTTGGTGTGGATGCTCGAGCTGCATCTGCTCGAGCGCTGTCCGGACCTCGTCACACAAATGGCATTCGGGACGCGTGTACAGGACGACTCGCATCAAGGCTGCAACCCCATGTCCGTCAGATAGCCCGCCAACTGCCGCTCGGACATCACGCCGACATGCACCGCCGACACCTGGCCCTCCCGGTCGATCCAGTAGCTGGTCGGATAGCCCACCACCCGGTACAGCCGTTGCACGACTGCCCCGGGATCGAGCAACAGCGGAAAGGTCAGGCCAAGCTCATCTTGAAAGGCCTGCACGTCCGCTGCCGGCTCATCGAAGTCAACCGCCAGAACCTGCAGCCCTTGCGAGCCAAAGGTCCGCTGTGCCTGGTCGAAATATGGCATCTCCAACTTGCACGGACCGCACCAGGTCGCCCAGAAGTTGAGCAGCACCACCTGACCCCGATAGTCAGAAAGGGCGACAGGGTGGCCATCCAGTGATTGCAGCGTGAAGTCGGGCGCAGCAGCCCCAACGACCGGCGCCGGAGCCAGCCCGGGCGGCGGCCCCACCGAGGCCGAGGCGGACGGCGCCTTGGACGGAAATCCGAGGAAGACCACCAGCCCGATGCCAAAGCCGAACAAGAGGGCACTGGCCAGGAGCAGCCAGGGAGCGGCGATGCGGGGGCGCACTCAGCGCCCCTACAATCCGAGATCCACGAAGAAGCCGAAGCGGGCCAGCCGCTCAAGCGTCCCGGTCAGTAGCATCACGCCGACGACCACCATCAAGGCACCGGTGACAAAGGAGGCGTAGCGGACGAGGTTGGCATGCCGCCGCATCAGCTCGGCCACCCGGCCGACGCCCAGCGCCGCCATCAAGAACGGGATTGCCAGGCCGATCGAGTAGGCGGTGAGCATCAGGACTCCCTGGCCGAGCGCCGCCGAGCTCAGGGCGAGGGTCAACACCGCCCCTAGCACTGGGCCGACGCAGGGCGCCCACCCGGCGGAGAAGAACACGCCCATCATGACCGACGAGAGATAGCCAAAGCGCCGATCCGGGGCGACCTGTCGGCGCGTATCGTAGTCGAGGAAGGGAATGTGGATCACGCCCATCGTGTGCAGGCCGAAGAGCACCACCACCAAGCCGCCGATGCGCGCCAGCCAGATGCGGAAGTCATACAGGAAGGCGCCGGCCAACGAGGCGGCCGCGCCCAACAGCACGAAGACCACGCTGAACCCCAACACGAAGGCCAGACCATGCGAGAATGTCGTCCAGCGGTTGCGGGCAACGACGCCCTCCGGCGAGATCGACACGCCGCCCAGGTAGCCGACATACGCCGGAACCAGCGCCAGCACGCACGGCGAGAGGAAGGATGCCAGGCCGGCCAGCAAGGCCAGGCCGATGGTCACTTCGGATGGATCCATGCTGTCTCCCAGGGGCCGGCGTCTGCCGGCCCCATTCTACCTTCCCTGGCCGACTGTGGGCATCTGCCCTATGGACGCCGCTGGACCGGTCCGTCTTCCGAGCCGGATGGGTCTCTTAGCGAAGCTTAAGGCCGCGCAGCCGGAGGCTGTTGCTCACCACGAACACCGAGCTGAATGCCATCGCGCCGGCGGCCAGGATGGGACTCATCAACCCCAATGCGGCAGCCGGGATCAGCAGCACATTGTAGATGAACGCCCAGAACAGATTCTGGCGAATCGTGCGCAGCGTGCCCCGCGAGATCAGGATCGCTCGCGGCACTCCCTGCAGGCTGCCGCCGATCAAGGTGACCGGCGCCGAGGCGATCGCCACATCGGTTCCGGTGCCGATGGCGATCCCGACCTCGGCCTGGGCCAGCGCCGGGGCATCGTTGATGCCGTCCCCGACCATGGCCACGCTCACGCCCTCCGCCTGCAGCCGGCGGACCTGGTCCACCTTCTGCGCCGGCAGTACTTCGGCCACCACGCGCTCGATCCCCGCCAGCCGCCCAACCGCTTCGGCCGTCGCACGGTTGTCGCCGGTGAGCATCGTCACGCTGACCCCCAGCTGGTGCAACGCGCTCACTGCCTCCACCGCCCCATCCTTCAGCGTGTCAGCAATTCCGATCACCCCCAGCAGCTGGCCGTCGGCCGCCACACCCACGCTTGTCTTGGCCTCGGCATGAAGCCTTTCGAAGCTGGCGCCCAGCGCGCCTTCCGCAATTCCTGCCTCCACCAACCAGCGTCGGGCACCGACAAGCACTTCATGCCCTCCGATCTCGGTCCTCACGCCGCCGCCCACTACCGCCTCGAAGCGGTCGGGCGGCGTCAGCGCCAGGCCTTCCGCCCTGGCGGTGGCCACAATCGCCTCGCCCAATGGATGCTCCGACGAAAGTTCGGCCGACCCGGCGAGCTGCAGCAGGCGCTCCCGCGTGCCGGCTTCCCCGGAGAGCTCGACGTCGGTCACGCTCGGCTGCCCGCGCGTCAGCGTGCCCGTCTTGTCCAGGACGACCGCATCCACCTTGCCTGCGCGTTCCAGGGCTTCGCTCGACTTGAACAGGATGCCGTAGCCGGCAGCCCGGCCGGTGCCCACCATGACCGCCGTCGGCGTTGCCAGGCCCAGGGCACATGGACAGGCCACCACCAGGACGGCAATGCTGTTCATCAGCGCGCGCGTGAAGGCGCTTGAGTCCCCTGCTGGAGCCGCGAACCACCAGGCGAGGAACGTCAGCAAGGCGATCAAGAGCACCGCCGGCACGAAGACCGCCGACACCCTGTCTGCCAGGCGCTGAACGGGCGCCTTGCTGGCCTGTGCCTCTTCCACCAGGCGGACGATCTGCGCCAGGGCGGTGTCCTTCCCCACGCGCGTCGCTTCGAAGCGAAAAGCCCCGGAGCGATTGAGCGTCGCACCGATCACCGCGACCCCGGCCGCCTTGTCCACCGGCATCGCTTCGCCAGTGAGCATCGACTCGTCAACCGACGAGCGGCCCTCGATGACCACGCCATCGACCGGGATCTTCTCCCCGGGTCGGACCGACAGCACGTCCCCGACCACAACCAGGGCGACATCGATCTCCACCTCGGCGCCCTGCCGAACGACGCGCGCCCGGGGCGGCTGCAGGCTGATCAGCTTACGGATGGCCTCGCTGGTTCTCCCTTTCGCACGCGCTTCGAGGTACTTGCCAAGCCGGATCAGCGTGATGATCACCGCACCGGTCTCGAAGTACACATGGCCTTCGGCGAAGCCGAACATGATCAGCAGTGAGTACAGGTAGGCCGCCGAGGAACCCATGGCGATCAGCACGTCCATGTTCGCCGAACGGTTGCGCAGCGCCTTGTAGGCACCCACGTAGTACGAAGCACCGACGTAGAACTGGACCGGTGTGGCGAGCAGCAAGAGCAGCCAGTTGTAGGCGGGTGAGTGTGCGATGGCATGTGGCACCAGGCCGAGATCGCGCCCCATCGAAAGCAGCAGCAATGGAACGGTGAAGGCCACGCCGATCAACAGGAGCTTGCGCTGGTGCGCCAACTCCGCCGTTCGAGCCTGTTGCTCGACATCCTCGACCGCGCCCTCGGCCTCGAGAATCTCGAAACCCGCACTGCGCGCGGCCTGACGCAGCTCGGTCTGGCTGATGATGGTCGGGACGTACTTGACCGAGGCCCGCTCGCTCGTCAAATTGACGGTGACGGCCTCCACACCCGCCAGCCCGGCCAGTGTTCGCTCGAGGCGACGGGCGTCGTTATCGTCCGCCAGTCGGCGGAGCAACAGCGTCGCCTCTCCCAGCGCAACGTCGTATCCAGCGGAGCGGATACGGGCAATGAGCGCACGGCCATCGGTGCGCACCGGATCGAATTCCACGCTGGCGCGCTCGGAAGCCAGGTTGACCTGGACGCTCGAGACACCGTCAACCCGTTTGAGGTTGCGCTCAACGGTTGACACACAGTTGGCGCAGGTCATGCCAAGCACCGGCAGCGTCAGGTGGCGGACTTCGCTCATCGCCTGCTCCGTCCGGTCGGATTACCCGGCGACCGGGTAGTTGATCTCGGCTAGCAGGGCTCGGATGGCAGCGTCGGTTGCCGGCGCCTCGAACTCCACTTGGACTTCCTTGCGCTCCTGCGAAGCCTCGACGCGAGCTACGCCGCCGAGCTGCGCCAGCTCCGACTGGATGGTGTGGACGCAGTGGCCGCACGAGATGTTGGGGACTGAGTACGTAGTGGTATTCATCGAGCTTCCTCCGGTTGTCAGACCTTGGTTGCCATTTCGTAGACCTCGCGGATCTCACCCAGGACGCGCTCACGCTCGTCGGCGTCGTCGCCGCGCACGGCCGAGGTCAAACATGTGCGCAGGTGGTCATCCAGAACATTGGTGGTGATCTTGTTCAGCGCCCCCTGGACGGCCTGGATTTGGCGGATCAGGTCGATGCAGTAGGCATCCGCTTCCACCATGCGTTCGATCCCACGGATGTGGCCCTCGACGGACTTGAGCCGCTGCAGTGTGTCCTGCTTGTCCATGGCCGCCTCCGAGCCCCCCCCGGTGGGGGTGGGTACACATAGTCTACTACTTTGGTCCGAGATGTCAAGACCTCGGGTACGTTGACGACCGGCGGATCGCCGACCTCTCTCACGACCCCGCCATACAGGTGTGACAGCCGGCAGGTATGCGCCCGCGTACTCGCCCGCCCGGTTGACGTTCCAGATTGCGCTCTGACCGCCGGCGAGCCGCACTTCGCCCGCGTTGAGGCGTGCCCGCTGAGGACTCAGCAGCTTCAGCCTCCCCTCCCTTACGCAGTCGGAGTTAGGTCCGCTCAGTAGGCAACTCGGGAACGCGAGGATTCCCCGCGTGGGGCGCGCATCCCGGTCCTGCGGTTGACGAACTCTTTGCAGGCAGCGCCGCCGCTTCGAGAATTCGCGGGGTCTTTCCGATAACTCGGCCCGTCCCAGCCTTCGGACCTGGCCCGGATTGGCTGGATCGATGGATATCGGTGTGCCGCTCGGCTAGTGGTCCACCGGGCACCCGGTCAGGCAGGAAGTGAGGCGGGTGCACCAAGACCTCCCCTCCACAGCAGAGGTCGGCCCTCCCCATCGCCCAGAGAAACTTCAAAGGCGCCGTGACGAGGAGAGCCGCGTGGGTCAAGGGATCTTGACGGGTCATCCACAAGGGCGAGCCTTCGCTCGCTGCGTCCAGCCTCCTTGGCGCCAACCCAGGCCGCGCAGCAACACCCCCCGAGCAGGGAGGCGCCGACGAGCGAGCCGCCTTGAGCAGGCACTCCAGGCAAGTCAGCAGATGACTGAGGTCCCGCTCTTGCGCAAGGCGCTCCGATGCCTGCCCGACGTGCTTCCCTCTGCCCTGTCCGCGATGCACACCGTCCGATTGGGGCGCCGGAGGGGGCCACGGAGCCTGCTACCGGCGATCGCAACCTGGCGCCAGATCCTCGTTCAGCACGCAGCTGTGCGCACCACCCGCAAATGAGGCAGTTCTCCCTTGACCGAGGAATGCCGGTGCCGGCTGCATGTCGGCTGTCGATCTCGCGCCAGGTGGGAGCGGCCAGCGCGCAGTCGAGCGCACGTTGCGGGTCATTTGTCCCGCGCTTCAGCGCTTGGCGTGAGACCTGCCAGGTCGGGAATCGGTTCTCGGGCGGTTAGCGCGCCGATTTTCCTGCGAGCCCCTCACGCCGACTCGAGGCGTGCTCTCGCCGCAGATCAGGAGCGGGTTGCATCTGCTGCCCGCTGCCGTAGCTGCGCCCGCAGCGCCAGGATGTCGTGCGGGACGAAGAACAGTGCGCCCAGATACAGGAGGAAGCACAGCAGCCACGACCCGATGCAGATCACCAGGATCGAGGTCTCCAGATCGGTGGCATCAGCCAGGATCCCCGCCAGCAGCGGCGCCAGCGCCGCGCCGCTGTTCTCCACGAAGTACTCCAGGGACATCGTCGTGCTGCGCACCTCGGGCAGGGTCACATCGTAGATTGTCGAGAGCACATTCGGCGAAGACATCGGCATGAACACGGCCGTCAGGCACATCAGGATGAAGAACTGCGTGCGATCCTCCACCGGCGTTCGAATGGCCAACCACAGGAAGACCGCGCCGAGCAGAACACCCGCGGTCGACACCAGCACCCTCCCATTGAGCGTGCGACGGAAGAGCGCGTCTCCCAACGCCCCGCCCAGGAAGTAACCTCCGGCAAGGATCACGATCACCGGCGCCATGGTCAACAGCACCGAGTCGTTATCGTAGCCACGCTCGCGGATCAGGTATCCAAAGAAGAAGAACGTGATCACGTTCCACGGAAAGACGCCGGCAAATCCCTGAGCAAAGATAAACCACATTGAGCGCTTCATCACCGCCAGCTTGGCTTCGGCCCAGGAGAAACGGAACTGCTGCAGCTCCTCGACACCTTGCAGCTCGGGCTCGGCGCGACCGCGCGGCATCTCGCGCACCCCAAAGAAGATCACCCCAGCCAGGATCAGCCCCAAAGACCCGGTCACGTAGAACACCGAGCGCCATCCGCCGATCAGGGGCGCGATCATCAGCGCCAGCACCATCCCCACCAGGAACCCAAGCGGCTGCGCCACCTGCAGCAGGCCGTACACCCGGCCGCGCAACCCCGGTGGGAAGTAGTCGGCGACCAGCGAGTACAGCCCGGGATACGACGAGTCGTCGACCCCCGTCGAGGCACGCGTGGCCAGGAATGCAGGGTAGGTTGGCGCAATGGCGCTCAACCAGGTCGTGGCGCCCCAGATGAACGAGGCCAGCGCCAGCAGCTTCGCCCGAGCGTAGCGATCGTACAGGTATCCCCAGACAGGATAGAGCAGCGTTGCCACGACCAGCGCCCCGCTGTTGATCAGCCCCCACTGCGAGTCCCGAATGGAGAACTCGTCCATAATCGGAACCTGCATCGAGCCGATCATCAGGCGATCCGTCTGGTGCAGCAGCATGAAGACGAAGAACACCGCGATGACGAACCAGCGATACCGATCGGACGACCTCATGCGCCGACCTCCTCGGAAGCTATGCTCGTTTGGGGCCTGACCCAGGGGTGTGGCCTGACTCGGCCGCGCCCGGATCATGCAGCAGGGAAACCGCATGCGGCAGAGCAGACTCGATCGCCGCCAGGTTCTCCAGCGCGGCGTTCGGGCTCCCCGGCAGGTTGACGATCAGACAGCTGCCCCGGATCCCGGCCACCGCCCGCGACAGCATCGCATGCGGCGTGCTGCGCAGGCCAGCGGCGCGCATCGCCTCGGCCAGACCCGGCGCCAGCCGGTCGACGACGCGCTGCGTGGCCTCCGGCGTCCGATCCCGCTCAGCAAATCCAGTCCCCCCCGTCGTCAGGAGCAGGTCCACCTCGCCGCCATCCGCCCAGGTCATCAGGACCTGCTCGATGCGATCCTGCGCATCAGGGACGATCGCCTGGTTCACCACCAACCAGCCCAGCGCCTGCAAGCGCTCGACGAGCCGGGGTCCGCTGGCGTCCGGCCGTTCGCCGGCAAAGGACCGGTCGGAAACGGTGAGGACAGAGGCTCTCATTGCAGTTCCTTGCCCATCAGGAAGACGTCCATCGCCTGCCATCCCAGCTCGCGGTAGAACTCCACCGCCTGCTCCCCTTCCGGTGCGACCAGCAGGTAGCACTTCAGGCAGCCGTGTTTGCGCAGGCGGTCTTCGATCTCCGCCATCAGCCGACGCCCCAGTCCCTGGCGCCGATGCGCCGCCTCGACGGCCAGGTGATAGACCAGCCCACGGCGGCCATCATAGCCGCCAACGACCGTCCCCACAACCTCGCCCTCGGCGACCGCCAGCACGAACAGATCGGGGCCGTGTTCTAGCTTCTTGCGGATTTCCTCGGCCTGGTCAGAGCGCGACAGCTGCACGCCGGGGCCGCATCGCTGCCACAGCGCCACGACCGCCGGATAGTCCTCGGGGTGCCGGTAGTCACGCAGCTCGATCATGGTCGTTGCGCCTGGCTTGCGTTTTGGGTAACCTGGAAGCACGCCGAAGCAGGAACCGGGAGGCGCTTCGGGGCCGGCGTTACTCCGCCTCCGCGCCGACGACCCGCTTCCACTCGCCGTGAACGCCGTCTTCGGTCACACCGAAGTACAGGCGAATCCCCTCCGGCGTGCGCTGGGCCAGGTCAAAGCGCCGGCCCCGGCCTCTGCGCTGGTCCCCCAGTGCGCCCAGGTCGCCACTCCACTGGATCTCAGACGACGGGTCCTGCGGCAGCTTCTCGAAGCGGGTGATCGCGTAGTGCCAGAGCCGCCGGGCAGAGGCGACGCTGACATTCTTGACCACATTTGAGTTGCGCAGGTCACGCACCGTGTAGTAGCGCACCCCCTGACGTTCCTCAAACCCGACCACTTCGACGCCGGTGCGGGGTGGTGTCACTTCGCCAGAGGGCTCCATGGCCTGCCGGGCTTCCTCGGCCTCGGCCGGGGTCGTGGGCGCTGGGCCGGCGCCGCGCAGGACCAGCTGCACGATCTCGTCCCGCACTGCCACGCCCGTGTCCACTTCTTCGCGCACGTACACCTTGTTGTCGTCGACGGCGTACGGCGGCTCGGGCCCACGCGGGATCAGCACGCGCAGAACGGTCTTCCCGCGCGTCTCCTGCAGGTCCACCTCACACGCCAGCGGCGGCGTGATGTGCTTGGCAATCTCCTGCTCGATGACCTGCACCGCCTGTTTCGGGTTCTGCACGCCGATGGGTGGTTCCTGTGGATCGGCCGAGAGGCCGACGTACAGCGTTCCCCCGTTGGTGTTGGCCAGGGCACACACGTCGGCGATGATGGCATAGCGCTTACCGCCGCGCGTCGACAGGCTGTCGTGGAAGGCCTGCACAATGCTGGGCCCTTCCTCGCGCGCCTGCTGGATGAAGTCGAACACTTCGTCTGCCGCGGCCCGGTGGGGCCGGGTGCGGGCGAAGTCGTTGCCAGCGAACACCTCGCGCAGTGCCTCGTAACTGAGCTCAGCGAGCAGGATCTCGGTAGCGCGATCGCCAACGCCGAAGTTCTTCTTGTTCTGCGGATCCATCCGCAGCCGGTGCGAGTCGGATCCCTGGATGCAGTGCATCCGCCGCGGATACTCCGGCTTGGTGCCCTGGAAGAAGCCCGCCGTCGAGCGTCGGCCGCCCTGCCCCAGGTCGGTCACCTCCAGCGCATGCAGATGGGGATCCTGGGTGTAGGCGATCTTGGTCTGCCCGCCGAACGGGAATCCGCGCATGGCCACACCATTGGTCGAGTTGGCATGGGCGGCAATCACCAGCCCGCCGGCCTCGTCGATCGTTCGGTAGCAGGTGAGCACGTCGCTGCTTGCCCCGACCGTGGTTGAGCCGGCGTCCAGCTGCTCTGGCGGCACGTTCAGCTTGAGCAACAGATACTCCAGCTCGCGAACCGGCTTCTCCGGCGGAAACAGCGCCAGAATGTGGAAGCCAAAGGTCGCCGTGAATTCGAAGCCCGGCAGCACCAGCAAGCTGGACAGCAGGCTGCGGTATTCATCCAACCGCTCTTTCTCGGGAGGCGTCAGGCGCCCGAGTTTCTCGAGCAGCTCAAGGTCTTCCAGTTCCGAGCGCAGCTTACCGTAGCCGGCGACGGTGTTGTGATCGGCGATCCCCAGGATGTCCAGCCCGCGCGCCTTGGCCCGCCGGAGCAGGTCAAGCATGCTTACGGATGGTTCCTGATAGTCGGCCGAAGCCGGAGTGTGAACATGCAGGTCCATCACCCGCCACTGGCGGGAGGAAGCTGCACTCTTCTTTCGTGTATGGGAGGATCTTCCTCGGGTCATAATCAGACTTTCTCTTGGGAATTCTGGGTAAGTCGTCGAAGGATTTCGACGAGGGTTTCGGGTGCGTAGGGCTTGAGCAGAAACTCGGCTGCTCCCAACCGGCGGCATTCCTCGGATAGCTCCATGCCCGAGGTCATCACGACCGGGATGCTGGCCACTTGCGGGTCGTCTTGCAGGCTACGCAGCAGCCCCAGTCCGTCTCGTCCCGCCAAGAACACATCCATCAGGATGGCATCTGGCCTGCAAGCGCGCACGGCCGGGAGCAGATCCACGCCCCCCGCGCCATCGATGGTCTCAAAGCCTTCCAACTTGAGCAGCGAACCCAACAGGCCGATCATTGTACGATCGTCATCGACCAGCAAGACCGTCGGCATCAGCTACCCCGCTTGCGCGTGGAGTTCTCCTGCCGACCCTTGGCGCGCTGGGGCGCGGGGCGGTCCGCCGCTGGGAGCGAAGGCGAAGACCGCGGCTTTGTGGCGCGCACGCCTGCCTTGCGCTTGGCTGCCGGACGCTTACGTCCGGGGAGGGCGACAGGCTCCAGGCTGGCCTGCAGCACTTCGCCTACCGTGTCGACCAGGATGAACTCCATCTCGCCCCGGATTTCTTCCGCCACATCATCCAGGTCCGCTTCATTGCGGCGCGGCAAGATCACCCGGCGCAATTCGGCGCGATGGGCGGCCAGCACCTTTTCCTTCACGCCCCCGATCGGCAGCACCTTGCCGCGCAAGGTGATCTCGCCAGTCATGCCGACATCCGAGCGCACCGGCCTTCCGGTGGCCAGCGAGGCCAACGCCACCGCCATCGTCACGCCTGCCGACGGCCCGTCCTTGGGCTGGGCGCCAGCAGGGATGTGCAGGTGGATGTCATGCGTCTTCCAGTACGACTCGTCGATATCCATCGAGCGGGAGACCGAGCGCACATACGACATGGCAGCCCGCGCCGATTCCTGCATCACCTGGCCCAGCGAGCCGGTGAGCAAGAAGTCCTTGCCGCCAGGCATGGCGGTGGCCTCGATGAAGAGGATGTCTCCGCCGCTGGGCGTCCACGCAAGGGCGGCAGCCACGCCCGGCAACGAGGTCCGTTCGGCCAGTTCCTCGGTGCCGAAGAAACGGGGCTTGCCCAGCAGCCCCGCGAGCTGGGCGGCGTCGACCATCACTGCGGCGGATTTGTGTTCGGCGACCTCGGTGGCCACCTTGCGCGCCACGCGGCCGATCTCGCGTTCGAGGTTGCGCACGCCCGCCTCGCGCGTGTAGGAGCGAACAATTCCGCTCAATGCGGCGTCGGTCAGACTGAGCTCTTCCGGCGCCAGACCGTTCTCGCGCAGCTGGCGCGGCACCAAGTAGCCTCGGGCAATGGCGATCTTCTCCGACTCGGTGTAGCCCGAGATCTGGATGACCTCCATGCGGTCGAGCAGCGGCGCCGGGATCGTCTCCAGCCAGTTCGCCGTGGTGATGAACATCACCTGGGACAGGTCAAAGGCCACTTCCAGGTAGTGATCGCGGAACTCCCGGTTCTGCTCGGGGTCCAGGACTTCGAGCAGCGCCGAGGCCGGGTCGCCGCGGAAGTCCTGGCCCAGCTTGTCGACCTCATCGAGCATGAACACGGGGTTGCGCGACTCGACCCGGCGCAGCGCCTGCAGAATCCTTCCCGGCAGAGCGCCGATGTACGTGCGGCGGTGACCGCGGATTTCAGCCTCGTCGTGCACTCCACCCAGGGAAGCCCGAATGAACTTGCGGTTCATGGCGCGGGCGATCGAGCGTCCAAGTGAGGTCTTGCCAACGCCCGGCGGACCGACAAAGCACAGAATCACACCCTCGCGCTCGCGCCGGATCTCATCGGCCGAGGGTGCTTCCTCTTGTCCCTTGCGCTCCAGGCGCAGTTTGCGCACGGCCAGGTACTCGAGGATGCGCTGCTTGACGTCCTGCAATCCAAAGTGGTCCGCGTCCAGCACGGACCGAGCGTGGGCCAGGTCGAGGTTGTCCTGGGTGGTCGCAGACCAGGGCAATGAGACCAGCCAGTCGAGGTAGGTGCGGATGACGCCGTACTCGGCGGCCGCCGTCGGCAGGCGTGCCAGGCGGTCGACCTCACGCCGCGCCTGCTTCTCGGCCTCCTCCGGTAAGCCGGCTGCCGCCAGCTTTTGGCGAAACTCCTCGGCCTCGGCCGTCTGCTCGTCAGTCTCGCCCAGCTCGCGCTGAATGGCCTTCAGCTGCTCGCGCAGGAAGTATTCGCGCTGGACCTTCTCGATCTCGGTTCGCGCCTCCTGCTGAATCTGCTGACCGAGCGACAGCACCTCCACCTCGCGTCCAAGCAGGCTGTTCAGCCGCTTGAGCTTGGCCAGCGCCGAGTCCTCCTCGAGGATGGTTTCGGCCTCGTCCAGGTCCATGCGCTGGTAGTTGGTGATGGTGTAGGCGACGTGGAGGGGATCCTCCAGCATCAGCACGCTGGTGATGATCTCGCGCGGCAGCGCCGGCGCCAACTCAGCGATCTTCTGGAACTGATCCTTGGCGGCCCGAACCTGGGCCTCCATCTCCAGGCCGGCTTCAACGGTCTCGGGAGTCAGAGCCACCCGCGCCTTAAGGTAGGGCTCCAGCGAGGTGACCTCTTCCACTCGGAAGCGCGCCAGGCCATGCACGATCAAGCGGATGGTCCCGTCGGGGGCGCGGAACAGGCGCTGGATCATGCCCACCGTGCCGTAGCCATACAGGTCGGAAGGCCCGGGCAGGTCCAACTCAGGATTGCGCGAGGCCACCAGGCCCAGCAGGCGTGAGCCGCCGGCAACCTCGTCCACCAGGGTGATCGAGCGAGGCTGGCCGATCGTCAGCGGCACGGCGGTGTGCGGGTAGACCACCAGTCCGCGCAGCGGAAGGATGGGGAGCTCCTTGGGGATATCGGCCGTCAGCAGCGATTCCCCGTGCGCCTCGTCGGCTTCCCCTTCCTGCTGGACGGGAATGATGGAGGACTCGCTCTGCGGCCCCGGCGATTCGTCGAGCGAGCGGCGTTCGGCGTCGAATGGCATCGGTTCCAGCATCGCCGGCTACCCTGTAACGCGCACGGAGGTCGGCTTGGTCTTGGGAAGCGTGACCTTCAGGAAGCCGTCTGCGTACACGGCCGCGATGCGCGCCGGGTCCACCGACCCAGGAATGGCGACCGCAGTCTCAAATTCGCCGTAGGCAATCTCCATCTGGTGGTAGGCCTTCGACACGCTCGAGTCACTGCGGCTGCCTCGGACATGGAGCACGCGGTTCTCCAGGCTCACCGCGAACTCGCCCCCTCGCATCCCGGCGACCTCGACCATCACGACGTACTCGTCATCGCGCTCGAAGACATCGGTTGGGGGGCGCCAGATATGCGCCCCATGCCTTGTCTTCCAAACGCCGCTGGCATCACTGGGGAGACGCCAAGGCTCATCCTCAGGCCCGTACAGGTAGGCCGGAGCATGGGGCACAGGATCTTGTTGATTCATGGGGTTGGCTTCACTGCCTGTGGCGAGGATGATGTGTCATTCTACCACACCCGCCGCAAGCAGGCAGCCTCGGCTAGCGCCATTTCACCTGCGCGACACCTGGCCGTTTGGCCGTTGGCTGGCTCGCCATTCCCTTGTAGAATCGGAACAAGGCTTGACCCGCTCCTCTCCTCTGTCCGCCTCGTGGAGGTGCGCATGGACCTGGTGCCCCTGCTCCAGAAGGTCGAACTCTTCGAAGGGCTGACGCCCGAGGAACTTCAGGCGGTCGCAGCCCTGTGTGCCGAGCGGGTATTCCACGCTGGGGACTTGATCACCCGTCAGGGCGAGGCGGGCGACGAAATGTACGTGATCTGCGAAGGCTGGGTTGAGGTGGTCCCCAGCGCCCCTCCCGGTGCCGCCAGCCCGCGCGCCGTGGTGAACCTGGGCCGCGGTCAGCTGATCGGGGAGATGACCCTCGTCGACTACGGCCCACGCAGCGCCAGCGTGCGGGCTATCTCCGAGCCGACCGTCCTGCAGGCCATGCATCGCGATCGGTTCACCAAGCTCTGCGAGCACGACTTCCACGTGGGCTACCTGGTCATGCGCAACATGGCGGCGGACCTGTCGTTCAAGCTTCGCCACCGCAACCTGACAGGCAGGTGAGGCCATGGCTTCGGTGTACAAGGTCAGCTATGTGGTCGCCGGCGAGGAGCACCCGGGCGCGATCCTGAATGCCGACCAGCCGCCGCGCGTCGGGGACCAGGTTACGCTGGGCAAGCGTCGCTTCGTCGTGCTCGAGGTGGTCGATCTGCTGCCCGCCCGGGGAGACTTCCGCTTCCTGCACGCCACGCTCCGCCCGGCGTCCGGCAACTGATCGCCTGCAGCCGCTTCCCGCGCCTGCCACGGTTCGCAGCAGGCCCGGCGGCGTTGGCTACAGTTCGAACGAAGACAAGTCCTGGGCGACCGCAACCTCGCCGCCGAACGCAGCTCTCGCCGCGGCCCGCAGCCCGATGGCGCTCTCCTCCCCTCCCGGTGGAAAGTGGATCAGGAGCAACGATCCCACCCCGGCTTGCTGGGCGATCGCCCCAGCCTGCGCCGCGGTGGAGTGTCCGGCGCTGGGACCGGATGCCTCGTGGATCAGTAGATCGGCGCCACGCGCCAGCTCAACTACCGCCGCGCAGGGCTCCGTGTCGCAGGAGTAGGCGATGACCCTCCCGCTGGCCTTGCCCTCGAAGCGCAGGCCGATCGTCGGTACCAAGTGGCGCACCGGGGATGCCAGGATCCGGACCTCGTCGGATTCCAGGACGGGCATCTGCGCTCGCTCGGGCAGGCGGTGGAACGCCACCGGGAAGAAGTCCGGCCAGTTCTCCCAGCTATAGCCGGCCATCATGTCTTCCAGCCGCTTCAGGCAATGGTGCAAACCGTAGACCCGCAGCCCCGCCCGGCGTCCGCTCAGCCACATGTTCATCAGCAGCAGAGGAATACCGGAGACGTGATCCGGATGGAAGTGGGTGGCGATCAGATCGGTGACCGACTCAATGGCGATCCCGGCCCGCGGCAGGCGTACGGCGGGTGTGCCGACACAGTCGACCAGCACCGCGCCCTGCTCCCCCACCAACGCCATGTGGGTGTTCTCATGCAACGGGTCGGGCACGGCGCTGGCCGTGCCCAGCAACACCAGGCGCGCCATCTCAGAACCCTGTCAGCACACGAATGGCAACCAGCGGGGTTACGAAGACCTCAAGCGCCGCAGCCAGCGCCAGCAGCGGCACGACCAGGCCCACCCCGACCCGCGCCCACTCGCCAACGGCCCGCAGCCAACTCTCGCCGAGGGAGGTTCCCTGCGGCAGGCTGACCCACGCCAATCCGAGGCGCAAGATCGCAGCTCCGGCCAGAATCATCGCCGGGACTTCGGCCAGCCCGT